>Ga0208398_100066_pt1 | contig 117862 bp, 108 predicted proteins | sample LakWasMe79_HOW10_2_FD_183905 | JGI IMG/M metagenome (GOLD analysis project Ga0208398, IMG submission 183905) | Freshwater sediment methanotrophic microbial communities from Lake Washington under simulated oxygen tension - Sediment Metagenome... | ecosystem: Environmental > Aquatic > Freshwater...
TCACCACGGTGCTCTTGCACCATGCGCACAGCGCGTTCGCGCACTTCCGGGGAAAACTTGTTTAACTTCTTGTTCATGGCTCAATCCTCTCAGAGAATGGAGCCTCCTCAAAACCCGGGGCGATTCACATAAGCCACTTGCCGCTCTTCAAAACACGAATCCTTCATCACACACCAAAGCATTCCCAAGTTTTTGCCCCCAGACTCCTTTGCATCACCACGCAACAGAGGAGCCCCCATGCCCATCACCTGCTTCATCCGCTACGAAATTTCTCCCTTCCAGAAAGACCAGTTCACCACCTACGCCGAGAACTGGGCCCGCATCATCCCTCGCCTGGGTGGGCATTTGCTGGGCTACTTTGTGCCGCACGAGGGCAGCAACTATGAGGCGTGGGGGCTGATCTCCTTCTCCTGCCTGGCGGCGTATGAGGCCTACCGCCAGCGGCTGCGCGCAGACGACGAAGCACAAGCAAACTTTGCGTTTGCGAAGCAGGAGCGTTTCATCCTGAAGGAAGAGCGCACCTTCCCCCAGCCGGTACCCGCCAGCTACCTGAATGCTCCCACCGGCTATATTGAAGCCGCATGAAATCTGCCCCCTCCACTGCGCCTTCAGCCACACCCACCCATCCCACGTACGAGCCCAAGCTGGCCGACGACGAGATGGTCCACGCGCTGGAGGCGCTGGCGCTGATGGCCGAACGCCGCACCCACACCGCAGCCTGGGCCAACCCCACGCGCCAGCGGCTGCGCTTTGCGCGCTGCTGCTACGGGCACCTGGCGGGGCAACTGGGGGTGGAGCTGTTTTCGCAGTTGCTGTCCAGGGAATGGCTCAGCGCCGCGGGCGATGGCTACCTGCTTACCGCGCAGGGCACGGTGGGCTTAGGCGCGCTGGGCTTTGCGGTGGATGGCATGGAGAAGGCCCCGCCCTCCGCCCGCGTGGCCTACCGCTGCCTGGACTGGTCCGAACGCCGCGACCACATGGCGGGCAAACTGCCCAAGGCGCTGCTCACCCACTGCCTGCAACACGGCTGGCTGCGCCGCCACGAGGGCGAGCGCGCGCTGGAGGTAACGCCGCTGGGGCGCAAACACCTGGCGGGTTTGCTGCCGTCGGTCAATGGCTTATGAGCAAAATTGGCCTCTAGCCCTCGTGGAATGTGCGCGAGCAGCTTCTTTTTTGATAGCAAATTAAGGCCACCTTCGCGCTGAAGACAATCCGCTTCGCCTGGATTCAAACCGTGGGAACCGTCCCGCCGTCGATGACGTACTCCGTGCCGGTGATGGAAGCAGCGCGCGGGGAGACGAGAAAGGCTATCAAGTCCGCCACTTCTTTCGGCTTGGCGGGCCGCCCAAGGGGGATGCCGCCCAGCGAATCCATGATGATTTGTTTGCCGCCTTCGTAGTCGGTGCCCGCATCATCCGCCAGGCGCTGCGCGAGCCGCACAGATGCCTCGGTCTCTATCCAGCCCGGTGACACGCGGACCACGCGAATGCCTTTGGGCACCACTTCCTTCGACAGGCTTTTGCTGTAGACGGACAGTGCGGCCTTGGCGGCGGCGTAGGCCGTGGTTGACTCCGGCAGCGGCAGCTCCCGTTGGATGGATGTGACATGAATGACCACGCCAGAGCGCTGCGCAAGCATCTGCGGCAAAAGCGCGCGGTCGATGCGGACTGCGGCCATCAGGTTCTGCTCAATAGCCGTAGACCACTCAGAGTCGTCCAAGGCGGCAAAGCCCCCTGTCGGCGCGCTGGAGCCGCCCACCACGTGCACCACGATGTCGATACCGCCCAACTGCTGCTGCACCGCCGTGGCCAGCGCGGCGCAGCCAGCGTGCGTGGAAAGATCGGCCTGCACAAAAAGCACGCCTTCCGGCAAGGCGCCGGGTGTAGACCGCGCCGTGGTCATGACGGTGGTGCCAGCTTCGCGGAGCACCTCCACCACGGCTGCGCCCACACCCTTGGTGCCCCCTGTGACGAGCGCCCTGCGCCCTTGAAGCTCAAGTTGGAAGCTCATAGCGTGATTTCCAGCGAAGCGATTTTGTTGCCTTCAAGGCCGAAGGAAAAACGCAGGTCTACGGGGCTGCCGGGAAAGTTGCCAGTCAGCCGGTTGGTGACGATGGTCTTGCCGTCTTTCTCGTCAACTGCCAGACGTTCGCTGGTGTAGGTGTACTTTTTTGACGATTCGGTTTTCCATTGCTGGATGGCTGCCAGGCCCGTATAGGTGTGGCCCTCGTCCTTGACAACGGCATTGGCAGTGAAGCAGTGGGCAAAGGCATCCGAGTCGCTTTGGTCGGCTGCGAAATACTGGTCGATGGGGTTCATGGTGGGGTTTCCTTGGCTGTGGAGTTGATGAGCCGTAAGTGTCAAAGTAAACTCCTCAAAGAACAAGTACGCACGAAAAAGTAAGGTACTTACTGAAAGGTTTGCCCAACATGGAAAAAGAATGGACCCCCACCAGTGCCGCCGATGGCGTGGAGCAGGCGCTCAAAATTCTGGAGGGACGCTGGAAGCTGGTGATCCTGTTCCATTTGTTTGGCGGCAAGCTGCAGCGGTTTTCTGACCTCGAACGCCTGATACCCGCCATCTCGCAAAAGATGCTGATTCAGCAGTTGCGTCAAATGGAAACGGACGGCGTGGTGCGGCGCATCGTGCACCACCAAGTGCCGCCCAAGGTGGAATATGGACTGACCGATTGGGGGCAGGCACTGTGCCCTGCCCTTGATGCGCTGCTGAAATGGGCGGCGCTGCGCGAGGGCAGCGCTGACTCTGGCCCCATTGGGGATTGATAGGGCTGCGGGCCTGGACGCGCTGGGCTTTGCGGTAAACGGCATGGACAAAGCACCGCCCTCGGTCAACACGCTGTGATTTTCAAAGGCATTCACTGGCTTTTACCAATGAAAAAGTGCCTATAGCCCTCGTAGAACGTGCGTGAGAAGCTTCTCTTTTAATAGCAACTTTCGGTGCCATATCAGCTTGAAATCTGGTCTTCCAGGGCATTTCGCAGCAACCGCTTGACATGGCAACCTACTAGTTGGTAGACTACACCACATGGACACCGAACTCTCCCCCAAAGCTGCCGAAATCGTTGCCTGCGCGCGTGCGCTGCTGGCGAGTGGGGGGTACAACGGGTTCAGCTATGCCGACATTTCGGCGGCAGTGAACATCAGCAAGCCCAGCATTCACCACCACTTTGCCAGCAAGGCGGAGCTGGTGCGCGTGGTGCTGGTGCGGTACCGCGCGGAGGTGAATGCGGGTGTGGCCGGGCTGGAGCAGCAAGTGCCTGACCCGGTGGCGCAGTTGCAGGCCTATACGGACTATTGGTCCACCTGCATCCGCGATGGCAGCCTGCCCTTTTGCGTCTGCGCCATGCTGGCGGCAGAGCTGCCAGCCATCCCCACCGGGGTGGCCGACGAGGTGCGTGGCCATTTTTCGGAGCTGAGCGCCTGGCTGACCACAGTGCTGGCCCGCGGCGCGGCACAAAAGGCGTTCTTTTTAAAGGCCACGGCCGAGGAAGAGGCCAAGACCTTCATGGCCACGGTGCATGGCGCCATGCTGTCGGCCCGCGCCTTTGGAGATGTCGAGATGTTTCCCCGCATCGTGCAACCGCTCATCCGTCGGCTAACGACCCCCTGAGTTTGCAACACTTCAATCCGCCCTTTTTTTTCGCCCCATTAATCTACCAACTAATAGATAGGACCATTACCATGCCACATCCTCTTTCCGCACTCGGCATCGCCCACACCGTGATCAGCCTAGTTCCGGTGGTCGCCGGCCTCTACAGCTTTGCGAAGTACCGCGCCATCCGGCCCGGCACCCGTTCGGGCCAGGTCTACCTGGGCGGGCTGCTAGTGGCGGTGCTCACCTCCTTTGGCTTGTCCAGCACTGGCGGCTTCAACCCCGGGCATGCACTGGGCATCCTCGCGCTGCTGGCGGCGGGCGCCGGGCTGCTCATTCCCCGCCTGTCGTTCCTGGGGCGGGCGCGGCCTTATCTAGCGAACTTCAGTCTGTCCTCAACGTATTTCCTGACGCTGGTTCCAGGCATCAACGAGACGCTGACCCGCCTGCCCGCCGCACACCCCCTGGCCACCGGGCCGGAGCATCCGTTGGTGCAGACCACCTTGCTGGTGTGGGTGATGATCTTTCTGGTGAGCTCTGCCTTGCAGGCCTGGAAGGTCAGCGCGCGTCAGACAAGCAGCCGTATCTCCACGCCGTCCATCGCGTAGCGTGCATACAGGAAATCCTGGATATCGTTGATGCGATCCCCGGCAAACTCCAGCGCGACAAAATAGGCCGGGGTGTCGAGCGACACCTCGCGGTCAAAGACCAGCATCGCGGCGCGCCCTTCCACCGTGCAGGCTGCGAACGCCCATCGTGTTAACTTCTGCTTTGATAGCAAACCCAAGCGCTGCCGTGCTCGATCTTGGGCTCAGTGCATCCTCGCGTAGTGGCTGGGAGGCTGCCCGACATACCGGCTGAAGGCCGTGCTGAAAGTGCTGGCAGAGCCGTAGCCCACGCGCTCGGCAATGGTTGCGATGGCGGCGTCACTGCGGCGCAATAGGTCTTTCGCCAGCGCCATGCGCCATGCCAACAGGTACTCCATAGGCGCCAAGCCTACGGCTTTGGTAAAGCGATCGAAAAACGCGGAGCGCGAAAGGGCCGCCTTCTTCGCAAGCTCTTCCACCGTCCAGGTGCGCGACGGGTCACCGTGCATGAGGCGCATGGCCGCAGCCAGCCGGGTGTCTGCCAGCCCGCGCAGCAAGCCGGCGGACGCGGTTGCGCCGGTGGTGGAGCGCAGCGCTTCAATGAGCAGCACTTCCACCAGCTTGCTCAGCACATGTTCGCGCCCTGCCCGCTGCTCCATGCATTCGTCCCTCACGAGTTGCACCAGCACGGCCAGCCTGCGCGCATCGCGCACATGCAACAGCGTGGGCAACAGGGACACCAGCAGCGCTGCGTCTGGTGAATCAAAGAGAAAGTAGCCGCCCAGCATGCGGACATCGGGGCGGCCACCGCGCCGGCCGTGCCGCACTTCGCCCGATGGCGCGGCGGCGAGCTTGGGGTTGATGGGCTCTGGCGTTACGGGCTCGAAGCCGGTCATCGTGAAGCCGGGGGTTGCAGGCATCAGCACAAAGTCGCCCGCTTCCAGCGTGATGGGCTCCTGGCCATCCACCGTCAGCAGGCAGCTGCCTTCGAGCACGGTGCAGAAGCTGGGTTGTTCAAAGGCGGAGTAGCGCACACCCCATGCACCGGCGCCGCTGATGATTTTGCTGAACACGGTTTGCGGCCGCAGCAGGTTGATGACATCGGACAGCGGATCGACCATATCTGGACTCCTGCAAATGTTTTACGGATTATAGATTGTTGTAAGTCCTTCCTATCGGAAATATCGTATGGCTTCCCTTAACCACTTTTGGAAATCACCATGAAAACAGTACTCATCACCGGCTGCTCTTCCGGCTACGGTCTGGCAACGGCCCATTACTTCCACGCCCAGGGCTGGAATGTCATTGCGACCATGCGCACACCACGGGCAGACCTGTTGCCCGCATCGGCCCGCATGCATGTCATGGCGCTGGATGTAACCCAGCCCGAGAGCATTGCCGCCGCGCTCAAGGCCGCTGGCCCTATCGACGTGTTGGTCAACAACGCGGGTATCGGCGTGGTCGGCGCGTTTGAAGCGACACCGATGTCCACCGTACGCGAAGTGTTTGAGACCAATACGTTTGGCGTGATGGCGATGACGCAGGCGGTGATTCCGCAGTTCCGCGCACGGCGCGCGGGCGTGGTGGTGAACGTGACGTCCAGCGTGACACTGGCGCGCATGCCCCTGGCAGCCGCCTACACGGCCAGCAAGGCCGCGATTGAAGGGTTCACCGGATCGCTGGCGTTTGAGCTGGAGGCTTTCAATGTGAAGGCCAAATTGGTCGAACCCGGCTATGGCCCTTCCACCAACTTCACCAGCAATGGCGGTAGCCGCATGGCCGGCCTGATCCCCGAGACCTACGCGCCATTCGCGGAGCCCATATTTGCGGCATTTGCGCAGCCTGCTGCGGTGACAACGGGTACCGATGTGGCGCAAGTGGTGTGGCGCGCGGCGAACGATCTGACCGGGCAATTGCGCTTTCCTGCAGGGCCGGATGCGGTAGCGCTCGCACAAAGCAAGTAGCCCAGACGGCAGCACCATCATGCACACCACCATCAGACTCTTTGCCATTCTGATGGCCATTCTTTGCGCAATCCTGCTGGCAGGCTGGCGCAAGGGAGCGGCATCGCCATAGGCTTGCACCCGCGCGCAGCAGCACTCTAAACACATTGCCGTTGCGTCAGTGTCTTGCCGTTTCCCAAAACGTATTGCCCCTGAAACTCACGCGCCTCGTCGTATGCCATCTTGAACGGGCTGTGAATTGCGCCCTGTACCCGCGGCAGCGCGATGGTCTGCTGCGACACGGCTGCGACCTACTGCGCTTGCGCTGCTGAGACGGCAGCAAATGCAAGAGTGACGGAAATCAGGGTGGTGAAGGGTTTCATGCGTTTCCTTTGAAAGATGGTTCGTCTTGGTACCGACCGACCCCTAGCTGGGTTTCATCGGCTGATGGAAGCGCAACAAGGGGCAGCACCGCCAGGATATAAGGGTTAAATAGGGCTGCAGAGCCCGTGGAATGCGCATAAGAAGCTTCTCTTTCAATAGCATACGCTGGGGAGAAATCCGATGTCTAGTCCGGGAACCGCTCCGCATGTGATTCGCCCCGGCGGCCCAGGTAGACCACATGGCGCCCTGCGATCCAGACCGTGTAGCCCACGCAACCCGCAGCCTGGGTGCGCTTCTTGAACTCGGGGTACATCACCCGGCCCTGTTGCGCGCCCAGGATGGCGGCGCGCACGGCATCGCCATCAAAGGCATCGGCAATACCGTGCTGTGGGCGCTCGAAGCTGAAGTCGGCGGTGCTGCCGTCGGGCAGATAGTAGGTGCTGCGGCCGCTGCGGTAGTCCACGTGGTAGGACTCCACGCCAGCAACAACCAGTTGGCCAATGACCTGGCCGAAGTGGATGCTGCCGCTGTTGGATGCCTCAAAGGTGGAACGGATGGTGGCAAGGGTTGATTCATTCATGGTGTGCTTTCAGTGGAGGTGATGCCCCTTGCTTTAGGCGGTGGGAAGGTCTTTGAGTTGGTGGTGTTGAACAAGGGCTTGCATGGCCTTCGTCAGCGCCTGGCGCTTCCCTGCGGGCATGTGCGCAAAAAAGTGCTCGTCATTGGCGTCAGCCAGCGCGGCGAGTTGTGGCACCAGGGTCTTGCCTGCAGCGGTGAGGCCCAGACATTGCTCGCGTGCGCGGCCGTCGGCCAACTGCCGTCCGGCGAGTCCTTTTTCTTCCAGGCGCGACACGACCTTGGACGCGGCGCCCTTTGTCATGCCCAGTGCCTGGATCAGCTCGGCGTGCGTGGTGGCATCTTGCGACCAGAGCGTGCGCAGCGCCACCCATTCGGTGACGGTGACGCCCTTTTCTTCCAGCAGTTGCGCAAAGCGCATGGACACGTGGTTGGAAACAAAACGCAGCCAGAAACCCAGGTGGGCTTCCAGCGGCGACGGTGGGGTTTGCTTTTTACGGGCGGGCATTTTGGTTTCTTTGGAAACTTGCAGAAGTTTAGTTTCCACGGAAACCAATGTCAATCCTTTCGGGGGACGCCCGACACCGTTGCCAGCGGAGCGACGTCCCCCCCGTTTTCAGTATTGCTGGGCTTTGGAGTCCGGGGTGAGCTTGACGAAGCGATTTGGGCTCACACCCACCCTCCACCCAACGCGCGTATCAGCCCGACCGTTGCCAGGTATTGCGCCTCCTTGACTTGCAGCGCTTGCCGGCGGTTGCGCAGTTCGCTGCGTTGCGCGTCCAGCAATTCCAGCTGGCTCACCAAGCCGTTGCGATAGCGTGAACCCGACAGCACCGTAGCGCGGCTGCTGGAGGTGACGGAGCGGGATTGGGCTTCAGATTGGTCGGCCAGCAGGCGCAGGGCGGCAAGCTGGTCTTCTACGTCGCGGAAGGCCACCAGCACCTGTTCACGGTAGTTGCTCAGCGCCAGGCTCAGGTCTGCGTTGGCGCCTTGCACGGCGGCGGTTCGGCGGCCACCGTCGAAGACGGGCAGCGACAGCAACGCGCTAACGCCCCAGGCCTGCGTGGAGAGTTTGAACAAGTCCTGGATTTCGGGCGCGGCGGAACCGCCGTTGCTGGTCAACGAGAAGGTTGGGAACCAGGCTGCCTTGGCCGCACCGACACGGGCCTGTGCGGCTTGCATGGTGTTTTGTGCGGCAGCGATGTCGGGCCGGCGCGTGAGCACCGTGCTGGGCACGCCGACGGGGATGACCGGCAAGGCCGTAGACCAACTGGCGGGCGCGATGGCGAATTGGCTTGCGACTTCGCCCACCATCACCGCCAGCGCATGCTCCAGCACTGCACGGCGCTGGTCCAGCGCCAACGCTTCGGATTCTGTGGCCGCCGCTTCACTGCGCACGCGCGCCACATCCAGCTCGGCCACATCGCCCTCACGGAAGCGCACTTCCGTCAAACGCAACGTGTTCTGGTAGGCCAGCAAGGTGCTGCGGACGAGTTCACGCTCGGTGTCCAGCGCGCGCAGCTTGAGGTAGGTCTGGGCCACATCAGCTTGCACCAGCAGTTGCGTGCTGCGCAGCAGGGCTTCGCGCGAAGCGGCGTCCAGCGTCGCGGCTTTCGCGCCGTCAGAGAGCTTGCCGAACAGATCCACTTCATACGACAGGTTGGCGTTCACACCCACGACGGTTTGTGCGACGTTGCCCGTCGTCAGATTGCTTTGGCGCGTGGCGCCCACGCCAATGCCCAGTTGCGGATAACGGTCTGCATCGGCCTGGCCTGCGAGCGCACGCGCTTGCGCCAAGCGTGCGGCAGCGACCTGGATGCTGTTGTTGTTGGCATCGGCCTTGGCGATCAGGCCGTCGAGTGCAGGGTCGGCAAAGACGGTCCACCACGCGCCTTGCTGTTGGGTGGCTCTCGCGGTGGTCGCCACTGCTATACCGCCTTCCTTGAATGTCGTGGGCGCAACGGGTACTTGCGTGGTGTCGATGGCGGCGGTACTGGCGCAACCTGCCAGCACCAGGGCCATGACCAGGGGCGCAAGCGCAGCGCGCAGTGTGGGATAGGTATGGTTCATCGTGAACTCCTTGAATCTGTCGGTTCTATGGCTTGTTTATTCATGCAGCTTGCGGGGCGCAGCCGGTTGCGGGTGCCAGGCACTGCCAGAGCCTGAACCGGAGCCGATGGCCTCCGTAATATGCGGCACTTCGCCGTGCAGCTTGAGCGGACGGTTGCCGGCCAGAGCGCGCAGTGCAACGTAGAAGACCGGTGTCAGGAACAGGCCAAAGGCCGTTACACCAATCATTCCGGAGAACACGGCCACACCCATCGCGGAGCGCATCTCGGCACCGGCGCCGGTGGACAGAACCAGCGGCAGCACACCCATTACAAATGCCAGCGATGTCATCAAGATAGGACGCAGGCGCAAGCGGCTGGCTTCAATCGCGGCTTGCAGCGGTGTGCGGCCGGCAAACTCCAGCTCACGGGCGAACTCGACAATCAAAATCGCGTTCTTTGCCGACAGCCCAACCAGCACCATCAACCCGATCTGCGTGAACACATTGTTCTCACCGCCCGAGATCCACACGCCGGTCATTGCAGCGAGCAGGCCCATGGGCACGATCAGGATGATGGCAATCGGCAGCGTCAGGCTTTCGTACTGCGCGGCCAACACCAGGAAGACCAGCAGGATCGCCAGCGGGAACACCAGCACCGCAGAGTTGCCCGCCAGGATTTCCTGGTAGGTCAGCTCGGTCCATTCGAAGCCGATGCCCTTGGGCAGGGTTTCGGCGGCGATGCGTTCAATCGCGGCCTGCGCCTGGCCCGATGAATAGCCGGGTGCTGGGCCGCCGCTGACGTCTGCAGACAGGTAGCCGTTGTAGCGCATCGCACGCTCGGGGCCGAAGCTGGATTGCACTTTCATCAGCGCGGACAGCGGCACCATCTCGCCAGTCGTCGAGCGCACCTTCAGCAGGCCCACGTCTTCCGCACGGGCGCGGTAAGCCGCATCGGCTTGCACTTTCACACTGTAGGTGCGGCCAAACTTGTTGAAGTCATTGGCGTACAGGCTGCCCAGGTAGATCTGCATGGTGTCGAAAATATCGGTCACCGGCACATTGAGCTGGCGGGCCTTGGCACGGTCGATGTCGGCATAGAGCTGCGGCACATTGACCTGCCAACTGGTGAACGCGCCCGCCAATTCAGGCGCCTGGTACACCTTGCCCATGAAGGCTTTTACGGCACCGTCCATCGCGTCATAGCCCAACGAAGCACGGTCTTCCAGTTGCAGCTTGAAACCGCCGGTGGTGCCCAGGCCTTCTACCGGTGGTGGCGGGAACATCACGATGAAGGCGTCTTGGATACCGCCGAAGGCCTGGTTCAACTGGCCCGCCACGGCGCCGCCGCTTTGGTCCTTGTGCGTGCGTTCTGCAAAGGGTTTCAGCGTGGCAAACACGATGCCGGAGTTGGAGCTGTTGGTAAAGCCATTGATGGACAGGCCGGGGAAGGCAATAGCATCCTCCACATTCGGGTTCTTCTTCATGATGTCGCCCATGCGCTGGATCACGTCTTCTGTGCGGTCCAAGGTGGCGCCATCGGGCAACTGCGCAAAACCGATCAGGTACTGCTTGTCTTGCGAAGGCACAAAGCCGCCGGGTACCAGCTTGAAGAGGCCGACCGTAGCGGCCGCCAGCACCAGGTAGACGACCAACATCGCGGTCTTGCGCGAGATGGCGGTTTTGACGCCGCTGCTGTAGCCATTGGCACCGCGGCTGAACAGGCGGTTAAAGCCTGCGAAGAAGCGGCCAAAGACCTTGTCCATGCCGCGTGTCAGCGCGTCCTTGGGGGCGTCTTGGCCCTTCAGCAGCAATGCGGCGAGCGCGGGCGACAGCGTCAAGGAGTTGATCGCCGAGATCACGGTCGAGATCGCAATCGTCACTGCGAATTGGCGGTAGAACTGTCCGGTCAGGCCGCTGATGAATGCCAGCGGCACAAACACGGCCACCAGCACCAGCGCAATCGCGATGATGGGGCCGGAGACCTCCCGCATCGCGCGGTAAGTGGCCTCACGTGGGCTCAGGCCGTCCTCGATATTGCGTTCGACGTTCTCCACAACCACGATGGCATCATCTACGACGATCCCAATCGCCAGCACCAAGCCGAAAAGGCTCAGCGCATTGATCGAGAATCCCAACAGGTGCAACACCGCAAAAGTGCCCACCACCGATACCGGCACCGCCAGCAGCGGGATGACGGAAGCGCGCCAGGTTTGCAGGAACAGGATCACAACCAGCACTACCAGCGCAATCGCTTCGAGCAGCGTGTGGATCACGGAGCTGATGGAGGCGCGGACAAACTGGGTTGGGTCATACGCGATGCGGTACTCCACGCCCTCGGGCATGTTTTGGGACAACTCTTCCATCGTCTTGCGCACGCCATCGGAGATTTCCAGCGAGTTGGAACCTGGCGCCTGGAACACGCCCATCCCAACCGCCGGTTTGTTGTTCAGCAGCGAGCGCAGCGCGTAATCGGAGGCACCCAACTCCAGGCGACCGATGTCGCGCAGGCGGGTGATGGCGCCGTCGGCGCCGGTCTTGACGATGATGTCGCCAAACTCTTCTTCATTCTGCAGACGGCCTTGGGCATTGATGGACAACTGCATGTCCACACCGGCCAGGCCGGGCGACGCGCCCACCACGCCGGCAGCAGCCTGCACATTCTGCCCGCGGATCGCGGCCACCACGTCGCTGGCGGAGAGGCCGCGCTGGGCAACTTTTTGCGGGTCTAGCCAGACGCGCATCGAGTAATCACCACCACCGAAGATCTGCACCTGGCCTACGCCCTGGATACGGGCGAGGCGGTCTTTCACATTCAGCACCGCATAGTTGCGCAGGTAGTTGATGTCGTAGCGGTCATTGGGCGACACCAGGTGCACCACCATCGTGATGTTGGGCGAGCTCTTGACGGTGTTGACACCCAGGCGGCGCACTTCTTCGGGAAGGCGTGGCTCGGCTTGCGACACGCGGTTTTGCACCATTTGCTGCGCCTTGTCAGGGTCGGTGCCGAGCTTGAAGGTCACGGCCAGTGTCATCACGCCATCGGTGGTGGCCTGGCTGTTCATGTAGAGCATGCCTTCGACACCGTTGATGGATTCCTCCAACGGCGTGGCCACTGTTTCGGCGATCACCTTGGGGTTGGCGCCAGGGTATTGGGCGCGCACGACGATGGTGGGCGGCGCGACTTCCGGGTATTCGGAAATCGGCAGGCCGCGCAATGCGACGAGTCCTGCGATCAGCATCAGCAGCGACAGCACGCCGGCGAAGATCGGCCGATCAATAAAAAATTTGGAAAGATTCATGGCAGTTTTTCTGGTTTACTTTTGTGCGAGCAGGATGGCCTTGTCGCCGTTGCTGAGTTCGGCCTTGGCCGTCATCTCGACCACTTGCGGCGCGACCAGCGCGCCCGGACGGATGCGCTGTAAGCCGTTCACGACGATGCGCTCGTTGGCTTCCAGCCCGCTCTTGATGACACGCAGGCCATTGACCGATGCGCCCAGCGTCACTTCGCGGTAGGCCACCTTGTTGTCGGTGCCAACGACCATCACAAACTTCTTGTTCTGATCGGTGCCCACGGCGCGTTCGTTGATCAGCAACGCCGTAGCCTTGGTGGCCTGGCCCATGCGGATGCGCGCGAACTGGCCGGGCATCAGTTGGCCGTCCTTGTTGTCAAACACGGCGCGCGCACGCACGGTGCCGCTCTTGGCATCGACCTGGTTGTCCACCAGTTGCAGCTTGCCGGTGAACGGCGTGTCGCTGCTGGCAGAGGTACCCATCTGCACCGGGATGCGCTCCAGCTTGCGGTCGCCGCTCGCGCTCACATCTTTCAAGGCCTTGGCCACCACCTGCTCGTCCGCATCAAAGCTGGCATAGATCGGGCTGACAGACACCAGCGTGGTCAACACGGGCGCGCCTGGCCCTGCAGCAACCAGGTTGCCCACGGTCAGCTCCAGCTTGCCCACGCGGCCCGACACGGGTGCGCGGACTTGCGTGTAGTCGAGGTTGAGTTGCGTGGCTTGGAGCGCGGCTTGCGCGGCGCGCAAGTTGGCATCGGCTTCGCGCTGGCCGTTGCCACGCTCTTCCAAATCACGCTTGGAGATAGCTTGTTCACCCCACAGACGCTGCGCGCGCTCTTGTTCGCCCTTGGCCTGCGCCGCTTTGGCTTGCGCGGCAGCGACTTGCGCTTCGGCGCGCTGCACGTCGGCGGCATACGGTGCCGGGTCAATCGTCAACAGGAGGTCGCCCTTCTTGATGAGGGCTCCCTCCCGGAAGTGGACCGCCTGCAGCGTACCGGCCACACGGGGGCGGATGTCGACACGCTCGACCGCTTCCAGCCGGCCGGAGAACTCTTCCCAGGCGGCAACGTCGCTTTGCACCACGGTGGCAATCGATACCGGCGTGGCCTGCACCTCTGCTGCGGGCTGCGCGCGGGAACTGGTCGCGCCCAGGATGGCGACGGCACCGCCTCCCAGGGCAACAACGGCGGCAGCGATCGCCAGCAGGCGGCGGTTGGAGGTTTGAAGGCGAATGGTTTGCATGATGGTCAGTCTTTCAAAAAATGGATGTGGAAATTGAGTTGGAGAATGGAATGGGTGATGAGCGGCCGGTGGCTAATGCACAGGCGCCTCAAACGCCGCGGCTTCACTGCCCTCGTTGAATGCACCGAAGAAATCCTGAAACTGCTGTTGCACGCCAGCCGACCATGCGCACTTTTCGCGGGCTTCATCGGCAGCCTCCAGATAGCTACTGGGCCAACGTGTGGGGCCGGGCAGCACGGCGGCGTGCACCAGGCGGCCAAACACGCGCAGGCGGTCTGCAAAGGCCAGTGCCTCGTCGCGCAGTGGGTCGTCTTGTGCGGTCAACAACAGGGTTGGCGGCAGGCTGTTCAGCCGCAGTGCATTACCCGGAGCGGCATAAGGGTGGGCCGCGTTGTCCACCCGTGCGAGGTATTGGCTCCAGCCGTCGGTCCAGGTGCAGCCCACCGGGCCGGCATCGGCACTGCGCAACGACGCGGTTGCCATGCAAGGGTCCAACATGGGGGACAGCAGAATCTGCCCGGCCAGCACCGGGCCATGCCGGTCGCGCGCCATCAGCGCCACCCCGGCAGCCAAATTGCCGCCAGCTTCTTCACCAGCCACAAACACCGGCGCATCTTTGCCGGCCAGTCGGTGCCGGGCCTTGAAGGCCCAAGCCAGCGCGGCATAGCCGGTCTCAATGGCTTGGGGAAAAGGGTTGGCCGGCGCAAGCGGGTAGTCCAGCGACATCACGACAGCGCCAGACTCGGCCAGCAAACGAGGCACACAACCGCCCTCTTCGAGCGACCCGGCGACAAAAGCCCCGGCGTGAAAGTGCACGACCAGCGGCGCTGGCCCGGTTGCCGAAGGGTCGTGGCGGCCGTAAAACCGTACCTTCAGCAACGGGCTGGCGGGCGCTGCCAAGCCAATATCGATCTGTTTTTCGACCCAGGCCGCGCCCTTGGGGGCTTTTGCGGCGGTGGGCTTTTGAAGGTCAGACATCTTGCCAAGCCGAGAATCGGCCTCAATTTGTTGCGATGCGGCAGAATGTAGGTGCTATGTCTTCGGCAATAAATAGCATTTTTCTGTAAACTTTATTTCACGGGTGAAACAATCAAATCGCCCACCCCCACCCTTTAACTGGATTCCTATGGACAAGTTTTCCGCCATGCAGGCCTTTGTGCGGGTCGTCGAAGCCGGCACCTTTACCAAGGCTGCGGACTCGATGGGCGTGCCCAAACCCACGGTAACCCGCCTGATCCAGGAATTGGAAAAGGAGCTGGACACCAAGCTGCTCAATCGCACGACGCGCATGGTCACGGTGACGGTGGACGGCGCGGCGTATTACGAACAAGCCAGCCGTTTGCTCAGCGAGGTGCAAGAGCTAGAGTCGAGCATGTCGCGCGCCAAGGCCAGCCCGCGCGGCAAGCTGAAAGTAGACGTTCCGTCGTCATTGGGCCTGGCCATCATCATCCCGGCCTTGCCTGACTTTTATGCGCGCTACCCCGACATCCAGCTCGATCTGGGAGTCAGCGACAGGCCTATAGACCTCATTGCCGAGAACGTGGACTGCGTCGTGCGCGGTGGAGAGATCACTGACCAGTCACTGGTGGCACGCCGCATCGGCGAGTTCTACATGATGACCTGCGCATCACCGGCGTACCTGAAGCGCGCCGGTACACCCCAGCACCCCAGCGAGCTGGAAACCCAACACACGATGATCCGCTATGCGTCGCCGCGCGATGGCAAGCTGTACACATTTACGCTGCACAGCGAAGGAGGTTCGATTGAGATCAGCGGCAAACACCAGCTCTCGGTGAACGACTCCAATGCGGGCGTGACGGCGGCGCTTGCGGGCCTGGGCGTGCTCTACGCCGCGACCTTTCTGATTCAGGACCACATCAGCAACGGCAGGCTGGAGCCGCTGTTCACCGGCTGGTGCACAGAAGCCAAACCCATGTACGTGGTCTACCCACCCAACCGTCACCTGAGCAACAAGGTGCGTGTGTTTGTGGATTGGATCGCAGACTTGTTCGCCAAGCACGATCTGATCCAGCGCAAAAGCACCTTGCCGGAGGCGATGTGCAAAGGCTGGGCAGAACCGGCTGTGCCAGCGGTCGTTGGCACGCCTGAAAAATCAGCCGCCGTCGAAGCCCTTGACGCGACTTCTGAGGCGTAACGCACTAGGCCCGGTAGACGGGCGTGGCCTGGCACCAGGTGCAGTGGCACACGCCGTCTTCTTCAGCGGCAAACAGTCCTTCTGGCAAGAAGGCCGCCATGCGGCCTCTCAGCAGGCGTTCATCGGTGCGCCGACACAGCTGCCCGACGCGGGGTTGTACATCTGGCAGGAGAACGGGCACTTGGGCAGGTTGCCCGGGTCCCAGGGATTCTTGGGCAGCGGCGTGATCTCCGTCGGGGCCGGAGCGGGCGACGGGGGCAGGACCGCGGTGATCTCTACCATCTTGGGCTGCCAGCGGGTGCCCATGTTCACAGCCTGGCATGCATCGCCGGGCGCCGTGTTCCAGTTGGTCAGGCTGCCGCCGACGCGCATGGTGGGGAACTTGTAGATTTCGCCCAGCACGCAGTTGGTGTTCTTGGCTGGGTAGGCACGGCCGCCGACGGTGCCGCCGCTGCCGGGCGTGCAGCCCGCGCCGTAGCAGTCACCACCACTGTTCCAGGCACTGCCTGCCTTGCAGCCGTTGCCATAGCAGTTGCCGCCCACCGTGTTGCCATTGCCGGCCTGGCAGCCGTCACCCACACAGTCGCCACCCGTATTGCCGGCATAGCCGGCGCCGCAATAGTGGCCATAGCACGAGCCGCCCAGCGTGGCCGCATCCTGCCCGCGGCACGACGTGGCGTAACAGGAGTTGCCCACGGTCTGCGCGATAGCCGCCACCGTGAACCCCAAGCCCACCACGGCCAGCAGCGTGGCCAGCCATTGTCTGTTCAGAAATTTCCTCATGCCTGTTACTCCTTGTTCTCGGCCCGCAGCGGGCCTTGTTGCGTGTTCGCGGTTGGCATTGCAGCAGACAGCGTTGAACTGCCCCCTTCCCCCCGCACCTGGCCGCCATGTAGCAGCGCTTGGAGTAGACGAGATGAAACGCTGAACGTCAAGCTTGACACGCAAGAAAATTCGCGCGGCCAAATGCGGTCAAGGGGGGACAGGCCCTTCTTGATCTTGATGCCATGGAGATAAGGCCAGAGTCTTCGGTCAGGCCGACTCAGGCCACTACACGGTCTGTGTAGGCCACGCTGGGATGACGCTTGCGTTGAAGGGGGCGCAGGTCAGTTTCTGGTTACCTTACAGTTCGCCAGCAATCTGCCAACTGCAAAATTTGCAATGATGTAGTTAAAACCGATTTAGATCGTAGGCGGAGACAGGCTCGATTCAGCAGCGCCTTGGCCAACCTCCGCCCCACTGGCAGGCACCTCCGCCGCACCACCCCACGTCTCCCATCCCTCGCCAAACAGCTCCACCGGATGCATGGTGCGATCCGAGCCGTTGCCGCAGCGCATGTCCTTGGCGGAGCAGAACAGATCGCAACCCCAACACACCCGCTCGGGGTGGGCGGGGTTGATGGGGAATACCTTGCGCATGTTGGCTCCGAGTTGGTCTCAGTCCTGCTTACTTGCGCTGCGGGGGGACGTCGGTGCAGCTGCCGTGCGCAATCTCCGCCGCCATGCCGATGCTTTCGCCCAGCGTGGGGTGCGGGTGGATGGTCTTGCCAATGTCCACGGCGTCTGCACCCATCTCAATCGCCAGCGCGATCTCGCCGATCATGTCACCGGCGTGCGTGCCAACCATGCCGCCGCCCAGGATCTTGCCGTGGCCGTGCGCTTCCGGTGAATCGTCAAACAGCAGTTTGGTGACGCCTTCGTCGCGGCCATTGGCAATGGCGCGGCCGGATGCGGTCCAGGGGAACAGGCCCTTCTTGACCTTGATGCCCTGCGCCTTGGCCTGGTCTTCGGTCAGGCCGACCCAAGCCACTTCGGGGTCGGTGTAGGCGACGCTGGGGATCACGCGGGCGTTGAAGGCAGCGGCGGCCAGTTCCTTGTTGCCTTGCAGTTCACCGGCAATCACTTCCGCTGCGACGTGCGCCTCGTGCACCGCCTTGTGCGCCAGCATGGGCTGGCCCACGATGTCGCCGATAGCGAAGATGTGCGGCACGTTGGTGCGCATCTGGATATCCACGTTGATGAAGCCGCGGTCCGTGACGGCCACGCCGGCCTTGTCGGCGGCGATCTTCTTGCCGTTGGGTGTGCGGCCCACGGCTTGCAGCACCAGGTCGTAAACCTGGGGTGCGGGGGCGGTGCCGCCCTCCTCTGCTGGCGCAAACGTCACTTCGATGCCTTCGGGCAAGGCGCGTGCGGAGACGGTCTTTGTCTTGAGCATGATGTTGTCAAAACGCTTGGCGTTCATCTTCTGCCAGATCTTGACCAGGTCGCGGTCAGCGCCCTGCATCAGGCCGTCCATCATTTCCACCACGTCCAGACGCGCACCGAGCGTGCTGTAGACGGTGCCCATTTCCAGGCCGATGATGCCGCCACCCAGGATCAGCATGCGCTTGGGGACTTCTTTCAATGCCAACGCACCGGTACTGTCCACCACGCGCGGGTCGTTGGGCATGAAGGGCAGGCGCACGGCTTGCGAGCCGGCGGCGATGATGGCCTTCTTGAAAGCAATGACCTTCTTGGTGCCGGTCTTCTCTTGCGCGGTGCCGGTGGTTTCTTCGACCTCGACATGGTTGGCACCGACAAAGGCGCCGTAGCCGCGCACGATGGTGACCTTGCGCATCTTGGCCATGGCCCCCAGGCCGCCGGTCAACTTGCCGATGACCTTTTCCTTGTGGCCGCGCAGCTTGTCGATGTCCAGCGTCATGGCGCCGAAATCCACACCGGCGGCCGACAGGTGGCTCACCTCGTCCATCACGGCAGCCACGTGCAGCAGCGCCTTGGACGGAATGCAACCCACGTTCAGGCAGACGCCGCCCAAGGTGGCGTAGCGCTCGACGATGACGACCTTCAGTCCCAGGTCGGCGGCACGGAAGGCGGCCGAGTAGCCACCGGGGCCGCCGCCCAACACCAGCACATCGCAGTCCAGATCGACCGTGCCGGCATAGCTGGCGCCGGCGGGAACGGGAGCCGCAGGAGCCGCCGCAGCAGGTGCTACGGTTTTAGGAGCGGCTTGCGCAGGTTCCACGAGGGCTACAGGCTGATTTTGCACTGAAGCACTGGCTGCGGCAGGGCTTGTGGCGACTGCACCAGCAGCCTCCAGCATCAGAACCAGGGAGCCCTCTTTCACCTTGTCGCCCAGCTTAACCTTGAGTTCCTTGACCACGCCGGCGTGGCTGGACGGGATTTCCATGGAGGCCTTGTCGCTCTCCACGGTGATCAGCGATTGCTCGGCCTTGATGGTGTCGCCGGGCTTGACCATCAGTTCGATGACGGTGACTTCGGCGAAATCGCCAATGTCGGGGACCTTGATTTCGATGGCGCTCACAGCAGGACCCTCCGGAAGTCACCCAGGATCTGGCCCAGGTACACGTTGAAGCGCGCGGCAGCGGCGCCGTCGATGACGCGGTGGTCCCAGCTCAGGCTTAGGGGCAGCATCAGGCGCGGCACAAATGCCTTGCCATCCCATACCGGCTCCATCTGGCTCTTGCAGACGCCCAGGATAGCGACCTCGGGCGCGTTGATGATGGGCGTGAAGTAGCGCCCGCCAATGCCGCCCAGGCTGCTGATCGTGAAGCTGGCGCCGGACATTTCGGCCGGGCTCAGCTTGCCGTCGCGGGCCTTCTTGGCCAGCTCGCCCATTTCCTGGCTGATCTGGAAGATGCCCTTCTTGTCGGCGTCCTTGATCACCGGCACCATCAGGCCGTTGGGCGTGTCCGCCGCAAAGCCGATGTGGAAGTACTGTTTGTAGACCAGTTGGTCGCCGTCGATGCTGGCGTTGAACTCGGGGAACTTCTTCAGCGCGGCCACGCAGGCCTTGATCAGGAAGGCCAGCATCGTGACCTTGATGCCAGACTTCTCGTTCTCTTTGTTGGTCGAGACGCGGAAGGCCTCCAGGTCGGTGATGTCGGCATCGTCGTGGTTGGTGACGTGGGGAATCATCACCCAGTTGCGGTGCAGGTTGGCCGCGCTGATCTTTTTGATGCGCGGACGGTCCTTGCGCTCGATGGGGCCGAACTTGGCAAAGTCCACCACCGGCCAGGGGATCAGGCCCAGGCCAGCGCCGTCGCCACCGTTCGGCTTGGCTTGCGCCGCTGCCGCTTGCGTCTGCAGCGCGCCGCTCATCACGGCCTGGGTGAAGGCCTGCACGTCGGCCTCGGTGATGCGGCCCTTGGCGCCACTACCCTTGACCTCGCCCAGCGGGACGCCCAGCTCGCGGGCGTACTTGCGCACGGAAGGCGATGCGTGGGGCAGACCCACCGGTGCGGTCGTCGGGTTGTGGGCCGGCATGGCGGCAGCGGGAGCCGCGGCGATTGCTACAGAAACAGGAGCAGCCTGCGCATATTCTGCGAGGGCTGGAGCCGGATTTGATGCATTGGCAGTCGGCGCAGGGGCCGGTGCAGCGGCTGCGGGAGCCGCGGAGACGGGTGCTGCCGCAGGGGCACCAGCGCCCTCGCCTTCCAGCACCAGAACCAGCGAGCCCTGCTTGACCTTGTCGCCCAGCTTGACCTTGACCTCCTTCACCACGCCGGCGTGGCTGGAGGGAATTTCCATGGAGGCCTTGTCGCTCTCCACGGTGATCAGCGATTGCTCGGCCTTGACCGTGTCGCCGGGCTTGACCATCAGTTCGATGACGGTGACCTCGTCGAAGTCGCCGATGTCGGGGACCTGGATTTCAATGGATGCCATGTTGTTGTCTCCCGATGGTTTAGGCGTACAGCGGATTCACTTTATCGGCCTTGATGCCGTACTTGGCGATGGCTTCCGCCACCTTGGCCACCGGCACGGTGCCCTCTTCGCTCAGCGCCTTCAGGGCGGCCACGACGATGTAGTGGCGGTTCACCTCAAAGTGTTCGCGCAGCTTGCTGCGGAAGTCGCTGCGGCCAAAGCCGTCGGTGCCCAGCACCTTGTAGGTACGGCCCTTGGGGATGAAGGGACGAATTTGCTCGGCATAGGCCTTCATGTAGTCGGTGGACGCGACCACCGGGCCGGTGTGCTTTTCCAGCTGCTGACCGACGAACGACACGCGCTGTTCACCCGTGGGGTGCAGCAGGTTGTAGCGCTCGCAATCCTGGCCGTCGCGGGTGAGTTCGTTGAAGCTCGGGCAGCTCCACACGTTGGCGGCCACGCCCCAGTCCTTCTCCAGCAATTCCTGCGCGGCAATCGACTCACGCAGGATGGTGCCCGAGCCGAGCAACTGCACGCGTGGGGTCAGCTTAGGCCCTTCCTTGCACAGGTACATGCCCTTGATGATCTGCTCTTCCGTGCCGGCGGTCAGGCCGGGCATGGCGTAGTTTTCGTTCAGCAGAGTCAGGTAGTAGAAGACGTTGTCCTGCTTCTCCACCATGCGCTTCAAACCGTGGTGCAGGATGACGCCGACTTCGTGCGCGAAAGTGGGGTCGTAGCTGATGCAATTCGGAATGGTGCCAGCCATGATGTGGCTGTGGCCGTCTTCGTGCTGCAGGCCTTCGCCGTTCAACGTGGTCCGCCCCGACGTGCCGCCCAGCAGGAAGCCGCGCGCCTGCATGTCGCCCGCCGCCCAGGCCAGGTCGCCGATGCGCTGGAAGCCGAACATCGAGTAGTACACATAGAACGGCACCATGATGCGGTTGCTCGTTGAATAGCTGGTGGCTGCAGCGATCCAGCTGCTCATGCCGCCGGCTTCGTTGATGCCCTCTTGCAGGATCTGGCCGGCCTTGTCCTCGCGGTAGTACATGACCTGGTCCTTGTCGACCGGGGTGTACTGCTGGCCAGCCGGGTTGTAGATGCCGACCTGGCGGAACAGGCCTTCCATGCCGAAGGTGCGGGCCTCGTCCACCAGGATGGGCACCACGCGCGGGCCCAGGGCCTGGTCACGCAGCAGTTGGGTCAGGAAGCGCACATAGGCTTGCGTGGTGGAAATCTCGCGGCCTTCGGCCGTGGGTTCCATCACCGACTTGAAGACGTCCAGCGACGGCACGGTGAAGCTCTCGTCGGCCTTGGTGCGGCGGTGCGGCAGGTAGCCGCCCAGCGCCTTGCGACGCTCGTGCAGGTAGCGCATTTCGGGCGTGTCATCGGCCGGCTTGTAGAACGGAATTTTCGGCAGTTCGCTGTCGGGAATGGGAATATTGAAGCGGTCGCGGAAGGCCTTGATGTCCTCGTCGGTCAGCTTCTTGGTCTGGTGCACGTTGTTCTTGCCCTCACCGGCCTTGCCCATGCCAAAGCCCTTGACGGTCTTGACCAGCAACACCGTGGGCTGGCCCTTGTGGTGCTGGGCCCGGTGGAACGCGGCGTACACCTTCTTGGAGTCGTGGCCGCCACGGCGCAGGTCCCAAACCTCGTCGTCGCTCATCTTGGCCACCATCTCCAGCGTACGCGGATCACGGCCGAAGAAGTGCTTGCGCACGTAGGCGCCGTCATTGGCCTTCATGGCCTGGTAGTCGCCGTCCAGCGTGTCCATCATGACCTTGCGCAGGGCGCCGTCCTTGTCGCGCGCCAAGAGCGGGTCCCAGCCGGAACCCCAGATCAGCTTGATGACGTTCCAGTCGGCACCGCGGAATTCGCCTTCGAGCTCCTGGATGATCTTGCCGTTGCCGCGCACCGGGCCGTCCAGGCGCTGCAGGTTGCAGTTGATGACGAAGACCAGGTTGTCCAGCTTCTCGCGCGCGGCGAGACCAATGGCGCCCAGGGATTCGACCTCATCCATTTCACCATCGCCGCAGAACACCCAGACCTTGCGGTTCTCGGTGTTGGCAATGCCGCGGGCGTGCAGGTATTTCAGGAAGCGCGCCTGGTAGATGGCCATCAATGGCCCTAAGCCCATGGACACCGTGGGGAACTGCCAGAACTCGGGCATCAGCTTGGGGTGCGGGTAGCTGGACAGGCCCTTGCCGTCCACTTCCTGGCGGAAGTTGAGCAACTGCTCTTCGGTCAGGCGGCCTTCCATATAGGCACGGGCATAGACACCGGGGGACACGTGGCCCTGGATGTAGAGGCAATCGCCGCCGTGGCCTTCGCTCTCGGCGTGCCAGAAGTGGTTGAAGCCGGCGCCAAACAGGCTGGCCAGCGAGGCAAACGAGCCGATGTGGCCGCCCAGGTCACCGCCGTCCACCGGGTGGTGGCGGTTGGCCTTGACCACCATGGCCATGGCGTTCCAGCGCATGTAGGCGCGCAGACGTTCTTCGATTTCGAGGTTGCCGGGGGAGCGTTCCTCTTGGTCGGGTTCAATGGTGTTGACATAGCCGGTGGTGGCCGAAAACGGCATGTCGATGCTTTTCTGCCGCGCGTGTTCCAGCAGTTGCTCCAGCAGAAAGTGCGCCCGTTCAGGGCCTTCTGCCTCAATCACGGCGGACAGCGCGTCCATCCATTCACGGGTTTCCTGGCTGTCCAGGTCGAGGGAAGAGGCGCCGGTTGCGCCCGTGGGAACTGCTGACATCGTGTGTCTCCTGGTTGTTTTTACGCAATTTAGTACGTTGCGCGGATTCTCACACAAGTATTTTCAAATTTCAAGTTGTGCTTTTCGATTTCATGATGTGAATTATAAAAATGACCCACAACTGTCACACGCCCTACACTTGCGCCCATGCCTTTGCCGAAGATCATCACCCTGCCCAACCAGTTGGGTTTGTCGACCGTAGACCGTGCGCGCCGCTGGTGGCACCGGCTTGCACCCCACCGCCAGGATCGGGTCGCCGTGCTGGCACCACTGGCCGCCGTGCTGCTGTTTTTTGCCGCCATCGTGGCCGCGCTGGGCTATTTGCGCCTGGAGGAAATGGACCGCGAGCAGCAGGCCGTGCAGCGCGACGTTGAATACACCCAGCAGCGCCTGCGTCTGCGCTTGCTGGAACGCCAGGAGCAACTGGCCCGCATCGCCCGCGAGATATCCAACCGCGAGCTGGACACCGACGACTTCCGTGCCCGCGCCCGCTCCATGCTCAACCAATACCCCGAGCTGCAGGGCCTGGCCTGGGTGGATGAACGCAAGAAGGTGCGTTCCGCCCTGGGCACGGCAGTGTTGGTCACCGGCCAGCTCAACCCGACCAGCAGTGACAACCAGCGCAACGATACCCTGGGCGGTTTTGTGGCGGCCCGCGAATTCCAGCAGCCGGTCTATGTGCAGCCACTGGGAACCGCCACCGACACACCGTTGATGCAAATGCACCTGCCGCTCAATGACCGTGGACGCTTCTCCGGGGTGCTGCTGGCGGAGTATTCGGTGGACGGTCTGTACCGCTACGGGGTGCCAACCGAAGTCACGTCGCGCTACGCGGTCTCACTGCACGATGCCAAGGGTGATTTGCTCGCAGGTACCGCCATCCCGACCAGAAAGAGCGTCAAGAGCCTGCTGCCCTGGACCAGTCCCGCGGTCGAATACGCCATGCCGGTTTCGCCGGTGGGCAATGCGCTGGTCGTGCGCGGCCAGGCCTACCGGGCTTCGCTGGGCGTGATTGGCAGCGGGCTGTTCTGGCTGGTCACAACCCTGAGCCTGATGACGGCATGGATGCTGATCGCCAACTGGCGCCACACCCGCCGCCGGCTCCAGGCCCAGCAGGCACTGATGTCGGAGACGACGTTTCGCCGGGCCATGGAGAACTCCATGCTGACGGGCATGCGCGCCATGGACCTTCAGGGACGCATCACCTACGTGAATGCCGCCTTTTGCCAGATGACGGGCTGGACCGACTCCGAGCTGGTCGGCCGCACAGCGCCCTTCCCCTACTGGCCCGAAAACGACCGGGAGCAGCTCAACTCCCTGCTCAATGAAGAGCTGGCCGGCAAGACCACGCCGGGCGGCATCCAGGTGCGGGTCAAGCGCAAGGACAAGAGCGTGTTCGATGCGCGCCTGTATGTATCCCCCCTGATTGACGCCGTGGGCAAGCAGACCGGCTGGATGACGTCGATGACCGACATCACCGAGCCCAACCGCGTGCGCGAACAGCTCTCTGCCTCGCATGAACGTTTCACCACCGTGCTGGAGGCGCTGGATGCGTCCATCTCGGTGGCCCCGCTGGGCAGCGACGAACTGCTGTTTGCCAACAAGCTGTATCGCCAATGGTTTGGAACGAACACCCATGGGCACCTGCAGTTGATCGCCGAGGCCGGAGTGCCGCCCAGCCCGACCAGCGACGAGTCCCTGGACAGCGTGGACTCTTTCGCCGGCCTGCCGACCACCGCCTTGCCGGACACGGAAACCGAGAGCGCGGAAATCCACATCGCCGAACTCAACAAGTGGCTGGAGGTACGCAGCCGCTACCTGAGCTGGGTGGATGGCCGCCTCGCCCAGATGGTGATTGCCACCGACATCACATCCCGGCGCATCGCCGAGGAGCAGGCCGCCAGCCAGACCGAGCGCGCCCAATCGGCCAGCCGGCTGATCACGATGGGCGAAATGGCCTCCAGCGTCGCGCATGAACTGAATCAGCCCCTGACCGCCATCAACAACTACTGCAACGGCATGGTCTCACGCATCAGGGAACAGCAGATCACCGAGGAGGAACTGCTGGGCGCGCTGGAAAAGACCGCCCGGCAGGCGCAGCGCGCAGGCCAGATCATCCAGCGCATCCGTTCCTTCGTGAAGCGCAGCGAACCCAACCGCACACCGTCCGAAGTGGTGTCGATGGTCAACGAGGCCGTCGAACTGGCAGAAATCGAGTTGCGCCGCTTCAATGTTCGCCTGAACCACTATGTGGCCGCGCGCCTGCCGCCGCTGATGGTGGACCCCATCCTGATCGAGCAGGTGCTGATCAACCTCTTGCGCAACGCGGCCGAATCCATCGATATGGCGTTGCGCCAGACGTCCCAGCGCATCGTGGAGTTGCGCGTCGTGCCCAAAACCATGGATGACAAGCCCGTGGTGGAATTCTCGGTACAGGATTCCGGCAAGGGCCTGGCCCCCGAAGTGCAGGCGCGCCTGTACGAGGCCTTCTACTCCACCAAGGCCGACGGCATGGGCATTGGCCTCTCTTTGTGCCGCTCCATCGTGGAATCCCATCTGGGCCGCATGTCGGCAGAGAACCTCTACAATGGCGGCGAAGTGTCGGGGTGCCGATTTTCATTCTGGATACCGCTGACCGAAGTTAGCCCCGGATTGACGCAACTTCCGCGTAAAAGCAACTAGAACCCTGGAAACCTGAATGAGCCTGCTTCCCAAAAAAGGTACTGTTTACGTAGTAGACGATGACGAAGCCGTGCGCGACTCGCTGCAGTGGTTGCTGGAAGGCAAGGGTTTTCGCGTGCGATGCTTTGATTCCGCCGAATCCTTCCTCAGCCGTTACGATGCGCGCGAAGTGGCCTGCCTGATTGTCGATATCCGCATGGGCGGCATGACCGGTCTGGAACTGCAGAACCGGCTGATCGAAGCCAAGTCCCCGCTGCCCATCGTCTTCATCACCGGCCATGGCGACGTGCCCATGGCAGTGGACACCATGAAGAAGGGCGCCATGGATTTCATCCAGAAACCCTTCAACGAGGATCAGTTGGTCAGTCTGGTGGAGCGCATGCTCGACCATGCCAAGGACTCCTTCGCCGACTACCAGACCGCCGCCAGCCGCGACGCCCTGCTGTCCAAGCTGACACTGCGCGAATCCCAGGTACTGGAGCGCATCGTCGCCGGCCGCCTGAACAAGCAGATTGCCGACGATTTGGGGATCAGCATCAAAACCGTGGAGGCGCACCGTGCCAACATCATGGAAAAGCTCAGTGCCAATACGGTTGCCGACCTGCTCAAGATTGCACTCGGACAAAACGCCCCCAAGACTTAACATGCCTGCCTGACGCTATTCTTTTTCTAGCATCTCACGCCCGCCCCGCAAGGACTGCGGGCGTTTTCAATTCGAAAGCCCACCATGACGACCACCACCGCCCAGATCATTGACGGCATTGCCCTGTCCAAACAACTGCGTGAAGACGTTGCCACGCGCACCCAAGCACTCAAGGCCCGCGGAGTCACCCCCGGCCTGGCCGTGGTACTGGTGGGAGAGAACCCGGCCAGTCAGGTCTACGTGCGCAACAAGGTCAAGGCCTGCCAGGACGCCGGCCTGCACTCCGTGCTGGAAAAATACGACGCCAGCATGACCGAGGCCGAGTTGCTGGCCCGCGTGGAGGCACTGAACAACGACCCGGCCATCCATGGCATCCTGGTCCAACTGCCACTGCCCGACCATATCGACGACCACAAGGTGATCGAAGCCATTTCCCCGGCCAAGGACGTGGATGGTTTCCACGTGGCCAGCGCCGGCGCGCTGATGGTGGGCGAGACCGGCTTCAAGGCCTGCACGCCCTACGGCTGCATGAAGATGCTCGAATCCATTGGCATGAAAAACCTGCGCGGCAAGCACGCCGTGGTGATCGGCCGCTCCAACATCGTCGGCAAACCCATGGCCATGATGCTCTTGCGGGCCAACGCCACCGTCACCATCACCCACAGCGGAACCGCCGACCTGGGCGCCATGACACGCCAGGCCGACATCGTGGTCGCCGCCGTGGGCAAGCGCAATGTCCTGACCAAGGACATGGTCAAGCCCGGCGCCGTGGTCATCGACGTGGGCATGAACCGCAACGACGAGGGCAAGCTCTGCGGCGACGTGGATTTTGACGGTGTGAAACAGGTGGCAGGCTTCATCACCCCGGTGCCCGGCGGTGTCGGCCCCATGACCATCACCATGCTGCTGGTCAACACCATTGAGGCGGCCGAGCGCGAGGCCGCCGCGCTTGAAAAGCGTAGCAACGTATCCAAATAGACACTGATCCCCCGTATCCCAATCGACTGCATCCATGAACCCACTGCTCAATACCTCCCCCCTGCCCCGTTTTGACCAGATTCGCCCGGAACATGTGATGCCCGCCATTGACGTGCTGCTGGCGGATGCCAACCGGGCACTGGAAACGGTCACTGCGGCGGAATTCCCCGCACAGTGGGAATCAATAGCCAAGGTGCTGGATGTGGCCACCGAGAAACTGGGTCGCGCGTGGGGCGCAGTCAGCCACCTCAACAACGTAGCCGACACGCCCGAACTGCGCGCCGCCTACAACGCCGCACTGCCCAAGGTGACCGAGTTCTGGACCCGCCTGGGTGCTGATGAACGCCTGTACGCGAAGTACAAGGCCATCGACGCGGGCGTCCTGAATGCCGAGCAGCGCCAGGCCCACACCAACGCCCTGCGCAACTTCGTTCTGGGTGGCGCCGATTTGACTGGCAGCGCCCGCGAACGCTTTGCCGCCATTCAGGAGCAACTGGCGGCGCTCAGCCAGAAATTCAGCGAAAACACGCTGGATGCTACCGATGCCTTCAGCTACTACGCAAGCGTCGCCGAAATGGCTGGCGTGCCCGACGACGTGCGGCAAACCGCATTGGCGGCGGCCCAGGCCGATGGCAAGGAAGGCTACAAGCTGACACTGAAGATGCCCTGCTACCTGCCGGTCATGCAATTTGCCCATAGCAGCGCGCTGCGCGCAACGCTGTACCGTGCCTACGTCACCCGCGCGTCCGAACAGGCAGACGAAAGTGCGCGCGCCTTCGACAACACCCCAAACATTCACGCGATTCTGGCCCTGCGCCAGGAAGAGGCTGCATTGCTGGGCTACCCCAACTTCGGTTCACTCTCCCTGGTGCCGAAGATGGCATCCTCTCCCGAGGCGGTCATCGGCTTCCTGCGCGATCTGGCGCACAAGGCGCGCCCGTTTGCCGAGAAGGATCTGGCCGATTTACGCAGTTTCGCCAGGGAACATCTCCAGATGGAGGAGCCGCAGCCCTGGGATTGGGCCTATGTCGGAGAAAAGCTCAAGGAGGCGCGCTACGCCTTCAGCGAGCAGGAAGTCAAGCAGTACTTCACTTTCCCCAAGGTACTCGCGGGGCTGTTCAAGATTGCCGAAACGCTGTTCGACATCACCATCCGCCGCGACGATGCTCCCGTGTGGAATGCCAACGTCGAGTTCTACCGCATTGAACGCACCGACGCCAATGGCCCCCACCTGGTCGGCCAGTTCTACCTGGACCCCACGGCGCGCGCCGGCAAGCGTGGCGGAGCCTGGATGGACGACGTCTGCGCCCGCTGGTTGCGGCCTGACAACGGTCACTTGCAAACACCTGTGGCGCACCTGGTCTGCAATTTTGCGGACGGAGTGGAAGTGGATGGCATGCGCCAACCCGCACTGTTGTCGCACGACGACGTCACCACCCTGTTCCACGAGTTCGGCCACGGTCTGCACCACATGTTGACGCAGGTGAATGAGCACGACGTATCGGGCATCAGCGGCGTCGAGTGGGACGCGGTGGAACTTCCCAGCCAGTTCATGGAGAACTTCTGCTGGGAATGGAGCGTGCTGCGCCACATGACATCCCATGTGCAGACTGGCGAACCACTGCCGCGCGCGCTGTTCGACAAGATGCTGGCCGCGCGCAATTTTCAGAGCGGCCTGCAAACGCTGCGCCAGATCGAGTTCTCGCTGTTCGATATGTTGCTGCACACGGCGCACGACCCGGCACAGGATGTCATGCCCTTGCTGAACCAGGTGCGTGCCGAAGTGTCCGTCATGGCGTCCCCCGCGTGGAGCCGTACGGCCCACACCTTCAGCCATATCTTTGCCGGTGGCTACGCGGCGGGTTACTACAGTTACAAATGGGCCGAGGTGCTGAGCGCCGACGCCTACGCCGCCTTTGAGGAGACAGCAGGTCCCGACGGATTGCCTAACGTGGAAACCGGCCGGAAATACCGCCAGGCCATCCTGGAAGCCGGCGGCAGCCGCCCGGCCATGGAGTCCTTCAAGGCATTCCGGGGTCGCGAACCCACTTTGGACGCTTTGCTGCGCCACCAAGGTATGGCACCATGATGCACTTGGCCCTGCCATTGCAATCACCCGGCTCAACGAAGAGGAAGAACCACATGAAACACCACACCATTGCAATCCTGCTGGGCGGCGCGGCGCTGCTCGGTGCGGCCTTGGGCGTGCAGGGGCAAACCGTCTACCGCATCGTTGGCCCCGACGGCAAGGTCACGTTTTCCGACAAACCTCCGGTCTCGGCGGAACAGGGCAAGGTCGCCAGCACGGGTGTAGGAGCCCGGACCGACAATACCGGCACAGCCCTTCCCTTCGAGTTGCGCCAGATCACCGCCAAATACCCGGTTGTGCTCTACACCACAGCCAAATGCGCGCCCTGCGATGCTGGGCGCGCATTCCTGAGCGCGCGTGGCGTCCCCTTCAACGAGCGCACCGTCTCCACCAAGGAAGACAACGACTACCTGCAGCGCCTGACGGGAGACACGTCCCTGCCCTACCTGACCATTGGCAGCCAGCGAATCCGCGGGATGTCCGACATGGAGTGGACACAATACCTGGACGCAGCGGGGTACCCCAAGACCTCCATCCTGCCAGCCGCTTACAAGCGCACCGAACCCGCGCCATTGGTGGTCGTGCAGAAACCCAGTGGGGACGCCGCCAAGCCCGCGGACAAGACGCAAGCTGCGGCATCTGAACCCAGCTACCAGCCGCCACCCGCCAACAGCCCCTCCAATCCAGCGGGCATCACGTTCTAGCCAACGCTTGGCGGCGGACAGGTTTTGGTCGTTGCGCCTTAAGGTGGTCTTAAGAATTGACTTATCTCAAGATGTAGGCAGATTTTCTCATTTGAGAACTGAGACCCAGTTACAAGAAAACATCCACTTGCTAGACTGGTTTTTTTTCTAGCCTATGGGCCGGGCTGCGCGCCGGCTCCATCCCACGCCCATGAAAGTCAACCTGCCGGTTACCCAGCAAGAATATGAATTGCCGGATGGCGAAACCCTGGTGTCGACTACCGACCTCAAGGGACGCATCACCCACTGCAACCAGGCCTTTGTACTGGCCAGTGGATTCGACTACAACGAGCTGCTGGGCCAGCCGCACGACATCGTGCGCCACCCGGACGTTCCATCCGAGGCATTCAAGGACCTTTGGTCCACCATAGGGCGCGGGCGCCCGTGGAGCGGCCTCGTCAAGAACCGCCGCAAGAATGGCGACCATTATTGGGTCATCGCCAACGTGACCCCCGTGATGCAGGGCGGCAAGCCAGCCGCCTATATGTCGGTGCGCCTCAAGCCCACCCGTGAGCAGGTCCGCGCTGCGGAGGCCTTGTATGCCCAGATCGCCGCCGAGCGAGATAGCGGACGCCAGACCTTCCGGCTGCATGCCGGCAATGTGCGCCTCCTCGGCTGGCGTGACTGGCTTGGCAAACTGCACCGCATGTCATTGCAGCAACGGGCCCTGTTCGGAGTTGCCGCAGTCGTGGCCCTGACCCTGGCGCCGCTGTGGCTGCTGGACACCTCTCCAACCTGGGCGGCGTTATCCGCACTGTGCTGCGGAGTGATGGGTGTCATGGGCTTCATGACCTGGTTCACACGCACCGTATCAACCCCACTGGAACGTGCGGACCGTCTGGCCGGCGAAGTGGCCGGCTGCAATCTGGATGGCCACATCACCTATTCGACGACGAGCCCGCTGGGCTCGCTGATGCGGCGCCTGTGGCTGGTCAACCTGAACATGCGTGCCATCGTGTCCGACGTCCGGGCCGAGGTGCGCGGCATGAATGACGCCACACAGTCCATGTACTCCGGCAGCGTGGAGCTGGCCGGGCGCACCAACTCCCAGGCCGAAGGTGTGGAGAAAACCTCGTCGGCAGTGGAGCAGATCGCGGGGGCTGTCAACCAGACTGCCGCCACGGCAAACGAACTTGCGACCATGAGTACCACCGCCAGCCAACTGGCCAACCAGGGTGGCGAGGCCGTGGACGAGGTTGCGCGATCCATGCAACGCATCCAGACATCCTCCAAGCGCATTACCGACATCATTGAAGTGATCGAGATGCTGGCCTTCCAGACCAATCTGCTGGCCCTCAATGCAGCGGTGGAAGCCTCGCACGCCGGTGATCATGGCCGTGGCTTTGGTGTGGTGGCCAGTGAAGTGCGTGCCCTGGCGGGACGCAGCACACAGGCGGCACAGCAGATTCGTGACCTGATCCGCGACTCCAGCCATGAAGTCGAACAGGGCTCACACATTGTGGAAAGTGCCGCCACGACCATCCGCACAGCCGTGGCATCGGTCCAGCAGGTCAGCAAGCGCCTGGAGGAAATCACACTCGCCACGCGGGAGGAAGCACAGGGCGTGCAGCAAATCAGCCAGGCCATGCACGTTCTGGACGACGTGACTCAGCAGAACACGGCCCTGGTGCAGCAGCAAACCGGCGCCTGTGAGGGCCTGGACGCCCGCGCCAACACACTGACCCGCGCGGTCAGCGTGTTCACGATGAAGCACTGAGGCCGCAGCCGTCTCAGAACGTCAGCGTCTTCACGCCGTTGGCCGTTCCCAGCAGGCAGACCTGGGCGCGCTGAAAGGCGAACACGCCCACCGTCACCACACCGGGCCACTGGCTGACATCGGCCTCGAACGCCAGCGGGTCGGTGATCTTCAGGCCGGTCACATCCACAATGTATTGGCCGTTGTCGGTGACCAAGGGCTTGCCGTCCTTCAGGCGCACCGTGCCCACGCCACCCTTGGCGGCAAACTGGGCGATCACACGCTGCGTGGCCATGGGAATCACCTCCACCGGCAGCGGAAAGGCGCCCAGCGTCTGCACCAGCTTGGATTCGTCGGCGATACAGACAAAGCGGTCAGACTGGGCAGCCACGATCTTCTCGCGCGTCAGCGCCGCGCCACCGCCCTTGATCATGTTGCCCTGGCCGTCGATCTCGTCGGCACCGTCGATGTAGACCGACAGGCGCGGCACATCGTTCGAGTCGAACACCGGAATACCCAGTGCCTGCAACCGCTCGGTGCTGGCCACCGAGCTGGAGACGGCGCCCTTGATCTGGTCCTTCATCGTCGCCAGCGCGTCGATGAACTTGTTGACCGTGGAGCCGGTGCCAACGCCCACGATCTCGCCGGGCACTACGTACTGCAGGGCGGCCTGCCCCACCAGGGTCTTTAGCTGGTCTTGTGTGAGGGCGGGCGTGGCGGGGGTGTTGGAGTTGGTCATGGGCGAAAATCCGGGTAGTTTCGAAAAATATTGCAGGAATTATCCAATGTCTCTAGTCCCCTACAGTTTGGCGCGGCGCGTGTTATTCAACATGGACCCCGAAGTCGCCCACGAACTGACCATGGCCAGCCTGGCCCGCGTGCAGGGCACGCCCCTGACCTGGGCCTATTGCGTCTCCACCGTGGATGACCCCATCGAGCTGGCCGGCCTGACCTTCCCCAACCGCGTCGGCCTGGCCGCCGGCCTGGACAAGAACGCCAAGTGCATCGACGGCCTGGCCGCCATGGGCTTTGGCTTTGTGGAGGTGGGCACCGTCACGCCCAAGGCCCAGCCGGGCAACCCCAAGCCGCGCATGTTCCGCCTGCCCAAGGCCAACGCGCTGATCAACCGCCTGGGCTTCAACAACGACGGGCTGGACGCCTTTGTGGAGAACGTGCAACGCTCGGCCCTGCGGCGCAAGAAGAAACCCGGCATGCTGCTGGGCCTGAACATCGGCAAGAACGCCGCTACCCCGATCGAGAATGCCACCGACGATTACCTGATCTGCCTGGATGGCGTCTACCCCCATGCCGACTACGTGACCGTCAACATCTCCAGCCCCAACACCAAGAACCTGCGCGCCCTGCAGAGCGACGAAGCACTGGACGCCCTGCTCAGCGCCATTGCAAAGCGCCGGGAAACACTCCACAAGCAGCACGGTAAGCGCATCCCCATCTTCGTGAAGATTGCCCCTGATCTCGATGAGGCCCAGGTGGCGGTGATTGCGGCTACCCTGAAGCGCCATGGCATGGACGGCGTGGTCGCCACCAACACCACGCTCAGCCGCGACGCGGTCAAGGGCCTGGAGCATGCGGAAGAAACTGGCGGCCTGTCCGGCGCGCCAGTGCGCGAGGCCAGCAACCGCGTGATCCGCCAACTGCGCGCCGCGCTCGGTCCAAAGTTCCCCATCATTGGCGTGGGCGGCATCATGAGCGCCGAAGACGCGGTAGAGAAGATCAAGGCTGGGGCCGATGTGGTGCAGATGTACACCGGCCTGATCTACAAAGGGCCGCAACTGGTCAAGGATTCGGCTCTGGCGCTCAAGGATATGCGAAAAAAGGCCCGCTAGCCCTCGTGGATATTGCGTAGCCAGCTACTGATTTGATAGCAAATCGCCAACCACTTCAGCAATCGCCAGGCAGCTGGTCAACCCCGGCGACTCGATCCCGAACAGGTTCACAAGCCCCGGCACGCCATGGTCCTGCGGGCCCTGGATGCAGAAGTCACGTGCGGGCTCGCCTGGTCCGCTGATCTTGGGGCGGATGCCGGCATAGGCGGGAACCAGGGCGCCATCGGGCAGATCCGGCCAGTAGCGGCGGATTTCTGCGTAGAAGGCGGTGCTGCGCTCGGGCGCAACCTGTGTGTCGTCCGGGCTGCCCACCCACTGCACGTCCGGGCCGAAGCGGGCCTGGCCACCCAGATCCAGCGTCAGGTGCACGCCAAGCCCAGCGGCCTCGGGTACCGGGTAGATGAGGCGCACAAATGGCGAGCGCCCCGCCAGCGCGAAGTAGTTGCCCTTGGCGAAGTGGGCGCTGGGCACATGGCGCGCATCCAGCCCGGCAAAGCGGGCTGCCAGGGCCGGCGCCTGCAGGCCGGCCGCGTTGACGACCGAGCGGGCCGTCAGGCGCGTGCCATCGGCAGCTACTAATTCAATAGCACCCTTCGCACATTCTGCGAGGGCTAGCGGCGAATTCAACGCAAGAACGCCGCCCGAATTCTCCAGGTCAGCCAACAACGACAGCATCAGTCCGTGGCTGTCCACGATGCCGGTGGACGGTGACTGCAAGGCCCCCACGCAGTGCAGTGCGGGCTCCAGTGCCTGAGCGGCACCAGCCTCCAGCCAGCACAGGTCCGCCACGCCATTGGCCTGCGCCTGCTGGGCAATACGTTGCAGCTGTGCCAACTGGTCCACATTGGTGGCAACGATCAGTTTGCCGCAACGCCGATGCGCCACGCCGCGCGCGGCGCAGTAGTCGTACAGCAGGCGGTTGCCACGCACGCACAGTTGGGCCTTGAGCGAGCCGGTGGGGTAGTACATGCCGCCATGGATGACTTCGCTGTTGCGCGAGCTGGTCTGGGTGCCGATGGCCGAACAGGCCTCCAGCACCAGCACCTCGCGCCCGGACAGGGCCAACGCGCGCGCCACAGCCAAGCCGACCACGCCGGCACCGATGACGACACAGTCGACCCGGTCCATACCTTGAGCCCCTGCCGCGCGCTGTCAGCGCAGTTCCAGCCCGCTGCCGCCTTCTGTGCGATCCAGCAACTGTCTGTGGGGTGGCACGGTCAGGTGCGCACGCGCCTCGACCGGCGTCATGCCAAAGGTCAGGCTCACCAGCCCCGTGGCGGTCTGCCCGTAGCCATAACCACGGGTGTCTCCAATCAGGGCCATGCGCAGGTCGGCCACCGAACCGTCATTGCAGCGCAGGTCAATGCTACCCATGGTGGTGGCTGTGTAGCGCAGGCGCCCCACACAACTGCTGAGAATGATCTTCCCGCCGGCGGGTGCGGCGACAGCGGCACCCAACCCGTCCGTTCCAGCGACGGGCTGCACATCACCACGCAGGGTGACGGTACCGGTGTGGTCCGGGAACAGCGTCATTTCGCCCTGCACCAGCTGTTCGTTGACGATGGCATGGGCAGGGACGCGGGTCGCCACGGCGGCAAGGGCGGTGTCGTTCAGGTCTGCGCATCCGCTCAGCAGCACCGCGGCTGCGGCCCCGACGGCCAGTGCACTGCGCACAGCGTGTACTCGTTTCATGCGTTACTCCTTGAACGGGGCGGGCCTCAAACGGCGCAACACCGGTGTACCATCTTAGCCAGAATTCCACTGCGCAAAAGCCAGATCAGGACCGATTTTCCGACCACCGATCCACACGGTCGCCCCACCCGAAAGCGCCTCCATGAGTCCAGAAGAAAACCCCAGCACCGATGTCAACCGTGTGCCCCTGAAGACTTTGGGTTTGCGCACCGGCATGGCCCTGCAGACCCGAAGGCTGGTCGAGGGCGCCAGCAAGAAGGAATCCCAGTTCTTTGGCGCCATTGAAGGCAAGGGCGTCATGGTTGGTCCCATGGGGCCGGAAGGCGTCAGCACCGAACTGGACGAAGGCGAAATCTGCGTGGTGCGCGGTTTTACCGGCCAGTACGAATTTTCTTTTCTCAGCAAGGTGCTCCAGACCTTCCAGAAACCCTTTGCCTACGCGCTGCTGGCCTATCCGGCGCAGGTGGATGCCCGCCTGGTGCGCCAGTCCATGCGCACCAGGACCTCATGGCCCACAACCGTGCAAACCAGCGCAAAGGATGGTCTGGCCTCGCCGGAACCCATTGAGGCGACATTGGTGGATATCAGCATGCATGGCGCCATGATCAAGGCGCCAACCTCCCTGTCCACGGTCGGCGAACTGGTCACGCTGGGAATGACCGTGACCTTCGACGACGCCCCGGTCATGCTGAAGGTGACAGCCAGCATCTGCCACAACAACCGGTCTGCAGCGGACTCCACATACTGCGTGGGACTGGCCTTTCGCAACCTCACGCAGCACGACAAACTGGTGCTGAACTTTGTGACGCAGTCCCCACACAATCCGACATAAAGGCTCTTACGCCATGACACCGCAAGCGCTGCTGCACCACATCGACACCGGAAACCTGTGGCCTGTTGCGGTTGAGTCCGCCCCCCCTGTCGACGTGGCGCACGCCTACCAGAAGGCCCTGCAGGTGCGCTCCCTGCGCATGGCGCGGGGCGAGAAACCCGTGGGATTCAAGATCGGCTTCACCAACCGCACCATCTGGCCGCGCTACCAGGTGTTTGCCCCCATATGGGGAACGGTGTGGGACACCACCCTGACCCATTGTGATGGCCAGGGCATGGTGTCGCTTGCCTGCACCTGCCAGCCGCGACTGGAACCCGAGCTTGTCTTTGGCATGCGAACCACTCCAGCGCCCCAAGCGTCGCTGGACGACCTGTTTGATGCACTGGACTGGATCGCACCCGGCTTTGAGGTGGTCCAATCCCACCTGCCCGACTGGAAGTTCACGGCACCCGACACGGTGGCTGATAGCGGCCTGCATGCGCGACTGCTGGTTGGCACCAAAGTGCCGGTGGCTGCACTGGCGCACGACGCGGCCAGCCTGCACGCCCTGCTGGCTGGCGTCCAGGTTCAGTTGATGCAGAACGGCTCCGGGGTGGACCAAGGTGTGGGGTCCAACGTGCTGGACAGTCCCTTGCATGCCCTCCACCACTTCGTGACCGAGCTACGCCAATGTCCGGGCGCTCCCGACCTTCGGCCCGGCGACGTCGTCACGACAGGAACCCTCACCGACGCGTGGCCCGTGCATGCCGGCGAGTCCTGGCAGGCGGATTTCAGCGCGCCACTGCAGAGTCTGCACATCCGCTTCGGTTAAAGCAACGATAACCGCCCGTTCGCCAGCCGTTTTCGCAGTACCTGGCACTCTGCACGCTCATACCATTGACTCCAAGCAAATCTGTTGGAGAACTTGTCATGGCACACACTGCCACCATCGAAGCCTATGTCAGAGCGACGTCTCGCGCCCGGGCCCAGGCCACTGCAACAACCCAGGCATTCGCCGCACTCGGCGATGACCAGGACGACCGTTTTCCCAGTGAAAGCAGCCGCGCCTGGGCCGATACTTTCGTCATGTGGGACATCGCGCAGTCACTGCCAACGGTCCCTGCGGAGCTGTATGCGGACGCGAAGACCACTCCCCACTGGAGTTAGTCATCCCATTGGCCTGGAGCTCAACACCAGGCGTGGACAAAAAAAAGCACTTGCCGTTTCCGCCAAGTGCTTTTTTCTTTACCAAATTTGGTGGGCAGTGCAAGTTTCGAACTTGCGACCCCTGCAGTGTGAATGCAGTGCTCTACCCCTGAGCTAACCGCCCTGATTATTCATCAGAATAGCCTCAAATTATACAACAAGAATCAGGCTGCTTTGCGCCATACCGTCTTCCCACCGCTGGATTTGTCCATTTGCACCAGCACTTCCTCATGGGAGGTCAGCTCCTGGGCGTTGGCGGCAATCACTGGCAGCTCAAATCCGCGCAAATCCACTTGAACAATGGCCATCCCGTCTTCCTGGCTGGAGCCCACATCCATCAACAGGGCGTCCTGACCACGGGTCATGTTGATGTACACGTCGGCCAGTAGCTCCGCATCCAGCAAGGCGCCGTGCAGGGTGCGCCCGGAGTTGTCGACCTCCAGCCGGTCGCACAGGGCATCCAGGCTGTTGCGCTTGCCCGGGAACATTTCCTTGGCCATGACCAGGGTATCGGTTACCGAGCCCACATATTCCTTGAACGGTCGATGGCCGGCACGCGCCAATTCCGCATCCAGGAAGGAGATGTCAAACGGCGCGTTGTGGATGATGATTTCGGCGTCGGCAACAAAGTCCAGCAGGTCCCGGGCTATTGCCTCGAACTTGGGCTTGTCGCTCAGGAACTCCGTGGTCAGCCCGTGAACGCGCAGAGCGCCCTCGTCGCTGTCCCGCTCGGGGTTCAGGTAGAAATGCAGGTTGTTGCCGGTGAGCTTGCGGTTGACCAGTTCCACGCAGCCGATCTCGACCATGCGGTCCGGGTTCTCCGCCAGATTGGCGTTGAACCCAGTGGTTTCGGTGTCCAGAAAGATCTGACGCATCAGTGATTCTCTTTGGCGTGGTTGATCGAATATTTGGGAATCTCGACGACCAGGTCCTTCTGTGCCACAAAAGCCTGGCAGCTCAAGCGCGAGTTGGGCTCCAGGCCCCAGGCGCGGTCCAGCAGATCTTCCTCGTTTTCGTCGAGCTCATTGAGCGATGCAAAGCCCTCCCGCACGATGACGTGGCAGGTGGTGCAAGCGCAGCTCATGTCGCAGGCGTGCTCGATGGCAATGTGGTTTTCCAGCAGGGCCTCGCAGATCGAGGTGCCGGGCGTGGCCGTCACTTCGGCGCCCTGGGGGCAGTATTCCGGATGGGGCAGGATTTTGATGGTTGTCATTTTTAATTTGTTGGGGCCAGGGCACATGTGCGGCGCAAATTGATCTGACCCACAAGTTCAAATTGTTTCAATATTCTTGCCGGCCAACGCCTGCGCGATGCCCCGGTTCATGCGCTTCGCGGCAAAGGATTCGGTCGCCTGGGCCAGCGCCTTGCTCAATGCTTCGATCTGGGCTGCGTCACTGCCTGCTTTGCCTTGCGACAGGGCCGCCATGGCGGCGTCTATGTCGGTGCGCTCCTGAGCATCCAGCAGATCGGCATCGGCGTCCAGTGCGCTGTGGATGGCCAGCAACAGGCGGTCGGCATCGACCTGGGCTTCCACCACGGCGCGGGTGTGGATGTCCTGCTCAGCGGTGGCAAAGCTGTCCTGCAGCATCCTGGCGATCTGGTCGTCGGCCAGGCCATAGGAAGGTTTGACATTGATGTCGGCCTGGACACCGCTGACCTGCTCGTGCGCAGATACGTTGAGCAAACCATCGGCATCGACGGTAAAGGTCACGCGAATGCGCGCCGCACCCGCCGCCATCGGCGGAATGCCGCGCAGCTCGAAGCGCGCAAGGCTGCGGCAATCGGCCACCAGATCGCGCTCGCCCTGCACCACGTGCAGCGCCAGCGCGGTCTGGCCGTCCTTGTAGGTGGTGAAGTCCTGCGCCATGGCGGTGGGGATGGTCTGGTTGCGCGGCACGATGCGCTCCACCAGGCCGCCCATGGTCTCCACGCCCAGCGAGAGCGGAATTACGTCCAACAACAGCAAGTCGCCGGCCGTGTTGTTGCCGGCCAACTGGTTGGCCTGGATGGCGGCGCCCAGTGCCACCACTTCATCAGGGTTGAGGTTGTTCAGCGGCGCGCGGCCAAAGAACTGCGCCACCGCCGCCTGCACCTGGGGCATGCGGGTGGAGCCGCCCACCATGACCACGCCCTGCACGTCCTGCGCCGCCAGACGGGCATCGCGCAGCGCCTTGCGCACGGCGGTGATGGTGCGCGCCGTCAGATGGGCCGTAGCCGCTTCAAACGCGCTTCGATTTATGCAAAATTCAACGCTAGCCCTCGTCAGATCTGCGTGAAACGCTACTGAATTTGTAGCAGACAGAGCCTCCTTGCAGGCCCGCGCGGCGCGCTTGAGGATAGCCTTGTCGCCCGCATTGACGGCCTCGCTACCAGTTTGCGCCAAGACCCAATCCGCCAGCGCGTGGTCGTAATCGTCGCCGCCCAGGGCGGAGTCACCACCGGTGGCCACCACCTCGAATACACCTTTCGTGAGCCGCAGGATGGAGATGTCAAAGGTGCCGCCGCCCAGGTCGTAGATGGCGTAGATGCCTTCGCTGGCATTGTCCAGCCCGTAGGCGATGGCCGCGGCCGTGGGCTCGTTGATCAGGCGCAGCACGTTGATGCCGGCCAGCTTGGCCGCATCCTTGGTGGCCTGGCGCTGGGCATCGTCAAAGTAGGCCGGCACGGTGATGACGGCGCCATACAGATCGTCGTTGAAGGTGTCTTCGGCGCGGTAGCGTAACGTGGCCAGTATTTCGGCACTGACCTCAACGGGTGATTTTTCACCCGCCACGGTCATCAGGCCCAGCATACCAGCATGGTCCGCAAAGCGGTACGGCAGTTTCTCCACGCCGACTACATCGGCCAGACTGCGGCCCATGAAGCGCTTGACCGAAGCAATCGTGTTCTGGGGATCGGTGGTGATGGCGTCTTGCGCCGCATAGCCAATCTGGCGGCCTCCGCCGTCCAGATAGCGCACCACGGACGGCAGGATCACATGGCCATCGGCGTCGGGCAGGCATTCGGCCACACCGTGGCGCACGGAGGCCACCAGGGAGTGCGTGGTGCCCAGGTCAATGCCCACGGCAATACGGCGCTGGTGTGGATTGGGCGCTTGGCCGGGTTCAGATATTTGTAGAAGCGCCATAGGTCATCAAGGTGAGGCAATGGCCGTGCAGGCCAGAAGCCGCCCGGCAGGGATTCAGGTTTCCAGTTTGTCGAAGGCGAGTTCCAGGTCGTGCGCAAATTTCTCGATGAACATCAGCGAGCGCACCGACTGAACGGCGGCGCCGGTGTCGTGAAGCGCATCGAGTTGGTGGGCACAGGTGCTGATCAGGTCCCGTTGGGCTGCGTCCACATTGTCGCGCAAGGCTTCCAGCGTATGGGTGTCCTGCGCCTCGTCCAACTGCTCGCGCCACTGCATCTGCTGCATCAGGAAGACGCCCGGCATGGCGGTATTGCTGTGGGCGTTGATGGGCGCGCCACCCAGCTCACACAAATAGGCCGCCCGCCTGAGCGGGTCCTTCAGGCGCTGATATGCCTCGTTGATGCGCACCGACCACTGCATGGCCACCCGCTGGGCGGCTTCGCCCTGGGCAGCAAACTTGTCCGGATGAGCTTCACGCTGGAGTTCTTTCCAGCGGGTGTCCAGCGCGGCGCGGTCCTGCGCAAACCGCTGCGGCACGCCAAACAATTCAAAATCATTGGATTGGAGATTCACACGCGGAACGACTCGCCACAGCCGCATTTGTCGCGCTCGCGCGGGTTGTTGAAACGAAAGCCCTCGTTCAGACCTTCACGGACAAAGTCCAGTTCCGTACCGTCGATATACGCCAGGCTCTTGGGATCGACCAGTACCTTGACGCCATGGCCCTCAAACACCAAGTCCTCCGGTGCGAGCTCATCCACATATTCCAGCTGGTAGGCCAGGCCCGAGCACCCGGTGGTCTTGACCCCCAGGCGCACGCCAATGCCCTTGCCCCGCTTGGTCAGGTAGCGCGTCACATGGCGCGCGGCGGCTTCCGTCAGAGTAACTGCCATAGTCTTAATCAGTTGAGGACAGAGCTAAAGATCTGTCCCGCAAGTTCTCACAAATGTTTCTTTTTGTAGTCGTCCACGGCGGCCTTGATGGCGTCTTCAGCCAGAATCGAACAGTGAATTTTGACAGGCGGCAGCGCCAGTTCTTCGGCGATCTGGCTGTTTTTCAGTGCAGCCGCTTCATCCAGTGTCTTGCCCTTGACCCATTCGGTCACCAGGGAGCTGGATGCAATGGCCGAACCACAGCCATAGGTCTTGAACCGTGCATCCTCAATCACGCCGGTTTGCGGATTGACCTTGATCTGCAGCTTCATCACATCACCGCAGGCGGGCGCACCGACCATGCCGGTGCCGACGCTGTCATCGCCCTTTTCAAAGCTGCCAACGTTGCGGGGGTTTTCATAGTGATCAACGACTTTTTCTGAATAGGCCATGGTTTACTCCTTAGTGGGCTGCCCACTGGATGGAACTGATGTCAACGCCATCCTGGTACATCTCCCACAGGGGGCTGAGTTCACGCAGTTTGGCGACGTTTTGCTTGATGGTGTCCACGGCGTAGTCGATGTCCGCCTCGGTGGTCCAGCGGCCGATCGTCATGCGCAAGCTGCTGTGCGCGAGTTCGTCGCTGCGGCCCAGGGCCCGCAGCACGTAGCTGGGCTCCAGGCTGGCCGAGGTACAGGCCGAACCGCTGCTCACCGCGAGGCCCTTGATGCCCATGATGAGGGACTCGCCCTCCACATAGTTGAAGCTCATGTTCAGGTTGTGCGGCACACGCTGGGTCTCATGGCCGTTGATGAAGACCTGCTCAATCCCTTTGAGGCCGGCCAGCATGCGGTCATGCAGGGCCTGGATGCGAACGTTCTCGGCGTCCATTTCTTCCTTGGCAATGCGGTAGGCCTCGCCCATACCGACGATCTGGTGCGTGGGCAACGTGCCGCTGCGCATGCCGCGCTCGTGGCCCCCGCCGTGCATCTGCGCTTCCAGGCGCACGCGCGGCTTGCGGCGCACGAACAGGGCACCAATGCCTTTGGGGCCGTAGGTTTTGTGGGCCGTCAGGCTCATCAGATCGACCGGCAACTTGGACAGATCAAACGCGACACGGCCGGTGGCTTGCGCCGCGTCCACGTGGAAGATGATGCCCTTCTCCCGGCAGACTGCGCCGATGGCGGCGATGTCCTGGATCACGCCGATCTCGTTGTTGACGAACATGACGCTCGCCAGGATGGTGTCGGGGCGGATGGCGGCCTTGAAAGCATCCAGATTGACCAGGCCGTCATCCTGCACGTCCAGGTAGGTGACTTCAAAACCCTGGCGCTCCAGCTCACGGCAGGTGTCCAGCACCGCCTTGTGCTCGGTCTTGACCGTGATCAGGTGCTTGCCCTTGGACTGGTAGAAATGGGCAGCACCCTTCAGGGCGAGATTGTTCGACTCAGTCGCGCCAGAGGTCCATACGATCTCGCGCGGATCGGCACCAATCAGGCCGGCCACCTGGGCGCGGGCCTTTTCGACGGCGGCTTCAGCCTCCCAGCCCCAGGCATGGCTACGCGAAGCCGGGTTGCCAAAATGGGTGCGCAACCACGGCACCATGGCGTCCACCACCCGCTCATCGCAGGGGTTGGTAGCGCTGTAATCCATGTAGATGGGGAAATGGGGGGTGGTATCCATGGGGCTCGTTCCAGCTATTCAATAGGGGGCGTTTGTGCGCAATCAGTTCTTGGAAAACGCGTTGCCCAGGGCAAAAACCGAGTTGGGCGCGTTGACACGAATGGGTTTGCTCAGGGGCATGGCAGAAATGGCACGTTTGACGCTGGGCTTGTCCTCAACCTGGAGGCCCTTGGCCAATTGGTCGTCCACCAGCTTCTGCAGGGTGACGGAATCCAGAAATTCCACCATGCGCACATTGAGCGCAGCCCACAGATCGTGCGTCATGCAGCGCTCGCCCTCGCCCAGGCAGTTTTCCTTGCCGCCACAGTGGGTGGCGTCAATCGGCTCGTCCACCGACACAATGATGTCGGCTACGGTAATATCGGCAGCCTTGCGGGCCAGGGTGTACCCGCCACCCGGACCACGGGTGGATTCCACCAGCTCGTGGCGGCGCAGCTTGCCAAAGAGTTGCTCCAGGTACGAAAGGGATATCTGCTGGCGCTGGCTGATGGCCGCCAGCGTGACCGGCCCCCCGCTTTGGCGCAGGCCCAAGTCGATCATCGCAGTAACTGCAAAACGGCCTTTGGTTGTGAGACGCATCGAAAGCTCCTTGAGTCGTACTTGGTTGACTAACCGGCTCAAGTATAGCAAAAAACCTAGCAATTCGCTCGGGTAATTAGACCGGCCGGTCACCTTTTCTCACTGCCCGCCCGGCACAACGGTCGCCAAACTATCTTTACCCGGTGCGCCAAAGGCCTGTTCCTTCAGGATGCCCAACTGATCCCGCACATGGGCAGCCTTTTCAAACTCCAGGTTGCGGGCGTGCTCCATCATCAGCTTTTCCAGACGTTTTATTTCGCGGGAAATATCCTTCTCGCTCATGTCTTCGACTTGGGCACGCTGCAGGGCATCACGCTCGAGCCGCTCGGCTTCCTTGCCGGCCTTTTCGCTGTAGACACCGTCTATGAGGTCGCGCACTTTCTTGATAATTGCGCGCGGTGTGATGCCGCGCTCCAGATTGAATGCAATCTGCTTCTTGCGTCTGCGTTCGGTCTCGCCGATGGCTCGGGCCATCGAGTCTGTCACCCGGTCTGCATACAGGATGGCCTTTCCCTCCAGATTGCGGGCCGCCCGGCCGATGGTCTGGATCAGCGAACGCTCTGACCGCAGGAAACCTTCCTTGTCCGCGTCCAGAATGGCAACCAGCGAAACCTCGGGAATATCCAGACCTTCCCGCAACAGGTTGATTCCCACCAGCACGTCAAAGGTCCCCAGACGCAAGTCACGCAGGATTTCAACCCGCTCCACGGTATCCACATCGCTATGCAGGTAGCGTACCTTGACGCCGTTGTCGGTGAGATAGTCGGTCAACTGTTCGGCCATGCGCTTGGTCAGCGTGGTAATCAGCACCCGCTCGTTCTTGTCGACGCGAATGCGGATTTCGTGCAGCACATCGTCGACTTGGTGCGTGGCGGGACGGACCTCGACCTCGGGGTCCACCAGCCCGGTGGGGCGCACCACCTGCTCCACCACCTTGCCGGCATGGTCCTGCTCCCACTGTGCTGGCGTGGCAGAGACGAATACCACCTGGCGCATCTTGGTCTCAAACTCCTCGAATTTGAGGGGCCGGTTGTCCAGCGCACTGGGCAGGCGAAATCCGTATTCCACCAGTGTGGTCTTGCGCGAACGGTCCCCGTTGTACATGCCGCCAAACTGACCAATCAGCACGTGAGACTCATCCAGGAACATCACCGAATCCTTGGGCAGGTAGTCTGTCAACGTGGCCGGCGGTTCGCCCGGTGCGGAACCGCTGAGGTGGCGCGAATAGTTTTCGATGCCCTTGCAATGTCCTACCTCGCTAAGCATTTCCAGATCAAAGCGGGTGCGTTGCTCCAGGCGTTGGGCCTCCACCAGTTTGCCTTCGGAAACAAAGAACTTCAGCCGTTCCGCCAACTCGACCTTGATGGTCTCCACGGCTGCCAGCACCTGCTCGCGCGGTGTCACGTAGTGGCTGCTCGGGTACACGGTGAAGCGCGGGATTTTTTGGCGGATGCGCCCAGTCAACGGATCGAAGAGTTGCAGGGACTCGATCTCGTCATCAAACAACTCGATACGGATCGCCATTTCGCTGTGCTCGGCGGGGAAGATGTCAATCGTGTCGCCCCGCACGCGGAAAGTACCACGGGAGAAGTCCATGTCATTGCGCTGGTATTGCATGCGCACCAGTTGCGCGATCAGATCGCGCTGGCCCGGCTTGTCGCCGGCCCGCAGCGTCATGATCATCTTGTGGTACGCCTCGGGCTGGCCAATGCCGTAGATGGCCGACACGGTGGCGACGATCACCACATCGCGCCGCTCCAGAATGCTCTTGGTGCAAGAGAGCCGCATCTGCTCGATGTGCTCATTGATGGCGCTGTCTTTCTCGATGAACAGATCGCGCTGCGGCACGTAGGCCTCGGGCTGGTAGTAGTCGTAGTAACTGACGAAATACTCCACCGCATTCTTCGGGAAGAACTCGCGAAACTCGCTGTACAGCTGCGCCGCCAGTGTCTTGTTGGGCGCAAACACGATGGCCGGACGCCCCAGGCGGGCAATCACATTGGCCATGGTGAAGGTCTTGCCCGAGCCGGTTACGCCCAGCAGGGTCTGGAATACTTCGCCGTCATTGACGCCTTCCACCAGTTGTTCGATGGCCTGCGGCTGATCTCCCGCAGGTGGATAGGGCTGGTACAGCTCAAAGGGCGAACCGGGATAGTGGATGAACTGACCGGCCGGCGCAGCATCAGCGCCCTGGAGTGCGCGGTCTGGGTCGGCGATAGGAGTCGGGGCAGGCATGGGGATGGTTGTGCAAATGGGCAAAGATGGAACTGTAGACCATGCGGGGAATTTCCGTTGTTGAGGGCGATGTGGTTGGCGTTGTTGTAGTGCGCGCACGCCGGGCAAGCGGTGCGGGCCAAGCGACCCAACTGCATGGGCCCTTCGGGCTACCTTGCGGTGCTCGTGCCGGGCGGGGTCTGGCTAAACTCGCCCTGCGGGCTCAAACAACGCCAGCCCTAATCCGCCCGGCCCTGCGCTCCTCAGCCACGCACAAGGGATCGCCCAGCCCGCACCGCTTGCCCGGCTTGGGATGTGGTGACAGTGGCTGGGATAAGGCAACCCTATTTCATTGCAAAAGAGAAATTGCTATTTTTATGGGAGCAGACTATGTATATTCGACGTGGGCTAGGTGCCAAATACATTGGAAAATTTCCCAAAAACTCCAGCGTAGCTCTGCGGTCTACATCGCTTTAGGCATCAGAATCTGACCATGACTTTCTTTATCGACTTAGTTTCACTTATTGGATCGGCAGCGTCTATCGCAGGCGTCTCGATCAAGGACTTCTTGGCAAAACCGCCAGTCGCGAATCAGGACCGCGCGGAGATTGAAAAATACATTCGATTCCTCGAAGGACGGGAGGTGCTGTTTGCAGGCATTGATGAAGAAGTTCAAACCGCAGTCATTCGAAGCTTGGAGGAAATCAAGCGAAAAACCGAAGAAATGCGCGTGAACTGCGCGGACGATCAGGTCTCGACGGTCCTCCTTACGCTCTTATTGACAATGAGCAAAGAGCTGGGACGCCTTCATGGCATCGATACGTCAACCCCGCAGGGAAAATACAGCATGTACCTTGCCCTTCAGGGCGTGAGGTTCGAGATTGCTCGCGTGTTGGCGATCTTTTGCGCGGCGTTCAAGATTGATCCGCAGAACCCGCGCATGCGGAAGTTCATTCTCAATTTCGCACTTCGACCGAGGCGCTGATGCCCTTCGACGCGGACACGCAGCGGCATTTCGCCGCTAGGCATGCCGGTCAACTCCAACGTCAATCCCAAGCATGAGGCATCGCTCCGTGCCACCCTTGGGCGATGCCGAGCAGCGCAGTGGCGGGCGGATCAGGGCTGGCGTTGTTTGAGCCCGTAGGGCGAGTTTAGCCAGACCCCGCCCGACGCGAGCAGCGCAGGGGAGTCGCGCCAGCGACCAGCGCCGTAGGGTGGCACGGAGCGAAGCCTCGTGCGCAGCCACCAACCAACCAGCCCAGCCCCGTCTGCAACAATGCCACACATGAGCTCCACCGCCCTCCCCCTCGCCAAAAACGTCTTCACTTGGCCCGTCAGAATTTATTGGGAGGACACCGATGCAGGCGGCATCGTTTTTTACGCCAACTACCTCAAATTCTTCGAACGCGCCCGCACCGAATGGCTGCGTGCCAAGGGTGTTGAGCAGCGCCAACTGCAGCAGGACTTGGGCTGCATCTTTGTCGTCAGCGATGTGCAGATCAAATACCAGCGCTCGGCCCGGCTGGATGATCAATTGCTGGTAACGGCGCATTTGGGCGAATTGGGCCGCTCGTCCTTCACCATCCAGCAAGAGGCGCGGTTGATAGAAAAGGATGCAGCCCCAGTTGTGCTGTGCACCGGCTGTGTGCGCGTGGGGTGGATCAACGGCCAGACCTCCAAGCCCGCCCGCATCCCGCCAGAACTGCAACAGGCGCTGCAAGGCTGACAGCGCCGATGTGGCGTGCTGCGGAATCCATGCAGTATCCGCATCGTGCGGCCAACTCGGGGTAAACCCACCCCGGTAGAATTGGGTCTGACGCCAGCGCCGCGCTGCCGCACACGCCCCCTCCGAATTTTTCCCATAGGACCCCGCTATGTCTCTCTTTTCCGCCGTCGAAATGGCCCCCCGCGACCCGATCCTGGGTCTGAACGAACAATTCAACGCCGACACCAACCCCAACAAGGTCAATCTGGGTGTGGGCGTGTATTTCGACGATGACGGCAAGCTGCCCCTGCTGCAGTGCGTGCAAGCCGCAGAAAAAACCATGATGGACAAACCCACCGCCCGTGGCTACCTGCCCATCGACGGCATCGTGGCCTATGACAACGCCGTCAAGGGCCTGGTGTTTGGTTCTGAGAGCGAACCCGTCACCTCTGGCCGCGTGGCCACGGTGCAGGCCATCGGCGGTACCGGCGGCCTGAAGATTGGCGCCGACTTCCTGAAGAAGGTCAGCCCCAACGCCAAGGTGCTGATTTCCGACCCCAGCTGGGAAAACCACCGCGCGCTGTTCACCAACGCGGGTTTTGAGGTCGACACCTACGCCTACTACGACGCGGCCACGCGCGGCGTGAACTTCGACGGCATGCTGGGCAGCCTGAACGCTGCCGCTGCCGGCACCATCGTCGTGCTGCACGCCTGCTGCCACAACCCGACCGGCTACGACATCCTCCCCGCCCAGTGGGACCAGGTCATTGCCGTGGTCAAGGCCAAGGAGCTCACCCCCTTCCTGGACATGGCCTACCAGGGCTTTGGCTACGGCATCGCCGAAGACGGCGCCGTGATCCAGAAGTTCGTCGCCGCTGGCCTGAACTTCTTTGTTTCCACCTCGTTCTCCAAGAGCTTCAGCCTGTACGGCGAGCGCGTTGGCGGGCTGTCGGTGCTGTGCAAGGACAAGGAAGAAGCCGGCCGCGTGCTGAGCCAGTTGAAGATCGTCATCCGCACCAACTACTCCAACCCACCCACCCACGGCGGCGCCGTGGTGGCTGCCGTGCTGAACAACCCCGAGCTGCGTGCCCTGTGGGAAAAGGAATTGGGCGAAATGCGTGTGCGCATCAAGGCCATGCGCCAGAAGCTGGTCGATGGTCTGAAGGCTGCCGGCGTGAAGCAGGACATGTCGTTCATCACCACCCAGATCGGCATGTTCAGCTACTCCGGCCTGACCAAGGACCAGATGGTGCGCTTGCGCACTGAGTTCGGCGTCTACGGCACCGACACCGGCCGCATGTGCGTGGCCGCGCTGAACAGCAAGAACATCGACTACGTCTGCGCATCCATTGCCAAGGTTGCCTGAACCCCGGAGCCTCTTTCGGGTCTATGCCCTCGTCAGCCTTGACGGGGGCGTTATTGGCTATTGAATTGACAGCGGTCCGCCTGAACCCTTCACTAGGCTGACGGGCACCCGTGGCGCTTGCCGCCTTAGGGACAAACACCAAAGCCGGAATCTCCCAAAACTGTTATATTGCACTGCAACATATTCTTGTTGTGAAGCGTTTTCGAAAGCGAGCCTCCCATGCTGTACCAGTTCTATGAAACCCAACGTTCTTTGATGGAGCCGTTTTCCGAGCTGGCCCAGACTGCTTCCAAAGTGTTTGGCAACCCGATGACCCCGGCCGGTCAGAGCCCGTTTTCACAGCGTATCTCCGCTGGTTACGACCTGCTGCACCGCCTGGGCAAGGATTATGAAAAGCCGGAGTTCGGCCTGCGCACCATCGATGTCGATGGTGTCGAAGTCGCCATTCATGAGCGGGTCGAGCTCTCCAAGCCATTTTGCGAATTGCGTCGCTTCAAGCGCTTCAGCGACGACACCGACACCCTGGACAAGATCAAGGGCCAACCGGCCGTGCTGATCGTGGCCCCCCTCTCCGGCCACTACGCCACGCTGCTGCGCGATACCGTCAAGACCATGTTGCGCGACCACAAGGTCTACATCACCGACTGGAAGAATGCCCGCGTGATTCCCCTGTCGGAAGGTGAGTTCCATCTGGATGACTACGTCAACTATGTGCAGGAGTTCATCCGCCACGTGCAGGCCAAGTACGGCAACTGCCATGTCATGAGCGTCTGCCAGCCCACCGTGCCGGTACTGGCCGCCGTTTCCCTGATGGCCAGCCGCGGTGAGACCACGCCACTGACCATGACTATGATGGGCGGCCCTATTGACGCGCGCAAGTCGCCCACGGCGGTCAACAACCTGGCCATGAACAAGAGCTACAACTGGTTCGAAAACAACGTGATCTACCGCGTGCCAGCCAGCTTCCCCGGCGCTGGTCGTCGCGTCTACCCTGGCTTCCTGCAACACACCGGTTTTGTGGCGATGAACCCCAGCAACCACGCCAAGAGCCACTACGATTATTTCAAGGACCTGATCAAAGGCGATGACGCAAGCACCGATGCCCACCGCAAGTTCTACGACGAATACAACGCCGTGCTGGACATGGATGCGGACTATTACCTGGAAACCATCCGCGTAGTGTTCCAGGACTTCTGCCTTGTCAATGGCACCTGGGACGTCAGGGGGGTCGATGGAGAAATCAGCCGCGTGCGCCCGGAAGACATCTCCACCACCGCGCTGATGTCTGTGGAGGGGGAGCTGGATGATATTTCAGGCTCGGGTCAAACCCAGGCCGTGCACGAGATCTGCAGTGGTGTTCCCGCGTCGCGCAAAAAGCACTACGAGGCCATGGGAGCCGGTCACTACGGCATCTTCTCAGGCAAGCGCTGGCGGGAGTTGGTGTATCCCCAGGTCCGATCCTTCATCCTGGAAAATCATGTAAATGGCTCACAAGCCCCCGTCAATGTTGCGCAGAGCGCTCCTAAAAAGGTAGCAGCCAAGCGCACGTCCGCCAAGAAGTGATCATCGGGCGCCCATGCCTGTCCCTGATCTGCCCACCCTGATCCTGGATGCATTGCCGCAAACGCAATGCACCCGTTGCGGATACCCCGACTGCGCTGGCTATGCGCAGGCGCTCGCGACCGGTGCGGCGGATCTGAACCAGTGTCCGCCGGGTGGAGTGCAGGGAATAGCCCGTCTGGCACAGATCACCGGCGGCCCCGAAAAGCCGCTCGACCCGGGTTGTGGCAGCGAAGGTCCACGCACCATTGTCCATATCGACGAGGATTGGTGCATCGGCTGCACACTGTGTATTGCCGCCTGCCCCACTGACGCCATTGTGGGCAGCAACAAGCGCATGCATACGGTCATTGAAGCCTATTGCACCGGCTGCGAGCTGTGTCTCCCCGTCTGTCCCGTGGACTGCATCAAGACCGAGAATGCCTCCGGCACCGCAACCGGCTGGGATGCCTGGCCCCAGGCCATGGCCAACCTGGCGCGAGAACGCTATGCGAGCAAGCTGGTACGCCGAGAGCGCGACAAACGCGAGAACGACGCCAAGCTGGCAGGTCTGGCCCAGATGAAACTGGCAGACCTGACGGAGCACTCCCGCATCTCCGACCCCCAGATGCTGGACCACAAACGCAGCATCATCGAAGCCGCCATGGCACGGGCGCGCGCCAAGCGTGCGGGCTCCGGCACCGTCGGGCGCTGAGGCCGTCCCCGGCGCCACGGGAACTCAGGTAGCCATCAGGTTCCTGTAGACCCCGCAACCCACGTACATATCACCTACCTTTTCGACAAAGGACATCTTGGTCTGCACCCTGCCCGTCGTGGGATTGGTGATGTCGTACTCCACCCAACCTGGCTCATAGTTGGCCTGGTCAATGATGGATTGCACCAGCCCCTGACCATCAATGCCGGGAATGTCCTGCACCCGGGTTCCAACCTTTGCAGGATTCCCGCCAAACGCCAGGTAGGTGCCGATGTCGTCCAAGGCGAATACGTACATATCCCGGTCGTAGAAATCCCTGGACGGGTCCGTCACGTCACGCAGGAAAGCGTCCCGGGTCACCCGCCGATGATGGGTCACCGCGTGCTCGACCAATGCAATCGCCTCGTCCGCCGTACCCTGCTGCAGCCGGAACATCGCCACGGACTCCACCAGCGTGCTGGCGCGCCCCTCCATGGCCACCGCCTGCACCACGGCATGCTCAACCATGTGCGCGTTGCGCTGGGTGATCTCATCGAGCTGCCGCACCGCCGCAGTGATTTCACCCAAACCCGAACTCTGTTCGGCGCTGGAGGTTGAAATTTGCGACATGCTGGCTGCGACTTCGCGAATACCGTGCACGATCTGCGTAATCGTCGCCCCCGCCGAACGGATCTTCTGCACGCTGCCTGCCACCTGGCTGGACGACGTGCCAATCAGCAAGCGGATCTCCTTGGCCGATTCGGCCGAGCGCTGCGCCAGCGAACGGACCTCGCTGGCCACCACGGCAAAGCCCCGGCCGGACTCCCCTGCGCGGGCGGCCTCTACGGCGGCGTTGAGCGCCAGTATGTTGGTCTGGAACGCCAGTCCATCAATGACCCCCACGATTTCGTCCATGCGCTTGGCGCTGGACTGAATGGCCTCCACCGACTCCACAGCCTCGGCCATGATGGCCGCACCGCTGTCCGCCACATCACGCACGGAACTGGCCTGTCCATTGGCCTGCCCCGCAGTGCCCGCATTTTCCTGAACGGTAGAGGCCAACTCTTCCACACTGGCGGCAGTCTGCTCCAGATTGGCTGCCTGCTGCTCCGTGCGGTCGGACAGATCCCGACTGGCGCGGGCCAGGCTCTGTCCGGAATGGGCAACAAACGCGGCATTGCTTCGCACATTGGCCACCATCGCAGAGACAGTTCGGCCAAGGCTTCCCATGGAAACCAGCAGGCGGCCCAATTCATCCCGTCCGGTGCCGGTCACATTCAGGCGCAGATCTCCGGCCACCATCTGGTCGGTTGCTCGCAGCACCTGACCCAGGTCCTCGCCGACACTGCGGTAGAAGGCAGCCAGAACGTACAGCAGAACGGCCACATCCATCGCCCCCAGTACCGTCACCACCAGTGCAGCTGTGCTGGAGCCGCTGCCCAAAACCAGTTGCCAGATCAGCGATAGTGCCGGCATCAGTGAAAGAACGGCAATCAATGCCAGTTTGCTCGCAAACGACAGGCGTCGCACGAAAAACAAACCCGGCTTCAACAATTGGGCAACGAGCATGTGGGCCCTCCGATGTGGCTGCTGGAAATTCTCTTGATATGTCCCCTAACCCGTCCATCCGCTTCAACGTGTCTGCGCACGTGTTCGGATCAACCAAGCGCGTCATTCACCTGTTCGTGAAATTCGGCCAGACTGACGGCATTGCCAATTTCCCTTGGCAGCGCATCACGCACCGAAAACACACCCAAGATCTTGGAGCCGGGCCCCACAATGGGCAGATGCCGGAATCCACGCTCGATCATGATAAGTACCGCATCTGACACCAAAATTTCAGGCAATACGCAATAAGGGTTTTTGGTCATGACGTCGGAGACGCTCGTGGTCTGCGGGTCGAGCGCTTTGGCCAGAACCCGGGTCATCAGATCCCGCTCGGTCACAATGCCCAACAGGGATCCCGGTGTGTCCACAATCAGAACGCTGCCGCAATTGGCCCGGGTCATGACGCAGGCCGCTTCCCAAACACTGGCGTGGGGGCCGAGGCTGACAACATGCCGCTGGGACATGGACTGGAATACGGTGCGCTCTGCCATGGTCATCACCCCTTTCAACAGACAAAGAGACTCTACGCCCTATCGCAGTGCGGCGTTGATCTTTTCCAGCGCCTTGGCTCCCGGACACAGTTGGGAGACGTCCAGCGTGTTCAACGGCCGATGCGTCGTGTTCAGTGCAATGTGCAAGTCCGTGGCCATGGGGTCGACATAGAGCAGGCCGGTGACGACCTCACCGCGCGCCTGGTGTTCCTGCATATAGCTCATGGCCTTGTAGCGATCCGTCGGATCGTATTCAGGGTGCAGCTTGCGCAGGCGCAGCAACGAGCCATCATGCTGCGGCACTTCCACCACCTCGCCAGGCTGGTACTCGGTGGTGATCTCGCCGTGCTGGTCCATGAAGTCAATGCGGCTCACCGCCTCGTTGTGCTGACGCACGTAGTCATAGCTCTTGGTGCTACCGCCATGGTTATTGAAGGTTACACAGGGGCTGATGACGTCGATAAAGGCCGCGCCACCATGCGCCATCGCGCCCTTGATCAACGGCACCAGTTGTGCCTTGTCGCCCGAGAAGCTGCGTGCCACGTAGGTTGCGCCCAGTTGCAGGGCCAGGCCCACCAGGTCTACCGGACTGTCACTGTTGATGACGCCCTTCTTGCTCTTGGAGCCGCGGTCTGCCGTGGCAGAAAACTGTCCCTTGGTCAGGCCATAGACACCGTTGTTCTCCACGATGTAGGCCATGTTCACGCCGCGGCGCATGGCATTGGCAAATTGGCCCAGACCGATGGAGGCAGAATCACCATCGCCCGAGACGCCGAGGTACAACAGGTCCCGGTTGGCCAGGTTGGCACCGGTCAACACCGACGGCATGCGCCCGTGCACCGTGTTGAAACCGTGCGACGCGCCCAGAAAGTAGTCCGGCGTCTTGGAACTGCAGCCAATGCCCGAGAGCTTGGCCACACGGTGCGGCTCGATATCCAGTTCCCAGCAGGCCTGGATGACGGCGGCGGAAATGGAGTCATGTCCGCAGCCTGCGCACAGCGTGGAGATGCGCCCCTCGTAGTCACGCCGCGTGTAACCGACCTTGTTTTTGGTCAGCGTCGGGTGGTGCAGATGCGGTTTGGCGATATAGGTCATACAAGCTCCCCTGCTGCAACCGCGACCGCTGGCTTGGCCGCTACTTCCACATTCTTGCGAATCGCATTGGCGATGAAACGCGCGGTGATTGGCGTTCCGTCATAGTGCAGCACGCGCACCAGGCGCGCCGGGTCCACGTCCAGCTCGTTGATCAGCATGTAGCGCATCTGCCCATCGCGATTCTGCTCGGCGACAAAGATCCGGTCGTGTTCGGCAATGAAGCGGTTCACGGACTCCGGGAACGGGAAGGCCTGCAGACGCAGCGCGTCCAGGTGGATGCCCTCTTCTTCCAGCACATCCAGCGCCTCGCGCATGGCCGGACTGGTGGAGCCAAAGTAGATCACACCAAACGGTGTCTTCTCCTGGGCGTTGCGCAGGATGGGTTGCGGCACCAAGTCTGCCGCAGTTCGGAACTTGCGGTTCAGGCGCTCCATGTTGTAGATGTAGTCCGGGCCGCGCTCGGAATACATGGCATACGGATTGCGCGTCGTCCCGCGGGTGAAGAAGCTGCCCTTGCTCGGGTGGGTGCCGGGCAGCGTGCGCCAGGGAATGCCGTCGCCATCCACGTCCTTGTAGCGCCCAAAGTCCTTGCCGGCTTCCAGTTCGGCGGCGGTCATCACCTTGCCGGTGTCGTAGGCCTTCGCATCGTCCCACACAAAGGGCTTGCACAGGCGCTGGTTCATGCCGATGTCCAGGTCGGTCATCACAAAAATCGGCGTCTGCAGGCGGTCCGCCAGATCCAGCGCCGCAGCCGAATGCGTGAAGCACTCGTGCGGGTCCTGTGGCAGCAGCAGCACATGCTTGGTGTCACCGTGTGATGCATAGGCGCAGGACAGCAGGTCGGCCTGCTGCGTACGCGTGGGCATGCCGGTGGACGGGCCGCCACGCTGCACGTTGATGATGGTGACCGGTATCTCGGCAAAGTAGGCCAGGCCAATGAATTCCGTCATCAACGAAACGCCGGGGCCGGACGTGGCCGTGAAGGCCCGTGCACCGTTCCAGCCGGCGCCGACCACCATGCCGATGGAGGCCAACTCGTCCTCCGCCTGCACGATGGCGTAGTTGTGCTGGCCGGTCGCTTCGTCTATGCGGTACTTGTCGCAATACTTCTGGAAAGCCTCGGGGATGGATGACGACGGCGTAATCGGATACCAGGCCGCCACCGTGGCACCACCGTACAGGCAACCCAGAGCGGCCGCACTGTTGCCATCGGTGAATATCTGGTCGCCCACCTTGTCCGAGCGACGCACGCGCAAGCCCAACGGGTGGGCCATATGCTGCTTGACGTAGTCGCGCCCCAGGTGCAGCGCGCGGATATTGGAGTCCAGCAGGCGCTCCTTGCCCTTGTACTGCTCGGCAAACAGGGTCTCGAACACATCGGCATCCACATCCAGCAGCACCGACAGGGCCCCCACATAGATGATGTTCTTGAACAACTGGCGCTGCCGAGGATCGGTGTACGTGGCATTGGCGATTTCCGTCAACGGCACGGCAATGGTGTGCACGTCCTCGCGGAACTTGTTGGGCGGCAGCGGGCGCGTGCTGTCATAGAACAGGTAGCCTCCCGGTTCGATCTCGGCAATATCCGTGTCCCAGGTCTGCGGATTCATGGCCACCATCATGTCCACACCGCCGCGGCGGCCGTGATAGCCCTTCTCGCAAACCCGCGCCTCGTACCAGGTCGGCATGCCCTGGATGTTGCTGGGAAAGATATTGCGCGGACTGACCGGTACTCCCATGCGCATGACAGCCTTGGCAAACAGCTCGTTGGCCGACGCCGACCCCGAGCCATTGACGTTGGCGAACTTGATGACGAAATCGTTGATGGCTTCCAGGCGCTTCATGCGAACTCCTTCTCTGCAACCTTCTTGTCGCGGCAACCTGCTCCGGCCTGCGTGGTGTTCAACAGGAACTTCTGCATGTCCCAGGCCCCGGTCGGGCAACGCTCGGCACACAGGCCGCAGTGCAGGCAGACGTCTTCGTCCTTGACCAGGATGCGCCCGGTCTTGAGTTCGGCGGACACGTACAGATCCTGCGAAGCATTGGTGGCAGGCGCCTTGAGCCGCGTACGCAGGTCGGCCTCCTCTCCATTCATCGTGAACGTGATGCAGTCCATCGGGCAGATGTCCACGCAGGCATCGCACTCAATGCAGGTATCGCGGTTGAACACCGTCTGCACGTCGCAGTTCAGGCAACGGCTGGACTCCTTGAAGGCCGTAGCAGCGTCAAAGCCCAGTTCCACCTCCACGCGGATATTGGCCAGCGCCGTTTCCGCTGCCGCCCACGGCACCTTGAAGCGCGTATCGTTGGTGGGGTCATTGCGATAGCTCCACTCGTGGATGCCCATCTTCTGGGACATCAGCCTGGTCAATGGCGCCGGGCGCACCGCGACCGACTCACCATGCAGGAAGCGGTCGATGGACACTGCGGCCTCATGGCCCTGCGCCACCGCGGTGATGATGTTCTTGGGGCCATAGGACGCATCGCCGCCAAAGAACACATTTGGCACTGTGGACTGGAAGGTGTTCTCGCCCAGAACCGGAAGGCCCCATTTGTCGAACTCGACGCCGCAATCGCGCTCAATCCACGGAAACGCATTTTCCTGCCCCACGGCCACCAGCACCGCATCGCATTCAAAAAATACGTCGGGCTCACCAGTGGGAATCAGGCTGCGCCGGCCCTTGGCGTCGTACTTGGCACGCACGATTTCAAACGTCATGCCCAGCAGCTTGCCGTTCTCGTGCTGCACGCTCTTGGGCACGTGGTAGTTGATGATGGGAATGCCTTCGTGCTGGGCGTCTTCGCGTTCCCAGGGAGATGCCTTCATCTCCTCGTAACCACTGCGCACAATGACCTTCACGTCCCTGCCTCCCAGGCGCCTTGCAGAGCGGCAGCAGTCCATGGCGGTATTGCCGCCACCCAGCACAATCACGCGCGGAGCAACGCTGGTGATGTGGCCGAAGGACACGGACGCCAGCCAGTCAATGCCCACATGGATATGCGCCGCCGCTTCCTTGCGCCCAGGCACATCCAGCTCACGGCCACGGGGTGCGCCACTGCCGACGAAGATGGCGTCATAGCCCTGCGCCATCAGGTCTTTGAGAGACTCGACACGTCGGCCGCCCCGGAAATCCACGCCCATATCCAGTATGTAGCCGGTCTCCTCGTCAATCACCGATTCGGGCAGACGGAAACGCGGGATCTGCGAGCGCATGAAGCCCCCGGCCTTGGCCTCGCCATCAAATACCGTGATGGCGTACCCCAGTGGAGCCAGATCGCGGGCGACCGTCAGCGAGGCCGGTCCGGCGCCTACGCACGCAACGCGCTTGCCATTTTTCGGGGCGATCGCCGGCATGCGCGACTTGACATCCTCCTTGTGGTCGGCGGCAACACGCTTGAGGCGGCAGATGGCAACCGGTTCCGGCTTGTCGCCGTTGTTCTCTTCCACCCGGCCGCGCCGGCATGCGGGTTCGCAGGGTCTGTCACACGTTCGACCCAACACACCCGGGAACACGTTGGACACCCAGTTGATCAGGTAGGCGTCGCCGTAGCGACCCTGACCGATGAGGCGGATGTACTCTGGAACAGGGGTATGGGCCGGGCAGGCCCACTGGCAATCGACGACCTTGTGGAAGTATGCCGGGAGAGAAGTGTTGACGGGTTGCAAATCTGCCTCCTTAGCCTGTCGTGGCTCAGCAGAACAGCCGCACAGGTGTGGTGCAGTCTACGGCTGCGTGCACTCAAAGAGGTACGGGAAATCCCTCAGAGCCTGCCGCTTTTGGTGTTTTCATGATCCGCGTCAAGAAAACTGCCAGCGGCCCTATCCGCGCAAGGAGAAGAAGCTGCGAATGCGGTCCAGCAAATCACCGCGGCCAACCGTGGACGCACCAGCCCGCGTGAGCAGGGCATTGCGCTCCGTGTTGCGCGCCTCCACGATGGCCGTCATTTCCTTGGCAATCTCGGGCCGGGCCTCCAGCACCTTGGCAAACCCTTCCTTGTCCAGCCGGTAGCAATCCACGGAGGTCGCTGCAATCACGGTGGCACTTCGCGCCTCGCCCGTCAGCATGCCCATCTCGCCAAAGATGTCCCCGTCGTGCAACGTGGCCACGGGCAGCCGCCCTTCCGGGCCATCCACGAGCACTCGCGCCTCGCCGCGGATGATCAGATACAACCAGTGCGCCACCGCCCCCTGGCGGGTAATGATGTCGCCCGCCGCGAAGGGGGCGTGCACCAAGTGTCCGGCCAGCGTTACCTGCTCTTCCGCCGGCAGTTGCGCAAACAGTTCGGTGCGGCGTATGGCATCCAGCCGACGCTCGGAATCCTGCAAACCCAGCGAAGCCCGCCAACTGTCGTTCTCCTTGATCATCAGGTGCTCTTCCTGCGGCACGCCGGGACGAATGCCGGCGCGCCCCAAGGCCGCCAAGGCATGCACCCGCACAGCGGAGTCCCCCGGATCATCCTGGCGCGGATCGCCCAGCCAATAGCGCAGGACGTAGCGGCAGTAACCGGATGCGACTTCACTCAGAATCGCATTGGGCGGGGGATTGGCCAGCACATAGGGGATTTCGGCATCCAGCACGGCATGCTCCAGCGCATGGATGACCGCAGCAGGGTCCGCATTGGGATCGATGTTGAACTGCACTCCACGGCGCCAGGCGAACGGAGCGTCCACGGGCGCGCGCATCACTGTAAAGCGGTTCTTCATCAGCCAGCTGTTGGGGATGATGACCAACTCCCGGTTGCGCGTTTCGATGACGGTGTAGCGCCAATGCACGTCGGTGACGCAGCCACTGACGTCCTCCATGCGCACCCAGTCGCCCACACGCAGTGAGTTGTCCAGTTGCAGGGTGACACCGCCCAGCACGTTGCCCAGCGTGTCCTGCATCGAAAAGGCCAGCACGGCCGTAATGACCGCCGACGTGGCGAACAACTGGCTCGGGTCCACCCCGCCCAGACGAAGCCAGACGAGGCCCCACGCCAGTGACAAAGCGGTAAAGGTCAGGTCGTGTGCAATGCGTGGCGCGTTCAGGCCCAACAGCGGCAAGAGGCCGCGAAAGACCACGGTAGCGCCCAGGTGGATGGCGGCCAGCCCCCACAACACCACGGCCACAGCCATCGCCGTGGCGGCGAACGCTGGATAGTCTTCCAGCCGGGTCACCACGCCCAGGACTGCCAGCGACAGCCCCGTGACCACCCAGGTAACCCGCATCGAGCGGCGCTCGCCGGGCAACAGGAACCTGAAAACCAGCGTGATGGCGGCCACACCCAGCAAGCCCCACAGCAGCTCTCGCTGCCGTGCCAGTGCCATCTCCAGAACAGTCATCTCCATACCTCTCGCTGATATGGATGGAGTATCCACCCAAACGGCGGGATGCCCGGCAGATCAGCGGCTTTGACCAGGGTGTGCGAGCTGGGAAAAGGCCTTGACCACCTCGGGTGGTGCCTGCACGAGTTCAATCAGCACGCCCTCGCCCGCAATCGGGAACTCGTCGTTGCTCTTGGGGTGCAGAAAGCAGATGTCAAAGCCGGCCGCGCCCTGGCGGATGCCGCCCGGCGCAAAACGCACGCCCTGGGCGGTGAGCCACTCGACGGCGGTTGGCAGGTCGTCAATCCACAGTCCCACGTGGTTCAGCGGCGTGGTGTGCACAGCCGGCTTTTTCTCGGGGTCCAGCGGCTGCATCAAATCCACTTCCACCTTGAAGGCACCGGCGCCAATGGCGCAGATGTCTTCGTCCACGTTTTCGCGCTCGCTCTTGTAGGTACCGGTCACCTCCAGGCCGAACATGTCGACCCAGAGCTTCTTCAGACGCTGCTTGTCCGGACCACCAATGGCGATCTGCTGGATACCCAGCACTTGGAAGGGGCGCTTCATTTAGACGAACTCCACAATGGGCTGGTCCACGGTCAGCGATTCGCCCTTGGCAGCCAGCACCTTGCCAACGACGCCGTCCGCAGCAGCGAACAGCACATTCTCCATCTTCATGGCCTCGATCACGGCCACACGCTCGCCGGCCTGAACCTTCTGGCCGGGTACCACCGCCACATCCACCAGCAAGCCGGGCATGGGCGACAGCACATAGCGGCTCATGTCCGGCGGTGCCTTGTGCGGCATCAGGGCGTGCAGCTCGGCCATGCGCGGCGACACCACCAGGGCGTCGATACGCGTGCCGTTGTGCTGCAGGCGCAGCGCCAGCGGGTTCTTGGGCGTGCCACGCTCCACCTGTGCGGTGAACGGCTGGCCATTGACCGTGCCGGTGATGGCAATGTCGTTGATGCGCGAGTTGCTACGGATTTCATAGCTGGCTGCGCCCACCCGGACGCGTGCCGAGCCGGTTTCACCCACAAACTCATCCACGTGCACCGGGGTATAGCTGTTGTTACCGTCCGGCGCCAAGGTCACCACCACGTAGTCCTTACCGGCCTGGACACCATAGCCAGGCAACTGGCCACTGATGCCAGCCGCGCGCTCACGCGACTTGCGGCGCACAAAGGCGGCCAGCGCCAGCAGGAAGGACGGATCTTCGTGCGGCACGTCTTCGGCAGAGAAGCCCTTGCCATAGTTCTCGGCGATGAAACCGGTATTGAAGTTGCCCGCCACGAACTTGGGGTGTGCCAGCAGCGCGGCCTGGAACGGAATGTTGCTGCTGATGCCGCGGATCACAAAGCCGTTCAGGGCTTCGCGCATCTTGGCAATCGCGTCCATGCGGTCAGTGCCGTGCACGATGAGCTTGGCGATCATCGAGTCGTAGAACATCGGGATCTCGCCGCCGTCCTGCACACCGGTGTCCACGCGCACACCAAACCAGTCCTGCGTATTGGCCTGGAACATGGTCTGCTCGGGCGGTGCAAAGCGCACCAAGCGGCCTGTGCTTGGGAGGAAGTTGCGGAACGGGTCTTCCGCGTTGATACGGCACTCGATGGCCCAGCCATTGCGCTTCACTTCAGACTGCGTCAGCGGCAGCTTCTCGCCCGCGGCAACACGGATCATCAGCTCCACCAGGTCCAGACCGGTGATGCACTCCGTCACCGGGTGTTCCACCTGCAGACGGGTGTTCATTTCCAGGAAGTAGAAGCTCTGGTCCTTGCCGACCACAAACTCCACCGTGCCGGCGCTCTGGTACTTCACGGCCTTGGCCAAGGCCACGGCTTGCTCGCCCATGGCCTTGCGGGTGGCGTCGCTGATGAAAGGGCTAGGCGCCTCTTCGATCACCTTCTGGTGGCGGCGCTGGATGGAGCATTCGCGCTCGTTCAGGTACAGCACGTTGCCGTGGGCATCGCCAATCAGCTGGATTTCGATATGGCGGGGTTCCTCGACAAACTTCTCGATGAACACGCGATCGTCGCCAAAGCTGTTGCGCGCCTCGTTCTTGCAGCTGGTGAAACCTTCAAAGGCTTCCTTGTCGTTGAAGGCTACGCGCAGACCCTTGCCGCCGCCGCCGGCGCTGGCCTTGATCATCACCGGGTAGCCAATGCCCTTGGCGATTTCGACGGCACGCTCGGGCGTGTCAATGGCGTCGTTGACACCGGGGATGCAGTTCACGCCCGCCGCACCGGCCAGCTTCTTGGACTCGATCTTGTCGCCCATGGCGCCCACCGAGTAGTGCTTGGGGCCGATGAAGATGATGCCCTCTTCCTCCACGCGCTTGGAGAATTCGGCGTTCTCGCTCAGGAAGCCATAACCGGGGTGCACGGCCTGTGCGCCGGTCTGCTTGCAGGCGGCAATGATCTTGTCGGCCACCAAGTAGCTCTCGCGGCTGGGCGCCGGGCCGATGTTGACGGCCTCGTCGGCCATCATCACATGGCGGGCGTCCTTGTCGGCGTCGGAATAGACGGCCACAGTCTTGATGCCCATCTTGCGGGCGGTGGCGATGACGCGGCAGGCAATTTCGCCGCGGTTGGCAATCAGAATTTTGGTAAACATGTCTGTGATCCTTTTCTTGTTCTACGCTGCGATCAGAGTGGGATGTTCCCGTGCTTGCGCCACGGGTTTTCCAGTTTCTTGTCTTTCAGCATGACCAGGCTGCGGCAGATGCGCTTGCGGGTCTCGCTGGGCAGGATCACGTCGTCGATAAAGCCACGCGCACCGGCCACAAACGGGTTGGCAAAACGCGCCTTGTACTCGGCTTCCTTGGCGGCCAGCTTGGCGGGGTCGCCCTTGTCTTCGCGGAAGATGATTTCCACCGCGCCCTTGGCACCCATCACCGCAATCTCGGCATTGGGCCAAGCCAGGTTCACGTCGCCGCGCAAGTGCTTGGAGGCCATCACGTCATACGCGCCGCCGTAGGCCTTGCGGGTGATGACCGTGATCTTGGGCACGGTGCACTCGGCGTACGCATACAGCAGCTTGGCGCCGTGCTTGATGATGCCGCCGTACTCTTGCGACGTACCGGGCATGAAGCCCGGCACGTCGACAAACGTGACCACGGGAATGTTGAACGCATCGCAGAAGCGCACAAAGCGCGCGGCCTTGATGCTGCTCTTGATGTCCAGGCAGCCGGCCAAGACGAGGGGCTGGTTCGCCACGATGCCGATGGTCTGACCGTCCATGCGGGCAAAGCCGATGATGATGTTCTTGGCGTACTCGGGCTGGATCTCGAAAAAGTCGCCATCGTCCACGGTCTTGACGATCAGCTCCTTCATGTCATAGGGCTTGTTGGGGTTGTCCGGCACCAGCGTGTCCAGGCTCTTTTCCATACGGTCGATCGGGTCGCCGCTCTTGCGCACGGGTGCCTTCTCGCGGTTGGAGAGGGGCAGGTAGTTGTAGAGACGGCGCAGCATCAACAGCGCTTCCACATCGTTCTCAAATGCCAGGTCCGCCACGCCACTCTTGGTGGTGTGGGTGACGGCGCCGCCCAGTTCTTCGGCGGTCACTTCCTCGTGCGTCACGGTCTTCACCACTTCGGGGCCGGTGACGAACATGTAGGAACTGTCCTTGACCATGAAGATGAAGTCGGTCATGGCCGGCGAATACACCGCGCCGCCGGCGCTGGGGCCCATGATCATGCTGATCTGCGGAATCACGCCGCTCGCCATCACATTGCGCTGGAACACGTCGGCATAGCCGCCCAGGGACGCCACGCCTTCCTGGATACGCGCACCGCCCGAGTCGTTCAGGCCAATGACCGGTGCGCCGACCTTCATCGCTTGGTCCATGACCTTGCAGATCTTCTCGGCATGGGCCTCACTCAGCGCGCCGCCGAACACGGTGAAGTCCTGGCTGAACACGAACACCAGGCGGCCATTGATCATGCCGTAGCCGGTGACCACGCCGTCGCCGGGGATCTTTTGTTCGGCCATGCCGAAGTCCACGCAGCGGTGCTCGACGAACATGTCCCACTCTTCAAACGTGCCCTCGTCCAACAGCAGCTCCAGGCGTTCGCGTGCGGTGAGCTTGCCTTTCTTGTGCTGGGAGTCGATGCGCTTTTGGCCGCCACCCAAACGCGCGAGTTCGCGCTTGGCTTCCAGTTGTTCCAGGATGTCGTGCATGGTGTCCTTCTTTCAGGTCTTCGGGTTGTATTCGGTTGCTATCAAACTAGTAGCTGCCTACGCAGTATCTTCGAGGGCTGCAAGCAGATTTCGTGCTGCAGTGGAGGCTGCAATCTCGCCCGCCTCCACCGCGTGTGTCATGGTGGGCAACAGGCTGCGCACCGCCGGGTTCTGGCGGAAAGACTGCTTGAGCCCGGCGTCAATGCGCTCCCACATCCAGGCCAGCGCCTGGTGTTGGCGGCGTGCCGCCAGTTGTCCGTTGGACTGGCCGAGCTTCTGGAATTCGGACACCGTATTCCAGAAGGTATCCACGCCAGCACCCTTCAACGCACTGATCTGGATCACCTTGGGGTGCCAGACGGTGACCCGATGCGGATCATGTTCGGGATTGCCGTGCATGCCCAAGAGACGCAGGCTGGACGTGATCTGGGCGCGAGCGCGGGTGGCGGCGTCGGGGTCGATGTCGGCCTTGTTGATGACCACCAGGTCAGTCAGCTCCATGACCCCCTTCTTGATCGCCTGCAGGTCGTCACCCGCATTGGGCAGCTGCAGCAGCACAAACATATCGGTCATGCCGTGCACGGCCGTCTCGCTCTGGCCCACGCCCACGGTTTCCACGATGACGATGTCGTAGCCCGCCGCCTCGCAGACCAGCATGGCCTCGCGCGTCTTCTCGGCCACACCGCCCAAGGTGCCGCCGCTGGGGCTGGGGCGGATGTAGGCTTCCTCGCGCACCGACAGCTGCTCCATGCGCGTCTTGTCACCCAGGATGGAGCCGCCGGACACGCTGCTGGACGGGTCGATGGTGAGCACCGCCACACGGTGGCCCTGGCCAATCAGGTACAGGCCCAAGGCTTCGATGAACGTGCTCTTGCCCACGCCCGGCACGCCGCTGATGCCCAACCGGAACGACTTTCCCGTGCGCGGCAGCAGCGCCGTGAGCAGCGCATCCGCCTGGGATCGGTGGTCCGCCCGGGTGCTCTCCAGCAGCGTGATCGCCTTGGCAATCGCGCGGCGCTGGACGGGGCCGGTGCCGTCGGTGATGGCGGTTGCAGACACGTGAACGCTGCCGCTCTATCAGGCCATGGCCTTCTTGATCTGCTCCAGCACTTCGCGGGCAGATACGGGGATCGGCGTGCCGGGGCCGAAGATGCCCTTGACGCCGGAGGCGTTCAAGAAGTCGTAGTCTTGGCGCGGGATCACGCCGCCGACGAACACCACGATGTCGTCCGCGCCCTGCTTCTTCAGCTCGGCAATGATGGCCGGCACCAGGGTCTTGTGGCCGGCGGCCAGCGTGGACAGGCCCACTGCGTGCACGTCGTTCTCGATGGCCTGGCGGGCGCATTCCTCGGGGGTCTGGAACAGCGGGCCCATGTCCACGTCAAAGCCCAGGTCGGCAAAGGCGGTGGCCACCACCTTGGCGCCACGGTCGTGACCGTCCTGGCCCAACTTGCCGATCATCACGCGGGGACGGCGGCCTTGGGCTTCGGCAAACGCGGCAATGTCGGCCTTGAGTGCATTCCAGTACTCCATGGTGTCCCCCGTGGCGGAGTCATAGGCGGCGGCGTACACGCCCGAGACCTTGTTGGTGTCGGCGCGGTGGCGGCCAAAGGCCTTTTCCATGGCGTCGGACACTTCACCCACCGTGGCACGCAGGCGGATGGCCTTGATGGACAGGTCCAACAGGTTGCCAGAGTTGCTCTCTGCTGCAGAAGTGATAGCAGCCAGCGCAGCATTGACGAGGGCTGCGTCGCGTTTTTGCTTGATACCGTTGAGCCGGGCAATCTGCGATTCCCGCACCGCCACGTTGTCAATATCGCGCGCCTCGATCGCGTCCTCGGACTTGAGCTTGTACTTGTTGACGCCGACGATGACGTCCTGACCGGAGTCGATGCGGGCCTGCTTGTCGGCGGCGGCAGCTTCGATCTTGAGCTTGGCCCAGCCGCTGTCCACGGCCTTGGTCATGCCGCCCATGGCTTCCACCTCTTCGATGATGGCCCAGGCGGCCTCAAGCATGTCCTGGGTCAGCTTTTCCATCATGTAGGAGCCTGCCCAGGGGTCGATCACGTTGGTGATGTGGGTCTCTTCCTGGATGATGAGCTGGGTGTTGCGGGCAATGCGGGCGCTGAACTCGGTGGGCAGCGCAATGGCCTCGTCAAAGGAATTGGTGTGCAGCGACTGAGTGCCGCCAAACACCGCGGCCATCGCTTCGATGGTGGTGCGCACCACGTTGTTGTACGGGTCCTGCTCCGTCAGGCTCCAGCCGCTGGTCTGGCAGTGGGTGCGCAGCATCAGCGACTTGGGGTTCTTGGCATCAAAGCCCTTCATGATGCGGCACCACAAGAGGCGCGCGGCGCGCATCTTGGCCACTTCCAGGTAGAAGTTCATGCCGATGGCCCAGAAGAACGAGAGGCGCCCGGCGAACTCGTCCACGTCCATGCCCTTGGCGATGGCCGTCTTCACATACTCCTTGCCGTCGGCCAGCGTGAAGGCCAGTTCCAGCGCCTGGTTGGCGCCGGCTTCCTGCATGTGGTAGCCACTGATGGAGATCGAGTTGAACTTCGGCATGTTCTTGGCCGTGTACTCGATGATGTCGCCGATGATGCGCATGCTTGGCGCCGGCGGGTAGATGTAGGTGTTGCGCACCATGAACTCTTTCAGAATGTCGTTCTGAATCGTTCCGCTGAGCTTGTCTTGGCTCACACCCTGCTCTTCGGCGGCCACCACATAGCCGGCCAGCACCGGCAGCACGGCGCCGTTCATGGTCATGGAGACGGAGACCTTGTCCAGCGGGATCTGGTCGAACAGGATCTTCATGTCCTCCACCGAGTCAATCGCCACACCGGCCTTGCCGACGTCACCGGTGACGCGCGGATGGTCGGAGTCGTAGCCACGGTGGGTGGCCAGGTCGAACGCAACGCTCACCCCCTGTCCACCAGCCGCCAGTGCCTTTCTGTAGAAGGCATTGCTCTCCTCGGCCGTCGAAAAACCGGCGTATTGGCGAATCGTCCACGGGCGCACCGCGTACATCGTGGCCTGGGGGCCGCGCAGGAACGGCTCAAAGCCCGGCAGCGTATCGGCATACGGCAGGTTGGCGGTATCCGCTGCCGTGTAGAGCGGCTTGACGCTGATGCCGTCGGGCGTGACCCAGTTCAGGGCGTCCACATTGCCACCGGGCGCCGACTTGGCGGCGGCCTTGTTCCAGGCGTCCAGGGTGCTGGCTTTGAATTCGGTTTGCTTGTCGGTCATGGCAGGGTCCGTTGGCTCAATGGTGATCGTTTTCGGGAAAACGGTCGAGTGGTAACAAGGTGTATAGTTTACATTATTCATAATTATTGATTCAAAATATTCAACTTCGCTTACAGTTCGACCATGCCGACCGCACTTTCTGTTGACCGGACGAGCCACGCCCTGGCGCCCAAGGCCCTCTACGTAGAAGTGGCGGAACGTCTGCGCCAGCGCATCTTCAAGCGCGAACTGGAGCCCGGGAGCTGGATTGATGAACTGCGCATTGCCGAGGAATATGGCATCAGCCGCACGCCCCTGCGCGAAGCCTTGAAGGTGCTGGCGGCCGAGGGACTGGTGACGATGAAGGTGCGCCGCGGCGCCTATGTGACCGAGGTCTCACCCCACGACCTGGCCGACGTGTACCACCTGCTCAGTCTGCTGGAGAGCGACGCCGCCGGCGTGGTGGCGGCCCGTGCCACCGATGCCGAACTGGCCGAGTTGCAGGTGATGCATGCCGCACTGGAAGAGGCCGCCCTGCCCGGCACGGCCAATACGGATGCGTTCTTTGCGGTGAACGAACGCTTTCACATGCGCCTTTTGGAGATTGCCAACAACCGCTGGCGCGACCAGATGGTGGCCGACCTGCGCAAGGTGATGAAGCTCAACCGCCACAACTCGCTGCTCAAGACCGGACGCATCGGCGAGTCGCTGGCCGAACACCGCGCGGTCATGGCGGCCTTGCTCGCACGCGATGCCGACGCCACCGCCCAGCGCATGCGTGAGCATTTTGCGAATGGGCTGGAAGCGGCGGCCTGAATCGACTTGCTATTACTTTAATAGCTGCCTACGCAGTAACTGCGAGGGCTGGAGCACGAAACTACTCTAAGCGACTGGATGGGCGTGGTTGTGCGCCAGTGCCATCACGTGCGCCGGGTGGCTGGTCTTAAGCCGGTGGTCACTCCAGACCTGGCGCCAGTGCCGCGCACCCGGCATACCGTGGCGCATGCCCAGCATGTGGCGGGCGACATGACTCCAGGGCGTGCCATGCGCCTGCTGCTCACGCACCATATAGTCCACCATCTGCTGCTCCACAGCTTCGCGCGTCAGCTCTGACGGCGCCGCGCCATAAAAGGCGGCGTCCCATTCACTCAGCAGCCAGGGGTTGTGGTAAGCCTCGCGCCCGACCATTACGCCATCCACCGCCTGCAGTTGCTCGGCCACCTGGGCATTGCTGGCAATGCCGCCATTGATGATGATGGTCAGCTCTGGAAAGTCCTGCTTGAGGCGGTGCACTGTCTCGTAGCGCAGCGGTGGCACCTCACGGTTTTCCTTCGGACTCAGGCCCTTGAGCCAGGCGTTGCGGGCATGAACGATGAACACCCGGCATCCCGCCTGGCTGACCGTGCCGATGAAGTCGCGCACAAATTCATAGCTTTCGGTCTTGTCGATGCCGATGCGGTGCTTGACGGTGACCGGCACATCAACGACATCGACCATGGCCTTGACGCAGTCGGCCACCAGTTGTGGCTCCGCCATGAGGCAGGCGCCGAAGGAGCCACGCTGCACCCGCTCGCTGGGGCAGCCACAGTTCAGGTTGATCTCGTCATAGCCCCAGTCCTGGCCCAGCTTGGCACAGTGCGCCAGGTCAGCCGCGTCACTGCCGCCCAGTTGCAGGGCGACGGGATGCTCTTCCAGGTTGTAGCGCAGGTGTCGCGCCACGTCACCGTGGATCAGGGCGCCGGTGGTCACCATCTCGGTGTACAGCAGGGCGTGGTGACTGAGCAGCCGGTGAAAGTAACGGCAATGGCGGTCCGTCCAGTCGAGCATCGGCGCGACAGACAGACGGTGCGGACTGACCGCAACGGGATGGGCAGGGGTTTCGTTCAACAGGGCAATCTCTCAGGCTGGGCCGAGGCAAGGCGGGCCGCTCTAGGGGCAATACCTACATTTCCGGCAGGCGTTCAAGGGTAAATTATCCCTCTTGCCCCACAACAACAAACCCCGGCAACCGCAAAGCCCCAGCACCATGAGCAAACTCTCCCTACTCGATCTTGGCTTCTTCATCGCTGAATCCGAAGCCAGCCCCAAACATGTTGGCGGCCTGCTGATTTTCAAACGTCCACCGAAATCCAGAGCCTCCTTCGCCAAGGACCTGTACCGCGACTACCTGGCGGCCACCGATGTCAAGCCGCCGTTCAACCGCATCATTCGTTTTTCGCTGAACGCCATGCCGCATTGGCAGGCCACCGACCATGTGGACATGGAACAGCACGTGTTCTTCCATGTCCTGCCCAAGGGCCACCATGACCGCAAGGCGTTGTATGAGCTGGTCGCCCAGTTGCACATGCCCATGCTGGACCGCAGCCGCCCTTTGTGGGAGGTACATGTGATCGACGGCCTGCCCGACGGCCACTTTGCGCTCTACCAGAAGATGCACCATGCCTATGCCGATGGCGTCACCATGGCACGCTGGACGGCCGAGGGCTACAGCACCTCGCCCTCCGACATGGACCTCACACCGGTGTGGACACTCAAACATGGGGGACACGGTAGCCGGGCCAAGCAGGAACTGCTGCAACTCACCTGGAAAGAGGTCACCGGCAATACCCGGCGCTTCCTGGGCATTGGTCGACTGGCGGCCATGCTGTTCCTGGAAAGCGTCAAGCTGACCAAGAACGCCATCGCCCTGCCCTTTGTCTCCAGCGCCAGGACGCCGTTGACGGGGCAGGTCACATCAGGGCGGCAGTTTGCCACTGCCGGCGTGTCCATGGACCGGGTCAACGCCATCCGTACCCGCACCCGCTCCACACTCAACCATATTGCTCTGACCTGCCTGGACGGTGCGCTGCGCCGCTACCTGCACGACCAGGGAGTGGAGCTGCGCCGCCCGATCACCATCCAGATGCCTGTGAACCTGCGCAAGGAAGGCGAAAAGACCGCAGGCAACAAGATCGGCATCATCCAGGTGGAGCTGTCCCCACCGACGGACGACCCCTATGTGCGCCTGCGCAACATCGGCTACAGCCTGCGCAATGTGCGCACCATGGTTGACAGCGTGGCACCGGAAGCTATTGAGTCATACACCATCATCACCGGGCTGGTGGCGCAGATCGCGGAGATGCTCAAGCTCAGCAACAAAATGCCACCCATGGGTAACACACTGGTTTCCAACGTACCGGGGCCTAAAGAACATCTCTACATCCGCGGTGCGCGCATGGAGGAAATGCACCCCATCAGCACCCTGCCACCCAGCAACCTGCTCAACATCACCCTGTTCAGCTACGCAAACGACCTGTACTTCGGCCTGATCGCAACCGATGAACTCCCCAACCTGGAGCGACTGGGCGACTACGTGCAGGAAGCCTTTACCGAGCTGGAAAAATCGGTGCGTGACGCGCACGCATGATTGCGGTGGAACGATTACGGCGTGGCGCACCAGGGCGCCGTGTTGTGCGCCAGGGCCATCCACAAGGCCCATCCGGAGCTGACGGCCAGCGCTGCGCCAGCCAGCCGCACCCCCCATTGGCCATTGCCCAGGCGCGGCTGCGAGCCGCTCAGACGCAGCCACAACCAGGGCCCCGCCACCATGGTGACACTGGTTCCGGCCGCAAACAGGGCCATCACCATCGCACCGCTGGCCGGACTTCCGGCCAATGCGGCCACCATCAGCGCGGAATACAGCAAACCGCAGGGCAGCAATGCCCACAGCATGCCAAGGACGATGGGCGCCCCCCTGCCCCTCTTGGCGGCAAACGCGCGTGTGCGGGCCCAGACCCTGCGCGCCGTGTCTTCCAGCCACACCGGTTGGCGAGCCTGCAGCAGCAGCATCAATCCCAGGACCAGTGCGGCGACGTGGAACAATGACCAGACCGGACGCAACGCGGCCGATTGGATCGTCAACCAGCCCAGACCCTGCAGCGATGCAGCCGCGAGTGCCCCCAAAACCGAATAGCCGGCGATGCGCCCCAATTGAAAGACCCAGAGCGCCGAATTGCGGTTGGGGCCGGCCGCCTGGGCAATACCGGCGCAGGCCGCGCCGCACATGGCCACACAATGCGGACCTCCGACCAGGCCCATGAGCAGCGCCGTCAGCGCCAGTGAAGATTGCATCTGCTGATGCTAAATGATCTTGGAAAACCGCGCCCTTGTACGGTCGCTCTGCAGGTATCGGTCAAACACCATGGCCACCGCGCGCACAAAAAACCAGCCTTGGGCGGTGACCTGGATGCCGGTGGCGTCCATGGTCACCAGACCCTGATCCACCAATGACTGCAGCTCTTCCAGCTCTTTGGCAAAGTAGCTTCGGCACTCGACCAGATACGCCAAATCGATCGACTCGAACAGCACCTGCCCCTGGCACATCAGCGACATGATGACGGCACGTCGTACCAGGTCATCACGTGTCAGGGCTAGTCCGCGCACCACCGGGAAACGCCCCTGATCCAGCAAGTCGCAGTATTCCTCCATGGTCTTGGCATTTTGGCTGTAGGAGGCGCCAATACGGCCAATGGATGACACACCCAAACCAATCATGTCGCAATCGGGTTGCGTGCTGTAGCCCTGGAAATTGCGGTGCAGGCGCCCCTGGCGCTTGGCAATGGCCAGCGCATTGTTGGGCAGCGCAAAGTGGTCCATGCCCACGTAAACGTAACCGGCGGAGAGAAAGGCGGACAGCGAGCGCGACAGCATGGACACCTTGGCGGCCCCCGTTGGCAACTCGGCAGCAACAATACGACGCTGGGGCTTGAAACGCTCTGGCAAGTGGGCATAGGCATACAGCGCAATGCGGTCCGGGCGCAACTGATTGACCTGGGCCAGCGTGCGGTCAAACGATTCGGGCGTTTGACGCGGTAGGCCATAGATCAGATCGATGTTGACGGAGTCGAAGCCGCGCTCGCGCGCCGCAGCTACCAGGGAAAAAACCTGTTCAGTCGGCTGCACACGGTGTACAGCCTTCTGCACCGCCGGATCAAAGTCCTGTACACCAAAGCTCAGGCGATTGAAGCCCAACTCGGCCAGAGTGTCCAGGCGGCCCGCGTCCACCGTGCGCGGATCAATTTCAATCGAATACTCGCCGCCCGGCGCAAAGGTGAAGCTGCGCCGCAGCATGATCATCAGTTCGCGCAGTTCAGCGTCGCTGAAGAATGTGGGACTTCCACCGCCCAGATGCAATTGGCTGATCGCTTGGCCTGCCCCCATGTGCGCCGTGTGCAGATCCACCTCTTTGCTCAAATAGCGCAAATAAGGCGCAGCGCGGTCATGGTGTTTGGTAATGATCTTGTTGCAGGCACAGTAATAGCACAGGGATTCACAGAACGGTATGTGAACGTACAGTGATAGCGGCAAGGCCCGAGCCGCGAACCCGTTGCGACGTTGTGTCAGCGCCTGGATGTAATCGTCCGCTGTGAATGCCTCGACGAACCTGTCAGCCGTGGGGAACGATGTATACCGGGGGCCGGGCACATCAAATCGGCGCAACAACTCGTCGGGTACAGTATCAGCGGTTACATTCATGAATACTCCGGGCAAAACGGGCCCAACTTTGCAGCAATTTTTCATCGGTACGCTTGATTTGCATCAAGGACTGCGAAAGTGGGTAAACTGGGGGGTAACGATCTTTGGCGCACACTATGTTTGATCAACCACCTTCACAACTTCTCTGCCCCGAAGCCAAAGCCCAAACGGGTGCTAAAGGGGGGGCGAAAGTCGTTCCGCTGGCTGCCCAATCCATCAAGGTCGCGTGTTCCAACTGTAATTTACGTGAGCTGTGCATGCCAATGGGGTTGACCCCAGCAGAGCTTGATCGCATTGAAGATGTGGTGGCCAGCCGACGCAAGATCAAGCGCGGCAGCACCCTGTTCCGCAATGGCGAAAAGTTCACCAGCCTTTACGCCATTCGCACCGGATTCTTCAAGACCTGTGTGGCCTCAGAAGACGGTCGTGACCAGGTCACCGGCTTTCAGATGGCTGGCGAAGTCATCGGTTTGGATGGCATCGTCAACGACAACCACACCTGCGACGCCGTGGCGCTGGAAGACGCCGAGGTCTGCGTGATGCCCTTTGATCGCATTGAGGAACTCTCGCGTGAAGTCAATGCGCTGCAGCGCCACGTTCACAAGATCATGAGCCGTGAAATTGTCCGAGAGAACGGCGTAATGCTACTGCTGGGCAGCATGCGCGCGGAAGAACGGCTGGCAGCGTTCCTGCTGAATCTGGTGCAGCGCCTGCACGCGCGTGGCTTCTCACAGTCGGAGTTGGTGCTGCGCATGACGCGTGAAGAGATCGGCAGCTACCTGGGGCTGAAGCTGGAAACCGTGAGCCGGACATTCTCCAAGTTTGTCGAAGACGGCATCATTGAAGTCAAGCAACGTCACGTGCGCATTCTGGGAACCGACGCCCTGCGCGAGATTGTGAACACCAAGGTTGGCGGCTAGCACTGCTCTGCCGCAAGGCCACCGCAGGTGGGCCTAGCAGGATTCTTGTTTGGGACAACCGTCGGGGCGTTCGGTTGCCGGCAACGGGCAGCGGTTCACCTCAAACGGTGACATGGACAGGAGCGTCGTCAAACCACTCGACACAACCATGATGCCCCAGAAGACAAAGAAGGCAATCGTATAGACCGACTGCCGTGACCATTCCAACGGCAACCCAAACCAATGCAGGTCTTGAGGATCTACCATTCCGAAGACCAGCATTTCCAGTACGCCGGCCATCAGGAAGGCCGGCCAGATGACCCACATCAGTCGTTGTTGCAACATGGTTTACCTCAGCGGCGTATTGACTCCCGTGGCAGCATGGTTACGCGCCTGGGTGGCGGGAGCCAGGCTGGCGGGACTGACCTGCATGGTCTTGTTGAGTTCAAGACCCTTGCGGTAGTAATCCTCTTCCACCACCGGGTCCTTGCCCGATGAAGCCAGATAGAACGTAAAGCAGGAAGCGACCACTACCAGGGCAGGGCCGGCGATCACCATCCAGACGTGCCCGTATTTCCACCATGGCGTTGCGGGATTCGGTGCAGATTGAGACATATTTAACTTCCTTAGCGAGGAACAATGAAAACTGATTTCTCTGTTACCAGACCGATGGTCCCTTGACCGGCGATCTGGAAATGAATCGCATGTGAGCCTGCAGGTGCCACATCATACGGCGCTTGAACGCGAACCGCCACCCAGCGTGCCTGCGTAGGTTCAATAAACACGTCGCCCTCGGATACGACCGACAGACCTGGCAACCCTTCCGCCGTGACGGTGAACCGTTGCGCCAATTCCGTGGCGTTCATGATCTGAAGCCGGAACACATTCTCGATGCGTCCACCCTCCACGATGCGGGCCAGAACACCCCGGTCCCGCACCACATCGACCCTGAATGGCGTGCGCAAGGCCAGGCTAACGGTCATCGATAGGACGACGGCACCCAAAATACTGGAATACACCAACACGCGGGGTCGCAATACATGGCGTAACGTCTGCCCCCGTGTCCAGTGCTGGCTCACTGCGTTCTGCGTCGAATACTTGACCAGACCTCGGGCGTAACCCAGCTTGTCCATGACCGTGTCGCACACATCGGCACAGGCGCCACAACCGATGCACTCGTACTGCAGACCCTTGCGGATATCGATGCCGGTGGGACAGACCTGTACACACAAGCTGCAGTCCACGCAGGCCCCCAGATTGAGCTTAGTCGGGTCAGCCTTCTTGGAGCGTGCGCCACGTGGCTCACCGCGCTCCTCATCGTAGGTCACGATCAGAGTGTCCCGATCAAACATGGCGCTCTGGAAGCGCGCATAGGGACACATGTGCTTGCAGACCTGCTCCCGCATAAAGCCCGCATTTCCATATGTCGCAAAGCTGTAGAAGAGAAACCAGAAGACTTCCCAAGTGCCCAACTGCAACTGGGTCACTTCACCGGCCAGCTCCTTGATCGGAGTGAAGTAGCCAACAAAAGTAAAGCCCGTCCATAGGGCCACCGTCAGCCACAGAACGTGCTTGAGGGTCTTGCGCCCAATCTTCTCTGCATCCCAAGGTCCCTGGTCACGGCGCATGCGCGCCGAACGATCTCCCTCGGTCTGCTTTTCCAGCCACAGGAAAATTTCGGTATAGACGGTCTGGGGACAGGCGTACCCACACCACAATCGCCCCGCTACCGCCGTGAACAAGAACAGCGACAGGGCAGAAACAACCAGGATTCCGGTCAGGTAGATGAAGTCCTGGGGATATAAAACCAGGCCAAAGATATAGAAACGGCGTGCGCCCAGATCAAAGAGCACCGCCTGGCGCTGTCCCCATTCCAACCAGGGCAGGCCATAAAAAACCAACTGGGTCAGGAACACCATGCCCCATCGCCAGTTGGAGAATAAACCCGAGACGCTGCGCGGGTAGATCTTCTTGTGGGCCTCGTACAACGAAAACATCACTCCATGCGTGCCGCTGACAGGAGCCGATGGCCCCGCAGCCTGTGACGAAACAATAGGAATGATCTTGCGTGGAGAGGAGCCCTTATCGTTCAAAGGTCGTTGCTTTCTCTAGCGCTGTGATCACTTGGCCTTGGCGTTGTTGGAGAGGCCCCAAACATACGCTGCCAGCACCTGGATCTGCCCTTCAGACAGGCGCTCGGCCTGCGCAGGCATCTGGTTGACCTTGCCATTGTTGACCATGGCCATGATGGCCGCTTCGCCAAAGCCGTGCAGCCAGATGTTGTCGGTCAGGTTGGGAGCTCCCAATGCCTGGTTGCCCTTGCCGTCCGGACCGTGGCAGGCAGCGCAAACCACGAACTTGGCCTTGCCCAGCTCGGCGCGAACCGAGTCATGCGGGCTGTTGGACAGGCTCAGAACATAGTTGGCGACATTCTTGACATCATCCGCCGTACCCACGGCAGCAGCCATGGGAGGCATGTTGCCGATACGACCCAAGGTGATGGTTTCCTTGATCTTGTCAGGAACACCACCATGCAGCCAGTCACCGTCGGTCAGGTTGGGAATGCCTTTGGCGCCGCGCGCGTCTGAACCATGGCACTGCGAGCAGTTGTTCATGAACAGGCGCTCACCAATTGCATGTGCCTGTGGATCGCGGGACACGTCTTCCAACGACATCGCTGCGAACTTGGCATACAACGGAGCCACCTCGGCATTGCCCTTGGCCACCTCCGCGTCGTACTGGCCCGTGGACGTCCACTTGGCATTGCCAGCGAATGAACCCAGACCGGGATACAGCGCCAGATACGCAGCAGCAAAGACGATGGTGATAACGAACAGCCACACCCACCAGCGCGGCAGGGGATTATTCATTTCACGCAGGTCTTCGTCCCACACGTGACCGGTGGTGTTGTCGCTCGCTGTCATGGCTTTCGCCTTGCCAGTGAACCATAGCAGAAGCATGCAGGCAAGAATACTCACCGCCGTGATGCCGGCCACGTAGACCGACCAAAAGTTACTTGTAAAGTCGCTCATTTCAAATCCTAAATGAAGGGGTCAGTCCTGCTCAAACGGCAGGTTGGCGGCTTCAGAGAAGTCCGAAGCACGCCGCTTGGACCACGCCCACAACACAATGCCGATAAACGTTATAAAACTGGCCACAGTGGCCACAGACCGAAGGGTGTTGATATCGAAGTCCATATTCAACTCCTGGGCATTTACTTAAGTGCCAGACCCAGAACCTGCAGATAGGCGATCAGGGCGTCCTGTTCGGTCTTGCCCTTGACTTCGTCGACAGACTTGTCGATCTGGTCATTCGTATAGGGCACGCCAACGGTACGCAGAGCCCGCATATGTGCTGGCATCACTGCCGCATCAACGAGGTTCTTTTCCAACCACGGATAGGCCGGCATGTTCGACTCCGGTACCACGTCGCGTGGATTGTTCAGATGCGTACGGTGCCAGACATCGCTGTATTTGCCACCGACACGTGCCAGGTCAGGACCCGTACGCTTGCTGCCCCACTGGAACGGGTGGTCATAGACCGACTCGCCGGCCACAGAGTAGTGACCATAGCGCAGGGTTTCAGCCCGGAAGGGACGAATCATCTGCGAGTGGCAGTTGTAGCAACCCTCGCGGGTGTAGATGTCGCGACCAGCCAGTTGCAGGGCGGTATAAGGCTGAACGCCCTTGAGCGGCTCCGTGGTGGACTTCTGGAAGAACAGCGGAACGATTTCCACCAGACCGCCAACCAACAGAACCAACAGGATGAGAACGATCATCAGGAAGTTGTTCGTCTCAATGGCCGCGTGGGACATCCCAGAGTTTGTATTTTGATTTGCCATGTTCGTTACCTCTTATGCGTGTGCAGCAACTGCTGGAATGGTGACATTCACCGCACGGCCTGCAGTAGCAGTCTTCAGGGTGTTCCAAAGCATGATGATCATGCCGGAGAGGTACAACAGACCACCGGTCAAACGCAGCACATAGAACGGATAGGTTGCCTTGACAGACTCAACAAAGGTGTAAGTCAGAGTGCCATCGGCATTCACAGCGCGCCACATCAGACCTTGCATCACGCCGGCAATCCACATTGCGGCAATGTAGATGACGATACCGATGGTTGCAGTCCAGAAGTGCACTTCAATCGCCTTGACGCTGTACATCTGTTTCTGACCGAACAGGCGGGGAATCAGGTAATACAGGGAACCCATGGACACCAGCCCCACCCAACCCAAGGCACCAGAGTGCACGTGACCCACGGTCCAATCGGTATAGTGACTCAAGGCGTTAACCGTCTTGATGGACATCATGGGGCCTTCGAAGGTGGACATGCCGTAAAAGGACAGGGACACGATCAGGAAGCGCAGGATGGGATCGTCACGCAACTTGTGCCATGCGCCGGACAGGGTCATGATGCCGTTGATCATGCCGCCCCAGCTGGGAGCCAGAAGAATCAGGGAAAACACCATACCAACGGACTGGGTCCAGTCAGGCAGCGCGGTGTAGTGCAGGTGGTGAGGACCCGCCCACATATAAGTGAAGATCAGCGCCCAGAAGTGGACGATGGACAGGCGGTAGCTGTAGACAGGGCGACCGGCTTGCTTGGGGATGAAGTAGTACATCATGCCCAGGAAGGCAGCGGTCAGGAAGAAGCCCACCGCATTGTGACCATACCACCACTGAATCATGGCGTCCTGCACACCGGCATAGGCGGAGTAGGACTTCAGGGGGCCTGCAGGGATTTCTGCGCTGTTGACAATGTGCAAAATCGCGACGGCGATGATGAACGCACCGAAGAACCAGTTGGCAACGTAGATGTGCTTGACCTTGCGGGTACCGACGGTACCGAAGAACACAACCGCGTAGGCCACCCAGATCAGCGTGATCAGGATGTCAATCGGCCATTCCAGTTCGGCATATTCCTTGCCAGTGGTGAAACCCAGAGGCAAAGACAAGGCCGCAGCCACAATGACGATCTGCCAACCCCAGAAGGTGAAGGCCGCCAGCTTGTCGCTGAACAGCCGCACCTGGCAGGTACGCTGGACGACGTAGTACACGGTTGCAAACAATGCACAGCCGCCAAACGCAAAAATCACCGCGTTGGTGTGCAATGGTCGTAGTCGCCCGTATGTGAGCCATGGTATACCCAGGTTCAGTTCAGGCCAAGCAAGCTGGGCGGCGATGATGACGCCAACCAGCATGCCAACCACACCCCAAACCACCGTCATGATGGCGAACTGCCGTACAACGGTGTCGTTGTATACAGTTGCCTGTTGATTTGCAAATGCCATTTTTACCTCTTCTCTTATTAAACCCAGCGGGGAGTGTCCACGGGCCACTTACTGATCGGGTTGATCAATGTCAAAGTCTGCTGAAAGTTCTTAATATTTGTTAAGAATCTTTCAGAATCCTTTCGCCTTCAGCCTCAATGTCCTCGAACTGGCCTCGGTGGATCGCCCACCAAAGCCCTCCCAAAATAAAAAATACCAATACCACCGAAAGGGGGATCAGCAAATACAGAATGTCCATCACAGAGCCTTTTCAACGGGGACGACACGGGCCAAACGCAACGCGTTGAGCACGACCAGCAAAGAGCTGGTTGCCATGCCCAAACCTGCCAGCCAGGCCGGCAGGAGGCCCACCACGGCAAGCGGAACACAAGCCGCGTTATAGATGAGAGCCCACCATAGATTTTGCCTCACGATGGACATGGTCCGACGCGCCAGCCGCGTGGCCTGAACCACGCGCATCAGTTGGTCACCCAGAATCACAAAATCAGCCTTCGACTGGGCCAGCGGAACGGCCCGGCCAAACGTGAATGAGACATTGGCGCCCGCCAGCACCGGGCCGTCATTGAGCCCATCGCCAACCATGGCAACGTGGCGTCCATCGGCTTGCAGATCGCGCAGGAAAATCAGCTTGTCGTCGGGTGAACAGGCGCCGCGCGCGCGCGCAATTCCGGCCTGTCCAGCCACGCGCGCCACAGAATCCACACTGTCCCCCGACAACATGTGCACTTCAATTCCGTCGCTTGTGAGCGCCGCAACGGCAGCGGCAGCCTGCGGGCGCAGGTCTTCGGTAAGCGCAAAGGTTGCCAACCACCCCTGTTCATCCGCCAGATAGGTGCACAGGCCAAGAACCGCTTGTCCGTCGGTGACGCCACAGAACCGTGCCGACCCCAGCCGCATGTGCCTGACGCGCGTCCCCGCACGGGCGTCCAAGACCTCGCCTTCCACACCCTGTCCGGCATGCTCGGTCACCGCGGCACAGGACCACGGGCTGGGCGCCCCAGTCCTGGTGTCATGGGCAGCCGCCAACGCACGCGAAACCGGATGCAGCGAATGCCTGGCCAGCGCGGATGCCAGAGCCAGGGCCTCGTCCGCCGAGCCCCCTTGGCGCACCGTTATTGCCCCCAACACCATGGCATCCCGCGTCAACGTTCCGGTCTTGTCGAAGACCAGTGTGTCCACCGACGCCAAAGCCTCCAGCGCCTGCAGCCTGCGCACCAGCACGCCTTGCCGAGCGAGTGCACCGGCAGACGCCAGCATGGCTGCCGGCGTGGCCAGCGACAGCGCGCACGGGCAGGTCACGACCAACACGGCCACCGCCACCATGAGTGCGTGACCCGGATCACGCCCCCACCACCAGGCACAGGCCGCGGCCGAAGCCACCAGCACTCCAATCAGGAACGGCTTGGCCAAACGGTCAGCCAGCATCGCGCCCTGGGGCTTGGTGGCCGAGGCGCTCTCCATCAACGCCACAATCTGGGCAAACCGGGTGGAGTCTCCGGTGCGCTCGACCCGCACCTGCACCGTGCTGCTGAGGTTGTGGCTGCCAGACAGAACCTGCGCCCCAACGCCGCGTGCCAGAGGGTGCGATTCACCGGTCAGCAGTGCTTCGTCGACCAGCGTCGCGCCAGTGTGCACCACACCGTCGGCAGCAAACGTCTCACCAGGATGAACCCGCAGCACATCGCCCACCACCACGCGGCGCACGGCCACGCGCTCGAAACTGCCATCCGGCAGCAGACGTTCCACGCTGTCGGGCAAACGGTTCATCAGCGCCTCCAGCGATCCCGCGGTGCGATCACGCAATCGCAGCTCAAGCCAGCGCCCGGTGAGCAGGAAGAACACAAACATGGTCAGGGAGTCAAAGTACACCTCATGGCCAAAGATGCCTGTTGGCTCAAAGGTGCCCGCCGTACTCATGGCAAAGGTGATGACCATGCCAAGAGCCACGGGAAGGTCCATGCTGACGCGCAGTTGGGTGATGTCCCGCCAGGCGTTGCGGAAGAAGGGCCCGCAGGAAAACAGAATGACGGGCAGCGTCAGCACCCAAGACGCCCATCGCAGCAACTGTTCCATTTCGGCAGTCAGGTCGCCGGCACGGGCCACATACGCAGGGTAGGCATACATACCGACCTGCATCGTGCACAGACCGGCTACCAGCCAGCGCCACAGTGCCTGGCGGGTTTCCTGTTTGCGCCGTTCGCTGGCGAATACGTCATTGGCCGGCACCGCGCGGTAGCCGCTGCCCTGGACCGCCGCCATCCAGCTGGAGGGCAGCACCCGCTCGTCCGACCATACGATCTTGGCGCGATGGCTGGCGGCGCCCACCTGGGCACTGATGACGCCCGGAACCCGCGTCAACGCCTCCTCCACGGTCAGGGAACAGGCGGCGCAATGCATGCCTTCTATGACGACATTGGACTCCCAGCAGTGCGGTCCCTGGGCAGACGGGCGGCTGAAGGCGCTCCACTCCTGCGGATCATCCAGCAGGCGGAGGTCCTCACCGGTAAACGGGGCCGGAGCGCTGGACGGCTCGGAGGCAACTTGTGGTGTGGAGGCAATGGACGGCGCGCCTGCAGGCAACGGCACGGGCGCTATGGCGGGGGAGAGCATGGGCAGAGAGTGTGCAGGGTAAGCGTTGCCAGCAACTTGATGCAGATCAAGACTGCTGGACCTGCGTAGGTTAACCTTAACCGTCAATCACTTCAAGGAGCATAACCATGTACCAACGCATTCTGGTCGCCACCGATGGCTCGTCCCTGTCCAAAAAGGCCGTCAAGAGCGCAATCGACCTGGCCGCTCTGTGTGGTGCCGAGCTGGTTGCACTCAAGGTAGTGCCGCGCTATCCGCAAAGCTATTTTGAAGGCGGCATTGCACTGCAACCTGACGAAGTCCGCCGCGTGGAAGCCCAATGGGCCGAGGAAGGCCAGACTGTCGTGGACGCAGTCAAGAAGACCGCGCTGGCCAAGGGTGTGACCACCAAGGCCATCACCGTCAAGTCCGATGTGGTGTCAGACGCCCTGCTGGCTGCGGCCAAGAAGCATCAGTGCGACCTGATCGTCATGGCTTCGCACGGGCGCAAGGGAATCAAACGCCTGTTGCTGGGCAGCGAGACCCAGCACGTACTGACCCACGGCAACATTCCGGTTCTGATACTGAAATAGCCAAAACGGCCTCCAGCCCTCGCCGAAAGTGCGCAGGCAGCTACCATTTTGATAGCGCTCTGCCGCCCTGCCCGGCTACTCTTCTTCCTGGTACCGCGAGCGGATATCCATTACATCATCCCAGGCGGCCAGGAAGGCCTTGACGCAATCGGGGTCAAAATGGGTTCCTGAACCCTCCAGCAGAAAGTCCACTGCCGCCTCCAGCGTCCAGGCCTTCTTGTAGGGGCGCTCGGAGGTCAGCGCATCGAATACGTCCGCCACCGCGACAATGCGGCTGAAGACGGGAATATCGTGACCTTTCAAGCCAGCCGGGTAGCCCGACCCATCGAACTTTTCATGGTGACCACGGGCGATTTCCGCACCCGCCTGCAGGACACGCGACGAACTGCCCTGAAGCAACTCATAGCCGTAGATGGCATGCTGCTTCATGATCTCGAATTCCTGGGCGTCCAGGCGCTCGGGCTTGAGCAATATCCTGTCAGCAATGCCCACTTTGCCAATGTCATGCATCGGAGCGGCCTCCAGCAAGAGCTCCTGCTCCTCCACCGACAGGCCCAGCCCTCTTGCGATCAGCTGTGAATAGTGGGCCATGCGCAGGATATGGGCGCCGGTTTCGGGGTCACGGTATTCCGCCGCCTTGCAGAGTCTAAAGACGGTTTCGCGCTCACGCGCTACCACCTCGGCTGTCGCCTTGCGCACTTCATCGGCGAGCCACTTCGCGCGATCCGACAACTGCTTGCGCGCGTCGCTGACCAGCAGCATGTTGCGGCTCCGAGCCAGAAACTCAACCTTGTCGACCGGCTTGGTCAGAAAATCGTTGGCGCCAATGTCCAGCGCGCGATAGCGCAGCTGCTTCTGGTCATTGGCGGTGATCATCACCACCGGCACCACGTCACGGCCCGGCATCTCCCGCAATTGCCGTATGAACTCCAGACCGTCAATGTCGGGCATCATGTAATCGACGATCACCAGGTCCGGGATGTGTTCCCTGGCCCACTCCAGGCCACCACGCGCCTGCGTGAAGGTATGGGGCTCGCAGTCGTCGAGTTTTTTCACCAGCGCGGCAAACAAAATCAGGTTGATTTCTGTGTCGTCAATGATGAGCACATGGTGGGTCACGGGAGTCCAGCCTCTTCAAGTTGCATTGATCTTACTCACAATGTCGTATCCAGCGGAATCAGCGGCAGCAGGATGTCCATCTGAACAACCAGCTTTGCCACCAGCTCCGCAACGCCTGCGGCATCCTCGCGTATCGCACACTGCTCGATCTGGTAAGCCAGTTCGCTGGCCGGCTTGGCGCCAAACATCGACAAGGTCCCCTTGAGCGCATGCGCGGTGTGCATCACCGAGGTCAAGTCACCGCAAGCGCAGCCTGCGCGCATCCTCTCCAGATCCGCGGGCCACTGGTCAACAAACGCCTGGGCGATGATGCCGATCACTTCCTGATCGACGCGCTGCATGGCCTGCGCATAGTCAAACGCCTCTGCCATCAGCGGGGCCAATGCGGACAATGGGGCTGATCGGGTTTGCGATAAATGCACCAGCGGTGACGAGTAGTGCTGCAACAGTTGCTGCAGTTCCTGCGCCTTGACCGGCTTGGAAATGTAGTCATCCATGCCCGCCGCAAGGCAGTGTTCGCGGTCACCCTCCATGGCATTGGCAGTCATCGCAATGATGGGGGTGCGCCGTGTGGTCTCGGATGCACGTATGCGCCGGGTGGCTTCCAGGCCATCCATGACCGGCATCTGCATGTCCATCAGGACGATGTCGAACTGCTGCCGGGCCAGCATGTCCAGGGCAATCTGTCCATTGCCCGCGACCTCCACATGGTGGCCCCAGCGTTCCAGCAATGTGGTGGCCAGCTTCTGGTTGATGAGGTGGTCCTCCACCAGCAGCACGTTCATCAGGACCTGGTCTTCCCGTATGCCATGTGTTGTTATCAGGGCTTGCGGCTGGGTGACATGGATATTGAGCGCACGCGCCACGGCCTGCAACAGTTCTTCCCGGGCAATCGGCTTGCTCAGGTAGCCCACGAAACCGGTCTCAGCCGCCCGCTGCGCGTCCCCCTTCAGACCCGCCGAGGACAGCATCAGCAGGGGCAGTTGCCCACACCCGGGCAATTGCAGAATCGCCTGCGCGACCGCAAATCCGTCCAGCCCCGGCATTTGGGCATCCAGCACAACCAGGTCACACGGCAGCCCACCCGGATTCGCATGCGCCATCCATTCCAATGCTGTCGTGCCGTCGGAAAACGCCTCCACACGCGCGCCCTCCAGTTCGAGCGTTCGGGCCAGCACCTGGCGGTTTACGGTGTTGTCGTCCACGATGACGATGTGGCGCCCGGCGATGCGAACCATCGGCTGCACCGGAACCGATGCGGAGCCATCCAGGTCCAGGCGCAACGTGAAGTGAAACACGCTGCCCTTGCCGACTTCGCTCTCCACCCAGATCCGGCCGCCCATGGCGTTGACCAGACGCGCACAAATGGTCAGCCCCAGCCCCGTTCCTCCATACTTGCGGGTGGTGGAACTGTCCTCCTGGGCAAAGGCGTCGAATATGCTGCCCAACTTGGAGGCCGGAATGCCGATTCCACTGTCACGCACGGAGAACTGCAGGGCAATGCCCCCCCCCTCCTGCACCAGGCGCACGATGCGCAAGACGATCTCACCGCGTTCGGTGAACTTGATGGCATTGCCCAGGATATTGATCAGGACCTGGCGCAGCCGCCCCGGATCGCCGAGCACGGCTTCGGGCACGTCAGAGGCCTGATCCAGAACCAGCTCCAGGCCTTTTTCACCGGCGCGCAATGCCACTGATTTGAGCGTTTCGGCAACCGAATGCCCAAGATGGAAGGGTATGTGCTCAATCAGCAGCTTGCCTGCCTCGATCTTGGAAAAATCCAGGATGTCGTTAATGACCCGCAGCAAGGCGTCCGCCGACGACTTCACCACACCCAGGTATTCGCGTTGCTCCGGGTCCAGTGTCGTGTCCAGCAGCAGGTCTGTCATGCCGATCACGCCATTCATGGGAGTGCGGATCTCGTGGCTCATATTGGCCAGGAAGTCCGACTTGGCCCGGCTAGCCGCCTCCGCGTCCTCCTTGGCCTTCTGCAGATCCGTGGCGGCCTGTTTGGCCGCGGTAATGTCGGTAAAGTAACCGTTCCACACCCACCCGCCGTGAGACAACTGGCGTGGATGGGCCTCGCCATGCACCCAGACGATGGCACCCGAATGCTGGTGCACCATGCGAAAGTCGACAGAACGGGCGCAGGCCTGCGCATTTGCGGCCCCCAGGGCGGAAAAAAACACCTCGCGGTCCTGTGGATGCACACGGTCTGCCAGCAAATGCGTGGCCTCCAGGATCGCGTCAGCACGAACGCCACAAATGGCCTCGATGGTGTCACTCATGAACGTGATCCGAAAACGCCCGTCTTCCTCCACGTAATACTGGAACACCGCCACCGGAATGTTCTCCGTGACCTCGCGCAGGCGCGCATCGGCCTCCTTCAGCGCTGTGACGTCCTGCCAGATGCCGGTAAACACGGTAGCGCCGTCGGGAGCCAGATCGGCCTCGGGATCGATTTCGGCACGTATCCAGCGCGGGGCTCCACCCGCCATGCGGACCCGGTATTCGCCGCGCCAGATGACACGCCTTCGTGCGGCGTCCAGCACGCCCTCCACCACGCGGGCGCGGTCTTCCGCAACGATCTGGCGGGTCGTCAACGACGAATCCGCCTTCAGTTCCTGGGGGGTGTAGCCCAGGACCTCCCGCACGCGCTCGCTCACAAAGGTGAAATGGTAATGATCGGGCGCCACGTGCCACTGGAACACCACGCCCGGCACGGTATTGGTGATGTGGCGCAGCCGTGCCTCGGCGGCCTTCATCGACACTTCCATCTGCTTGCGCTGGGTGATGTCCGTGCGGATGGCGATGAACATGTTCGGATTTCCCGCTTCATCGGCCAGCGGTACGATGGTGGCATCCACCCAGTAGAGCCCGCCACCCTTGGTGCGGTTGCAGATCTCGCCGTGCCAGACCATGCCGGCGGTGATCATCTCCCACATCTCGGTGAAGAATTCCCTGCTCTGCACGCCAGAATTCAGGATCCGGTGGTTGTGGTTCAGCAGCTCTTCGCGGCTGTACCCGCTGATCTCACACAACTTGTCGTTGGCATAGATGATGTCACCGGCCAGATTGGTCGTGCTGACAATGGCATGCTGGTCCAGTGCAAATTTCTGGTAGGCCAAATCCGTCAGCGCAGCGTGCAGGTCGCGCTGGCTTTCTTCATGCTGGTGCACCAGATCACGCATCAGCGCGGACAGGGTTTCCAGATTGTCGTCACCATCCAGGGTCCGGTCTGTCTCGATGGACGCCATCAGGTCCCTGGCCGACGCCCGGAGCGAATCGATGGCACGGGTCCGGCTGGCCAGATCCTCGCGCAACTGGGCGTTCTTGGCGGTCAGTTCGAGTGAACTGAGTTCCAGGCTGCGGGTCTTGAGCTCCAGATCACGATCACTTTGCTGGTAGGCCTCATCCACCCGCTGAAAGAACAACGGCAACCCGGCAACCAACTGCCTGGCCTGCTCAGACAGCGCGTCGCCGGCGACCAGCCCGTTGATCTCCTCCAGGAGCGCAGACAGCCCCGCAGGGTCCGTACCCAGCAGACGTTGCACCTGGCGCGCTAGTAGCTTGTGCATTCAAGTCACCGTCGTCGGCCTCAGCCGGCCTCGGCCATGTAGGTGATGGTCATGGTCTGGTTGTGCAACTTGCATTCCACCGCCGGAGTGAAAGGGCTGATCTCGCCATACGAGTAGAACCCCGCCAACGTGGCCCCTTTGCCAAATACCTGGCCGACGGCTTCCACTTCCTCATCCACACGCCCGCCCATGACCAGTTTGCGACCGACACAGCTCACCAACAGCACAAGCCCCTCGCCGGCATGGGCGAGCATGGCCCTGGCGGCCTGCGCCGCGGCTTCCGCACCGTCCACCAAAGCATCGGTACTCGCGTGCATCAGCCGCAGGTAGCCATCCGGGTCAATATCGCCGGCCAGCGTCAGGCTGCCGGCCTCCTCGTCAACACCCAGAATGGTGCGGATCAGGCCAACCTCAGAATGGTCGCTTCCCAGCATGGCAAACGGGAACAACAGGCCCGAAGCAGGCAAACCATCCGCGTGAGCGCCCAGATAGCGCTTGTAGACACCCAGGGCCGACTCTCCATCCAACTCGAACAGCACGTTGTTGTGGGACCGCGTGACCTTGCGCGCCGGGCCAAACGGAGACCAGCCGCCGAACGATCCGTGTGCGAACTCCAGCGCGTCCCCGTACAGGCCCACGCAGGTCAGGCGGTCGCTGCTGGGGCCTTGCTCATCCAGAACCCAGGTCTGCGCGAAAGCCCCGCCGTCGCCCGCCAAACCACCGGTAATGGGTACCTTGGGCCCCAGAATGGCCGTCATGCCTTCCAGTACGCCACTGCCATTGATGTTCACGCCCTGTCCAAAGATCAGCACCGCGCGCAGACCCGCCACCGGCAACCCGGATGCCAGGCGTTTGCCCGCCCCGAAGGAATCCTCCATGGACGTCAGTGTGGTGCCGACCTGGGCCAACCGCACCCGGTCAAAGTGCACGGCGGTCACGACCAGCGTTCCGTCCTCCACGCCCTTGGCGGATATTTCACCGGCGGTCGAACAGCCGGCACGGTGCGCGTTGGGGAAGGCTTCGGCCAGCGTGGCCGCGGCGCCCCGCAAGGCCTCCACCGACCCAAACGCCAGAACCAGGCCCGGTTCAATGGCCGCCAGCGCGCTCAGGTCCTGCGCTTGAACCGGAAACTTCCGAATGGTGGACTGCAAGACTTTCATGGTGTTTGCCTCGTTCGTTATGGATTGTGGTACTGCGCCCGCAGCAGATTCTTTTGCACCTTGCCCATGGTATTACGAGGGAGTTCGGGAACCACATAGCAACGCTTGGGTATCTTGAAATTAGCCAGCATTTTCTTGAGCTCGCTCAAGATCACGGCTGGTTGTACGGTGGCACCCGGCCTGGCAATCACCACCGCAACCCCCACCTCGCCAAAATCGGCATCCGGCACGCCCACCACGGCGCTCTCGGCCACGCCCGGCAGGGTGTTGATGTAACCCTCAATCTCCGCCGGGTAGACGTTGTAGCCGCCGCTGATGATCAGGTCCTTGCTGCGCCCGACGATGGTCACGTAGCCATCGGCATCCACACGGCCCACATCGCCGGTCTTGAAGTAGCCGTCCGCGGTGAATTCTTCCTTGGTCTTTTCGGGCATCTGCCAGTAGCCGCTGAACACATTGGGACCCTTGACCTGGATACCGCCCACCTCGCCACGCGCCACCGCATTGCCGGCATCGTCCTGCACTCGCAGGCTGACGCCCGGCAACGGGAAGCCCACGGTGCCGCCGCGGCGTTCCGTGCGCCCGCCGTAGCGGGCATCCGGTCCGCAGGGGTTCGAGGTGAGCATGATGGTCTCACTCATGCCGTAGCGCTCCAGGATGGTGTGGCCGGTGCGCGCAATCCAGTCGTTGAAGGTCTCGATCAAGAGCGGCGCCGAACCGGAAATGAACAGGCGCATGGCGCGCGCCGCCTCGCGGTTCAGGCCCGGCTCGCCCAGCAGCCGCACGTAGAGCGTGGGAACGCCCATGAATACGGTGGCCTGCGGCAGCTTCTCCAACACACGCTTGGGCTCGAACTTGGCGAACCACAGCATCGTGCTGCCATTGAGCAGCGCGCCATGCACCGCCACGAACAGGCCGTGCACATGGAAGATGGGCAGCACATGCATCAGCACATCGCCCGGCTGCCAGCCCCAGTAGTCCTTGAGCACCTGCGCGTTGGACAGCATGTTGCCGTGCGACAGCATGGCCCCCTTGCTGCGCCCGGTGGTGCCGCTGGTGTAGAGGATGGCGGCCAGATCGTCTGCGCCGCACACCGCGGGCACGTGCTGGTCGCTGCAGTGCGCGGCGCGCTCCAGCAGCGAGCCGGTGCGGTCGTCGTCCAGCGTGAACACATGCTGCGTGCCGGCCTTGAAGGCAATCTGGCTGACCCAGCCAAAGTGCTTGCTGCTGCAAACCACCACGGCCGGTTCGGCATTGCCGATGAAGTATTCGATCTCGGCACTCTGGTAGGCGGTATTGAGCGGCAGGAACACGTAGCCGGCGCGCAGCGTGGCCAGGTACAGCACCAGCGCCTCGACCGACTTTTCCACCTGCACGGCAATGCGGGTGCCGGCCGGCAGCTTCAGCGATTCCAGCAGATTGGCCATCATGGCCGTGGCGCGATCCAGATCACGCCAGGAGTAGTGCAGGCCGTTGTCGGTTTCTATGGCAACCGTGTCCAGATCGGCGGGAAAGGCGGCGCGCAGGGCCGCAAACAGGTTTTGGTTCTTCATGGGACGGACTCTGAATGGGACAAATACAGTGGGACAGGCACGCGCTCAGGGCGTGAACCGGGGCTTGCGCTTCTCGTTGAACGCCTGCACGCCCTCGCGGTGCTCGGCGGAATCGGCATAGCGGTAGGCGGTTGCTATCAAATCAGTAGCTTGCTGCGCAGGTTGCACGAGGGCTAGCGCCCGAAAAGCCTGTTTATTGAGGCGTGCAGCCTGGGGTGCCAGTGGCAGCATGCGTTCCACGCAGGCGCCCACCGTGGCCTCCAGTTCCGCGTCAGCCACCGCCTGGTTCAGAAAGCCGCGCTGGTGCATTTCGGCGGCATCCAGCACGGCGGCGGACAGCAGCATCTCGCGCGCCGTCAGCTCGCCCACGGCGCGCATCACCAGCGCGGCCTCGCGTGGGGCCATGGGAAAACCCAAGCGGGCGATCGGTGCTCCAAAGCGGGCGGTGCCGCCGGCGATGCGGATGTCACAGCAACTGGCGATCTCGACGCCGGCACCCATGCAGTTGCCCTGGATGTGGGCAATGATGGGCACGTCGCAGTCCAGCATGGCCTGCAGGCCGCCCCAGACGTCTTCCTCGTGGAAGGCACGCAGGCTGTGTTCCTGGAAGCGAAAGCCGGCGTATTCCGAGATGTCACCACCGGCGCAAAAGTGACCCTTGCCGCGGATCACCACGCAACGCAAGGACAGGTCCTGCTGGATCTGGTGGAAGACCGAGCGCAACTGGCGCCACATGCTGCGCGACATGGCATTGAACTTGGCCGCGTGCGACAACTCGACGACGGCCAGCGGGCCGGTGACCTCCAGAACAACCGACTTGGTCATTGGAGAACCTCCGTGCTTCGCACTGCGGTGCGAGCTTGCTTGGGGCGGCCCGGCGCGGCGCTCATGCCTTGCCTCCCGCCGCGCCCATGACCGCATCCGGCAGCGCCGTGGCAATGCCGGGGAACACGCAAATCAGCACCACGGCCAGCAGCATCAACACCACAAAGGGCAAAACGCCCCAGATGATGTCCTTCAGGGGAATATCCGGCGCAATGTTCTTGATGACGAAGATGTTCAGGCCCACCGGCGGGTGGATCAGCCCGGTTTCCATGACGATGGTCATCAGCACGCCAAACCAGATCAGATCGAACCCGGCGGCCTTCAAAGGGGGAAGAATAATCGGTGCAGTCATGAGGATGATGCTAACCGGTGGCAGGAAGAAGCCCAGCAGGATCACCATCACCAGAATCGCGGCCAGCAGCACCCATTTGGAGAGCTGCATGGCCACGATCCACTCCGCCGTGGACTGGCTGATGTGCAGAAAGCTCATCACATAGGAAAACAGCAGCGACATGCCGATGATCATCATCAGCATGGTCGACTCGCGCAGCGTCGCGCTCAGGATGGGCGCCACATCGCGCGGCCGCCAGACGCCGTAGATGACGGCGATCAGCAAGAGTGCAAGCAAGGCGCCCAGGCCCGCTGTCTCGCTGGGCGTGGCAAAACCACCGTACAGCGCCACCATGACGCCGATCAGCAACAGCACAAAGGGCACGACACGCGGCAGCATCTCGAACTTCTGCCGCGTCGTAAAGGTCTCGTGCTCCAGCAGGGCCGATGCGGCGCCGGTTCGTTTGAACTCGGCCTCGGCCAGCCGGTATTCCTTGCGGTAGCGCAGCACGGCATAGCCGGCAAACAGCAGCACCAGCAGGATGCCCGGGAAGATGCCGGCCAGGAACAGCCTTCCCAGCGACTGCTCCGCCGCCACCGCGTACAGGATCATCGTGACAGACGGCGGCAGCAGGATGCCCAGCGTGCCACCGGCGGCAATGATGCCGGCGGCAAAGCCGGGCGAGTAGCCGCGGCGGCGCATCTCGGGAATGCCGGCGCTGCCAATGGCCGAGCAGGTGGCCGGGCTGGAGCCCGCCATGGCCGCAAACAGCGCGCAGGCAAACACATTGGCAATGCCCAGGCCACCGGGAATGCGCCCCATCCACACGTGCATCGCGGCGTACAGGTCCTGCCCGGCGCGCGATCGGCCAATGGCTGCGCCCTTGAGGATGAAGAGCGGGATCGACAGCAGCGTGATGCTGGCCATTTCCTCGTACACGTTTTGCGTGACCGTGTTCAGGGCGGACGCCGGCATGAACAGGTACATGAACAGCACCGCCACGCTGCCCAGCGCAAATGCAATCGGCGCGCCCGAGAACATGAACAGCAGCGTGACGACACCAAACAACAGGCCCAGGGTCAACATGCTCATGGCTTGCCTCCTGCCAGGTTCTTGCGAACGGCGTTGATGCGCGCACACAGTTGCACCAGCAATTGCAGGCTCAGCAGGCTCATGCCGGCGGCCATCAGTCCGTACGGAATCCACAGCGGTGGCGCCCAGGAGGACGAGGTGGTCTGCTGCTCGACCCAGGCCTCATGGAACAGGGTCCAGGACTTCCAAGCGAAGAACGTGCAAAACAGGGTGCAGAGCAGATCCACGCACAGCAGCCGCCACTGGTTCAGGGAGGCAGGCAGCAGGCCGGCCACCGCCTCGATGCCCACGTGGCCACGCAGCGACTGCACAAAGGCGCCGCACAGAAAGGTGGCACCCACCAGGCAGAACACCGCGGCCTCGTCCTGCCAGTCGGTCGACGCCTGCATCACATAGCGCGACACCACGCTGTAGGTCAGCACCAGCGACGCCACCAGCAGGGCCACCATGCCCATCACCACCATGGCCTGGTTGACCCAGTGCAGCGCCTTAGCCAGCGGTACCAAAAAGCCGGGGGTGTCCGGGTCAATTCCCAGCGTGGCGGTCGCCACGGTCCCGCCATGACTCATAACAGCTTCTGCGCGGCCTTCAACAGCGCGGCGCAGGATTCGTTCTTGTCGTTGAAGTCTTTCCACGCCGTCTCGCGGGCGATGACCTGCCAGCGCTTGAGCGTGGCCTCGTCCATGTCGTACACCTTCGCGCCGGCCTTGGCATAGATGTCGGCAGCCAGCTTGTCGTCGGCGCGTGCCGCGTCGCGGGCAAAGGTCTCCAGCTCGCCACCCACGGCCATCACCACATCCTGCTGGGCCTTGGGCAGTTTGCCGAACACTTCTTTGGACATCATCAGCGGCTCGAACATGAACCAGTAGGTCTTGTCGCGCCCGGTGGTCAGGTGCTTGGCGATTTCTTCCAGCTTGAAGGAGATAAAGCTGGTGCTGGAGGTCATGGCCGCGTCCATGGCACCGGTCTGCATGGCGGCGTAGATTTCGTTGGAGGGCAAGGTGATGACCGAGGCACCCGCTTGCTTGAGCATCATGTCCATCTCGCGGCTGCCGCCGCGCACCTTCAGGCCCTTGGCGTCGTCCGGTGTCAGCAGCGGGCGCGTGCGGCTGGCCACACCGCCGGCCTGCCAGATCCAGCTGACGATGACGATGCCCTTGTCGTCCAGTACCTTGGAGAGCAGCTTGCCGACCTCGGCCGTCTTCCAGGCCGCGCCCTGCTCATAGCTGGGCACCAGGGCCGGCATCAGGCCGATGTTGGTCTCGGCCACCTCGCCGCCGGCGTAGGACAGGGGCACCAGGCTCATGTCCAGCGCGCCCTTGCGCATGGAGGAGAACTGGGCGTTGGTCTTCATCAGCGAGGAGCCGGGATACACCGACGCCTTGAGCGCGCCGGCCGTGCGCTTTTCCACCTCCACCGCGAACTTGCGGCACAGGCGGTCGCGGAAATCTCCCTCGGTGAGGGTGCCGCCGGGAAACTGGTGGGAAATCTTGAGGCCACCACCGGCTTGCGCCCAGAGGTTACCGGTCATGGCACCCAGGGCGCCGGCGCCCAGGGTCTGGATCATGCTACGTCGTGTGAAGGTCATTTTTGTCTCCTGTTGTTGTGGATGCTGGGGCGAAATTCTTGTTATGGGAAAAACAGTTGCTGCACAAGGTTGGATACCGGGATCTTTCCCTGCGCCAGTTGTGCGCGGTGTTTGTCCAGCCGGTGCAGGTCGTAGAGGTAGTTCACCATCAGGCCATAGGACTGCTTCTGACCCTTGGCCGACGGATCGCCGGCCCAGTTGATGCGCTCGATGCGCGCGCCGTTGCCGAGGTGGAAGCGCGCCACGGCATCGATGGGCTTACCCTCCACCAGGGCCTGGCCCAGATAGTGGGCGGCACAGCGCATCAGCATCTGGCGCACCGCGGACTTTTCCGGTAGCTGCAGGTTGGAGTCGATGGCGGTCAAAAAGTGTGTTGCACCCGGTGGTTCAAAGCCGACTGCGCGGCCCAGAGCGGTGCGCTCCTTGGCGTCCAGCGCTTCCAGCAGGCCGCCAATGTTCTTGCCCAGCCAGGCACGAAAACCCGGAATCGGCGACAGCGTGGCAAAGATCCGCAGCTTGGGAAACTCTTCCTTCAGCGTCTCGACCACGCGCTTGATCAGCGAGTCGCCAAAGCTCACGCCACGCAGGCCCACCTGGGTGTTGCTGATGGAGTAGAAAATGGCCGTGGTGGCGCGGCTCAGGTCCGCCTCGGCGCCCTTCTCGTCCAGCAGCGGCGTGATGGCGCTGGCCAGTTGGTCCACCAGCGCCACCTCGACAAAGATCAGTGGCACGCCGGGCAGGCGCGGGTGGAAAAAGCCGTAGCAGCGCCGGTCGCTGTCCAGGCGGTTCTTCACATCGGCCCAGCTCTTGATGTCGTGCACCGCCTCGTACTGGATCAGCTTCTCAATCAGCGACGCCGGCGAATCCCAGCTGATGCGGCGCAGGTCCAGGAATCCCACGTCAAACCAGGTGGAGAACATGTACTCCATCTCCACGTCCAGCGCCATCAGGCGCTTGTCCTGCTTCAGGCTGGACTGCATCTCGGCGCGCAGGTCGACCAGGAACTGGATGCCACCGGGATAGACGCTGAAGCGCTGCAACAGCCGGCGGCGTGGTGACACGGTGGCGCGCCGGTAGTGGACCTCGGCCACGGCCTCCTCGGGCGTGCCCACGGCGGCGGAAAACTGTGCCTGGGCGGCCTTGACCTTGACTGGGTCGGCCACGAACTGCTCGCTCATCAACAGCCACAGGTCGCGCTTGCGTTTGGGCGTGGCGCCCTGGTACCAGGCAGCGATGGCCTGGGCGCGGCGACCACCCTCCACTTCGCTCACACGCTCGTCGATGATGGCCTGCAGTTCCTGCAGCGTGCGGCGCAGCACGCGCGGCGACAGGGCCTCATCGCGCTGGGTCAGCGTGGCCTTCAGGCGCTCGTGGGTGGAGCGCGGGTGCGGGTGCAGGTCAGGTTCCTGCACCTCCGCGGACTCGGACGCTCCTGATTTGATAGCTGTCTGCGCAGGTTTGGCGAGGGCTACAGCCTTGTTTTGCTCCGAAGCTCCGGCCGGGAGCAGGCGCGAGACGCTGCGGCTGATCCAGTTCGACGGGCTCATGCAAGCAACCTGCTTTTCTGCTCGCGGGCCAGGGCGCGCAGGGCCTCGCGCTGGCGCGTGATGTGCTCGCGCATGGCGGCGTCGGCGCCTTCCGCATCGCGCGCGCGCAGGGCGGCGTAGATCGCCAGGTGCTCGCCCAGGCTTTGCTCCAGCCGCCCCGGTGCATACAACTGCTGCTGACGCGCCAGCTTCAGTATCTTGCGCAGGTCGGCAATGGCCTGGGCCAGCCAGCGGTTGTTGGCCAGGGTGATGATGGCCTCGTGGATGGTGTAGTTGGTGGCGTAGTAGTCCTTGATGCGCTTGGCCTGGGCATGTTCCTGCAAGCGGGTATGCAGGGTGTCCAGCGCGGCGATGTCGGCATCGCTGGCGTTGCGCGCGGCCTCGAAGGCGCAACGCCCTTCCAGCAGCGCGATCACCGGGAAGATTTCATCCATGTCCTGCTCGGTGATCTGGTTCACAAAGCTGCCGCGCCGCGGCTCGTGACGCACCAGCCCCTCGGCCGCCAGCACCTTGAGGGCCTCGCGCAGCGGGGTGCGCGAGATCTTCAGCCGGGTGCAGAGCGCCACCTCGTCAATGAAGCTGCCCGGAGCCAGATCGCCATCGAAGATCTGGTCCCGCAGCAGGTCGGCCACTTCATGGTGCAAGGAATTGGGAACCAGGCGCATGGTCAAAATTACCGGTTATTTTTCATAATTACAGGTAATTATTGAATGCTGGGGGCTTGGGTGGCAAGGAGGTTGGGCTAGTGATAAACCCTGATTCCTATTGAACACACCCCCTATCCCCCCCGCCCCTTTCCACCCTCGCCAGGGTGGAAAGGGGGGCCAAACAGCCACATTTGGCCTTGTTTTTTTAGGTGGGAGGTACCCGTGCGATAGCACGTTGGGGCAAAGACGCTCCTATTTCGATAGCTGCCTTCGCACATTCCACGAGGGCTGCAGCCTAGTTTCTTTCAAAGAAACCTGCCCCAACAGGCCAAGTCCTTTGCACTCCCCTTTGTTAAGAGACGCGGCCAAATCGGCTGTTCAGGCTCCCTCTTTCGCCCCGTCGGGGGCGAGAGAGGGCGAGAGAGGGCGGGGGGTGTGAGGGGGGACGTGAGGAAGCCGCCGCTAAGGCGATCTACCGAGCAGTCCCCTGCTTCCCAAACCACCCCCACAAAGCAGCCCCACCCACAATCATGGGCACGCACAGCCACTGCCCCATGCTCATGCCCAGCGACAGGAGTCCCAGGTGTGCATCCGGTTCGCGGAAGAACTCGGCGGTGAACCGCATCACGCCGTAGCCGAACAAGAAGGCCGAGGCCACCTGCCCGCGCTTGGGCGCCGTGCGGGCATACCACCACAGCAACACGAACAGCAGCAGCCCCTCCAGCAGGAACTGGTAAACTTGCGATGGATGCCGCGGCAGGTCCCCGGCCCCGCGGAACACCATGCCCCAGGGCAGATCGGGATCGCACAGACGGCCCCACAGTTCGCCATTGATGAAGTTGCCAACGCGACCAGCAGCCAGACCCGTGGGCACACAAGGTGCCACAAAGTCCGCCACCTGCCAGAACGGCTTGCGGCGTGAACGGGCGTACCAGACCATGGCGGCGATCACGCCCAGCATGCCACCATGAAAGCTCATGCCACCCTGCCACACAAACAACACTTCCAGTGGATGGCTCAGGTAGTAGGCCGGCTTGTAGAACAGGCAGTACCCGATCCGCCCTCCCAGCACCACGCCCACGACGCCCAGGAACAGAATATCTTCGACGTCCCGGAACGACCAGGCACTCTGGTCCGTCATTCCTGCATAAGGGGCATGCCGCAGGCGCCGGCTGCCCAGAAACATGAAGAGCGCAAACGCGGCGAGGTAGGTCAGTCCGTACCAGTGCACCGCAATCGGGCCGATTTGCAGGGCAATAGGATCAATTTGGGGATGAATCAGCATGGGTCTGGCTCAGCGTCGCTTCTTCCTGGAACTCAACATGCCCAGTGCCTCACGGCTGCGCTCAATGCGGGCCTTGCGGCGGTCTTCCTCCCGCTCCATGGCCTTGCGCTTGGTGTAGCCCGATGCATCGGCCCAGGCCCACCAGGCCACCGCCAGGCCAAATGGCGCCAGGACGACCCACCAGTCCCAGGCTGCAACCGGGCCAATCTCCATAAACTTCATGGTCAGCAAGACCAGACCCAAACCCAACAAATACATGGCAACCTCCTACGGGGTTTGAACGCGACAACTGACAGACATGCATCCGCGTCCCTTCCGATCACGGCTTCGACTGTACCCCAAGCCTGCCACCGCGTCGCGGCACGCCACCTTCCCTGAAACGAAAAAGGCCCGCAGTTGCGGGCCTTTCTGGCGCAGGCGACGCGGCGCTCAATAGGTCTGGCCCAACTGGTCCAGAATGGCCGGATTCTCCAGCGTGGAAGTATCCTGCGTGATGGCCTCGCCCTTGGCGATGGAGCGCAGCAGACGGCGCATGATTTTGCCGGAACGGGTCTTGGGCAGGTTCTCGCCAAAGCGGATGTCTTTGGGTTTGGCGATCGGGCCGATTTCCTTGCCGACATGGTCGCGCAGCTGCTTGGCAATGGCCTTGGCCTCGTCGCCAACCGGCAGCGGACGCTTGAGCACCACGAATGCGCACACGGCCTCGCCGGTGGTCTCGTCGGGACGGCCAACCACGGCGGCTTCGGCCACCAGCTCGGTACAGCTCACCAGCGCGGATTCGATTTCCATGGTGCCCATGCGGTGACCCGAGACATTGAGCACGTCGTCGATACGGCCGGTGATGGTGAAGTAGCCGGTCTTCTCGTCGCGGATGGCGCCGTCACCGGCCAGGTAGTACTTGCCCTTGAAATCGTCGGGGTAGTAGCTCTTCTTGAAGCGGTCATCATCGCCCCAGATGGTGCGAATCATCGAGGGCCAGGGCTTCTTGCAGACCAGGATGCCACCCTTGCCCCAGGGCATGTCGTTGCCCACTTCGTCGACCACGGCGAACTGGATGCCAGGGAACGGCAGCGTGCAGGAGCCGGGAACCATGGGCGTGGCGCCGGGCATGGGGGTGATCATGTGGCCACCGGTTTCGGTCTGCCAGAACGTATCGACGATGGGGCAGCGGCTGCCACCCACGTGCTTGTAGTACCACTCCCAGGCGGCGGGGTTGATGGGCTCGCCCACCGAGCCGAGCAGACGCAGGCTGGACAGGTTGTAGCTCTTGGGGTGCACGGCCTCATTGCTCTCGGCCGCCTTGATCAGCGAGCGGATGGCGGTGGGCGCGGTGTAGAACACGGTGCACTTATGGTCCTGGATCATCTTCCAGAAGCGGCCGGCGTCCGGGTAGGTGGGCACGCCTTCAAACACGATTTCCGTGCCACCCAGGGCCAAGGGGCCGTAGGTGATGTAGGTGTGGCCGGTGACCCAGCCGATGTCGGCCGTGCACCAGAACACGTCGTCGGCCTTCAGGTCAAAGGTCCACTTGGTGGTGAGCGCCGCGTGCAGCAGGTAGCCGCCGGTGGAGTGCTGCACGCCCTTGGGCTTGCCGGTGGAGCCGGAGGTGTAGAGCAGGAACAGGGGATGCTCGGCCTCGACCCACTCGGGTTCGCAGGTGGTGGACTGGTTGCCCACCACGTCCTGCATCCACTTGTCGCGGCCGGCGGTCATGGCGATGTCGGCGCCGCTGCGCTTGACGACCAGCACGTTCTGGATGGAGCCACAGCCACCCAGTGCCAGCGCCTCGTCGACGATGGACTTCAGGGGCAGTTGCTTGCCGCCGCGGATCTGATGGTCGGCGGTGATGATGGCCACGGCACCGGTGTCTTCGACGCGGTCACGCAAGGACTGGGCGGAGAAGCCGCCAAACACCACGGAGTGGGTGGCACCGATGCGTGCGCAGGCCTGCATGGCGGCCACGCCGTCGATGGACATGGAGATGTAGATGACCACGCGGTCACCCTTCTTGACGCCCAGGGATTTCAGGCCGTTGGCCATCTGGCTGGTCTTGGCCAGCAGGTCCTTGTAGCTGATCTTGGTGACTTCGCCGCCGTCGGCTTCAAAGATCAGCGCGGTCTTGTCGCCCAGGCCCTTTTCCACGTTGCGGTCCAGGCAGTTGTAGGAGGCATTGAGCTTGCCGTCGGCGAACCACTTGAAGAACGGTGCGTTGCTGTCGTCGAGTACCTGGGTGAAGGGGACCTTCCAGCTGATCAGCTCCCTGGCCAGACGCGCCCAGTAGCCCTCGTAATCGGTCTCGGCTTCCTTACACAGGGCTTCGTAGGCGGCCATGCTGGGGATGGCCGCATTCTTCACGAATTCCGCGCTGGGCAAATAAACAGGCAGTGCGCTTGCGCCTTCGGTCGTTGTGCTCATGGTTATGTCTCCTCGGTTAAATCGAAACTGGCCGGATGTTGGTGCCAAGCACTTACATGTCACTGACTTGACAGTACGGACCGGGCGGGCAATGCAATGACCGCGTTCACGGCGGTGACAGGCAGGCTTTTACAATGTCCCATTACACGCCCACCACCCATACACACGCGCATGAGCAAAGCACCGCACCCCAAGACAACTCCCGAGACCATGAACCTGCTGACGAAAGTGATTTTCTCCAGCCGCTGGTTGCAGTTGCCCTTGTACCTGGGACTCATCGCTGCGCAGGCCGTCTATGTCTACCATTTCTGGGTGGAGCTCGTGCACCTGCTGGAAGCGGCATTTGGCAGCCAGACCGCACTCCAGGCACTCGTCAGCAGTATGGCCTACAAGGCAGATGCCCCGGTGACCACGCTGAACGAAACCATCATCATGCTGGTGGTATTGGCGCTCATCGACGTGGTGATGATTTCCAACCTGCTGATCATGGTCATCATGGGGGGTTATGACACCTTTGTGTCGCGCATGAACATCCAGGGTCACCCGGACGAACCCGAATGGCTGGACCACGTCAATGCCTCGGTACTGAAAGTCAAACTTGCTACGGCCATCATTGGCATCAGCTCCATCCACCTGCTCAAGACCTTCATCAACGCGGCCAACTACACCGACAAGGTGCTGATCGCCCAGACGGTGATCCACATCACCTTCCTGCTCTCGGCCATGGCCATTGCCTACACCGACCGGCTGATGTCGCACTCAGACGCATCGTCACACTGATTTTTTTCTGTATCCCGAAAGACCACCATGACCACATCCATCCGTCAAGCCGATCTGATCGAGTCCATCGCAGCCGCACTGCAGTACATCAGCTACTACCACCCGGCCGACTACATCGCCCACCTCGCCCGCGCCTACGAGCGCGAGCAAAGCCCGGCGGCCAAGGATGCCATCGCACAGATCCTGACCAACAGCAAGATGAGCGCCACCGGCCACCGTCCGATCTGCCAGGACACCGGCATCGTCAATGTGTTCCTCAAGGTCGGCATGGATGTACGCTGGGAAGGCTTCACCGGCAGCCTGGACGACGCCATCAACGAGGGTGTGCGCCAGGGCTACAACCACCCCGATAACACCCTGCGCGCCTCGGTCGTCGCCGATCCCGAATTCCTGCGCAAGAACACCAAGGACAACACGCCCGCCGTCATCAACACCGAAATCGTTCCCGGCAACACGGTCGAAGTGACCGTCGCGGCCAAGGGTGGCGGCAGTGAGAACAAGAGCAAGATGTACATGCTCAACCCCGGCGACAGCGTGGTCGATTGGGTCCTGAAAACCGTGCCCACCATGGGTGCCGGCTGGTGCCCTCCGGGCATGCTGGGCATCGGCATTGGCGGCACCGCCGAAAAAGCGGTGCTGATGGCCAAGGAAAGTCTGATGGACGACCTGGACATGTACGAACTGCAGGCCAAGGCCGCCAGCGGCGCGGAACTGTCCAGCGTGGAAAAACTCCGCCTCGAACTGTTCGAAAAGGTCAACGCCCTGGGCATTGGTGCGCAGGGCCTGGGCGGCCTGACCACGGTGCTGGATGTCAAGATCCAGATGTACCCGACCCACGCCGCCAGCAAGCCCATTGCCATGATTCCGAATTGCGCCGCCACCCGCCACGCACACTTCGTGATGGACGGCAGCGGCCCGGTCTACCTGACGCCGCCCTCACTGGACACCTGGCCCGATGTCGCCTGGACACCGGACTATGTGAAGAGCAAAAAGGTGGACCTGAACACGCTGACACCGGCCGAAGTCGCCAGTTGGACCCCGGGTCAAACCCTGCTGCTCAACGGCAAGATGCTGACAGGCCGCGATGCCGCCCACAAGCGGATCCAGCAAATGCTGGCCAAGGGAGAGAAGCTGCCGGTGGACTTCACCAACCGCGTCATCTACTACGTCGGCCCGGTGGACCCGGTGGGCGACGAGGCCGTCGGCCCCGCCGGCCCCACCACCGCCACCCGCATGGACGGTTTCACCGAAATGATGTTGGCCCAGACCGGCCTGATCGCCATGGTCGGCAAGGCCGAGCGTGGTCCGGTCGCCATTGAAGCGATCAAGAAGCACAAGAGCGCGTATCTGATGGCCGTGGGCGGTGCCGCCTACCTCGTCAGCAAGGCCATCAAGGCCGCCAAGGTGGTGGGCTTTGCCGATCTGGGCATGGAAGCCATCTACGAGTTCGACGTGGTGGACATGCCCGTGACCGTGGCCGTGGATGCCGGCGGCACCAGTGCCCACATCACCGGCCCGGCCGAATGGCAAAAGAAGATTGCCACCGGCGAGTTCAAGAACATCCCCGTCACATCCCGCTAAGCCCTTGCCCGCAACAACGCCGACCTCCGCAACCACGCACCCCATCGGGGTGTTTGACAGCGGCGTGGGCGGCCTGAGCGTGCTGCGCGCGCTGCGGGCCGAGTTGCCCGATGAGCAGTTTGTGTACGTGGCGGACAGTGGCCATGCGCCCTACGGAGAGCGTGACGACACACACGTCATTGCACGCTCCCACGCCATCACGCGTCACCTGCGGGAGCAGCACCAGGTCAAGGCCCTGGTTGTTGCATGCAACACGGCAACCGCAGCCGCCATCCGTCTGCTGCGGCAGGACCATGCAGACCTGCCGGTCGTCGGCATCGAGCCCGCCTTGAAGCCGGCAGCCGCGCTCAGCAAGACCGGGATCGTTGGCGTCATGGCAACGCGCAGCACGCTGCAAAGCGAGAAGTTCAACACACTGCTGGCATCGCTGCACGGGCAGGCCAGCTTTGTCCTGCAGCCCTGCGACGGACTGGTCGATGCCATCGAGCGCGAGGATGCTATCAAAACAGAAGCACTCTGCGCACATTTCACGAGGGCTATGGGCCGATTTGGCTTAGACTCCGGCGCCATGGACACCCTGGTGCTGGGCTGCACCCACTACCCGTTTGTCGAGAGCGAGCTGCGCCGCTCCATCGGCAATCAGGTTGCCCTGCTGGAAGGCGGCGCCCCGGTAGCCCGGCAAACCCGGCGCCTGTTGGGCGCGCGGGGTTTGCTGAACGCCCAGGAAACCCCTAGCGGCATCCCGCCAGTACCGACCTTTGGCACCACGGGTGACCCGGCCAAACTGCAATCGGCCGTGGCCCGCTGGTTGCAACTATCGGTGGACGTGGCCGCGCTCGCGATCACCTGAACCCGCAAACACCTACCAGAGGCAACAACACCATGGCCTGGATTCGGTACCTTGCATTCGCAATGGCCACTCTGCTGGGCAGCGCGGCGTCGGCCAGCCTGTGCGACAGTGGCAAGCGCCAGTCCCCGATTGACATCCGCTCGACAGTGCGCAAGCCACTGCCCGCCCTGCAGTTTGACTACCACCCGGTGCCTCTGCGCATCGCCGACGACGGTCACACGGTGCGCGTTCGCTTTGCGGCCGGCCAGGCGCTGCGCATCGGCAACGAGCGCTACACACTGCAGCAGTTCCACTTCCATACCCCTGGCGGCGACCAGATCGGCGGCGAGGCATTCCCGATGTCCGCGCACCTGCTGCACAAGAGCGCATCCGGTCAACTGCTGGCCGTGGTGGTGCTGTTTCGGCTCGGCACGGACAACGCCCTGCTCGACACCCTGCTGCCGCTGATTCCTGCACAGGCGGATGGCGACCATGTGCACGCCGACCGCTCGGTGGATGCCCGTGCCCTGCTGCCGACCACCCTGGGCTACTACCGCTACACCGGCTCATTGACTGCGGCACCTTGTACCGAGGGCGTTGAGTGGCTGGTTCTGAAACAGCCGCTGGAAGTGTCCAAGGCCCAACTCGCGCGCTACCGCCAGCGCTTTGCCGACAATATGCGCGGGGTGCAGCCCCTGAACCAACGCGCAGTGCTGGAAAGTCCCTGATTCACCCGGTGCTTCACGGCGCATAACGACGCGGGCTTGCGTCATGTCAAGGCAAATCCCCGGTGGGAAATGACAATGGTTGCGGTGCTGCCCCGCAGCAAGAATCATCTGTCAAGGAATCCCCCGATGTCCGCCACGTTTTCCCCTGTTTTCATCCGTTTGAATCTGCTTACCTTGGCGCTGTGCGTCGGATTGGCCGCGCCGGCCTTCGCGCAAGGCAAAAAGAAGGACCCGATGGCGGCCGTCGAAGTACCGGTTACGCCCGAAATGCAGGGTGCCGGCGCGGTATCCAGCGGCGTGGCGCTGCCACCCATCCCGCCAGTCACCGGTAGCCGCAGCAGCCGCGTGCAATCCTGGGGCAAGCCGCTGCCCTACCCCATCGTCATCGCCGACCGGCGCAACAACCGGCTGATCGAGATTGCCCCGGACAAGAGCATCGTCTGGGAGTTCCCCTCGCCCAACCTCAAGGTGTACCGTGGCAATGAGGACGTGAACTTCTCTGCCGATGGCAAGCAGCTCGCCGTCAGTGAAGAAGACAACTTCGACATCCACCTGGTCGACTACGAAAAGAAGGCCTTGACCTGGACTTACGGTACCCCCGACCACCGCGGCAAGGGCCCCAATCTGTTGAACTACCCCGACGATGCCCACTTCCTGGCCGACGGCCATGTGGTCACCGCCGACATCCGCAACTGCCGCATCGTCATCATCGACCCCAAGACCAATGCGATCTCCACCCAGTGGGGTACGCCGGGCCAATGCAAGCACAACCCGCCCACGCAGCTCGCCTATCCCAATGGTGCAACACCGATGGAAAACGGCGATCTGCTGGTCACCGAGATTCAGGACGCCTGGATCTCCCGAATGACGCGCGAGGGCAAGGTGCAGTGGAGCGTCAAGGCGCCCAATGTGCACTACCCGTCCGATGCATTTCCCACCGTGGACGGCAAACAGGTCATCGTCGCCGACTTCTGGAAACCCGGCCGCGTCGTGATCTTTGACCCGGCCACCCGCAAAGTCACCTGGGAATACTTTGTGAAGGAAGGCGATGGCATGTTGGACCACTGCTCCATCGCCCGCGAATTGCCGGAGACCGGCGACATCCTGGTGGTGGACGATCTGCATGACCGGGTCCTGGTCATCGATCGCAAGACCAAGGCGATCATCTGGCAGTACGGAGAGAAAGGAAAGAAAGGCCACGTACCCGGTCTGCTGAACTACCCCGACGGGGTGGACCTGGACGTGTTCCGTGACTGGAAAACCGCATTGAAGAAATAGAAGCGATTGGCGTGCCCGGAGGGGATCGAACCCCCGACCCACAGCTTAGAAGGCTGTTGCTCTATCCAACTGAGCTACGGGCACAAAGCCACGTGCACAAAGAACAAAGGCCCCAGAGTGCATGACTCCGGGGCCTTTGTTCTGAATGCTGGTCGGGGCGAAAGGATTCGAACCTTCGACCCTCTGGTCCCAAACCAGATGCGCTACCAGGCTGCGCTACACCCCGACAGCTAGTATTCTAACCGCACGGAGCCCCAGTCTTTTCGACGGGGTAATATATTTGTCTCAACACGCCCGGGCCATCTGATTCCTATGCCGACTCCCCAACCTGTCTTGTCCTGGCTGGAGCCAGGTAGCGCATTTCCTCCGGTGGAAAATGCCTGGGGAGCACCATCCGATGCACCTGGCCTGCTGGCTGCGGGCGGTGACCTGTCGGTCAACACCTTGCGCGACGCCTATGGCCAAGGCATCTTCCCATGGTTCAGTGAAGGGCAACCCATTCTGTGGTGGAGCCCCGACCCGCGCATGGTGCTGACGGTGGCCCATTTCCACCTGCGCCGCTCCCTGCGCAAGGTACTGGCTCGTTTCAGGTCGGACCCGCGCTGTGAGGTCCGTTTCGATACCGCCTTTGAGCAGGTCATCTCAGCCTGTGCAAACACGCCTCGGCACGGTCAGCCGGGCACCTGGATCCTGCCGGCCATGGTTGCGGCCTACACGCGCCTGCACGAGGCTGGCCACGCCCATAGCGTTGAAACATGGGTGGATGGCAAACTGGTGGGCGGCCTGTATTGCGTGGCGCTGGGCCGTGCGGTGTTTGGTGAGTCCATGTTTTCCCACACCAATGACGCGTCCAAGATCGCCCTGGCCGCACTGGTGTGTTTCTGCCGGGAATGCGGCATCCTGTCGGTCGATTGCCAGCAAAACACCTCCCATTTGGCCTCCATGGGCGCGGCCGAGATGTCACGTGCCGTCTTTTTGGAGCATATACGGACAGCGCGCGAGGAGCCCGCGCCGCATTGGCGCTTCAGCCCCCTATACTGGAATCACATTTTGTCTGCCTGAAACATCGACCGTGACAGACCTCAAAGACTTTCCGCTGCAAACACTGCAGTTCTATGCGACCGCCCCGTATGAGTGCAGCTATCTGCCGAACCGGATGGCACGCTCGCAGGTCGCCACGCCCAGCCATCTGATCAACAACTCCACTTACTCGGAATTGGTCAGCAAAGGCTTTCGCCGCAGCGGCATGTTCACCTACCGCCCCTATTGCGATGGCTGCCATGCGTGTACGCCGCTGCGGGTGATTGTGGACCGCTTCAAAGCCAATCGCAGTCAACGGCGCGCCTGGAATCGACACCACACGCTGTCAGCGCGCGTCTTGCGACTGGGTTTTGTGGCCGAGCACTATGCGCTGTACCTGCGCTACCAGAACAGCCGGCACGCCGGTGGCGGCATGGATGAGGACAGCGTGGATCAGTACACGCAGTTCCTGCTGCAAAGCCGCGTCAATTCCCGCCTGGTTGAGTTCCGCGAGACCCTGCCTGATGGAACCCCGGGGGCGCTGAAGATGGTGTCCATCCTGGACGTCATTGATGACGGACTTTCTGCCGTCTACACATTCTTTGAGCCAGACGAGGCCGCCAGCTTTGGCACTTTCAATGTGCTGTGGCAAATCGAGCAAGCCAAGCGGCTGGGCCTGGCTTATGTGTACCTGGGCTACTGGATCCAGGACAGTCCCAAGATGAACTACAAGGCGCGCTTCGCGCCCATCCACATCCTGACCCATGGCGAATGGCGTGAGCACGATGCCCTGCCCCTCAAACCGCCGCATGCCCCGGATTCCACGACATAAGATTGACGCCTGTTTATGACCAAACCACATTCCGATATTCCCAGTAAACCAACGGTGCAGGTGATCGAACGCATGTTCACCCTGATTGACGTATTGGCCTCACGCGAAGAAGCCATCAGCCTCAAGGACATCAGCGAGAAAGCCGGACTGCACCCTTCGACGGCCCACCGCATCCTCAATGACCTGGCCACCGGTCGTTTTGTCGACCGGACGCAGCCAGGCAGCTACCGGCTGGGCATGCGACTGCTGGAGTTGGGAAATTTGGTCAAAGGTCGCCTGAACGTGCGCGACGCCGCTGTCGTCCCCATGCGCGAGTTGCACAAGCTCACGCAGCAGCCAGTCAGCCTGAGTGTGCGCCAGGGCGACGAGATCGTGTATATCGAGCGCGCCTTCAGCGAACGTTCCGGCATGCAGGTGGTAAGAGCCATCGGTGGTCGTGCGCCACTGCACCTGACGTCCGTGGGCAAGCTGTTCCTGGCGGCGGATGATCCCCAACGCATCCAGGCCTACGTGGCTCGCACGGGACTGCAAGGACACACGAAGAACAGCATTACGCAATTGGAGACTTTGGAGCGCGAACTGTCCAAGGTGCGGCAGTATGGTCAAGCCACGGACAACGAAGAGCTTGAACTGGGTGTACGCTGCATGGCAGCCGGTGTCTATGACGATCAGGGCAAGCTGGTCGCTGGGCTGTCCATTTCCGCACCATCCGGCCGCATGGAAGACAGCTGGCTACCCAAGCTGAAGGAAACCGCACGACAAATCTCCGCGACGCTGGGGCACCATACCGGCCCCCATCCGTAGAGTTGGGGTCAGTTGGCGGCGACCTGTTGCTCCGACACCGAAATGCCTGCCACGGGAACGGCCTTGATAGCCGCCGCAGGTGCCGGAATGGACTCCACCCAGCGTTTCACGCGCTCCGCATCTGCAATCCGGCTGAATTTACCGGCTGAATCCAAAAACACCATGATGAGCTTGCGCCCCGCAACCTTTGCCTGCATGACCAGACATTGGCCGGCCTCGGTGATGTAGCCGGTCTTTTGCAGGCCGATATCCCAGGACGGGTTCTTCACGAGGCGGTTGGTGTTGTTGTACTGCAGGGTGCGGTGACCAACCGCAACCTGGTAACCCGTGGACGTGGACAGCTCGCGCAGCGTCGGGTCACCATAGGCAAAATTCACCAACGTGGCCAGGTCCCGGGCACTGGACTGGTTCTTGCTGGACAGGCCGGTGGGCTCTGCATAGCTGGTATCCATCATGCCCAGCATCTTGGCACGGGCATTCATCAGGCTGACAAACACGGGAAGGCCGCCTGGATAGCTGCGTCCCAACGCATTGGCGGCCCGGTTTTCACTGGACATCAGCGCCAGGTGCAACAGTTCACCCCGGCTCAATTCGGTGCCAACGCGCAGGCGTGAGGAACTGCCCTTTTCCAGGTCGACATCATCCTGGGTGATGGTAATCATCTCGTCCATGGGCAGCTTGGATTCGCTGATCAACAGGCCCGTCATCAGCTTGGTGATGGAGGCAATCGGCAGCACTGCGAGCTCATTCTTGCGCAGCAGGACCTCCTGGGTATCCTGGTCAACCACAAACGCAACACTGGATTTCAGGTCCAGGGGATCGTGCGAACCGTGCAAACCGGCCAGTTGGCCAAAAGAAGGGACCTTGGGGGCAGCCGCCACCCGCGCTGGGACGAATTTCTTAACGACCCTGGCTTTCGCCACAGTTTTCTTGCTGTGTTGCTTTTCGCCGGCCGATGGAAGTTGGCGGGCAGCTTGCGCATGGGACCCCACCAGCATCAGTGCAGAACAGATGGCAACAAAGCCAAACTGGGTAAAAAAACGTTTCATTGTGGTTCCCAACGGCGGAGCAATGTGAAGAAAATCAGCCAAAGCAATTGCCTTCGGGCACCAGTGTAAACAAAAAAGTCGCGCAAGATCAACTACTTGCGCGACAAACTTCAAGAAATAACTTGGCGATCAGGATAAACCCGGACAGCTACCCTTGAGCAGCCACCCGGTCCGCCTTGCTGTGCAGCTTGTTCAGGGCACTCAGATAGGCCTTGGCGGAAGCCACGACGATGTCGGGATCCGCCCCCACACCGTTGACCACACGCCCGCTGTTTTGTAGCCGAACCGTGACTTCACCCTGGCTTTCCGTGGAGCCACTGATCGCATTCACGGAGTACAGCACCATTTCGGCTCCGCTCTTGACGTGCGACTCAATGGCCTTTAGCGATGCATCCACTGGACCATTGCCTTCGGCAGCCCCCTGGACTTCCTTGCCATCCACCGTGAACACGATGTTGGCAGTGGGGCGCTCCCCTGTTTCGCTGCGCTGGGACAGGGAGACAAAGCCGTATTGCTCCTTGACGTGGGTCATGCTTTCATCGCTGACCAGGGCCAGGATGTCTTCATCGAATATCTCGCTCTTGCGATCGGCCAGTTCCTTGAACCGCGTGAAGGCGGCATTGATGTCGCCTTCGCTCTCCAACTGAACGCCCAGCTCCTGCAGGCGTTGCTTGAATGCATTGCGGCCGCTGAGTTTGCCCAAAACGATCTTGTTGGCGGTCCAGCCCACATCTTCTGCGCGCATGATCTCGTAGGTGTCGCGCGCCTTGAGCACGCCGTCCTGGTGAATGCCAGAGGCATGGGCAAAGGCATTGGCGCCCACCACCGCCTTGTTGGGTTGCACCACGAAGCCCGTGGTCTGGCTGACCATGCGGCTGGCGGCCAGGATGTGGCGGGTGTCGATGCCGATGTCCAGGCCGAAGTAGTCCTTGCGGGTCTTCACGGCCATGACGACTTCTTCCAGGCTGCAATTGCCGGCGCGCTCGCCCAGGCCGTTGATGGTGCACTCCACTTGGCGCGCACCACCGATCTTCACACCGGCCAGGGAATTGGCCACGGCCATGCCCAGGTCGTTGTGGCAATGCACTGACCAGATGGCCTTGTCCGAATTGGGAATGCGCTCGCGCAGGTTCTTGATGAAGTTGCCATACAACTCGGGAATGGCGTAGCCCACCGTGTCAGGCACGTTGATGGTGGTGGCACCTTCGTTGATCACGGCCTCGATCACGCGGCACAGAAAATCGGGGTCGCTGCGGTAGCCGTCTTCCGGGCTGAACTCGATGTCTTCCACCAGGTTGCGGGCGAAGCGCACGGCCTGCTTGGCCTGCTCGAACACCTGGTCCGGTGTCATGCGCAGCTTCTTTTCCATGTGCAACGCGGAGGTCGCGATGAAGGTGTGGATGCGCGCCCGGTTGGCCCCCTTGAGCGCCTCGGCTGCACGGGCAATGTCCCGGTCATTGGCGCGCGAGAGCGAACAGATCGTGGAGTCCTTGATGTTGTTGGCAATCAGTTGTACCGCCTCAAAGTCGCCATTGGAGCTGGCCGCAAAGCCGGCTTCGATCACATCCACCTTCAGGCGCTCCAACTGGCGTGCAATGCGCAGCTTCTCATCACGGGTCATGGAGGCACCTGGGGATTGCTCGCCATCGCGCAAAGTCGTGTCAAAAATGATCAATTTGTCGGCCATGTTGTTTCTCCTGTGGATCTTCAATTACCCGCAACCCAAATACTGGAACCCAAAGCAAAAGGCCCGTTGCGAGTGCTAACGGGCCTTTATGGATTCAGTGCGTGCGCTACTTCTTCCGCCCGTTGTGGCGTAGGAAAGATAGCGATAGCGCGTTGAAATGCATGCTGCCAATGTACCACAAGTGATCGCGCGCGGCCCGCGGAGTCCGGACTCTACTTGTGCAGCCCTCGCTCCTCGGGCTCATCGGTCGAGGTGCTGATGACACTGGTTCGCAACCCCTTGGCACGGCGCCACCCGTAAATCACATACCCGCTGAGGCTGTAGGCGACGAAAACACCAAACAATACGGTTGGCGGATCAATGTTGATCACCGCAATGCCCAGCGCAATCGCCACCAGCACTGCGAACGGCACGCTGCGCTTCATGTGCACACCCTTGAAGCTGTAAAAAGGCACGTTGGTCACCATGGTCAGCCCGGCAAACAGGGCTATGCCAAAGGTGACCCACCGCACATCGAACACCCCCAGACGGTCTGTGCCTTGTACACCCAGATCGGTCATCAACCCGATGAAGCCCATAACCAAAGCGGCAGCCGCTGGTGAAGGCATCCCCTGGAAGAAGCGTTTGTCCACCACGGCGGTATTGACGTTGAATCGTGCCAGACGCAGTGCCGCGCAGGCGCAGTACACAAAGGCCGCGATCCACCCCCAGCGCCCCAGGCCTTTCAACGTCCACAGATAGGCGATCAATGCCGGTGCAGCGCCAAAGGACACCATGTCAGACAGTGAATCCATCTGCTCGCCAAAGGCACTTTGGGTGTTGGTCATGCGCGCCACCCGGCCATCGAGGCTGTCCAGCACCATGGCGCAGAAAATGCCAATGGTGGCCTGGTCGAAACGCCCGTCCATGGCCATCACAATCGCATAGAAACCACCAAACAGGGCCGCCAGGGTGAACAGATTGGGCAGGATGTAGATGCCCTTGCGGCGCTTCTTGACCACGACCAAGTCCGTCTCGCCCCCTTCAAAATCGTCGCCATCATGCATAAATTGATCTCCAGCCCTCGTAAACAGTGCGCAACAAGCTATCAAATATATAGCTGACCCCAATCGGGGGATCGACACGCGCGATACCAAATGCCCGATGGTAGTCGGGAATCACGACACCCATAAAAAATGGCCACCGGAGTGGCCATCGTACGCAGCGCGGAAGCGCTTAGTTGCGGGTCTGATCGACCAGCTTGTTCTTGGCGATCCAGGGCATCATGGCGCGCAATTGCGTACCGACCTTCTCAATGGAGTGGTCGGCCGTGTTGCGGCGGCGTGCGGTCATGCTGGGGTAGTTCAGGCGACCTTCCTGGATGAACATCTTGGCGTAGTCGCCGTTCTGGATGCGCTTCAGGGCATTGCGCATGGCAGCGCGGGACTGGTCGTTGATGACTTCGGGGCCGGTCACGTACTCGCCAAACTCCGCGTTGTTGGAGATGGAGTAGTTCATGTTGGCGATGCCGCCTTCGTAGATCAGGTCGACGATGAGCTTGAGCTCGTGCAGGCACTCGAAGTAGGCCATCTCGGGGGCGTAACCGGCTTCGGTCAGGGTCTCGTAACCCATCTTGATCAGCTCGACGGCACCGCCGCACAGCACGGCTTGCTCGCCGAACAGATCGGTCTCGGTCTCTTCCTTGAAGTTGGTCTCGATGATGCCGGCCTTGCCGCCGCCGTTGGCCATGGCGTAGCTCAGGGCCAGGTCACGGGCCTTGCCGGACTTGTCCTGGTGGATGGCAATCAGGTGGGGCACGCCGCCGCCTTGGGTGTAGGTGTTGCGCACGGTGTGGCCGGGGGCCTTGGGGGCAACCATCCAGACGTCCAGATCGGCGCGGGGCACGACCTGGTTGTAGTGCACGTTGAAGCCGTGCGCGAACACCAGGGAAGCACCGGTCTTGATGTTGGGCGCGACGTTGTTGGTGTACACCTCGGCGATTTGTTCATCGGGCAACAAGATCATGACCACGTCAGCGGACTTGACCGCGTCGTTCACTTCCATCACGGTCAGGCCGGCCTTGCCGACCTTGTCCCAGGAAGCACCACCCTTGCGCAGGCCGACCACTACCTTGACGCCGCTGTCGTTCAGGTTCTGGGCATGGGCGTGGCCCTGGCTGCCGTAACCGATGATGGCAACTGTCTTGCCCTTGATCAGGCTCAGGTCACAGTCCTTGTCGTAAAAAACCTTCATTTCATCTCTCCATGGTTAAAAATTTGCGGGTCAGACCACTCGCGCGAGCGATGCGCTCTGACCCCAACTGACTCAATCAACTAGACGCGCAGAATGCGCTCGCCACGGCCAATGCCGCTGGAGCCGGTTCGCACAGTCTCCAGAATGGCGGCATGTTCCAATGCCTCCAGGAAGGCATCGTTCTTCGATTGGTCACCGGTGAGCTCAATGGTGTAGCTCTTGTCGGTCACGTCAATGATACGTCCGCGAAAGATGTCGGCCATGCGCTTCATCTCCTCACGCTCCTTACCCACCGCACGCACCTTGACCATCATCAGCTCACGCTCGATGTAGGAGCCTTCGGTCAGGTCAACGACCTTGACCACTTCAATCAAACGGTTCAGGTGCTTGGTGATCTGTTCAATCACGTCATCCGAGCCTGACGTCTGGATGGTCATGCGCGACAGTGTGGCGTCCTCTGTGGGTGCTACCGTCAGTGACTCGATGTTGTAGCCGCGGGCCGAAAAAAGCCCAACCACCCGGGACAGTGCGCCCGGCTCGTTTTCCAAAAGAACTGCAATGATGTGTTTCATGATGTCTGATTCCTCTTTTCGCCGCCCTCCCCCGCAACCGGTAAGTTGCGGGCTTGGCGGACAATAGATTCGTCTTGAAAAATGCTAGCTTTTTGATAGCTAGCTACGCATATTTGGCGAGGGCTAGAGCCTCTATTTTCTTAAAGATCTTCGCTTCCCAGTAGCATCTCGGTCAAGCCCTTGCCGGCCTGCACCATGGGGAACACGTTCTCCGTGGGGTCCGTACGGAAGTCCATGAACACGGTGCGGTCCTTGAGCTTGCGGGCCTCGCGCAGTGCGGGCTCCACATCCTGCGGCTTCTCGATCAGCATGCCGACGTGGCCGTAGGCCTCGGCCAGCTTGACGAAGTTGGGCAGTGCATCCATGTAGCTATGGCTGTAGCGGCCTTCGTACTCGACCTCCTGCCACTGACGGACCATGCCCAGATAGCGGTTGTTCAGCGAGCAGATCTTGATCGGCGTGTTGTACTGCAGGCAGGTTGACAGCTCCTGGATGCACATCTGCACGGAGCCTTCGCCCGTGACGCAGAACACTTCGCTCTCAGGCTTGGCCAGCTTGATGCCCATGGCATAGGGAATACCCACACCCATGGTGCCCAAACCACCGGAATTGATCCAGCGGCGCGGCTCGTTGAACTTGTAGTACTGCGCAGCCCACATCTGGTGCTGACCGACGTCGGACGTGATGTACGTGTCCGCGTCCTTGGTCAGGTTCCACAGGGTCTCGACCACGTACTGCGGCTTGATCACGTCACCCGTGCCCATGCTGTACTTCATGCAGTCGCGCTTGCGCCAGCCATCGATGGTTTCCCACCATGCCCCCAATGCGTTGGCATCGGGCTTTGCCGAGCCTTCCTTGATCATCGCGATCATCTCATTGAGCACATCCTTGACATCGCCCACGATGGGGATGTCCACGCGAACCCGCTTGGAGATGCTGGATGGATCGATATCGATGTGGATGATCTTGCGCTCGTTCTGCGCAAAGTGCTTGGGGTTGCCGATCACGCGGTCGTCAAAGCGCGCGCCCACGGCCAGCAGCACATCGCAGTTCTGCATGGCATTGTTGGCCTCCACCGTGCCGTGCATGCCCAGCATGCCCAGGAACTTGGAATCGTTGGCGGGATAGGCGCCTAGGCCCATCAGGGTGTTGGTGACGGGGTAACCCAGCATGTCCACCAGGGTGCGCAGCTCAGCCGAGGCATTGCTCAGCAGCACGCCGCCACCGGTGTAGATGTAGGGGCGCTTGGCCGCCAACAGCAATTGCAGTGCCTTGCGGATCTGGCCGCCGTGGCCCTTGCGCACGGGGTTGTACGAGCGCATTTCCACCGTAGCGGGGTAGCCTGCGTAGGGAACTTTCTTGAACGACACGTCCTTGGGAATATCCACCACCACGGGACCTGGGCGGCCACTGCGTGCGATATGGAAGGCCTTTTTCATCGTTTCGGCCAGATCGCGGGCGTCCTTGACCAGGAAATTGTGTTTGACGACGGGGCGGGTGATGCCGACCGTATCGCACTCCTGGAAGGCATCCAGCCCGATCGCATGCGTCGGAACCTGCCCGGAGATGATCACCATCGGGATGCTGTCCATGTAGGCGGTGGCGATACCAGTCACGGCATTGGTCACCCCGGGGCCAGATGTGACCAATGCAACTCCGACATTGCCCGTGGCGCGCGCATAGCCGTCCGCCGCATGCACGGCGGCCTGTTCGTGGCGCACCAACACGTGCTGGATGGTGTCCTGCTTGTAGAAAGCATCGTAAATATGCAATACCGCGCCGCCGGGATAGCCCCAGATGTACTTGACACCTTCTGCCTGAAGGGCCTTGACGAGCACTTCCGCGCCACGCAGCTCTTGCGTACCAGCGGACTTGTTGGAATGGGATGCAGCAGATGCCGAAGCGATTTCAGCTTTAGAAATTTCCATGATGAACCTTTGTGAATTTCTCTGACGAAAAACCTTGGGTGCCCCTTCGCAAACACTTGTGGAGTCGCGTCGGAACTTAGGACTGAGGCCATGGGCGCATTGAATGCTGCGCCGGACCAAAACCCGTTTGCCTTTTGATTGCAAGGCTTATTATCGCACCAGCCGACGCCAATTGACAGCCAATGCACGCAATGTTGACCCGGCGAATGCGATAATTCGCCGTTGACAGCAACAAAAGCACGGCCATTGAGCCCTGCCCTGCGCTGGCAATCCCTGTTTCATTTCCTTGATTTCTACACTTGGCCTCCGAACGCGAACTATCCGACTTCTTGAAAAGCGTTGAAAAGCGCGCATTCAAGCGATCCGTATACCACGTTCGCAACGACGAATCGGCCCTGGACATCGTGCAGGACGCCATGATGAAGCTGGCGGAACACTACGGGCACAAGCCCGTGGAAGAACTGCCCATGCTGTTCCAGCGCATCCTGTCCAACTGCACGCTGGACTGGTTTCGACGCCAGAAGACCCAGAAAGCGCTCTTTTCCACCATGAGCGACTTCGAATCCGGGGACGAGGAAGACAGTTTTGACCTGCTGGAGGCCCTGCAGGTGTCCAATGGCGGGGAACAAAATGAGAGCGCCGAGACTCAGACCGAGCGGGCACAAACCTTGCGTGAAATAGAAATCGAGGTTCAGCAATTGCCCGCGCGTCAACGGGAGGCCTTTTTGATGCGTTATTGGGAGGATATGGACGTTGCCGAAACGGCGGCTGCCATGGGTTGTTCACAAGGCAGTGTCAAAACGCACTGTTCCAGGGCAGTCCAAGCTTTGGGAAAGGCCTTAAGCGCAAAGGGAATACGACTATGACGACACTCAATCCACACGAATTCGAGAGCTACCAGGACCGTTTCGGTCGCAGCGTGGCTGCGCGCCTGTCCGATTCCACCCAGGACCTCCCCAGTGACATTTCGGAGCGCCTGAAGGCTGCCCGCATGCAAGCCCTGTCCAAGCGCAAGGTCGTCAAACTGCAAACAGCCACCTCCGTTCACGCCAACGGTTCTGCCGCGTCCCTCACCATGGGTGGGTCGTGGGGTGGTTTCTGGAACCGGCTGGGTTCGGTGATTCCATTGCTGCTGCTGGTCATCGGCCTGTTGACCATTGCAGTCATCCAGGAACAGCGCGTTGCCAAGGAAATAGCCGAGGTTGATGTCGAACTCCTCGTGGATGAACTGCCTCCGGCTGCGTACACCGATCCTGGCTTTGTTCACTTTCTGAACAACAATCGCCGCGACTGAGGTTTCCAGATTCCCATGGCGATTGTTGACTCCAAGGCTTCGAACGACACCCGATCATCACAGTTGCGCCTGCTCGCCGGGCTGGCGCTGTTGGTCGTGGTGGGCGTTTTGTCCTTATTCCTGTTTTCACGCCTGCCAACACCTGCGGACCCGACACCCGAAGCATCCGCTCCCATGGCGAATCCTTCAGCGCCGCAGACGGCAGTCGCCCAGGCGGGGCCGCAGTGGCACGAGCTCAGCCCCAGCCACAAGAAGGTTTTGCACCCCCTGGCCAGCACATGGAATTCCCTCGGCCCGACACACAAGGCCAAATGGATCGCGCTGGCGAACAACTTCCCCAACCGCACCCCGGAAGACCAATCGAAATTGCAGAGCCGAATGGCCGAATGGGCAGCCCTCTCACCCAGTGCACGGGAACGGGCCCGACTGAATTTTGCGGAGACCAAGAAGTTGAGCCCCGCCGATCGTGCTGCCGAATGGGCCGCCTACCAGGAACTGAGTTCCGATGAAAAGAAACGGCTGGCCGCCAAAGGCGACAAGAAACCCGCAGGTACAGCGGTAGCCGTTTCGCCGGTTCCCAGTGACAAGCTGACCGCCGTACCCGTTACGCGCAGAACCAGCCCGCAATCCGAGGCGGCGGCGGCCATCAAGCCCCAGTTGGACCCCAACACCCTGCTCCCCAAGGTGATGCTCCCGGTGACGCCGGCTCCGGCAGCCGCTCCGGCTGGCTCGGATGGTGCCCCCGCGTCCGTGCCGGCCATTACCAGCGACACGCTATCCCCGAACTGACCGGCGACAACGGCCAGCATGTTCCTGGCAGCGGCATTCCACGGTGGGTCATGGCCCTACAATCCGGGTCGCTTCACGACCTGAACCCCATGCAAATCGAAATGAAAACCCCAGGCCTTTGGCGCCGCATGGCCTGCTGGCTGTATGAAGGCATGCTGCTGTTCGGCGTGGTGTTCCTGTCCGGCTACCTGTTCAGCACCCTCAGCCAGACTCGCAATGCCATGGACAACCGCAATGCGCTGCAAGCCTTCATCTTTGTGATCTTCGGCATCTACTTTGTGTGGTTCTGGGCCAAGGGCCAGACACTGGCCATGAAGACCTGGAACATCCGCATCGTGGGGGTAGACGGCAAGGCCATCACCCAACTGCGTGCACTGGGGCGCTATTGCCTGAGTTGGGTCTGGTTTCTGCCGCCGCTGGTCGCACTGTCTCCCTTTCAGCTCGGTGGCGGTGAATTGGTCGTGATCATCATTGGCTGGGTCATCGTCTGGGCGCTGCTCAGCCGTTTCCACCCACAAGGCCAGTTCTGGCACGACGCGCTGGCAGGAACCCGCCTGATCACCTCGCAACCCCTGAGCCGTTAGGACGTCCCTTCTCCGTGCAAACCACAGATTCCTCCACCCCTGTCAACCCCCAAAAGGACCGCAAGGGCCTGAGCCGCGTCTGGCATGCTACCGGCTATTCTCTTGCGGGCCTGCGTGCCGGTTGGGGTGAAACCGCCTTCCGCCAGGAAGCGATTGCGGCCCTGGTCCTGATTCCCGCCGCCTTCTGGCTGGGCCAGAACTGGGTGGAAACCGCGCTGCTGTCTGCCAGCGTGGTGATGGTGATGGTGGTGGAACTGCTCAATACGGCGGTAGAAACCGCGATCGACCGGATTGGCCCGGAATGGCACGACCTGTCCAAGCGCGCCAAGGACATGGGTAGCGCCGCTGTGCTGCTGAGCCTGCTGGTCTGTGCGGGCATCTGGGCGGCGGCGCTGTTCCACCGCCTCTAGGAGTCTGGGCGACAGAACATTTTGCGGCACGCTGAACCGGTAGTCAGTCGAGCAAATTTGCGTCAGTCGTCCCCATTTGAGTTGGGGGCGTCTTGGGTTCCCGCTTGAAACGGTTTGGACGGTATTGCAAACGGGAATT
>Ga0208398_100070_pt1 | contig 112757 bp, 92 predicted proteins | sample LakWasMe79_HOW10_2_FD_183905 | JGI IMG/M metagenome (GOLD analysis project Ga0208398, IMG submission 183905) | Freshwater sediment methanotrophic microbial communities from Lake Washington under simulated oxygen tension - Sediment Metagenome... | ecosystem: Environmental > Aquatic > Freshwater >...
TCACCACGGTGCTCTTGCACCATGCGCACAGCGCGTTCGCGCACTTCCGGGGAAAACTTGTTTAACTTCTTGTTCATGGCTCAATCCTCTCAGAGAATGGAGCCTCCTCAAAACCCGGGGCGATTCACGCTCGACAATATATTTGAGTCGACCGCTTCCGCGAGCGTGCCAATTTCTGAACGTGAATCGTCCTTCCTATTGGAGAGACAAGCCAGACTCGGGACAATTGTGCTTTCCCGTTCAACGAATTGCTTCTTTGCCGAATCCCAGAATCATGCGTAGGATTGGAACACCCTGCTATCGCCGTTCTTGAGCACCAGCAGGACATCGTAGGGGTCACTGCGGCCGTTGTAAGTGGGACCATCCATACCAGGTGAGCCAACCTTCATTCCTGGAACAGCCAGGCCGAGTGCATCTGGACGGGTTTTCAACAATCGCAGAATATCTTTGGCTGGGACGTGGCCTTCAATCACATACCCTTCAATTAAGGCAGTGTGGCAAGAGGCGAATTTCTGCGGCATATGCAGGCGGGCCCGTATGGCATTGTTGCCCGTGTCATTCACGGTGACTTTGAAACCGCTCTTTTCAACGTGCTCAATCCAGTGCTTGCAACACCCACAACTGGGGTCCTTCCAGACTTCCATTGTTTTGACACTTTGGGCGTAGGACAGCCGTGTGAAGGACAAGGTCAGCAATGCTGCGCTGGTTAATAGCAGGCGACGCCGGTTACTGATGGAATTCATGATCGTGTGGCTCAACTGTGAGCAGTTCTTACCGAGGAAGTCCAACTGCCAGTCCCCCTCGGAAATGGGTGTAAGACAAGGGCCAGGGGATTGTCGTGGCGATCCCCTTAACGCCTTCACGCAAGAACCACGACTCGACCCTCGCACCTTGCCTTACGAAATCTGACGGAGCGCAATCGAACAGTACGCTTGCGTTCCGCACTCACTCACCTGGGGCCAGCTTACTTCGCGCCCAGGCTGCTTTCCTTGAGTTTCTTCTTTTCTTCGGGGGACATGTTAGCCAGTTCTTTCTTCACTTCCTGGCGGGACTTGCCATCAACGGCAGGTGCTGGCTTCACCGTGGAAGCGTCGTTGCCCATTTCATGGGTACCGTCCTTGTGTGCGGCATCCAGTTCCTTCTTGACCTGAGCACGACTCTTGGTGCCTTTCGGTGGATTGTGATCCACGACGCCCAATTCGCCGCCATGGTTCATAGTGCCGGTCATGCCCTTGCTTGCGTCTTGGGCGAAGGAGGCAACGGGGAATACAAAGGCTGCGATGACTGTGCTCAGCAGCAAAGATTTGCGGATTTTCATGATGTCGTCCTTTCGAGGTTGAACCTATCGTGATGCTCTACGGTAGGTATGCGTTTCAGCATGGATCAACTTTAGTACTTGGTTGCTGTCAAGAATGTGGCTGCGCGATTACAACTTTGTTATCAACGGAAGAAACTAAAAAGGGGTCAACACAGGGTGCTAAGACATTCTCAGGAGAGGGATGAAATCATCACACGGAGTCCTGCCAGCTGACCTGCAGAGAGGTTTGCACAGTGGCGGATGACCTGACGCTGACATAAATGCAATGATTACGTCATCCAATTGGAAGCATGCGGGCCGTAACATTCCTGGCAACTGAATAGCCCATGGAAGTCAGCAACTTGCTACGAACGTTTGGCCATCACAAGGCAAGCATCACTTTGATGCCTATTCAGAATAGTCCGGCATTGCGGCACTTGACTGCGCTGAATAAGTTGTTGTCTTTTTTAGCAATTTTCTGGCTATTGGTTGTGACAACTGGGTGCGCATCGCTCGCCACAGAGGCGAGTCCCAATCCATCCTTTGCGCTGTCAAAAGGTGAAATGAAAAGCACCAGCTTGGGGCAGCTACTGGATGCGCATGTCGAATTGCATCCGGGGAAGTCAGGCTTTGAGCTCATACTCAACGGTGAGTCCGCGTTCAAGACAAGGGCTGCGTTGGCCGATGTGGCCCAGCAAACACTCGACTTGCAGTATTACAGCGTAGGAGATGACCTCACGACTGACCTATTACTGACTCGTATTGTCTTGGCGTCCCAACGCGGTGTTCGGGTGCGAATCCTGCTCGACGATGTACACGGATCGGCCCGCTTGTTCGCACGTCGTGCCTTGGCCGCAGACCCAGGAATTCAGGTTCGCTTGTTCAATCCCTTTCGGACTGGTGCTTCGGTCGACTTACTGCGCTGGGCTGAGTTTCTATTCGATGGCGGTCGATTGAATCGACGCATGCACAACAAACTTTGGGTGACGGACAACGCAGTCGCTGTTACCGGAAGTCGCAATTTGGCTGACGAGTATTTCAGTGCCAGTGCCGTTTTCAATTTCTATGACGTTGACTTGCTGGCCGCCGGCCCAATTGTCCAGGAGCTTTCCAAGGAATTTGATGCTTACTGGAACAGTCAAGCGGCCGTACCCATCGAGGCCTTGACGAGTCTTCCCATTGGAGATGAAGCCCAGACCCTGCGCATGGCGTTGGGAGATCGCACAAGTAACTGCGGCAGCATGCCGGCCTGCAACTGGCTCAACGACGCATTTGTTCTGGGACTCGCACAGAGTGGCACCAGTTCGCTCACCTGGGCAAGCGCACAACTACAGTATGACGAGCCGGACAATGCCAAGGAGGAAGTTCTCAGCGGCATTCAGCACGGCTCTGCTGAAGACTTCCCTGGCGGCGCACGCACGTTCGCCGAGCTACTGATGATTTCTCCCTATTTCATACCCAGTGAACGCGGTCGAAACCATCTAAGTGCAATGCGTGATCGTGGCGTGCGGGTTGCAGTGCTCACCAACTCGTTGGCATCGACCGACTCCGTGGCGGCCCACGCGGGCTACGCACGCCACCGCGTCCAGCTTTTGAAGGACGGGGTGGAGCTATTCGAGACCAGGCCTGAAACTCGGCGTCATCACCTATTCAAGCACCGTTGGGAGCATGGATCGGCATCAAGTCTTCACGCAAAGGTCATTATTCAGGATCGCACCCGCGCAATCATTGGTTCTCTGAACCAGGATCCTCGCTCGCGTTTGTACAACACTGAGGCCTGGATACTTATCGAAAGCGAGCAGCTTGCGGGTGAGCTGGCAGCCCTTTTTGATGAGGGCATTGAGCCGAGACACGCCTTCAAACTCGACGTAGGCGACACCAACGGTCGTGAAGACGTCATATGGATCTCAGAGGAGGATGGTGGCCACCAACAAACTGAGGACGAGCCCATGTCGAACGCATGGCAACGTTTGTGGCGCGACGTCTTAGGTGTGTTGGTACCCGAGCACTTGCTGTGACCAAGAGCAGCCAGCATTTGGGCCATCGGATTCCAGACGGCGCGTTACCCACCACACTCAAATTGCGAACTTGCAACACCATGCCGCACTTTTCATCCTGTACACGAGGCCAGAAGAGTCGGGCCAACGTGACCCTCCACATATCCAGATGAACCATTTTCGGCTGATGCCATCGACCGTCTGGTTACGCCACATAACCATCGCGTCATTGCGCAGTGACGTGATGGCCGGCATCACGTTGGCTGCCTACTTGATACCCGCGGGCCTGGGAGATGCTTCCTTGGCTGGATTGCCACCCGAAGCGGGCCTGTATGCATGTTTGTTCTCAGGCATGTTTTTCTGGCTCTTTTGCAGCTCTCGACACACCGCCATCACGGTCACATCTGCAATCTCAGTGCTCGTTGGCGCATCATTGGGTGGGCTGGCGCAAGGTGATGCTGGCCGGCTAGGCTCCCTTGCCGTCTGCACCGCATTGCTGGTTGCGGCGCTCGCGCTCCTGGCCTGGGCAATGCGTGCCGGCGCCATTGTCAACTTCATTTCAGAGACCGTACTCACTGGTTTCAAAGCCGGTGTAGCGATATTCATTGGTGCAACACAGTTGCCAGGTCTTCTAGGCTTGTCGGGCGGGCACGGGGACTTCTGGGAACGCTTGGGCGACACTTTGACTCGGTTGGACCAGACCAATACAGCGGCTATTGCATTCGGCTCAGCTGCCTTAGTCGCCTTGATATTGGGAAGAACGTTCTTTCGGAAGAAGCCCGTAGCCCTCCTGGTCATCATTGGCGGCATTGCTGCGGCCGGGTTGGTTGATGCGAGCGCGTATGGTGTCAAACTCATAGGCCCGATCCAAAAAGGTTTGCCGCAACTTGGTCTCTCGGCCGTGCACTGGAGCGATGTCAACGAAGTGCTCCCACTGGCAATGGCCTGCTTCATGCTCGCTGCGGTGGAAACTGTTGCCATCGGACGTACGTTTGCACTCAAGCACGGATACCCATTCAATCCGAACCGGGAGTTTCTGGGTCTGGCGATGGCGAACTTAGGTGCTGGCGCCGGGCAAGGTTTTCCGGTGTCAGGAGGAATGACGCAATCGCTCGTCAATGAGAGCGCCGGAGCGAGCACCCCACTATCGGGCCTGGTCTCATCCCTGATTATTTTGCTTGTCGTACTATTTTTCTCGGATTTGCTACGCAATTTGCCTCAGCCGGTGCTGGCGGCGGTCGTGTTAACGGCTGTCACAGGGCTTTTTAAGATTGGTGATTTTCGGCGGCTCTGGAACTTCGATCGCGGCGAGTTTGCGGTGGCAGTAGCCGCGCTGGTATGCGTTCTATGGTCGGGACTGCTCCACGGAGTGCTGATCGGAGCCACCATTTCACTTGTGCTCCTGTTGCGCCGCGCGTCTGCGCCACATGTCGCTGTGCTTGGACGCATCCCTGGTACCGACTTTTACGGAGATGTGGCGCCAAATCCGGAAAATGAGACTGTCGATGGTGTGTACGTCTTTCGAGCGGATTCTGCAATTCTCTACTTCAACTGTGCGTACCTGCGAGAGCGCTTTTTGCATTTCCTGGAGCAGCAAAGCGGGTCTGTCAAACTTGCCCTCTGGAGCCTATCAACAGTTGCAGATGTCGATCTGGCAGGGGCGGAGATGTTGTCGCACCTGCACAGTGAATTGAGCCGTCGCGGTATCGTCTTTGAGTTGGCTGATGCACATGGCCCGGTTCGCCAGAGTCTTCGGGCAGCGGGACTGGAGCATTATTTTGGACCGATTCAAGCCAATACTACCGTTGGGGCTCTCTTACGACGGTATGCCAACCTTTTGGAGACGACGTACGTGCCTAGCTGAACCTGATGCGCTACAGCGCAAACGTCGCCTGCAGCAATATCAGCCCTAATCCGAGCCCGGAAAACATTCGCAGTCGGTCAAGCTAATACTTCAAGGCCTGCAACTGCTTCCAAACCGGCGGGGTCGAAAAGCGTAATGTCTCGGCCCAATCCACCGATGAGCCGGAGTTCGCGCAGATTGTGAAGTATGCGCGACAACGTTTCGGGAACGATGCCCAACTCCGCAGCGAGATCTTTCTTGTAGAGGTTTAGGTGAACGGTGTGATACCCCTTCTCGTTGAGAATGGCATGGACCAACAGCCACTCTGCACAACGTGCTTGCGCATCCTTGACCAAACGGATGAGTGAAAGTTCAGTTTGATGGTGGTTGGCACGTGCGAGATCCACCATCATGGCCTGCACTCCCGGGGCGCAACCGCCAAGCCAGGCCCTGAACTCCCTAATGGGCAATCGGCGAAGTCGCGTATCAGTCTGTGTTACCGCATCGAATGCGCTTGGCACATTCAATATCGCAGTTGGAACATCCAGCCAGCACGGTCCATCGACCGCGCCTAGTTGGCGTTCAACCATCTCTGGATCCGCACCGCTGCCAAAAGCGCCAATGGTCACTCGACCGCTTTCTATATAGATCACAGAGTCCGCCGTTACCGAACGCCTGAGCAAGACAGTACCGGAGGGAGCAGTTTCTTCGGGCATCTCGCTCGGAATGTCCCGTACACAAATCATGGCTGGACGTGGCGGGGAATTACCCGGACCATCGGTCCTCCGAAACAATGGGCCGACCGACCGAGTTGACCGCGACCGGCGGGGTGGATGGGGCATACTGTACTCAATCCACGCGTCCGGGCTCGGCAAATAACACTGTAGTCCGCAACGCAGGCACGTTTCGGTTGGACTAGCGTAAATTCACCAAGGTTTGCAATACCGTATCTTGGGTTTTGATCGTTTGCGCATTCGCCTGGTAATCGCGCTGTGCAGTAATCAACGCCACCAACTGGGCCGTCAGGTCCACGTTGGACGCTTCCAGGGAACCAGAGTTGATGGTGCCGAAGTTGCCCTGTGCCGGATGCCCGTGGATGGGCTGTCCCGACGTGCTGGTCTCAACCCAGTTGTTCTGTCCCACGGGTTTGAGGCCTTGCACGTTGCGGAAGTCCGCCAGCGCCAGTTGCCCGTTGGCCTGGCTTTGCCCGTTGGAATAGCGGGTGGTAATGATGCCCTGCTCGCTGATCGAGACGCCCGTCAGCGTGCCGGCGGTGTAGCCGTCCTGGGTCAGGTCCGAAATTGCGAACGCGGTACCGTACTGCGTGGCGCCATCCAAATTCAAATTCACCGTCATCGGTGTGGTGGCCCCCGCATTGGTGGGGGTTAGCGTCATCGCTAACGGTCAGGTTATGCGTATCAAAGACAGTCACAACAATGGTCGCAGTTGGCCGCCGTGACGACTAAATGGCACGCCTATTGCGTCGAACACGCGACCAACGACCAGAAAAGTGACGCTGTGATTACGCGAATGTCATCGTTGCAACATCTTTCTGACAGGTTGGTTTGCACACAATGGAAGTGCACAAATTCCTCAACCCACTGGAGAAATGTCATGATCAAGAAGTTATTGCCCGCCACCGCTGTTTTGCTGGTCGCCCTTACCCTAGGCGGATGCGCCTCTGGTTCGAATTCGCCCAGTGCTCAACTGGCACAGAAGATCGAGAGTGCACAAACTGCGGCAGACCACGAGGCACTCGCGAAGTACTACGAAGATGAGGCGACGAAAGCGCGTGCGCAGGCCACCGACCACCTCAAGCTAAAGAGGATTTATCAGGGGGTTTCAGCGCGCGCACCCCACGGTAGCACTGCCGGCCCCGGCGGCGCACCTGCGTATCACAACACCCTGTCCTCTCAAGAAGACGCAAACGCCAAGGCTTTCGATGCGCTAGCGGCTGAACATCACGCGATGGCAAAGGCGGCGAAGTAAGCCAATGCCCTCTCGGATCGGTCCGAGCCGGTGGGACGAGGTTGCAACCTCTGGGACTCGCCCCACCCGTATCACGGCGGCATTTTTCGCCACCCCGTATGCTGTCAGAGGTTACCCAGACTGCGCGATAGCCGCCCTCAATAACCGGGCGTTTTTACGCACCGAATCGGAGCCCGACCGCTGTGGTTATGCTCCGCCGGATCGCAAGCGTAGACCGCCGCTTCTCATTCGCCTGCTATCCGGTTTCGGAATCAACACCGCTCTTCTTTGAAGACATCCGGTGCTCAGTCAATTGGGGCAGCGATTCGATTCTCGCGTCCGGTCGGGGCGTCTAACTGTATTCAGATCCGCAGTCGAATACCCCATATTCAGCGCGCGGCTTTTCGTAAGCCTTCTTGTCGCTGACGAAGTTGTAATTTTCCGGTCATCCTCTTGTTGGATGACGGCTCCTATAGTTCAAGTGTCTTGGTCTGGTGCGGAAGTTCCCCAAGGCTCTTTGCGGCTCCGCTGTTTTTGGCACTTGAAAGGCATGTTGGTCACTGATGAAGGTTTCAGGAACAAAGTGCCAACACATTGAGAAATGTCTAATGACTGAGCGCCTAGTACCCCATGTCAGAGCCGAGCACTCTGAACATTGCAGTTGCAGGTTGCTCGCGCAGACCGTCAGTATGGATCCACATTTAGTGTCATTCGAATACTGCCACCGCGTATTGCAACGACGATGGCACATGCAATGTCGACATGGTCAACACATGAATGACGAGGCGGCTGAAGCCAAAGCTGAACGTTGATCTGGCACAGGTTTTCTAAGAAAAAGTATCTGCAGTCCCAAACGGAGCATCGCTATGAACACACGCAATTCTTCCTCCACTCGAACCAGTAGAGGGGCCACTCAGAAGGCTGTGCCAGCCGCAGCGGCGACAGCGCCTGCATCATCGGCAACGGACGATCTGGAAACTCCTCACACTCCACCGACGGCATTGATTGCATACATGGTTGATGTATTGCAACGAAGCGCACTGTTTGCCCAGGTTTTGGTAGAGCGGGGAGATCGTCTGCTGGAGGATGAGCGTGCAGGATTGCCGCTACGCCTCAACTTTCCATATGAGGAAATTCTGGATGCCCGTGAATTTGATGAACCCGCTGGGTACTCCCTATTGCGGATATTGCCCGATGGCGACGACTGCTTTGAGCGGTGCAAGGATCGCAATAGTCGGCCGGTTATCGTCTTTGACCCGCGCGCAGGGCATGGCCCCGGTATTGGTGGATTCAAGCGGGACTCGGAAGTTGGGATGGCGCTGCATCAAGGCCACCCCGTCTATTTCGTGGCGCACCACATGCAGCCGTGTAAGGAACAAACGCTGGCGCACGTTCATCACGCGCTGCGCAGATTCGTCGCCGAGGTTGTAAGACGCCATCCGGGCGAAAGGCCGGCACTTTATGGAAACTGCCAGGCTGGGTGGGCAGTTGCGCTTCTGGCTGCCGATTGTGCCGGGGTAACCGGCCCGACCATACTCAACGGGGCACCATTGTCCTATTGGGGAGGCGAGGCTGGTGTCAATCCAATGCGCCTGGCGGGCGGCTTGAACGGAGGGGTGTGGATTGCGCGTCTGCTGGCAGACCTCGGTGGCGGCCAATTCGATGGTGCTTGGTTGGCACACAACTTCGAGCAACTCAATCCGGGCCACGCCTATTTTGGGAAGTACAAGGCACTCTTCGCGCAACCAGAAGCCGAGCGCGAGCGCTTTGTTGAATTTGAGCGCTGGTGGGGGGAGTTTTGCCACCTCACGCGCGACGAGATCGTCTCCATTGTCGAAAACCTGTTCGTCGGAAACCGCTTGGAGGAAGGAGGCTTTCGTATCTGTGATTGTTGTTATGCGGACCTGCGCAAGCTAAAGAGTCCCATGCTCGTTTTTGCCTCAAATGGCGACAACATCACGCCCCCCCAGCAGGCTCTCGGATGGGTATCGGCCGTTTGGCCAACTACGGAAGCACTGGTTGTAAGCGGCCAGCGCATCGTCTATCTCCTCAATCCAACTGTTGGTCATCTCGGAATTTTTGTGTCTGGCGATATTGCACGGCGCGAGCACCGAGCGATTCTTGAATGTTTGGACTCGCTGGAAGAGCTGCCGCCGGGACTTTACGAGATGCGGATCCAGGAATCGGTGAAGAATGCCGACTGCGTCGATCCGCAGTACAAGGTTAGCTTTGAGCGCCGACGCGTAGAGGACTTGCCCCAGGCCAGCACACCAGTGGCATTTGAACGTGTGCGGGATCTCTCCCAGCAAATCGACGTCCTATACCAAAACACACTGGGGCCTTGGGCGCGTCTGGTTGGTGGCCCGGCTTTGGCAACCACGCTGAAATGGGCGCACCCCATGCGTGTATCACGACTCGGGTGGGCGCATGCGTTCAATCCGTTCGCCCATGGGGTTGATTTGGCCGCAGGGTGGGCGAGTTCTCGACGCACCCCAACCTCTACCGATAACCCATGGACCGTTGCAGAGGCACGCGCCATGGATGTCTGGAGCGGGATATTTGACGATTGGCGTCGTAGGCGTGATGGTTACACAGAGAAGCTCTTTGTGACGCTGTATCAACGTTCACAGGATGCTGTTGAAGCTTCCAAATGATTCAACTAGTGGTGGTCTCCAGATAGCGAAAGGCTGGCCGTCATCCGCACGACTGCGGCCACCATCCAGGTCAATGCGGGCTTGATTCATATGTCGGACATTCTTCACGCTACTTTCATCCGTTTAGGCAAGCATGAAAAGATTGATAGCATTTCTTACAATTCTCATTTTGGCAGTACTTTCGGCCTGTTCGACGGTGCACTTAGGCACGGCAAATCCGAGCGACGGATTCGAAGGCACTCTGAAAGTAGGCTTGCAAAAGCGAGACGCGGAAGTCGTCTTCGGCGGCAAGATTTACCGTGGAGTCTGGCAAGAGTTAGCTGCCTCGCCAGAGCAACTGGCCCAATCTTCCTATCCTCATCACAAGCATTTGATAAATATTGCACTCGACCTCACCACCAGCGATGGCAGCTTATTGAAATGCACGGGACTTACCCATGCAATACAGGGTGAGTTGGCGTGCGCAGTTGACGGTAAAGTCCTGAACGTTTCGCTTCATTGAACTTTGTGTATTTTTTTGCTTTCTGTTCACTGCGCGGCACGTCCCGTTGAGTCGTTCAACATAGGCGTTTTGTGTTGGCTTGTCTGGTTGAATGTGATTGAGGGCAAAGCTTTTGGTCTTGGCCCCCTCGGCCAGCGCATGTGCTATGAAGTCCGGGCCTTTGTCCAGACGAATTGACAGCGGTGCGCCTCTCACCTCCACCAGTTCGCTAAAGGCCTGGATGACCCAGACAGCGTGCAAACTGGTGTCAATCTCGATGCGCAATGCCTCCCAGCTGAATTCATCGATAACATTGAACGCCCGAAACCTGCGGCCCTACCACAGCGCTTGCAAGGAGTTGCGCGGGCTCTGCGCGACTGATGCACTTAGTACGGGAAACTAATGTTAGGGATCTCATCCAAATTGAGAAAATATTTCTCAATTCCTCAGGAGCAAGTGGCTATCAACCCTCGCTCTGATTCGGAACTTGCTCAAATATTAGACAAATAGCGATCAACAATAATCTGCGTAAGCTGCTCACCACGAAGCGCAAGCATGTCTAAATCGGTTTGCGCCATTGGCGCGAAGTTCGTTGGATAGTCCCGAACTGCTTCGCGACGGACTAGGTCAGTTGGCAGAATGGGCAGGCGTTCATCAATCTGGCCAAGGTAGACCATGCCGAATCCTCTTAACTCTCCGCTCCTGGCGAAACGATGCAAGCGACTGTATGCACCATCTTGCACTTTGCGATGGAGGGTTTCAAAAGACTGCCTCATTCGGCTCAACCACCAAAATGGACTGGCATCTCCGCTTACTTGGCCCGGCCCCGCATTGAGGCTGATGATGTGTGTAGCAGGATAGCTATTAATACTGAAGTCAGTATCCTTGCTGGGTTCGAGAACGGTCACGCCAAGATTTTCGTAGACACCACCGTCTGTCAGGACTACTTTTTCAAAAACCACCTTCCCCGCTCGTTCAAAACGAAACTTCTCGATTAACGGCGGTAGGAATAGAGGGAACGCAGCGGACGCCGCAACTGCCTTTGCCACTGGAATTTCATTTTCCGCAATGCGTCCATATCGCCAGCCACCGGAGACCTTCGAACCAAATCGGAACGCCGTTCCTGTACGTAAGTCGCAAGCATTGATGACCACTTCCGTGCCTGGTAGCTTGACGTCGGGCAAATTGACCTTTCCAAAGACATCACGCTTGAGTGCGTGTTCAAACGCAGTTGTCAGGCTGCCCCAGATCGGCAGTGAACGCGACCACAATGCCAACCAGTTTTCAATCGGATTTGTCCGCAAGCTCGTGAAAAGGCTAATCAATCGCAGGGTAAACCTGGCTGCGCCCAATACCAGCGCAGGGATTGCAGTGCAAACAACAGTCGCGAGTATCTTGGGGGTTTCTACACTGCAGAACACTGATCGTGCAATTGAACCATTAAATCCTTTGCGCAGTATGCGCACGATTCTTCGGTCAAACTCCAAAAATTCGACGCCCCAGTATGCCCAGCAGGCACCTATAACGCTTCCTCCGGATACAGTGGAAACGACCCTGACTTTCTCCAGCAAACCCCTGTCATGGAGAGCACGCAGACATCCGAGATGGAATGCCATCGCGCGCGAGCCTCCACCAGAAAGAGCAAGTGCGACAAAAGGCTGCCGTAACTCAGTGGACGGGCTATTCATCTCGGTCATACAAGGTCCCAGCTATCAGTGGTTCCTTTGGTGTTCCGCCAATGATCAGCATAAGAAAATGGTGACCCTGGAAGTTTGGGCCTTCAAACAAGTATTCCATTGCACCGTGATCTATTGGGCTTGGATCGGGCGCGCCTCCGGGATGGCTATGCCACATGCCGATGAACGAAACAGAGTTCCGCGACTGTGACACGAAAGCTTGGTTCATTCGCTCCACACCATGTGTCCCGCAGATGAATCCGTTTGACGTCGCCGTACTATCTGGGGGCGGTCCACTGGCGGCACTAACCCAGATGACTTTAAGAAACTCATCAAGTTGACCAAACAGAACACCGCCGGTTTCAACGCTGGCTCCGCGTTGCCGCTCAGACTTGCGTATCCAATTCAACATCGCGGCCTTTGCCGCAGGTGCCAGGCGGATTTGATAGCCGTGCCGCGAGTCGGCATATATGCCATCAGGTGTCCAGGAGTGTTCTATATCACACGGCAGGTCGGCGACCGTCTGCGGGAGCGATGGCAGATAACTTCCCCAACCGTAGGCACGGTCATTGACACCTTTGGCAAGCCAGCCACTGGCAATATTCAACATGCGACCGGTAATCACGGCCATATCAGTTGCAGAGCCCACAAATGTTGGGTCTGAGCAACCTGGCTCAGGTTGGAACAACTGAGAGGTCTTTGCTTTGGTTGACCAAAATTCATCCAGAAATTGTTTGCCACTTGGCGAACTGGAGAACTCCAGCTTCATACGCCGGTCTAGGTCGTAAGAGATGCCAGCAACATCACGCTGAGCAAGGGTCATCAAACCCGTGTCAGCCCTGTGTCCAACCGCCATTGAGAGGATCGGGGGATGGTCTTTTGGCCAATCCCGCAGATGAAGCTCTAGAGCACTTGCGACACGAATCGACGCAGTGGCATTAATAACAACATCAGCTTCGAGCACAGACTCAACGAGATCAGCGTCGCTGAACACATGGAGAATATTTCTGTGGTGTGCTAAGGCCTCAATCTTCGGGTCGATTGAGCGAACATTTGTGCGGGTCGCAACGGCTTTACCATAACCAATTTGATTCCGATTAAAAATTTGCCGAACCAGCAGACCAGGCTTGACCAGCGCGCTGTCGTAGAGTTGAAGCTTCGCCACACCTGCTCGGGCCAAGAGCGTCGCGATCGTGCTTCCGATGGCGCCGCATCCAAGTATTGCTACATGCCGACCACGCCAAAATTGAGCGGGCGTCCCCGTATCCCTTTGGACGACAATTTCAGGTCGCTCTTCCAATACAGAGCACCAATTGATGCTGGCCCGCTCCGTCCATTCTTGAAAGAGACGCTCATCCAGTGGGTTGTCTTCTGAGGCGGCAAGCGCGGCGTTATGCAGTTCAAGCGCCTCTTCCGCTTTAATGTGCCATGCCGCAAGATGCTGGCGCAACTCCCCCCCCGATACGCCCCGCATAGCAGCACCCAGTACCAAGATCAACGGCTTACCTTCAGGAGCACGTAGCGCTCCCATCGAAAGAAGCAGTCGGATTACATCTAACGGAATACCACGCTTCTCTAATATGCTCTTCAGTTCTGCAATGGTTTCAGGATACTCAAATGGCATACTGCCCGGCAGCAAGATAGCGGGCACAACGCGTGTACCTACAGGAACTTTACCTAGGTCAAGCCATTCGCCAAGATCCAAACAAACTTCACTTTCCCTGATAACTTTTGCGTAACCAGCCCAGTAAGGTGGCATCGGGGTCGGAGTGTTCTGGGTTGGAACTACTGCGAAAACTTTGCCTCGCCGGTACGCGACGGGAGGATGCAGCGGCAATCCAACGGGCTCAAGCTGATTGGCTGCTCCGGCACGAAGCCAGTCGTCCATACGCTGGATGAAACCATAGGCTCCATCGTCTGGCTGCCACTCTGTCTCCGGCGATTGATAGAGGCAAATCGAACGCCCCCATTGGATATGGGGAAACTCTCCGTAGTCAGTGTGAGAAAACAAGAGTGAGGGGATTTCCAAAGGAAACGACGGTTCAATGGAGATCAATAACCGCTCACGCGCCCCAAACGGAATACCCCCGTCAACTTTAGGATAGCTGCTGCAATCGACGGAAACCGAGATCTTCAGGCTTGCGTCTGCGTCCGTGGGTTGCGTGACTTCAACGATCTCTATGGCACCCTTGGATTTGGCAACAATGGCTTCGAGTTGCCTCAGGGCCCAAGTCTGCCCAGAGGACTTCATTCGCGTCCGAACCCAACTTTGGCAGCCGGCGGAGCGCTTGTACCGCGTGCAGCAGCAACGGCCTTTGCTAGGTCGGCCTTAGTTGCTTCAGACAATGGATAGTCGTCATTGACCAGTTCAACCCCCTTGGCTGTCACGGTGAACACGATTGGACGCATATTTTCTGGAGCGCTGTATTCGCCTGTGCAAATGAATCCACCAGATGCGATTTCCTGGTAGCGGTTCTTGGCTTTGGCATGCGGTGGATTGTCGCCTGACGAATTCTGCGCGGGGATTCCGAATGATGACGACACGATGAATCCTCTACCAGTTTGATGCTTCTTGAAGTCATCCAGAATATCTTGCTTGAGGACATCGTTGCCGTTGCCATCCTTCTCGTACATCACCTTTTTGGAGCAATGATGTGGGGCCAGTAGAACGTCCCATTTTAGTTTTACCAGATTGTTGGCTGCGGCGGTCTCATCAAAGATGCGCCGCAATGTCGGATAGGCCAAGTCTCCAAAGAACAAGCCCGACATCGATGACTTATGGTTGCCAATAAGTACTCGCATCGCCAAACTCGTCTCATTGCGCTGTTCCGCAGAATCGGCCTTAAATGGGGCGTGGATGAACGCATTGAACCGATTTTCGGCACTAACGCCATCGAGTGCGGTGATGGTCTGGCCTGGAATTGTGAAGAATGCCCTGGGAAATCCACGGTAGTCGTCTTCCTGCAACAGCTCGTCATAGCCCACCAACCGGACGCGATTGCCAGGCCCTGGGTCGCCACCAGCTTTGATCGTCGCAGTTACCCGCCTCTTGCCTTCCCTTCGGAAGGCCTTTGCGTCATCGCACAGATCCCGGTGGTACTCACGGAAGACGCGCGGGGTGTGCCAGAGCTCGCCAATAGTTACGCGCTTGAGAAGATCTGCAAATCCCTTGCAATGGTCACGATCGGGATGGGTAAGGACGAAACATGACAAGTAGGGCCTGCCGTCACGCTTCGGAAGCTTTGCAACTAGTTCATCAATGAACGGGATCTTCTCGTTGTCGTCCTCTTCAGCCATAGCGCTGTCGTTTAGGTCGATCTGCATATTTTCCGTATCACTGATCGCAATGGTGGTGCTGTCGCCACAACCAACTGGCCAGAAGAGGAACGATGGCCCCTTTAAATTAGCAAACATGCAGGTCTCCTAAAAAATTGCCGAAAGGCAGACGGAGGCCTGTGCTGCAGTGCTACCCCGTTTGATAACAAAGTTACTTTAAATGCTGCTATTTCGCAGTCTTTCAAGGGGGCATTCCAGATATTTTTGATTTTTCGCAAATTTTTCTGCCGTGGCTCGTGCCAAAAATACCACTTTTTGTTCGACCAGACTCTCTTGGGTTAGGGTACAAGTCAAACAACTACGTGCATGCATAGGGTGCCACCCTCACGCTCCGATGACGCGTCCACAAAACCGACGCAGTTGAGATACATCGTATTGCCTGAGTGGCCCTGGCACCCTGTCCCCCCCAAGCGGGTCTGGGCCATGCGGCTCAGGCACAAGCCAATCAACGGCACCCAAGTGATGCCCAGTCCCCGCGCGGCTCGATCGCGCCCTTGCAGCAATCTCTGTCAGCGTCGGATAGTGCGCCAGAATCTGTTCAACGGTCTGGTGCTGTCCTGTTGTGAGATCGCCAGCTGAGCGCAGATCCCAGAGACGCTCCGACCCCCAACGCTGTGCCCGGGTTCGCTCAATCGGCAGCGTCATGGCGGGTCCTCCGTTGTTTCAGCATGTTGCCGGCGTCACTGTGGCTCACCTTACGGGCCTGCTTGTCCCGGTCGGCCTTGGTGCGATTGGTCAGCTCCCCGTCCCCACTGGAGCGTTTACGCAAGTTCAACTTGTCGCCGGTACTCCAATGCATTCATCCAGTTATCGGGGATGGGCAGGACCAAGTCCCCAGTGTTGGGGCCGTCAGAATCTTCACTCTGGCAGATTGCGATTGCATGTGTCAGTGCCTGTCCTGTGCTCTTGACGTTTCGCGCATCTACTTCACACATGTCAAAACGTCTTGGCCAGCTCTGCTTTCAGCGCGGAGAGAACCTCAGGCTGGTTGATGCCCCAGTTGTCATCGCTGCGCACCAATCGGTTCTGGCACCAGTCCGGCCAGTCGCTGTGATCATCATCAATGGCCAACCAGGCCGATGGCTGGCGGCGCTCAACGTCCAGCCAGATCTGCAGCCCCCTGGGCATCTGCAGAAATGCGTCCCGGTTCATCTGTTTGTGGAAAGTCGCCCCCACGCAGCGCCGCGCCAGTTCGGCCGGCAGGCGGTCACGGGCGTGCTCATAGCCACGCCAGCGAACCCAGCTCGTCGACAGCACGATTTGTACATTCGGGTGTGGTTCCAACAGCTTGGCCAGAAGCAGAGCATGTTCAAACAAACGATGGGTGTGGTCGTAGCGTGCACCATGGGTCTGGGCGTTGCTTCCAAAGTACAGCCCTCGCTTGGTGTTGAGGCAAATGTCCTCGTGGTGGAGCACCCCATCGAAGTCCAGGTACAGCACGCTCCCACCCTTGACCCTGGGGGCTCCTGGCTGCTTTGGCAATGGAGAATCCGGTTGCGGCAGATAGCCCATGGGATTGGGGTGCAGGCTCCTACTCGCCTGACTGCCGTCCTTAGAGGCGGCCAAACGGCTCTGGAATGCTTGTCGCAGTTTGGTCTGATCGGCCATGGTTAAGCCTACCCTGGCTCTAGGATTGACTCTAAGGAGGAGTCGACGTACCGATTTGCCTCGTGCCTAAAAGGCTCAGATCTGCAAAGATGGGATCTTGACTCGTGAACTGACTTGAAGGCGCGCTGCTGAAGCGCTGGACATGTACTCAGCGAATCGTGACCCACTGCTCGTCTCAAAAACATCAAATTGTTCAGTGGGATCACCAGGAATGAGTCCACTCAAGATTGCTGTCAAGGGCTCCATAGACCACCGAGTTCTTCCAGTCATGTATCCGGGTATGACGACTTGGACCTGAACATTTTCAATATTGGAGCTATCTGCCTCCAAGCTATTGATGAAGTTCTCCAAGTGGTCAACTCTATAGAAGAGCATGGTGCGCAACTTCAAATCACCTGCGCTCTGGGGAAGTAGCGTTTCGATAAAGTTAACAACAAACCATGGCGTCTGAAAAGGGATGTCGACGATGTCCCAATGTGACATCTCTGGATCCTCGTCCAATGACGAACTTATCGACCGAAAACACTGTTGCGTGCCAAACATGTAAGTACAAATGAATTGTATACATTGTAGCTGTATAGCGCTCATACAAAAATCAGGCAGAAGCCAGACGAACTGCACTCGGAAACGAATTCGCCAAAGGATTGAAGACCATCAGACCGGCGAGGAGCCTAAGTCAGGAGCTTGAAACGAGGAAACTATTCAACTAAACCGTCCTGATTTTTGGGATGTTCCCGACGTCCCCCCTCCTGATTAGCTGGTTGCAATGATGGACAAAGAAAAGTGTCTATTCCGATTTTGCAGCCGTTGGCATTGGGTCCGTTTTAGGTGAACCATCCATCACACCAGCCTGCTTCAAGACCTGCCAAGGCCAGATGTACAACTTGTTCATCACCCAGGCGATGGAAAACCAGAAGCCGAGCAATGACAGGAAGCCAAGTCCCTGCTGCCACTCCGGTGCTTTGGAAAAGCCAACCTGCAGAACCATCAACGCAATGATCAAGCTGAAAAATGCTATCTGAGCCCAACCCAGTATGGGCATCGTTCGACTCGTATCAATCCGCATTTCGGTGCGCGTCGTCCGAACATGCCCAGATCGCTTGAGCCAACGGATTTCCCTATCCGAAAGGTCATGCTTCCTCTGAAAATCCACCACTTGGGATCGCACAACAGTGGTTGCTTCAAACTTGTAGCGAAGCTTGAACATGTACGGATTGGTTTTCGCTTGGTGATCAAGCTTTTCCATGTCCCAGGTGGCCAGCATCAGTTCGACGGTGCTGGGGGTTACGTGTTCATGGTAGTCCCGCCCCGCGATGCGCTGCGCGTCTGCCAGATTGAGCTGGATCACACGATCTTGTTGTTCTGGTTGCATATCCTGTCTCCTAAGTTGAGCGTTTGAAAGGTATTTGCATTAGCCTTCGCGGTAATCCCGCCCGGCGATGCGCTGCGAAGGGCTGATGTTGATTTGAATGGTGGCACCCGACGCGCGCGACAATGCTGCCAATTTGTCGATGGGCTTGCGGGTCTCAAAATACGCGATAGCCGCTGCGAGTAAATTACGCTGCTGTGCGACGGGATCCTGGGTCCACAACTGGCCGTTGTAGAGTTCCAGCGCCAATTCGGAATCTGCTTCTGGCACCGCAATTTCTTCCAGAAATCGCCCAATGGCTGGCTCATTGACGGCCTCTTGCAGGCGACCATCCCGAATCAACAGCAGCAGTGCCTTGGCGGTGGTGTTGGCATCCACGACGGCTGAGCGCGCTACGGCAATCTGCAGACGAATGGTGCGTAACAAACCTAAGTCGATGCTGCCTCCACCCGAGATCGTGCCTTCGCCAGTCAACAGCCAGTCAATCGAAATACCGAAGATCGTTCGCACCGCGTGCAGGAATTCCGCCCCCGGCTTCTTGTTTCCTCGCACGACATCACTGACAAACCCCGGAGAGACACCCAGCTTGCGTGCGAAGTCGGTCTGATTGAGCCCGCTGTGGGTTATGGACTGAGCAAATCTCGCAGCCAACCCGTCGAGGCCTTGAGCAGTACCTGCATCGCACCCATTGTCAGAAGTTCTCATTAGGTTTATATTTATCGCTTTAGTGATATATAAGTAATTTTCTGATGATAGATTACTCCTTTGTAGGTAGTTTGTCACGCACATTGATCGACCATGGATGCCATCGAAATCAACTACAGGCTGCGACGCTTAGGTAAAACCCAGACACAGATTGCCAAGGATCTGGGTGTTCGGGGCGGGGTAGTGAGCAACGTGATCCATGACCGAGCCACTGCACATGCGGTTGCCCAACACATTGCGTGCCTTTTGGAGATGCGGGTGGAGGACGTCTGGCCGAATCGCTATGTATTCAAGCCACGTTCTTCGAAATCCCGGGCGCCGATGCCGAGTGAGCCCACTTCACATGAGGAGGATCATATGGTGTAGTCCCTTCAATTCAACCGTTGGAGGACCCCGGAAAAGCAAAAGGGTTCGGACTACCACATCCGAACCCTTTTAAATATCTGCGAACCAATTACAAGCAGATTATGCGATTCCCCAGGCCGGCCTGTCAAGGTTGGCGGCCCTCTCTTTTTCCAAAAATCCCCGCGCGCGCTATGCAGAGGTTGCGCACGTGGGTATCACCTGGAGAACGCTGGCCACGCGTGGGCATGGCCGGACACACCATGACCAACCGGAGAATCGCTATGCGCAAAATTCGGCAAGTACTGCGCCTTGCACTAGAGATAGATATGAGCCAGCGCAGTATTGCTAAAAGTCTAAATATCAGTCGCGCCGTTGTCACAGACTATCTCACTCGCGCCGCTGCGGCCGGGCTGACTTGGCCACTACCGGTGGATATGGATGATGCCCAACTGGAGGGCATGCTCTTCCCGGTGCTGATTGAGACATCTCGACGTCGACCTAACCCCAATTGGGAAATCATTCACCAAGAGATGAAGATCAAGGGTGCAACTTTACAGGTCCTGCACCAGGAGTTTCTGGCCGAACATCCATTGGGAGTTGCCTACAGCCAGTTCTGCGAACAGTACAGACAATGGCAAAAGAGCTTGAAGCGCTACATGCGCCAACCCCACGTAGCTGGTGAACGGGTTTTTGTTGACTATGCAGGCCCCACAGTGGGCATTTGTGATCCCAAAACTGGTGAGATCAGAAAAGCACAGATCTTCGTTGGGATCCTGGGTGCTTCCAACTACACCTATGCAGAAGCCCATTGGAGTCAGCAGCTCCCCAACTGGATCGCCGCACACACGCGAATGTTCGAGTTTTTTGGAGGCTGCCCAAAAATCGTAGTATGTGACAACTTGAAATCAGCGGTGACCAAGGCCAGCAGGTCCGAGCCAGTGGTGCATCCGGCGTATCAGCATATGGCCGAACACTACTGTGTTGTCATACTTCCCGCCCGCCCCAGAAAGCCAAAGGACAAGTCCAAGGTTGAAAACGCGGTGCTGATCTTGGAGCGCTGGATCCTGTTTCGACTGCGTAAGCGCGTCTTCACCACATTGGGTGACCTCAATGCCGCAATTGCTGAGTTGCTGGCGGAACTCAATGAGCGGCCATTCCAGAAGCTCGCGGGCTGCCGACGCAGTCAATTTGAGCAATTGGATCAGCCCGTTCTGCGGTCCCTACCAACGCAGGCCTTTGAGTACACCGAGTTTCGCAGGGCTCGTGTCGGTCTCGATGGATGCTTCTCAGTGGATGACGGCACGTACAGCGCCCCATTTGCGCTAAGCAAGCAAGCCGTCGATTTGCGCATTACATCTTCCACCATTGAAATCTTGTACCGGGGTCAGCGAGTGGCAAGTCATCCACGCGTCGAAGGCGTAATTCCTATGATCGATCCCCAGCACCTGCGTCCCAATGACCGCCACTTCAGCCAATGGAATGCAGAACATGAACTGGAGTGGGCCTTGTCCGTTGGGATGCATACCCAGGCATTCCTGCAACTCTTGCTCGGCGTCACGGCGATCAAGGAACAGCGCTATCGCAGCGCCAATGCACTCAAGCGGTTGGCAAAGGATTTTGGCGGAGAACGGCTGGAAGGAGCCTGCAACCGCGCCATTGCGATCGGGGCCAATTCACTCTCCAGCGTCCGCTCAATTCTGCGTACCGGTCTGGATCAACAGCGCACGCCAGATTCGGAGCCACAAGAGGCGGCATTCGATCACCCCAATGTACGGGGTTCTAACTATTACCACTAGCAATGAAGGAACGAACATGATGACGCAAGCGACTTTACGAAAACTCAATGAGATGAAACTCTTTGGCATGGTCCAGGGGTTTGAAGACCAATTGGCCAGTGCGACTTCCAGGACACTGAGCTTCGAAGAACGATTTGGGCTATTGGTCGACCAGGAATCAACCCATCGTGAAAACCGCCGATTGCAGCGCCTCTTGAAACTCGCCAAGCTGCGTGAGACAGCATGCGTGGAGGATATTGACTTCCGTGCAGGTCGCGGATTAGATCGCGCAGAAATTGCGTCACTGGCCTTGGGGCACTGGATCAAGCAAGGGATCAACTTGATCGTGACTGGACCGACAGGTGGGGGCAAGACCTGGTTAGCCTGTGCATTGGGTAATCAAGCATGCCGCCAGGGTGTAACGGTCAGCTTCCAGCGCTTACCACTCTTGCTTGAAGACTTGGCGGTATCACATGGGGATGGAAGTTTCCGGAAGCGACTGGCACAACTGGCCAAGGTGGAGCTCTTGATCCTGGACGACTTCGGTATGGCAGCTCTCAATGCTGTCGGTCGCAACGACATGTTGGAAGTCATTGAATCCCGAAGTGGCGCCCGTTCAACTTTGATTACGAGCCAGTTACCGGTAGATCGCTGGCATGACTACCTGAGTGGAGGCAATCCGACCGTGGCAGATGCAATTTTGGACCGCCTGGTCAGTGGCTCACAGCGTTTGGAATTAAAGGGTGAGTCAATGCGAAAGCAACGCAAACGAAAATCTGCAAATGACTGACTAACTGGGTTCCCGTGAATCAACCCGCCCGAGTGGCGGGTTTAAAACGGAACGAGTGGCCTAGTTTGAACTGGAACAGGTGGCTGGTTTCGATCGGAATGAGTGGCTGAATTAGACCGGAATTGGTGGCTACTTTGCTCCGGAATACGCACCCTTGATCTGGTGCTGTTCGCAAAAGGCCAGCAGCGGCGCTTTGCGCTCGGCGTAGTCGGCCAGCTCGACGAATTGGTAGAAGGCGGCGGTCAGGTAGGGTCGGCTTTGCATGCGCGCATTGTCCCCGAGCCGCCTCTAAGCCGCCGATTGGTGCAGAAAACCCCTGCTAGCCCTCGTGGAATGTGCGTAAGCAGCTATCAAATTGATAGTGTTTCAGCGAGGGCTGGGCGGAGTGAGGCGCCCGTCAGGCCTCCAACGCCATCAATTCCGCCACGGTCTGGCGGCGCCGGATCAGGCGGGCCTGGCCGCCTTCCACCAGCACCTCGGGGATCAGCGGGCGGGTGTTGTAGTTGGAGGACATGGATGCGCCATAGGCCCCGGTGTCGTGCAGCACCAGCAGGTCGCCGACCCGGGTGGCGGGCAGGTCGCGGGTCAGCACGACGCCACCTTCGCCCTGCGTGAACACGTCGCCCGACTCGCACAGCGGGCCGGCCACCACGGTGGGCAGCAGTTCTCCGGTGGCGGGCGTGCCATCGGCGTGGATGATCTCCATGCCGTGGTGGCTGCCGTACATGGATGGGCGCATCAGGTCGCTGAAGCCCGCATCCACCAGCACGAAGCGGGCGCTGCCCTGGTGCTTGGTGGCGCGCACCTCGCTCACCAGCACACCGCTTTCGGCCACCAGGTAGCGGCCGGGCTCCAGTTCCAGCGTGACGGCGTGGCCGAGCAGGGCCGCGACTTGCTGGCGCGCAGCGTCCCACAGCGCGAAGTAGTGGGCGGTGTCGATGCTGGGGTCTCCGGCGCGGTAGGGGATGGACAGGCCGCCGCCAGCCGAGATGGCATGCAGGTCCATGCCCTGCGCCTTGACGGTTTGCACCAGCGCCACCATGGCGCCGCACACCTCTTGCAGGTGCGAATAGTCCACGCCCGAGCCGATGTGCATGTGCAGGCCCTGCAGCGCCAGGCCGTTGGCGCGCACCTTGGCGAGCGCCTCCACCAGCTCGGCATGCCAGATGCCGTGCTTGCTGTGCTCGCCACCGGTGTTGGTCTTGTTGCTGTGGCCATGGCCAAAGCCAGGGTTGATGCGCAACCACACCGGGTGGCCGGGGCTGACCGCGCCCAGTTGGTCCAGCATGTCGGTGGAGCCGCAGTTCACCGGTATGCCCAGCTCCACCACGCGCGCCAGCGTGGCGCGGTCCAGCAGGTCGGCGGTGAACACGATTTCGGCATGGCCGTCGTGCAGGCCGGGCCGAAAGCCTGCGGCAAGGGCACGCTCGATCTCGCCCAGGGACACGGAATCCACCACCACACCCAGGCGGTGCATCAGGCGCAGGATGTGGGTGTTGGAGTTGGCCTTCTGGGCGAAACGGATCACGTCGAATGCGCGCAGCGCCGCGATCTGGCGTTCGATGGTGGCGGCGTCATAGACCCACAGCGGGGTGCCGTGTTCTTGGGCCAATGCGGCCAGGGTGGTGGGGGTGAAGGGGTTCATGGCTGGCATGATGCCCTTGCCATTCCATGCGTGCAATGCCAATTTTGTTGTCAATCCATTCAATATGGATATAGTCATGGGCATGAAATCTGTCGCCGTGCCCAGCGCCCCCGCACCCACCCACCGCCAATTGACGCTGTTTCGCGCCATCATGGCGCACGGCAACCTGAGCCGCGCGGCCGAGGACGTGGGCACCTCGCAACCGACCCTGAGCCGCGAGTTGGCGCGGCTGGAGCAGGTACTGGGCTTCGACCTGTTTGACCGCGTGCGCGGGCGCCTGCGCCCCACGGCGCGCGCCTTGGCGTTGCTGCAGGAAGTGGAGCGCTCCTTCATCGGACTGGACCAGATCGCCCGCCGTGCGCAGGAGCTGCGCACCCTCTCCACCGGGCGCTTGCGTCTGGCTTGTCTGCCGGCGCTGGCGCATGCGCTGGTGCCCAAGGCCCTGGTGCAGTTCGCCAAGGCGCTGCCGCAGGCCAGCGTCAGTGTGGTGCCGCTGGAGTCGCCGTGGCTGGAGCAGGCGCTGAGCGAGCAGCGCTTCGACCTGGGCTTGGGTGAAACCATCGAGGCCCCAACCGGAGTCGCGTTGCACCCCCTGATGCAGGCAAGGGAGGTGGCGGTGCTGCCGCGTGGTCACCGCCTGTGCGCCAAGACCGTGCTGCGCACGCGCGACTTTGCTGGCGAGCGTTTTGTCAGTCTGGCCGAGGGCGACCCGTATCGCCAGGCCATCGATGATCTGTTCGCGCGTGCCGGAGTAGAGCGGGCCATGTTGCTCGAAACCGCCAGTGCCGTGGCGGTGTGCGCCTTGGTCGCGCAGGGGCTGGGCGTGGCCATCGTCAACCCCCTGACCGCGGCCGCCATGGCCGGGCCGGATCTGGTGGTGCGCCCCTTGCAGGACGAGATTGCCTTCCGCGTCAGTTTGTTGCTGCCGGAAGTCGCGTCCGCGCACCCGTTGCGCGAAGCGCTGGTGCAGGCCTTCGAGGCGGTGGCGGCGCCGTAGACAACCGCACGTCAGGTCGGCCAGGTCGATCCGTGTTCGGGCACCATGGCGCGCCAGCCCAGGTCGTGCTCGATGCGCCCGCGCAGGGCGTCAGAGGCTCGCATGTCGCCATGCACCACGTACACCTGGTCCGGGCGGCTGGGCATGCTGCGCAGCCACTGCATCAGCTGGTTTGCATCGGCGTGGGCCGATGCGGACTGCAGTTGGACGATCTCTGCCTGCACCTCGACATCGCGGCCATGGATGCGCACGGAACGCGCGCCGCTGGCCAGCGTGGCTCCGCGCGTGCCGGGTGCCTGGTAGCCGGTGAGGATGATCATGTTGCGGTGGTTGCCGGCGCGGTGCTCCAGATGGTGCAGCACGCGTCCGCCGGTGGCCATGCCGCTGGCCGAAAGGATGACCATGGGGCCGTGGCGTGCAGACAAGGCCTTGGACTCGTCCGTGCTGTTGATCATGGTGGCGCTATGGGTCAGGTCGCGGGTTTCCTTGGCACTGAGCCGGTGCTCCCCCTGAAACTGCTCAAACAGGTGTGTGGTGTGGACGGCCATGGGGCTGTCGAGAAACACGGGCAGTGAGTGCTGCACCTGACCGCTGGCCTTGAGCTGGGCAATGGCGTGCAGCACGGCCTGGGCCCGTCCCACGGCAAATACGGGTACCACGGCCACGCCGCCGCGGGCGGCCAGCCGGTGCAGCGCTGGCCCCAGTTCTGCCAGCAGGTTCTCGGAAGGGTGCTGCCTGTCGCCGTAGGTGGATTCGATCAGCACCGTGTCGGCCGCCGGTGGTGGGTCTGGCGGGAACATCAGCGAGTCGTCCGGGCGCCCCAGATCGCCGGAGAACAGGATGCGCCGTCCTGCGACTTCGAGCAGCACACTGGCGGCACCCAGGATGTGCCCGGCCAAGCTGAACGTCACCTTCCAGCCGGGAATGGGCTCGAAGGTCTTGCCCGCCTGAACCGCCTTGATGCAGTGCAGGCAATCCAGTGCGTCCTGGCGGCTGTACAGAGGCAGGGCCGGCGCGTGTTTGGACAGGCCATGGCGGTTGGCAAAGGCGGCGTCCTCTTCCTGGATATGGCCGCTGTCGGGCAGCAGAATCTTGCACAGAGCCTGGGTTCCGGGCGTCGCATAGACCTTGCCCGTAAAGCCTTCCTTGACCAGCAGTGGCAGATAGCCGCTGTGGTCGAGATGGGCATGGGTGAGCACAACGGCATTGATCGCGTCAGGCGCGACCGGCAGTGGGGTCCAGTTGCGCAGGCGCAGTTGTTTGTAGCCCTGGAACAGGCCGCAGTCCAGCAGCAGGCTGTGGTTGCCCTGGCGCACCAGGTACTTGGAGCCCGTCACGGTGTCCGCACCGCCCAGGAATGTGATAGTCACGCCCATGATTCCATCCTCTCAAACAAAAAAGCCGCCAAGTCGTTTATAGACCGGGCGGCAGGTTTTGGGGGCGACTAGGGCCCACATTTGTCGTGCATCAGCTGAAGAAGTTTTTCAGCCGGTCCGTCCAGCTGTCCCCGGAGGGTGAGTGCTTGTTGCCATCTTTCTTGAGTGACTCGTCCAGTTCGCGCAGCAGGCGGCGTTGGTGTTCGCTGAGCTTGACCGGTGTTTCCACTGCGATGTGGCAATACAGGTCGCCGGGGTAGCTGGCGCGCACGCCCTTGATGCCCTTGCCGCGCAGGCGGAACTGCTTGCCGGTTTGCGTGCCTTCAGGGATGTCGATGGCAGCCTTGCCGGCAAGAGTGGGCACGTCGATTTCGCCACCCAGTGCAGCGGTCGCCATGCTGATCGGGACGGAGCAGTGCAGGTCGTCGCCATCGCGTTCAAAGATGTCGTGCTTCTTCAGCCGGATCTCAATGTAGAGATCGCCCGCCGGGCCACCGTTGGTGCCGGGCTCGCCATTGCCGGTGCTGCGGATGCGCATGCCGCCGTCGATGCCGGCCGGAATTTTGACCTCCAGGGTCTTTTGTTTCTTGACCTTGCCCTGGCCATGGCAGGCGTGACAGGGTTCGGGAATCACCTTGCCGGTGCCGCGGCAGGTGGGGCAGGTCTGCTGCACGCTGAAGAAGCCCTGGCGCATCTGCACCGCACCAGAGCCGCTGCAGGTGCCGCAGGTCTTGACCTGGGTGCCGGGTTTGGCACCTGTACCCTTGCAGACTTCGCACGAATCCCAGCTGGGGATGCGGATCTGGGCATCCTTGCCGCGTGCGGCTTCCTCCAGCGTGATCTCCATGGCGTAGCTCAGATCGCTGCCACGGAAGACCTGGCGTCCACCGCCACCGGCACGACCGCGTTGCTGGCCGAACATGTCGCCAAAGATGTCACCAAAGGCTTCGGCAAAGCCGCCATAGCCGTCACCAGGTCCGCGCATGTTGGGGTCCACCCCGGCGTGGCCGTGCTGGTCGTAGGCCGCGCGTTTCTGCGGGTCCGACAGCATCTCGTAGGCTTCCTTGGCTTCCTTGAATTTTTCCTCGGCCACCTTGCCGGAATCACCCTGGTTGCGGTCCGGGTGATGCTTCATCGCGAGCTTGCGATAAGCCTTCTTGATGTCCTCATCAGAGGCGTTCTTGGGGACACCCAGAATTTCGTAAAAGTCTCTTTTAGCCATGGTTGCCAGACTGTGTTGGTCTTTGTTGTGTTGCGCAAACTTGATGCAAAACGCCGCGCCGACGATTCCTGACGAATCCTTCGTGCGCGGCGCGCCAATTCAGCACGCGAAGAGCGTGCCAACCAGCCTTCTTAGCCCTTCTTGACTTCCTTGACTTCGGCGTCGACCACGTTGTCGTCCGTGGCCTGGTTGCCCGACGCACCGCCACCGGCGGCAGCGTGCGCCTGCTCGGTACCAGCCTGCGCGCCTTGTGCGCCTTCCTTGGCCTGCATGTCGGCATACATCTTCTCGCCCAGCTTCTGGCTGGCGGTCATCAGTGCCGTGTTCTTTTCGTCGATGGCAGCCTTGTCGTCACCCTTGAGGGCGGCTTCCAGGTCCTTGATGGCTGCTTCGATTTTTTCCTTTTCGGCAGCATCAAGCTTGTCGCCGTACTCGGTCAGGCTCTTCTTGACGCTGTGCACGCTGGCATCTGCCTGGTTCTTGGACTGCACCAGCTCGAGTTTCTTCTTGTCTTCGGCGGCGTTCAGTTCGGCGTCTTTCACCATCTGCTGGATCTCGGCCTCGGACAGGCCCGAATTGGCCTTGATCGTGATCTTGTTTTCCTTGCCGGTGCCCTTGTCCTTGGCGCCAACGTGCAGGATGCCGTTGGCGTCAATGTCAAACGACACTTCAATCTGCGGTGTGCCACGGGGTGCGGGCGGGATGCCTTCCAGGTTGAACTCGCCCAGCAGCTTGTTGCCGGCGGCGATGTCGCGTTCACCCTGGAACACCTTGATCGTCACGGCCGGCTGATTGTCTTCAGCCGTCGAGAAGGTCTGTGCAAACTTGGTCGGAATGGTCGTGTTCTTGGTGATCATCTTGGTCATGACACCGCCCATGGTTTCGATACCCAGGGAGAGAGGAGTCACGTCCAGCAGCAGCACGTCCTTGCGGTCACCGGACAGCACCTGACCCTGGATCGCGGCGCCAACGGCCACGGCTTCGTCAGGGTTCACGTCCTTGCGGGGTTCCTTGCCGAACAGTTCCTTGACCTTTTCCTGCACCTTGGGCATGCGGGTCATGCCGCCGACCAGGATCACGTCATGGATATCGGAGGCCGATACGCCGGCGTCCTTCAATGCGGTGCGGATCGGGGCGATGGTGCGCTCGATCAGCTCTTCGACCAGGCTTTCCAGCTTGGCGCGGGTCAGCTTGATGTTCAGGTGCTTGGGACCCGACGCATCGGCGGTGATGTAGGGCAGGTTGATGTCGGTCTGGGCGCTGCTGGACAGCTCGATCTTGGCCTTCTCGGCGGCTTCCTTCAGGCGTTGCAGGGCCAGTACGTCCTTGCCCAGATCCACGCCCTGTTCCTTCTTGAACTCGGAGATGATGAAGTCGATCACGCGCTGGTCAAAGTCTTCGCCACCGAGGAAGGTGTCGCCGTTGGTGGACAGCACTTCGAATTGCTTCTCGCCATCGACATCGGCGATTTCGATGATGGACACGTCAAACGTGCCACCACCCAGGTCATAAACGGCAATCTTGCGGTCGCCCTTTTCGTTCTTGTCCAGGCCAAAGGCCAGGGCCGCAGCGGTGGGTTCGTTGATGATGCGCTTGACGTCCAGACCGGCGATGCGGCCTGCGTCCTTGGTAGCCTGGCGTTGCGCGTCGTTGAAGTAGGCGGGCACCGTGATCACGGCTTCGGTGACTTCTTCGCCGAGGTAATCTTCGGCGGTCTTCTTCATCTTGCGCAGCACATCGGCGCTGACCTGTTGGGGCGCCAGCCTGTTGCCACGCACTTCAACCCAGGCGTCACCGTTGTCGGCAGCGGCAATCTTGTAGGGCATCAGGTCGATGTCCTTTTGCACTTCCTTTTCGGTGAACTTGCGGCCAATCAGTCGCTTGACTGCATACAGGGTGTTCTTGGGGTTGGTAACGGCCTGGCGTTTGGCGGACGCGCCCACCAGCACTTCGCCGTCTTCCTGGTAGGCGATGATGGAAGGCGTGGTGCGCGCGCCTTCGGCGTTCTCAATCACCTTGGCGGTGTTGCCTTCCATGATGGCAACGCACGAATTGGTGGTGCCGAGGTCAATGCCGATAATTCTTCCCATGGTTTACTCCTGCTATTTTGAAAATTCAGATGGGGCTCACTTGAAGACGTTTTTCAGTATTTCAAGTGGCCAGTAGGGTTATTGACTGCGGATCGTGCGATCTTCAGCGGCCTATTTCGGGGCCGAAACGGTGACCAGGGCGGGGCGCAATACGCGCTCTGCAATGGAATAGCCTTTTTGCAGCAGGTTAACCACGGTATTGGCTTCCTGCTCGGAGGGGACCACGCTGATGGCCTGGTGCTGGTGCGGGTCAAATCTGGTGCCGGGTGCCGGCTGGATGGCAACCACCTTGTTGCGCTCCAGCGCGGCGACCAACTGGCGCAAAGTAGCCTGGGCACCTTCGCGGATCTGCTCCGGTGTGGCATCCTGGATCGCCAAGCCGGCTTCAAGGCTGTCGGCTACGGGCAGCAGGCTCTCGGCAAAGCCTTCCACGGCGAACTTGCGGGCCTTGGAGATTTCGTCTTCCGCACGGCGGCGTGCGTTCTCGGCGTCGGCCTTGGCCCGCAGATACTGGTCGGCCAACTCGGCGCTCTTGGCCTGAAGTGCGGCCAACTCCGCCTGTGTTTGGGCAAGGGACTCGGCGTCGGAAACCGGAGGGGATGCATTCATGTCATCGGTACTTTGGTAGGCCGCGTCGAGGGCTTCGTTGGGGGGAGTGGAAGAGGTGTCAGACATGCGGATAAGTGAAGTGCAGACTTCTGGTTCAAACGGATGTGCCCAGTTGTGGGGGCACTTCGGTGCAATTCAAGGGGGATGTGGCGCCTTTTCAGCGCGCCACTTGAAGGGGAAGAACGAAGATCAACCCGATGTGCCCAGCAGTTCCACGTCGAACTTGAGCGTGGCATTGGGAGGGATAACGCCACCAGCACCGCGGGTGCCGTAGCCCAGTGCTGCCGGGATGATGAGGGTGCGGGCTCCGCCGACCTTCATGCCGGCCACGCCTTCGTCCCAGCCACGGATCACCATTCCGGCACCCAGATGGAACACGAAGGGATCGTTGCGATCCTTGCTGGAGTCAAACTTGGCGCCCTGGGTGCCATTGTTGTAGAGCCACCCGGTGTAATGCACGGTAACGCTTTGGCCTTTGGCTGCAACCGCTCCGGTTCCTTCCGTGGTGTCTTCGTACTGCAGGCCGCTGGAGGTGGTGATCATGGAAGGTCCTTTTCTGAGTGAGGAGGCGTTTGGCGCCTGGTATTGGTGTGGCATGGCCCAACGTGGTTGCAGGCAGGGCTCACCCGCCTGCAAAGGGGAGAATTATGCCGCAGACAAAAAAAAGACAGGCCAAGCCTGTCTCGTGGGGCGTATCGGTAGGCAATTGCCGTAATCAGCCCGCCTTCTTGGCTTGACCGCTGGCCCATTTGGTGGCAAAGGCCTGCAAATCGCCCAAGCGCTTGAGCAGATCGACTCCCGCGGAGGTCACGGCATAACCGTCGCTGCCATGGGTCATCAGTCCGGCTTCACGCAACTCCTTGATACGGGTGTTCAGGGTGTTGGGAGTGATGCTGCCAACGCTGTCCTGCAGCAGGCGAAACGTCTGGGCGTGTCCGTCGCGCAAGGCCCACAGCACGCGCATGGCATAGCGGGACTCCAGCAGACTCAGCAACTGGCCGATGGCGACCGATTCTTTCGAACTCATTGAATACCTCTCCTCGATTCGGTTTTCTGGACGACCAACTACTCGGCCAAAACAGCCGTGACCGGGAACCGGCGAACGGCATATTACATCAGGCGAAACTATATCGCAGATTTGAGCATGCTACAAGTTTCATAGCTGATGGATGCTGGCGTTGTTTGCTTGTCAGTCGGCGGTGGAGATGCTAAGGTTGCGAACAGGCCGGTTCATTGGCCCCGAGTTTTTGGAGACTTCCATGGTGTTTAACTTTGAACAGGTTCATAACTACTTCGAGCGCCTCGTTTTTGAGGAGGTCGCCCGCCGCTCCGAGGCGCACCCAGAGTTCACTTCCGATATGCTGGGCGACGTGGCCTGCGTGGCGCTGAACCGGCTCCCGGCCCGCTATGTGCGCCACGATGTGGACATGATGTTTTATCTCACCGAGCAGGAGCGCCATGCGATAGAGGTCTCGATGGACGAGGTGCTGCAGTTCGCGTTTGCCTTTGTCCTGGAGCGTTCCGCGAAGGTGCCACGCTAGAGCGTCGCTTCCACCTCGCTGCGCAACGCTGGCGTTACGTCCGGCAGTACGCCAAACCAGGCCTCGAATGCGGGGCGTGCCTGATGCAGCAGCATGCCGAGTCCGTTCTCCGTCGTGTTGCCGCGCCGTCGGGCCGCCGCCAGCAGCGGCGTTTCCATCGGCACGTAAATGATGTCCGACACCAGCGCGTCCACGGGCAACAGGTCCAGGCGCAGGTCCAGTTCCGGTTCACCGTGCATGCCCTGGTTGGTGGTGTTCACGAGCATGGCCGCACCATCCAGCGCCGCATGGCGCTCTTCCCAAGGGATGGCGCACACCGGGGCTCCAAATTCGGCGGCCATATCCTGCGCCTTGCCCCAACTGCGGTTGATCAGGCGGATTTCGGGCGCGCCCTGGTCGACCAGGCCGACGATGACGGCGCGCGATGCGCCGCCGGCGCCTATCACCACCGCCGGGCCGTTTTCGGCGCGCCAGGTGGGCTGCTCCTGCAACAGGCTGTGGACGTAGCCGAAACCATCCGTGTTGCGTCCTGTCAGCGACCCGTCGGCTTCGACCACGACGGTGTTGACCGCTCCGATGCGCGCGGCCAGCGGGTCAACCTTGTCCACGATCTGCAGCGCCGCAACCTTGTGCGGAATGGTCAGGTTGCAGCCGGCAAAACCCAACATGGGGAGGGCGCGAAGGGCCTGTGCCAGGTTGTCGGGTTGCACCGGTAGCAGCACGTAGGCACCGCGCAGGCCGTAGTGGGCGATCCAGTGGTTGTGGATGACCGGCGAGCGCGAGTGCGCCACCGGCCAGCCCATGACCCCAGCTAACTTATAAGGAGTATCTATTGCCATGGCGTGGGGGCCGCAAATCCGCGCCGGGCCGCCCCAAGCGGATTTAGCCCCCTTGGGGGGCAGCGACCCGCGCAGCGGTGGAGCGTGGGGGCCACAGATTACAGGTTATCGGTGAAGCTGCGCAGCTTGTCGGAGCGGCTGGGGTGCTTGAGCTTGCGCAGGGCCTTGGCTTCGATCTGGCGGATGCGTTCGCGCGTCACGTCAAACTGCTTGCCCACTTCTTCCAGCGTGTGGTCGGAGGTCATCTCGATACCGAAGCGCATGCGCAGCACCTTGGCTTCGCGCGGTGTCAGGCTGTCCAGGATGTCCTTGACCACGTCGCGCAGACCGGCCTGCATGGCGGCTTCCATGGGCGCGGTGTTGGCCGCGTCCTCGATGAAGTCGCCCAGGTGGCTGTCGTCGTCGTCGCCGATGGGCGTTTCCATGGAGATCGGCTCCTTGGCGATCTTCATGATCTTGCGGATCTTGTCCTCGGGGATCTCCATGCGTTCGGCCAGGACCGATGCATCGGGCTCGAAACCAAACTCCTGCAAGTGCTGGCGGCTGATGCGGTTCATCTTGTTGATGGTTTCGATCATGTGCACCGGGATGCGGATAGTGCGCGCCTGGTCGGCAATCGAGCGGGTGATGGCCTGGCGAATCCACCAGGTGGCATAAGTCGAGAACTTGTAGCCGCGGCGGTATTCGAACTTGTCCACCGCCTTCATCAGGCCGATGTTGCCCTCCTGGATCAGGTCCAGGAACTGCAGGCCGCGGTTGGTGTATTTCTTGGCGATGGAAATCACCAGGCGCAGATTGGCCTCGATCATTTCCTTCTTGGCAGCGCGCGAGGCGTACTCGCCGGCGTTCATGCGCTTGTTGATGTCCTTCAACTGGTCCAGCGGCACGACGACGCGGGCTTGCAGGTCGGTCAGTTTTTGCTGCAGGTCTTGCACCGGCGGAATGTTGCGGCCCATGACGGCAGCCCATGACTTGCCGGATGCAGCCTGCTTTTCGATCCACTTGAGGTTCAGCAACTGGCTGGCCACGCGGTTGCCATTCTTGTCACGGCCACTGAATTCGGCAATGAACTGCTCCTGCGGGTAGCCGCATTTGTCGACGATGATGCGACGCAGTTCCCGCTCCTTCTTGCGGATGTCATCGACCTGGCCGCGCACCATGTCGCACAGCTTCTCGATGGCCTTGGCCGTAAAGCGGATGGACATCAGCTCTTCGCTCAGCGCTTTCTGCGCGGTTACGTAGTGCGGTGTGCCATAGCCTTCCTTGTCGTAGACCTTGTGCACTTTCTCGAACAGTTCGCGCAGGCGGTCAAAACGGCGCAGCGCCTCGCCCTTGAGTTCTTCAAGCTTCTTGGTCAGTGCCTTGGAGCCGCCCTTGCCGTCGTCGTCATCATCGGCATCGAACTCGTCGAAGTCTTCTTCGGCCACATAGTCGTCGGCCTCGTTGGGGTTGGAGAAGCCGTCCACGATGGTGGTGATGACGACCTTGCCTTCGCGGATGTCCTCGCCCAGGCGCAGGATCTCGGCGATGGTGGCGGGGGAGGCGGAGATCGCCTCCATCATGGCCATCAGGCCGCCTTCGATGCGCTTGGCGATTTCAATTTCGCCTTCGCGGGTCAGCAGTTCCACCGTGCCCATTTCGCGCATGTACATGCGTACCGGGTCGGTGGTGCGGCCGAATTCGCTGTCCACGGTGGACAAAGCGGCTTCGGCTTCTTCTTCTGCTTCTTCTTCGGTCGCGGCGGTGGGGCCGTTGTTGTTCAACAGCAGGGTTTCCGCATCCGGGGTCTGCTCGTACACGGCCACGCCCATGTCGTTCAACATGGAGATCACGACTTCCAGCGTTTCGGCATCGACCAGCTTGTCGGGCAAATGGTCGGAAATTTCGCCGTGTGTCAGGTAGCCGCGGCTCTTGCCCAGCTTGATCAGGGCCTTCAAGCGCATGCGGCGCTTGGCCATGTCTTCCTCGGACAGGACGGTTTCGTCCAGACCGAATTCCTTCATCAAGGCCCGTTCCTTGGCCTTGCTGATCTTCATGCGCAGGGGCTTGACCTTTTCGCCCGTGGGGCTGGCGACTTCCGGTTCACCGGCCAGATCCGCCTCGATGTCGGACATGTCCATATCATCACCGCTGGACTCCGCGGCCGCCGCCTTGGGCTTGCGACCACGTTTGGCACCGGTCTTGGCGGGTGCGCTAGATTCGGCAGCCGCTGCCTTGGGTGGGCGCCCGGGTTTCTTCTTGGTGCTTGCCGCTCCCTCAAGCAGGGCGTCGGCCGCTTCCTTCAGGAGTTGGGCTTTGGACTTGGCGGGCGTTTTAGAGGCTGGCACGGGCTTGGCTTTCTTATCGGACTTGGACGGGGACTGAACAGCTTTGGCAGATTTTTGAGCAGGCATGCGACAACCTCAGAACATCAAAAAACGGGCGGACAGAACGGGTGCCGTCTACACCGCGGAGCGCGGGCGCAGTTGGCATGGCAGAGAATGCAGGAAGGGTCATCCCCTTGTGTATTCCCCATGCTGGCAAGATGGGAGGGCGAACATTTGGAATGCAGTCCTTGCGGTAAGGTGGCCGGTTGTGATCTTGTCAACGCTTGGCCTGGCCCGGAGGTGCTGCTGTCGCTCTTGCCGAAACAACCGAGTAGTATAGCGCGGATTTTTCTAAATTCCCGGATTTTTCAGCGCCCGAGCGCTGCGCCTCAGACAGTCGGGCGGATGGCGAGTTCGAGTTGCTGGCGTCGTGCGTACAGGTCGAGGTAGCGTGCCTTGGCGGTTGGATCAGTCTGGATCTCAGCAATCGCCAGCGTCTCCTGCTCCTTGATGCGGTCTATCAGCATGCGGTTGAGCAGGTCGCGCAGTTCCGGACCCGATTCGACAGCGGCATCGCCCAAGGGGCCGGCCTGCACGGTGGGGTCCGCCATCAGGCGCAGGGCCAGGTCTTCGGCGTCGTGGCCGCGCAGTTCGTCGCGCAGTGCGCCCCAGGCCAGCGGACCGTGTTCATGCAACTGGGCCTCCAGCCAGGCCATCAGCGGACCATGTGGCGCCGGCAGCTCGCACAGCAGTGCGTGGTCTTCGTTGGATAGCCCCTCCCACAGCTCGCTGTGGCCCAGCAGGATGCGGGTGGCATGGTCGGCGCGCGTGGCCAGCGGGCCGCGCAGCGGCGGGCGGATGGGGCGATCCCGCTCCCATTTGCCTTTGCCTTCCCACTTGCCCTTGCCCTTCCACTCTCCCTTGCCTTCCCATTTGCGTTGGGTCTTCCAGGCGTCCGGGTCCTTGCCGTCCAGCGGATGGCTCCAGGTGCCGTCGGCGGCGCCATGATCGCTGAAATCCTCTGGGCGCCAATCGCCGTGCGGGCCCGCGGACGGCGCATGGGCCTGGCCTTGGCTTGGGCCCTTGGGGCCGACATGGGCCCACAAGTCGCCCAGTTTCTGGCTGTCGATTTGCACCTGCGCAGCAATCTCGCCGAGCAATTGCAGCTTCAGGGCTCCCTCGGGCAACAGGCTCCACAGCGGCTTGGCGTTGCTGGACATATGAGCGCGGCCCTCCGCAGTCTCCAGATCGCAGCCTTCCTGAGCGGCCTCCAGCAGGAAGCGCGACAGCGGCGTGGCCTCGCTCACATACTGTGCAAAGGCCTCCTTGCCGTGGGCGCGGATGAAGCTGTCGGGGTCGTGCTCGGCCGGCAGGAACAGGAACTTGATGGAGCGTACATCGGTGGCGTAGGGCAGGGCGGCGTCCAACGCCTTGCGCGCGGCACGGCGGCCGGCGGCATCGCCGTCAAAGCTGAACACCACCGAGTCGGTGAAGCGAAACAGCTTGTGCACATGGTCGGCCGTGCAGGCCGTGCCCAGTGTGGCCACCGCATTGGGGAAGCCCAGCTGCGCCAGAGCCACCACGTCCATATAGCCTTCGGTCACCAGCACGTAGCCGGCCTCACGCAGGGCGTGGCGGGCCTCAAACAGGCCATAGAGCTCGCGGCCCTTGCTGAACACCGGCGTTTCGGGGGAATTGAGGTATTTGGGCTTGTCGTCGCCCAGCACGCGCCCGCCAAAGCCGATGCACTCGCCCTTGATGTTGCGGATGGGGAACATCACGCGGTCGCGGAAGCGGTCGTAGCGCTTTTCCTCGGTGCTGCCTTCCTCCTGGTTCGAAATCACGAGGCCGCTTTCGACAAGCAGCGGGTCGTCATAGTGCGGGAACACGCTGGCCAGGCTGCGCCAGCCCTCGGGCGCATAGCCCAGGCCGAACTGCTTGGCGATCTGGCCCGACAGGCCGCGGCCCTTGAAATACGCAATGGCGCGTGGAGAGTCCTTCAAGTGCTTGCGATAAGCCTCGCCGGCCTTCTCCAGCACATCGGTCAGCGTGGTCTGCTTTTGCTTCTGTTCCTGGGCGCGGGCCCGGTCCTCGGGCGAGGCCTCGTCCTCGGGGATCTGCATGCCGTACTGCTGGGCCAGGTCCTTGACCGCCTCGATGAAGGTCATGCCGGCGTGGTCCATCAGGAAGCTGATGGCGTTGCCGTTCTTGCCGCAGCCAAAGCAGTGGTAGAACTGCTTGGTGGGACTGACCGAGAACGACGGCGACTTCTCCCCGTGGAACGGGCACAGCCCCATGAAATTGGCGCCGCCCTTCTTGAGCTGCACGTAGCGGCCCACGATCTCGACCACGTCGGCACGGGCGAGCAGTTCCTGCAGAAAACTTTGGGGGATGGCCATGCAGGGATTGTAGGAAGTCGCGGCACGGTGTTGGATCGATGGCGGATGTCACCTTTGCTGCACCAGCTGTTTGGCTGGCCGCCTAAACTGGCGCCATGAACTACACCACGCTTTCCACCCAGCTCGACGACGGCATCCTGACGCTGACCCTGAACCGTCCCGAACAGATGAATTCCTTCACGATCGACATGGCCCATGAACTGGTCGACTTCTACCGCTCGGCCAGTGCCAACGATGCAGTGCGCGCCATCGTGGTCACGGGCGCCGGCAAGGCCTTTTGCGCCGGCATGGACCTGAGCCGACCCGGCAACGTGTTTGGCCTGAACGAAGACCTGCAGCCCACCCTGGACGATATGCAGCAGCGCCTGGAAGACCCAGAAGTTGTGCAGGGCGTGCGCGACACCGGCGGCATGATCTCGCTGGCGGTGTACGACTGCACCAAGCCGGTCATTGGCGCCATCAACGGCGCGGCGGTTGGCATTGGCGCCACGATGACCCTGCCCATGGACGTGCGTCTGGCGTCGGACAAGGCACGCATCGGTTTTGTGTTTGGCCGCATCGGCATCGTGCCCGAGGCCTGCTCCAGCTGGTTCCTGCCGCGCATCGTCGGCATCTCGCAGGCGCTGGAGTGGGTCTATTGCGCCGACATCCTGGAGCCCGAAGAAGCCCTGCGCGGCGGCCTGATCAAGGCCATCGTCCCGCACGACCAGTTGCTGGCCGAGGCCCACAAGCTGGCCCACCGCATGACCGACAAGCGCTCGCCGGTGGCCACCGCACTGGCGCGCCAGATGCTGTACCGCAACTCCGCCCAGCCGCACCCGCTGGCCGCGCACCAGGTGGATTCACTGGCCATGTTCTACACCAGTGTGGGCGACGGCAAGGAGGGCGTGAAGGCCTTTCTGGAGAAGCGCGGCGCGGAATTCAGCAGCAAGACCTCTACCGACATGCCGCCGTTCTACCCCTGGTGGTAAAGCGGCTGCTTGCGGTTGCTATCAATACAATAGCTGCTCACGCACATTCGACGAGGGCTGGAGGCCGATTTAATCCCCGAGTACCACACCCTCGCGCCGCGGATCGGCACCGCCGAAGTAGCCGGTGGGCGTGCGCTGGATGGCCTGCAGTCCGCTGGGCATGGCTGCCTCAACGACGGTGTGGCCCCGCGCGCGCAGGGCCAGCACGGCATCCGGCGCAAAGCGTTTTTCCTCCAGCAGCAACGGGCCACCCAGCGAGCCGAAGTTGGGCAGGTCAATGGCCTGCTGGGCGTTCAGGTTCCAGTTGAGTGCGCCGTACAGCGTCTTGGCGGTGAAGTGGATGATCAGCGCGCCACCGGGGCTGCCGGCGCTCAGGACCAGTTGGCCGGTGGCCTTGTCGAACACCAGCGTGGGTGACATGCTGGAGCGCGGTCGCTTGCCGGGCTCCACCCGGTTGGCCACCGGCTTGCCGCTGGTGTCCGCGGGGGTGAAGCTGAAGTCCGTCAGCTCGTTGTTCAGCAGAAAGCCGCCACGCAGACCCACGCCGCGGTTGACCATCAGGCGCGAGCCCCAGCCGTCTTCGATGGTGGTGGTCATGGCCAGCGCGTTGCCAAAGCCATCGACCACCGAGATGTGCGAGGTGCCGTATTCGGGCTGCGCGGGCATGGGCGCGTAGCTGAGCTTCACGGTGCCAGGCTGACCGGCGGGCGCGGTTGGCATCGCCTTGCTGCCGGGGCTGCTGTCAATCAGGCCGGCGCGCCGGCGCAGATAGTCGGGTGCCAGCAGGCTGCTCCAGTCGCCCACTGGCGGCTGCACGAAGGCCGGATCGGCCACGTATTGGGCGCGGTCGGCAAAGGCCAGGCGCGATGCTTCGGTATAGAGGTGCAGCCAGTCGCTGGATGGCAGGCCGTTTTGCAGCGGCAATGTGGCGGCCGGCGTGTGGTTCAGCAGACCCAGGATCTGGCCAATGGCCAGCGTGCCGGAGCTCGGTGGCGGCATGCCGCACAGGCGGTAGGCGCGTTGGGTCGCGGCGCGGTAGTCAAAGCACAGCGGCTCGCGTTCCAGCGGTGTGTAGGCGGCCAGGTCCTGTTCGGTCAAGGTGCCGGGATTGCTGGGGTGCTGTTGCACCTTGGCTGCGATGGCGCGCGCCAGGTCACCGCGCACCAGTGCATCCGGGCCCTCGGTGGCGATGCGCTGCAGCACGGCCGCCAGTTCCGGGTTGTGCAGCACATGGCCCGCCGGCCACGGCTGGCCTTTCGGGTCGTAGAAATAGGCTGCGGCCACCGGATCGTTTTTCAGCGCCTGTTCACCGGCCAGCAGCGCCGCCATGCGCGGGCTGATGGCAAATCCGTTGGTGGCCAGACGGATGGCCGGCGCAAACAGTTGCGCCCATGGCAGGCGCCCATGCTGCCGGTGGGCCAGGGCCAGCATGGACACGGTGCCGGGCACGCCGACCGAGCGGCCACCGACCACGGCGTCCTTGAAGGGCAGGGGTTTGCCGTCCGGCCCCAGAAACAGGGCTGGTGTGGCACCGGCTGGCGCCACCTCGCGCCCGTCATAGGCCTGCGTGCGCGTGCCGTCAAAGTGCAGCAGGAAGGCGCCGCCGCCGATGCCGCTGCTTTGCGGCTCCACCAGCGTCAGCACCATCTGAACGGCAATGGCGGCGTCCACTGCGCTGCCGCCCCTTTGCAGCATGTCCAGCCCGGCCTGCGTGGCCAGCGGGTTGGCGGCGGCCACGGCATAGCTGTGCGTGGCCCAGCCGGGCTTGGCGACCTGGGTGCTGGCCGCCTCGGGTTGCGGTGGTGTTGCAACGGGCGCGGAGCAAGCGGACAGCCACAGTGCTACTGCGCAGGCCAGCCCGCTATGCATCCAGATGGGAGGCCGCGCCACCGCTTGCACCCTACTTCTGCTTGGGCACCCGGCCCATCAAATAGAACTCGGGGTTGGGCAGCATGCCCGACAGGTTGGCCATGCGGTTGGACAGGCCAAAGAAGGCGGTGATGGCGCCGATGTCCCAGATGTCCTCGTCGCTGAAGCCGTGGGCGTGCAGGGCGGTGTAGTCACTCTCCTCCAGTTCGTCGGAGTGCAGGCAGACCTTCATCGCAAAGTCCAGCATGGCGCGCTGGCGTGGCGGGATGTCGGCCTTGCGGTAATTCACGGCAACCTGGTCGGCGACCAGAGGTTTCTTCTCGTAGATGCGCAGGATGGCGCCGTGCGCCACCACGCAGTACAGGCAGTGGTTGGCCGCGCTGGTGGTGGTGACGATCATTTCGCGCTCGCCCTTGGTCAGTCCACTGGTGCGGCCCACCGAATCGGGCGCCATCAGCGCGTCGTGGTAAGCGAAGAAGGCGCGCCACTCCGCCGGGCGGCGGGCCAGTGCCAGGAACACATTGGGCACAAAGCCGGACTTCTCCTGCACCTCCAGGATCTTGGCCTGCAGGTCGGCGGGCAGGGTGTTCAGGTCGGGCAGGGGATAGCGGGGTGTGGTGCTGGACATTGGGTTGCTCTATAGAAGGAATTAATAAATCAAACTGGATTGATAGAAGACTGAAACCTACACTGGACCGGTCAGTTTATTGCATATGAACCAAGGAGTGAGAGCCATGACCGCTGAAGCCCAATGCCCGTTTTCGGGCGGTACCCGCAAGAACAGTGTCGCCCGCGGCGCCCCCGGCAATGCCGACTGGTGGCCCAACCAGCTCAAGCTGGGCATCCTGCACCAGCACACGGCCCAGTCCAGCCCACTGGGACCGGACTTCGATTACGCCGCTGCCTTCAAGACGCTGGACCTGGATGCCGTGGTCAAGGACCTGCATGCGCTGATGACCGACTCGCAGGACTGGTGGCCGGCCGACTGGGGCCACTACGGCGGGCTCTTCATCCGCATGGCGTGGCACAGTGCCGGCACCTACCGCACCCACGATGGTCGCGGCGGCGCGGGCACCGGCAACCAGCGCTTTGCGCCGCTCAACAGTTGGCCCGACAACGGCAACCTGGACAAGGCGCGGCGTCTGCTGTGGCCCATCAAGCAGAAGTACGGCAGCAAGCTCTCCTGGGCTGACCTGATGATCCTGGCGGGCAACGTGGCGCTGGAGTCCATGGGCTTCAAGACCTTTGGCTTCGGCGGTGGCCGCGCCGACATCTGGGCGCCCGAGGAAGACATCTACTGGGGCTCGGAGACCACCTGGCTGGGGGACCAACGCTACAGCGGCGAGCGCGACCTGGAGAACCCCTTGGCCGCCGTGCAGATGGGCCTGATCTACGTGAACCCCGAAGGCCCCAACGGCAACCCCGACCCGGTGGCCTCCGGGCGCGACGTGCGCGAGACCTTTGCCCGCATGGCCATGGACGACGAAGAGACCGTGGCCCTGGTCGCCGGCGGCCACACCTTCGGCAAGGCCCACGGCGCGGGCGACCCCAAGCTGGTGGGTCCTGAGCCCGAGGGCGCGCCCATCGAGGCGCAAGGTCTGGGCTGGATCAATGCCTTTGGCTCCGGCAAGGGCGTGCACACCACCACCAGCGGCATCGAGGGCGCCTGGAAACCCAACCCCACCACCTGGGACAACGGCTACTTCGACATGCTGTTCGGCTACGAGTGGGAGCTGACCAAGAGCCCGGCCGGCGCCCACCAGTGGCGCGCCAAGAATGTGAAGCCCGAACACATGATTCCCGACGCGCACGACCCCGCTCAGAAGCATGCGCCGATGATGACCACCGCCGACCTGTCGCTGCGCTTTGACCCGGCCTTCGAGAAGATCGCCCGGCGCTTCCACCAGGACCCGGCGGCGTTTGCCGATGCCTTTGCCCGCGCCTGGTTCAAGCTCACCCACCGCGACATGGGTCCGCGCGCCCGCTACCTGGGCAAGCTGGTGCCCCGGGAGGAACTGATCTGGCAGGACCCGGTTCCCGCCGTAACCCATGCGCTGGTCGACGCGCCGGATGTGGCCGCGCTCAAGGCCCGCATCCTGGGCAGTGGCCTGTCCACCGCGCAACTGGTGCGCACGGCGTGGGCCTCGGCCTCCACCTTCCGCGGCAGTGACAAGCGCGGTGGCGCCAATGGCGCGCGCATCCGCCTGGCGCCGCAGAAGGATTGGGCGGTCAACCAGCCCACCGAGCTGGCCCAGGTGCTGGCCACGCTGGAGACCATCCAGCAGGAATTCAACCGCCAGCAGACGGGTGGCAAACAGGTGTCGCTGGCCGATCTGATCGTGCTTGGCGGTAGCGCAGCGGTGGAAGCCGCCGCCCGGAAGGCGGGGGTGGCGTTGACCGTGGCCTTTGCACCCGGCCGCACCGACGCCAGCCAGGAACAGACCGATGCGGAGTCGTTTGCCGTGCTGGAGCCGTTGGCCGATGGTTTTCGCAACTACGTCCGCCCTGGCCTGGAGGCGCATGCCGCCGAACTGCTGGTCGACAAGGCGCAATTGCTCACCCTGAGCGCACCGGAGATGACCGTGCTGCTGGGCGGCCTGCGCATGCTGGGGGCCAACGTGGGCGAGTCGGCACACGGCGTGTTCACCCAATGCAGCGCAACCCTCAGCAACGACTTCTTCATGAACCTGCTCGACATGGGCACGCAGTGGGCGCCATCTGCCACGCAGCCCGCTGTGCTGGAGGGGCGGGACCGCAAGACCGGCGCCGTGCGCTGGACCGGCACCGTGGTGGACCTGGTCTTCGGCTCCAATTCGCAGTTGCGGGCCCTGGCCGAGGTCTATGGCAGTGCGGATGCCTTGCCGAAATTTGTGCAGGACTTTGCCGCCGCCTGGACCAAGGTGATGAACCTGGACCGCTTCGACCTGCGCTGAGCGTTGTGTGGGCGCTATGCTCGGGGACCTTTTTCTTTGGAGACCCCAAGCATGGATTCGCAGTACGAGGTCGGCCTGGCCACCCGCAAGCAGGTGATGGGCGACGATTTTGTGGCCGCCGCTTTTGCCAACGCCACACCGTTTACCCAGCCCATCCAGGAGCACATCACCCGCGCCGCCTGGGGTGATGTGTGGCAGCGCCCCGGGCTGGACCTGAAAACCCGCAGCCTGATCACCGTGGCCATGCTGACCGCCTTGGGCAAACAGAACGAGTTGAAGGGTCACGTGCGCGGCGCACTGAACAACGGCGCCACGGTGCAGGAACTGCAGGAAGTGTTGCTGCACGCCACCATCTACTGTGGCGTGCCCGCTGCCGTGGAGGCGTTCCGCACGGCCAACGAGGTGGTTGGCGGCTAATCGTGTTCGTCGGGGATCAGCGTTGCCGGAAAGCCGTTGTCGTCGTCATCCTCTTCGGTGTGGGTGACCGGCGGCGCCACGGATGTGCGAGCCGCGGCTGACGCTGCGCCTGCGGCCGGAGCAGCCGTGCTGGCCGATGCGTTCCAGAAAGCCGGGTCGGGCATCTGCGTGTGTGGGCAGCCGCAGTCGGGTGAGAACTTCCAGGTAAACAGGTAGCGGGTTCCGCTGGTCGCCGGGTCGAAACGACGCAGCCCTTCCAGCAACTCCTGCTGCAGCGCGGGCGCGTGCAGCACCAGGCTGTCGTGCCAATGCATGATCTCCAGTTGCAACAGCACCGCCTCGCCATCCCCCGGGATGCGGATGGGCACCAGCTCACCGGCGATCCAGTGCGCCGGTATGCCGTGGTGCTTGAGGATGTGGTGCAGCGTGAGGCGCGCCATGTCGCGTTGGGTCGCATTGGTCTGCACCGTCTGGGGCATGGTCGACGGGCCGTGGTCGGCCCGATCAGCTTTGGCCCGACCGCGACTGAGAAATTCAAACATGTGCCACCCCTCTGCTTGCCAGCGAATGGGTATGGTCCGAGAAATCAACCTCCAAAACGAAGGGCGCCGTCTGGCGGGCGTTCAGCACTTTAATCACGGTCAGCTCCTTGAATGCGGTCCAACGGCTCGAAGCGTTGGGCGCGCTGCCAATTGTCCTGCAACTCGGCCTGGTGCACCAGGCACCACTCCTTGACGAAGATGCCGAAGAAGATGGATAGGGTGGGCATTGCAATGTTCCTCGATTGTTTGGAACGATTGTGCCAATGTCAGGACGCGACTGATTGGCGCATAGCGCCTCGAAAACCCCCAGCCCATAAAAAAGCCGCTACGTTTTCCGTAGCGGCCTACGCAATGCCCGCGAGGGCTAGCGCCTGATTTGGCTCTGAATCACGCGCTCTTGGGTACCTTGCGTTGCGCCAGCCCCTTCACCCAGGCCTTGCCGCGCGCCACAAAGTGCTCGATGTCATCCACGATGGAGAAGAAGCTGGGCGTCACCAACAGGCTCAGCGCGGTGGAGGTGATCAGCCCGCCGATCACGGCCGCGGCCATCGGGGCGCGGAAGCTGTTGTCGGCGTGGCCCAGGCCGGCCACCAGCGGGGTCATGCCGGCCACCATGGCGATGGTGGTCATGATGATGGGGCGGGCGCGCTTGTGGCAGGCGTCGATCAGCGCGTCGAAGCGCGACAGGCCGTGCTCGCGCTGCGCCATGATGGCGTACTCCACCAGCAGGATGGAGTTCTTGGTGGACACGCCGATCAGCATCACCAGGCCGATGAAGGACGGCATGGACAGCATCTTCCCCGTGATCAGCAGGCCCATGAAGGCGCCACCGAAGGACAGGATCACCGCCGGGATGACGGAGAAGGGGTGCATGAAGTCCTTGAACAGCAGCACCAGCACGATGTAGATACACAGCACGCCCGTGGCCATGGCCACGCCGAAGCCGGCGACCATTTCGCCCTGCACCTCGGCATCGCCAATCTCCACCTGCTGCACGCCGGTCGGCAGGTTGACGATGCTGGGCAGCTTGGCCACGGCGTCGGTCACCTCGCCCAGCGGCACGCCGGAGAGTTCCACCTCGAAGTTGACATTGCGCACGCGGTTCAGGCGGCTGATCATGGCAGGGCCGCCCGACATCTCGAACGTGGCAACCTGGCTGAGCATGACCGGGCCCTTGACGCCGGGCACCATCAGGCGGCCCAGCACGTCCAGGTCCTGGCGCGCGTCCGTACTGAGCTTGACCACGATGGGCACCTGGCGCTGGCTCAGGTTGAGCTTGGGTAGCGCCGTCTCGTAGTCGCCCAGGGTGGCGATGCGCAGCGTCTCGGAGATGGCGGCGCTGGTCACGCCCAGGTCGGCCGCGCGGGCAAAGTCCGGACGGATGGCGACCTCGGCACGGGTCAGGCTGGCGCTGGACGAGATATTGCCCAGGCCGTGGATGGTGCGCAGGTCCTTCTCCACCGCCGCAGCGGCCTGGGACAAGACGATGGGGTCTTCACCCTTCAGGGCCAGCATGTACTTCTCGCCCGAGCCTCCCAGGCCCACCTTGAAGCGGGTGCCGGGCAGGGCGTAGAGCGCGGTGCGCATCGCGTTTTCCACCGCCTGCTTGCGAGGCCGTTGGCCGCGTTCGTCCAGCAGCACGGTGAGGGTGGCCTTGCGCACCTCGGTGCTGGCGCCGCCCATGAAGGGGTCGGAACCCACCGAGCCGCCGCCGGCCGTGGTGTAGACGCTCTTCACATGCGGCACCTGCATGACGATGGCGCGCGCACGCTCGGCCGCTGCGTGGGTCTGTGCCAGCGTCGTGCCGGGGGGCAGCTCCAGGTAGACCTGGGTCTGGGAGTTGTCGTCCGGCGGAATGAAGCCGGTGGGAATCAGCGGCACCAGGAACAACGAGGCCACGAAGAAGCCAATGGCCGAGAACATGGTGATCCAGCGGTGGTTCAGGGTCCAGCGCGTGATCTTCAGGTACAGCGGCATCCACACCGGTTCTTCATGCACATGGGTGGAGGGCTTCATGAGGTAGGCCGCCATCATGGGCGTCAGCAAACGGGCGACCGTCAGGGAGGCAAAGATGGCAAACACCGCCGTCCAGCCAAACTGCTTGAAGAACTTGCCGACCACACCGCTCATGAAGGCGGTGGGCAGGAACACGGCAATCAGCGCAAAGGTGGTGGCGATCACGGCCAGCCCGATTTCGTCCGCCGCTTCCATCGCCGCCTGGTAGGGCGTCTTGCCCATGCGCAGGTGGCGCTCGATGTTTTCCACCTCCACGATGGCGTCGTCCACCAGGATACCGATCACCAGCGAGAGTGCCAACAGCGTCACCGTGTTGGTGGTGAAGCCCATGTAGTTCATGCCGATGAAGGCGGGAATGGCCGACAGCGGCAGCGCCACCGCCGACACAAAGGTCGCACGCCAGTTGCGCAGGAAGAACCACACGACGATCACGGCCAGGATGGCGCCCTCATAGAGCATGGTCATGGAGGCGTCGAACTCCTCCTGCACGGGTGTGACGAAGTCGAAGGCCTGGGTCAGCTCCAGATCGGGGTGTGTGGCCTTGAGCTCGGCCAGCGCCTTCTGCACGGCAGCACCCACCTCCACCTCGCTGGCGCCCTTGCTGCGGGTGATCTCGAAGCCCACCACCGGCTTGCCGTTGAGCGTGGCAAAGCTGCGCTGCTCGGCCACCGTGTCGCGCACGGCAGCGATCTCGTCCAGGCGCACCCGGCGGCCATTGCTCAGCGTCAGTTCCAGGCGGGCCAGTTCATCCACCGTGGCCACGGTGGCCAGGGTACGCATGGGTTGCTCGGAGCCGCCCAGGTCGGCGCGGCCACCGGCGCTCTCGGTCTGCACCAGGCGCAGTTGGCGCGACACGTCGGCCGCGCTGGCACCCAGGCCTTGCAGCTTGAGCGGGTCCAGTGCCACCTGCACCTCGCGGGTGACACCGCCCACGCGGACCACCGAGCCCACGCCGCGCACGCCCAGGAGGGCACGGGTGATGGTGTTGTCCACGAACCAGCTCAGGGCCTCGTCGTCCATCTGCCCGGAGCGGATGGTGAAGGCCAGGATGGGCGAGCCCGACAGGTTCATCTTGCTGACGACCGGGTCGCGTAGGTCGCCGGGCAGGTCGCTGCGCACCTGCTGCACGGCACTGCGCACGTCGTCCACCGCCTCCTGCGTGGGCTTTTCCAGGCGGAACTCGGCGGTGATGGTGACGTTGCCGTCCTGCACATTGGTGTAGATGTTCTTGAGGCCCTGCAGCGAGGCGATGGCGTTTTCCAGCTTGCGCGCCACCTCGGTTTCCAGTTGCGCCGGTGCGGCACCGGGCAGGCTGGCCGAGACGGAGACGGTGGGCAGTTCCATGTCGGGGAACTGCTGCACCTTCATCACGCCAAAGGAGTACAGGCCCGCCAGCGTCACCATCACGAAGAACATGACGGCGGGGATGGGGTTCTTGATTGACCAGGCGGAGACGTTCATAACGGTCTTGCTCCTTATTTGCTAGCTGCCTGCGCAGGTTTGACAGGGGCTGGCGGGGTTTTTTCTTCGGAGATGCGGACCAGATCACCGTCGCTCAGGAAGCTGCCGCCGCTGGCCACGACCTTGTCCTCGGGCTTGAGGCCGGCCAGGATTTCGACCTCGCCGCCATTGACACGTCCGGTCTGCACCTTGAGCTGGGCGACGCGGTTGTCGGCGCCCACACGGGCCACGTAGCTGAAGCCATCGCGCACCACCACGGCCGATTGCGGCACGGTCAGCGCATTCGAGTTGCCCAGTTCAAACTCGCCGCGGGCATACATGCCGGGCTTGAAGCCATTGGTCACGGCGGGCGAGCTGCCCTGCACGTCCACATAGACCAGGCCGTTGCGCGTGGCGGCGTCCACCGTGGGGGCCACGGTGCGCACCTTGCCCTTGGCCTGGGAACCGCTGGGGGCGGTGAGCAGCACACCGGTGCCGGGGGTGATGCGGCCCAGCTCGGCGGACGTCACCTCGCCACGCCATTCCAGGCGGCCCTGGCGGATCAGCTTGAACATCTCGGTGCCGGCGCCCACCACCGCGCCCACGGTGGCCATGCGCGCGGAGATGACGCCGCTGTCCGGTGCGACCAATTGGGTGTTCTTCAGGCGCAGCAGTTGGGAGTCGAGCTGCGCCTTGGCGGACTCGACGCGGGCCTTGGCGGTCTGCTCCTGCGTCAGGTACTGGTTGACCTGCTGGGCGCTCAAGGCGCCGCTGCCTTGCACGGCACGGGCGCGGTCGGCGTTGGCGGCGGCATCCGCCGCGTTGGCCTGGGCCTCGGCCAGGCTGGCGCGGGCCAGGGCCACGTCGGCCTGCACGCTCTCGGCGGCAAAGCTGGCCAGCAACTGGCCCTTCTGCACGCGGTCGCCCACGTTGGCATGCAGTTCGGCCACGCGCAGGCCGTTGGCTTCGGCGCCCACGCTGGCTTCCTGCCAGGCGGCCACGCTGCCGTTGGCGGCCAGCTTGATGGTCATCATGCCGCTCTTGGGCTGGGTCAGGGCCACGGTCAGCGCGGGCTTGCCCTCGGCAGCGGGCTTGGCGGTATCGGCCGCGATGCTGCGGGTGGCAAACAGGCCCAGGGCGGTCAGTGTCACCAGGCTGGCAAGGGCCAGCCCCAGTGTCAGGGGCTTGACGGCGGTGAGCTGGCGGGCAAGGGGTGTGGATTGGAGGTTCATGGTGGTATCGCGTCGCATCAATGAAGGGATAGATTGGGGGGAGGGGGCAGCGCGGTGTTCAGTTCGCTGCCACAGGGGTGTTGGCGTGGGGATCAAAGCCGCCGCCCAGCGCCCGGTACAGCGCCACCCAGGCACGGTTGCGCTCCAGGTCCAGGCCCAGTTGGGCGGATTCGGACGCCAGCGCATTGCGCCGGGCATCTTCCAGCTCCACCAGGCTGGCCAGTCCCTGGCTGAAGCGGGCCTGGGTGGCGGCCAGTGTCTCGGCGTAGCCCTGGGTGGAGATCTTGGCGTCCTGCGAGCGGGCCTCGGTGCTGTACAGGTTGACCAGGGACTCTTCCACCTCGCGCACGGCCTGGCGCACCTTGGCGCGGTAGGCCGTGACCACGGCGGCATAGTTGGCCTCCGACGCCGTCACGGCCGCCGCGCGCTGGCCACCGTCGAACAGCGGCAGGTTGATTGCCAGCGGGCCGAAGGACCAGGTGGTGCCATTCGCGTCCACGCCGTTGGTGGTCATGCGTGTGCCGGCAATCGAGCCGGCCAGCGTCAGGCGCGGCAGGCGCTGCGCCTTGGCATTGCCGACCTGGGCGCTGGCCACCATGACATCGCGTTCGGCGCTGAACACGTCGGGGCGCTGGCTGATGGTTTGCGCAGGCACGCTTGCTATGGAAATGGAAGCGCCCTGCGCAGGTTTGACGAGGGCTGCAGCCAGTTTTACCTTGAGGTCCGGCTCGGAAATCGCGGTCAGGGCGACCAGCGCCTTGGTGTCCAGCGTGCACAGGGCGGCTTGTTGCGTCACGCGGCTGCTGCCGTCGGCGGCGCTGGCGCGCGCCATGGCGGCCACCGACGGCGCCACGAAGCCGGCCCGGGCACTGATTCCGGTCAGCCGCGCCGTCTCTTGGCGGGATGCGGCGTCGCGCTTGGCCAGGGCCAGTTGCTGTTGGCAGGTGGACAGGCTCCAGTACAGGTTGGCCACTTCGGCCGCTACCGACACGCGGGCATCGTGCCATTGCGCCTGGCTGCCTTCCACGTTGGCCTGCGCGGCGCGGCTGACCGCGCGGTTGGCGCCCACCAGGTCAATTTCCCAGGCCGCCTGCAAACCCGATTGCTGGGTGGTCGTCACCGGCAGGTCGGGTTGCGCGACACCACGGCTGCCAGCCAACTGGGCCCCCACGTTGGGCACCAGGGCGCCAAACGCAGCGGCCTGCTGGGCGCGCGCGGTTTCCAGCCGGGCCAGTGCCTGCGAGATGGTGGGGCTGACGGCCTGGGCCGCCGTGATCAGTTCCACCAGCAGCGGGTCACCCTGCTGCTGCCACCAGTCGGTGAGCGCGGCCACGCTGCCATGGTGGGGCAGGGGGGCGTGCCATTGCGTGGGTGGAACGGCGTCCACCTGGGTCGGGGGCATGAAGGTGGAGCAGGCCGACAGTGCCAGGACTGCTGCCAGGGGAATCGAGTGTCGAAGGGTTTGCAGCTTCATGTTCTTTTCGTGCGTTGGGTAGATGTGGCGGCAGTCGGGTTGGGGGTGGATGCGCGGCGTCGGCCTTCGGCTTCCGCCATGGCGATGGCATAGCCCACCAGACGGTCGCAGTAGAGGTCCAGCGCTGCATGCGATGCCAGGAGCTTGGGGCGGATATCGGCCACCACGTCATGGCCGATTTGCAGCATCACGCCCAGGCCGCTGATGGAGAAGGCCAGCCGGTGCACGTCGTCGTCGGCCCGGGCCAGGCCCAATTGCCGGCACAGCACGGCGACCAGCGCGGCATGGGCGGGTTTGATATTGCAATCCACTTCTTCCTGCCACAGGCCGGTGGGTTCCAGCATCTCGCGGAAGTGCAGCTTCATGCAGTGTTGCAGCAGCTCGCCCTGCTTGAGGGGCTCGATGAATCCGAGCAGCAGCGCCCTGACCGAGCCCTCTATTCCCTTGCCATCCGCGTGGATGGACGCAGGGGCGATGGTGGGGTTCAGGCGTTCGTCCATGAACACCGCGCGGTACAGGCCGTGTTTGTCGCCAAAGTAGTAGCTGATGGATGCAATGTTCACCTGTGCGGCACGCGCGATTTCACGGGTGGACGTCTTGGAGAAGCCCTTTTCGGCAAACAGGGCCAAGGCCGCATCGAGCAGGCGGTTGCGGGCTTCAACCCCATCGCTGCGCAATGCCTTGGTCAAGGGTGGATGCGGCGCGGTCTTTGTCATGGGGCGCGATTCTAGCCGAGTTAAATCAAACGTTTGATTTAACTAAGCCTTTCGCGCCGTGGGGTTATGGCGCGGCACACGTGCCTAACCGGCCGTCAGCTTGTGGATCAGGTCTCCGGCGTTCGTGGCCTTGTATTTGCGCATCAGCCGTGCGCGGTAGATTTCCACGGTGCGGTGGCTGATCTCCAGTGTCTTTCCGATCTGCTTGGAGGTCAGGCCCTGCATCAGGTGGGCGGCCACCTCGCGTTCGCGCGCGGTCAGCTCGGCCTTGACCGGACGGCGTTCGCTCAGGTCCTCGAAGCACCAGATGCCGGCCTCGTGCGGGGCGTCGCGGTTCAGGGCGCGGCCGGTCACGTGGCACCAGAAGGGTTCCCCCTTGAAGCGCCCATCCATGCGGCGCATGATGCGGTCATCGGCGTAGGTGCCGTTGCGGTTCAGGATCGGGGTGATGCGTGCGCCGGTGCGCTCGAATTCGTCGACGCTGGGGTAGAGCACCAGGAACGATTGGCCGATCAGTTGCTCCTGCGTGGCGCCGAACATGTCGCACAGACGCTGGTTGCAGTCCATGATGGTGCGGTTGCGCGACAGGGCCAGGCCGACGGGGGCCATTTCAAACGCGAGACGGTAGTCGATATTCATAGAGCTTGCGGGTCAGACCACTCGTGAAGCGATGTGCTCTGACCCCAACTGGCTGGAGGGGCTTTACGGAAAACTACGTAGGTTGTTAGGTAGTATCGTACGGGAATAGATTCTTCACAGGAGACGGGTGCAATGAACAAGTTATATCCCAGCGCGCAGGCCGCGCTTGACGGCATTGTCAAGGACGGCCAATTGCTGGCGGTCGGCGGCTTTGGTCTGTGCGGCATTCCCGAGGCGCTGATCGAGGCGCTCAAGGACAGCGGCGTCAAGGGCCTGACGGTGATTTCCAACAATGCCGGCGTCGATGGCTTCGGCCTGGGCAAGCTGCTGGAAACCCGCCAGATCAAGAAGATGATTTCTTCCTATGTCGGCGAGAACAAGGAGTTCGAGCGCCAGTACCTTGCCGGTGAACTGGAGCTGGAATTCACGCCCCAGGGCACGCTGGCCGAGAAGTTGCGCGCCGGTGGCGCCGGCATCCCCGCCTTCTTCACCAAGACCGGTGTGGGCACCATCGTGGCCGAGGGCAAGGAGCTGCGCGAGTTCGACGGCGAGATCTATGTGATGGAGCGCGCCCTGGTGCCCGAGGTGGCCCTGGTCAAGGCGCACCGCGCCGACAAGTCCGGCAACCTGCAGTTCCGCCTGACGGCGCGCAACTTCAACCCGGCGGCGGCCATGGCCGGCAAGATCTGCGTGGTGGAAGTGGAAGAAGTGGTGGAGGTGGGTGACATGGTGCCCGACGAGGTGCACCTGCCCGGCATTTACGTGCACCGCATCGTGCACAACCCCAACCCCGAAAAGCGCATCGAGAAGCGCACCATCACCCCGAAGACAGGAGTTTGACCATGGCATGGACACAAGACCAAATGGCGGCACGCGCCGCGCAGGAACTGCAGGACGGTTTTTACGTCAACCTCGGCATCGGCATCCCCACACTGGTTGCCAACCACACCGGTGACAAGGAAGTCTGGCTGCAGTCCGAAAACGGCATGCTGGGCATCGGCCCGTTTCCGACCGAAGACGAAGTGGACGCCGACCTGATCAACGCCGGCAAGCAGACCGTGACCACGCTCAAGGGCTCCAGCATCTTCGGCAGCCACGAGAGCTTTGCCATGATCCGCGGCGGCAAGATCAACCTGTCCATCCTGGGCGCCATGCAGGTGAGCGAGCAGGGCGACCTGGCCAACTGGATGATCCCCGGCAAGATGGTCAAGGGCATGGGCGGCGCGATGGACCTGGTGGCGGGCGTGAAGCGCGTCATCGTGCTGATGGAACACGTGGCCAAGAAGAAGGACGGCAGCACCGACCTGAAGATCCTGCCGCAGTGCACGCTGCCGCTGACCGGCGTGGGTGTGGTGGACCGCATCATCACCGACCTGGCCGTGATGGACGTGACCCCGCTGGGCCTGAAGCTGGTCGAACTGGCTCCCGGCGTGACGCGCGAAGAAGTGCAGTCCAAGACCGGTGTCACTTTGGTCTGATGGAGATGCAATACCCCGGGTAAGATAGCGCGAATCTATTCCCGGGGGATCCATGTCCAGAGCACTCAAATTTCTGCTGTTCATCTACTTCGTGGTGTTTATCGCCACGGGTACGTTCATGGTCCTGATCGTGAACGCGGACGAGAATTCGGCGCCCTGGATCGCTCTGCTCGCGCGCAACCACGGCATCGTGTTCGTGTGGCACCTGGCCTGCTGGATGGTGACCGGCATGTTCACCAGCTACTACTGGGACCTGTTCAACATGGGCAAGGGGCTGGAGTCGGTGCAGGTGGAACGCATGGTGCTGTGCATCCTCACATCGCCCTTCGTTTTCTACCCCACCTACAACCTGTGGCTCTCCAGCAGCTCGCAGAGTTACATCCTGTTTGAAGTCATCATCTTCCAGGGCGGCTTCTTCTGGCAGGCGCTGCTGACCAAGGCCAAACCGATTGAACAGGGCGTGAATATCCCCTGGTCCGTCAACAACGGCAACGGTCGCGCCGGTGCTCCGGCCAAGGCGGCCGGTGTGCCACCTTCCATGTGAAGTTTCCCCGGCGTAGCGGCATCCTGCTGCACCCCACCTCGCTGCCGGGACCGCACGGCAGCGGCGACTTCGGGGCGGGTGCCTACCACTTCATCGACTGGCTGCACACCGCCGGCCAGCGGCTCTGGCAGATCCTGCCGCTGGGCGCCATTGGAGCGGGCAATTCCCCATACATGAGCAGTTCCGCCTTTGCCGGCAATCCGCTGCTGATTGACCTGGCCGACCTGCAACGCGAGGGTTGGCTCAGCGAGGCCGATCTGGTGCCCGATACCCAGGTCAACGAAGGCCGCGTGGACTACACCTGCGTGCACCCTTGGCGCATGGAGCGCCTGGAGCGCGCGGCGCAGGCCTTCGCACAGACCGGGCGCGTGGAGCAGCGCGCGGCGCTGGACGCCTTCTGTGCGGCCCAGGCGCACTGGCTGGACACCTATGCGCTGTTCATGGCGCTGTCCGAGCAGCAGCCGGGGCGGCACTGGTGCGACTGGGATGCCGGCCTGGCCCGGCGCGACGCCGCCGCGCTGGTGCGTGCCCAGGCCCAGCACGCCGACCGCATCGCCTTCTGGACGTTTTGCCAATGGCGGTTCTTCACCCAGTGGCAGCGTCTGCGCGACTACGCCCATGCCAAGGGCGTCCAGATCATTGGCGACGCGCCCATCTTCATCGCCTTCCACAGCGCCGAGGTCTGGGCCCGCCCCGACCTGTTTGACCTGGACGCTTTGGGTCGGGTGCGCGCGGTGGCCGGTGTGCCGCCAGACTACTTCAGCCCCACCGGGCAGCGCTGGGGCAACCCTCTGTACCGCTGGGAGGCCCATGCCCGCGAGGGCTATGCCTGGTGGATCGCGCGCATCCGCCACACCTTTGCGCTGGTGGACATCGTGCGCATCGACCACTTCCGCGGCTTTGCCAGCTACTGGGAGGTGCCCGCCGACGCGCCCACCGCGATGGAGGGCCGCTGGCTGTCAGGGCCGGGTGCCGCGTTGTTCCAGGCGATCGAGGCCGCGCTGGGGCCGCTGCCCGTCATCGCCGAGGACCTGGGTGTGATTACGCCCGATGTGGAGGCGCTGCGCCGCGCCTTTGCCTTCCCTGGCATGCGCGTGCTGCAGTTCGCCTTTGGCGACGACAGCCGCAACCCCTTTCTGCCGCACCGCCACGCGCCGGATGCCGTGGTCTACACCGGCACGCACGACAACGACACCACCCAAGGCTGGTGGGCCGGTGCGCCCGAGGCCGAGCGCCAGCATGTGCGCGACTACCTGGGCGTGGACGGCTCTGCCATCCATTGGGACCTGATCCGCGCGGCCTACGCCAGCGTGGCCGATACCACCATGCACCCGTTGCAGGATGTGCTGGGCCTGGGCAGCGAGCACCGCATGAATTTTCCCGGCAAGGCCGAAGGCTACTGGGAGTGGCGCTTTGCGTGGTCGCAGGTGTTGCCCGAGCACGCCGCGCGACTGGCCCAGTGGGCCCAGCTCTACGGACGCGACGGCAGCAACGACGCCCTCTGAAGGCGGCGTACCCGGTTCAGGCCGGGCGCTCCTCGGTGTTTTCCTGCTGCGCGACGGCCTCCAGGCGCGGGCGGTCCAGCACCACGATGCCGCGTTGGCCGATGCGGATGACGCCTTCGCGCTCCATGGTCTTGAGTTCCACGTTCACGCGCTGGCGCGAACAGCCCAGCAGTTGGGCCAGTTCGTCCTGCACCAGGGTGATGCCCAGCGTGCTCTCCCCATTGGGCGGTGGCGTGCGTGGGCCGAAGCGGCGCAACAGGTGCAGCAACTGCTTGGCCAGGTGCGCGCGCAGCGGCAGCGTGGCCATGTCGTCCATCATCGAATAGAGAAAGCGCATGCGCCGTGCCTGCAGGGTGAGCAGGGCCTCGCCAAATTCGGAGTTTTCGCGCAGCAACTGGCGGAACACCGCTTCCGCCACGCTGAGCACGGTGGTGGGTCCGTGGGCATGGCCGTCGTAAGTGTTGGGGCCGCGGTGCAGCACTTCGGCCTCGCCGACCCAGATGCCGGGTTCCACATAGGCCAGGGTCACCTGGCGGCCTGATGACGAGGTACGGCGGATGCGGATGGCGCCGCTGGCACAGGTAAACCAGTACTGCGCCAGCTTGCCCTGCTCCATGAAGACCTCGCCATGCGCATAGCGCGTGACGGTGCCCAGGCGGAAGATGTCGTGCCGCAGGGATGGGCTGAGCGCCGCAAACCAGCGTCCCCGGTTGATGGCCTCGCGCTCCTCAGGGGAGAGAAACGGGCGCTGATAGCTGTGGTCGGAGGGCTCGTACATGGCGGCGCTTCTGGCTGGGTGCCCGCGCCCTGAGAAATCGGGTGAGCAGTGCGTGTGAAACACCGGGCATTTTACCGCCGGGGTCTACGCACCAGCGGCGGGAAAGACATAAGTGTGACAGCGCGGCCGTGGGCTGTTGTCTTGGCAGGAGTTCAAGCCAAATTGGGCTGTAGCCCTCGTGGAATGGGCGTGATGCGCTACGTTTCTAATAGCAATCAGACATCCATCTGTTGTGGAGTGGTGTGTCTCTAAACAAACATTTCAATAACTGTTGTAATATAGAAGCATGGAAAAAGAAACCGCCACTTCTGTCTTTGAGTCCCTGTCATCCGGCGCGCGGCTGGACATCTTCCGCCTGCTGGTCAAGGCCGCGCCGGATGGGTTGGTGGCGGGCGAACTGTCCACCGCCATCGGCATGGCACCCAGCAATGTGTCCTTCCACCTCAAGACCCTGACCCATTCCAGACTGGTCACCGTCGTGCAGGAAGGGCGCTTCCAGCGTTACCGCGCCAACCTGGGCCTGATGCAGGAAGTCATTGCCTACATGACCGAAGAATGCTGCGCCGGCCACCCCGAGCGCTGTGCTGAAACCTGCAACCCCCGAACCGGAGAACTGCCGTGACAACCATTGAAATCTTTGACCCCGCCCTGTGCTGCAGCTCGGGCGTGTGTGGTGTGGACGTTGACCAGAAACTGGTGGACTTTGCCGCCGATGTGGACTGGGCGAAGAAGGGCGGCGCCCAGATTGAGCGCTTCAACCTGTCGCAGCAGCCCATGGTGTTTGCCGAGCGCGCCGTGGTCAAGGGCATGCTGGAGCGCACCGGAGAAGATGCCTTGCCCCTGACCCTGGTGGATGGCGAGGTGGCACTGGCTGGCCGCTATCCCACCCGCGCCGACCTGGCCCGCTGGGCCGGCATTGCGCTGCCGTTGGAGCCCGTCAGCATTTCCAACGCCACCAACGTCTCCGGCAGTTGCTGCTCTGGCGGCAAGTGCTGCTAAACCAACCCGTGAGGATTCCATGCAATTCCTGACCAACGCGCCGCGCTTCCTGTTCTTCACCGGCAAGGGCGGCGTGGGCAAGACCTCCATCGCCTGTGCCACGGCCATCCAGTTGGCCGACGCGGGCCAGCGCGTGCTGTTGGTCAGCACCGACCCGGCCTCCAACGTGGGCCAAGTGTTTGGCATCACCATCGGCAACCACATCACCGCCGTGGCGGCAGTTGCCAACCTGAGCGCGTTGGAGATCGACCCGCAGGGCGCGGCCCAGGCCTACCGCGACCGCATCGTCGGCCCGGTGCGCGGCGTGCTGCCCGACAGCGTGGTCAAGGGCATTGAGGAACAGCTCTCCGGCGCCTGCACGACCGAGATCGCCGCCTTTGACGAGTTCACCAACCTGCTGACCGATGCCAGTCTGGAAGGCCAGTACGACCACATCATTTTCGACACCGCGCCCACCGGCCACACCATCCGCCTGCTGCAGTTGCCGGGCGCCTGGAGCGGCTTTCTGGAAGAGGGCAAGGGCGATGCGTCGTGCCTGGGCCCTCTGGCCGGGTTGGAGAAGCAGCGCACGCAATACAAGGCCGCCGTGGACGCCCTGGCCAACCCCACTCGAACCCGCCTGGTGCTGGTGGCGCGCGCCCAGGCCGCCACGCTGCGCGAGGCCGATCGCACCCACCGCGAGCTGGCCGCCATTGGGCTGACGCAGCAATACCTGGTGGTCAACGGTGTGTTTCCCACGACGGAAGTGGCCGGTGACCCGTTGGCGCAGGCCATCTGCGCGCGTGAGGCGCTGGCGATAGCGGCCATGCCGGATGCGTTGCGCCAGTTGCCCACCGACCAGATCGCGCTCAAGCCGTTCAATCTGGTGGGGCTGGACGCCTTGCGGCAATTGCTCAGCAGCACACCGGCTGTCTACAACCGGGCGGCTGCGGATGAGGGCCGCCCGGCCGCGCCCAGCCTGTCGGCTCTGGTGGATTCCATTGCACAAGGCGGCCATGGTCTGGTCATGCTGATGGGCAAGGGCGGCGTTGGCAAGACCACGCTGGCCGCTGCGGTGGCGGTGGAGCTGGCGCACCGCGGCTTGCCGGTGCACCTGACCACGTCGGACCCGGCCGCGCACTTGATGGAGACGCTGGACGGCACGCTGGAGAACCTGACCATCAGCCGCATCGATCCGCAAACCGTGACCGAACACTACCGCGCCCAAGTGCTGGCCTCCAAGGGCGCCAAGCTGGAAGCCCAGGGTCGTGCGCTGCTGGAAGAGGACCTGCGATCACCCTGCACGGAAGAGATTGCCGTGTTCCAGGCGTTCTCGCGCGTGATCCGCGAGGCCGGCAGGAAGTTTGTGGTGATGGACACGGCGCCCACCGGACACACACTGCTGCTGCTGGACGCCACCGGCGCCTACCACCGCGACATCGTGCGCCAGATGGGCAGCACCGGCGTGCACTTCACCACGCCCATGATGCAGTTGCAGGACCCCAAACAGACCAAGGTGCTGATCGCCACGCTGGCCGAAACCACGCCCGTGCTGGAGGCCGCCAACCTGCAGGCCGACCTGCGCCGCGCCGGGATTGAGCCCTGGGCCTGGGTCATCAACAACAGCGTGGCTGCCGTGCCGGTCACGTCGCCCTTGCTGCGCGAGCGTGCCCACAAGGAGCACGCCGAGATCGACGCGGTGGCCCGGCGCCACGCCACCCGCTACGCGCTGGTTCCGCTGCTGGCGGTGGAGCCGGTGGGCGTGCAGCGGCTGCTGCAACTGTCCGGCCATTGCGCAACTCCCTGAAACTCCCTGAAAGCTTGCCTGTATGACTGACAAAGTTCTCAACGTCCTGTTCCTGTGCACCCACAATTCGGCGCGCAGTATCCTGGCTGAGGCCATCCTGAACCACATCGGCCGTGGCCGCTTCCACGCGTATTCAGCCGGCAGCAGCCCGCGCGACAACCAGCAGCCCAATCCCCAGGGCCTGCAGGTGTTGCGGGCGGCGGGCATCTCCACCGAGGGGCTGCGCAGCAAGAGCTGGGACGAATTTGCGCTGCCCGATGCGCCGCACATGGACCTGGTGATTACGGTGTGTGACAACGCCGCCGGAGAGGTCTGCCCCTATTGGCCCGGCCAACCGGCCACCGCGCATTGGGGCTATCCCGACCCGTCCGCGGGGGAGGGTACCGATGCGCAAAAGCAGGAAGCCTTTCGCCAGACCCTGCACGCGCTCAAGCGCCGGCTGGAACTGCTGGTCAGCCTGCCGGCGGACAAGCTGGAGAAGACGTTGATCCAGTCCACCGCACGCGGCCTGGCGCAGGAGTGACGGCATGAGCGTGTTTGAGCGGTTTCTGACCGTCTGGGTGTTCCTGTGCATCGTGGCGGGCATTGCACTGGGGCGCGTGGCTCCAGAGCTGTTCCAGGCCATCAGCGCCATGGAGGTGGCCAAGGTCAATCTGCCGGTGGGCGTGCTGATCTGGGTGATGGTCATCCCCATGCTCGTCAAGGTGGACTTCGGCGCCCTGCACGAGGTGCGCCAGCACGTGAAGGGCATTGGCGTCACGCTGTTTGTGAACTGGCTGGTCAAGCCGTTCAGCATGGCCTTTCTGGGCTGGCTGTTCATCCGCAACCTGTTTGCACCCTTGCTGCCACCCGACCAGATCGACAGCTACATCGCCGGCCTGATCCTGCTGGCCGCAGCGCCGTGCACGGCCATGGTGTTCGTGTGGAGCCGGCTCACCAAGGGCGACCCGCTGTTCACGCTGTCGCAGGTGGCGTTGAACGACAGCATCATGGTGGTGGCCTTCGCGCCGCTGGTGGCCTTTCTGCTGGGCATCTCCGCCATCACCGTGCCGTGGGACACGCTGCTGATCTCGGTGGTGCTGTACATCGTGATCCCGGTCGTGTTGGCGCAACTGTGGCGCAAGCGCCTGCTCAAGGGCGGGCAGGCCGCGTTCGACGCCGCCATGCAGCGCATCGGCCCCTGGTCCATTGCCGCGCTGTTGGCCACGCTGGTGCTGCTGTTCGCCTTCCAGGGCGAAGCCATCCTGCAACAACCCTTGGTGATTGCGCTGCTGGCGGTGCCGATTCTGATCCAGGTGGCTTTCAATTCCGCGCTGGCCTATTGGCTGAACCGCGCGCTGGGTGAGAAGCACAACGTGGCCTGCCCCTCCGCGCTGATCGGCGCGTCCAACTTCTTCGAACTGGCGGTGGCCGCGGCCATCAGCCTGTTCGGCGTCCACTCCGGTGCCGCGCTGGCCACCGTGGTGGGGGTGTTGATCGAGGTGCCGGTGATGCTGCTGGTGGTGCACCTCGTGAACCGGTCCAAGGGGTGGTACGAGCAGGGGATCAATGGTCAAGCTTGAACATCGCCACCGTTTGTACCTGTTCCTGGGCCTGACCCTTCAGGCTTGAGGCGGCAGCGGCCATCTGTTCCACCAGTGCCGCGTTCTGTTGTGTGACCTGGTCCATCTGGTTGATGGCCTCGCCAATTTGCGACACGCCCTGGCTTTGTTCGTTGCTCGACGCGCTGATTTCTCCCATGATGTCGGTGACGCGGCGGATGCTGCCCACCACTTCGGTCATGGTAGCTCCAGCCTTGTCCACCAGTGCCGTACCTTGTTCTACACGCTCGACACTGGTGCTGATGAGGGTCTTGATCTCTTTGGCCGCCTCCGCGCTGCGCCCGGCCAGAGAGCGCACCTCACTGGCCACGACCGCGAAGCCGCGGCCTTGCTCACCGGCGCGCGCGGCCTCAACCGCCGCATTGAGCGCCAGGATATTGGTCTGGAAGGCAATGCCGTCGATGACGCTGATGATGTCGCTGATCTTGCGGCTGGATTCATTGATGCCCTTCATGGTTTCGACCACCTGGCCGACCACTTCACCACCTGACACCGCCACACTGGATGCCTTCTGGGCCAGTTGATTCGCCTGGCGTGCACTGTCGGCATTCTGTTTGACCGTTGACCCCATCTCTTCCATGGAGGCCGCGGTCTGTTCCAGGGCACTGGCCTGCTGCTCCGTGCGGGCACTCAGGTCGTTGTTGCCGTGGGCAATTTCGGCACTCGCAGTCGCAACGCTTTCCGATCCCTGCCGGACCTTGCCGACTACATCGGCCAGACCAGCACGCATGCGCTCCATGGAGGCGAGCAGGCTGGTGGATGGACCATTGATGTCGATGGCCATGCTCAGATCGCCGGATGCGATCCGGTTGACCACTTCGGACGCGTACTGTGGCTCTCCGCCCAGTTGCCGCTGGATAGAGCGAAAGAGGAGTGCGCCCAACGTGCCCATCAGAATCAGCAGCACGCCGCCAATGGCAAGGTACTTGTAGGCGTAGGACATGAACGCCGCGTCCAGGTCATCAATGAACACGCCATTTCCAACAACCCAGTTCCATGGCTCGAACCGAATTGCGCCCAGCAGTTTGGGTACCGGCGTTTTGGTGGAGTCGCCGGGGCGGGCAACGTACGCGATCATGTACACGCGATCCGCCTTTGCGAGATCAGTGACGTAAATGTCGGATGTCATCCGACCATCCGCCGTCTTGGAGCCTTTGTCGACCTTGCCAATGCGGCTCAGGTCTGCGTGGACCAGCATCTGGTTGTCCATGGTTCGGACAAAGATGTAGTCGTCTTCGTGGCGCAGGCCTGAAAGCGCCTCCTTGGCCTGGCTTTGCGCCTCTTCACGGCTGAGCTTGCCGCTGGCCTCCAGTTTTTGGTAGCGTTCGAGCACGCCTCGGCTCAAGAGTGCCACTTTGTGTATTTCTTCCTGGCGACCTTCGTAGAGGTTTTGGCGCAAGGCATACAGGCCAAACGCGCTGGTCAGCACGATGCCAATAAGCGCCGCTGCAATGATGAAGATGATCCTGTGGCGCAATTTCATATGGGGTGTTCCGTGGGCCGAATCGGTTTCGGTGTGGAAACACGATAGCGCACTTTGTGACGGCTATCGCTACACGTTTCCACCTACGCTAGGTATCAATCCATCCTGGTTGACAAATTCAATATTGCATTTCCGACATGCAACAAAAAGCCCCGACAAGAATGCCGAGGCTAACCCCTTGCGGGACTGGTCCAGGAAACAAAACCAGTGTGACCCGAATCACGATTCCACTGTAGTCCTGCAGCACCCGTCGTAGCCCCGCATGAGCGGGTGGATTGCGGTCCAAATCGCGGACTTGCGGTGAAGGAAACCGAATGGCGCCCTGGATGCCTCGTGGAGGCCCATGAATGGTTGAAACATGAGTCCGATATAGTTTTGGTGGTCAATTTCACAAAAGGTAGGACGCATGACATTCACCGATTCCATAAAGGTCTGTTTCACCAAGTACGCTGAATTCAAGGGCTGCGCTTCGAAGTCCGAGTTCTGGTGGTGGGTACTGTTTACCGTCGTTGCAACCATGTCGCTCAGCGTCGTTAGCGACACGTTGTCGGCCGCGTTTTCAATCGCGACCCTTTTGCCCGGGATAGCCGTCAGCACACGTCGTCTCCACGACATCGACAAAAGCGGTTGGCAGCAACTTTGGACGCTCATTCCGATTTTCGGATGGCTTCTGTTGCTTTACTGGCTGGTCCAAGACTCCAAAGTTCCGAATCGCTTTTCAGAACAAGCTTAGGCTGCATTCCTGTGTTGGTAGTTCTGAAAACGAATCAGGAAAAACCAGGGAAATACCAACATGGACACCAACAAAAAAGCCCGCTTCACTCGGGAAGACGGGCTTTTGAGGCTGCTGGATGCGTTGTGAAACGCTAATCTGGAGCGGGTGAAGGGAATCGAACCCTCGTATGAAGCTTGGGAAGCTGCCGTTCTGCCATTGAACTACACCCGCATTGGTCCAGATTCTACTTCTGGATGTCGCCAATGCAGAGGTACTTCACCTCCACATAGTCGTCCATGCCAAAGTGGCTGCCCTCGCGGCCCAGGCCGGATTGCTTCACGCCGCCAAACGGCACGTGCTCGGTGGCCAGGATGCCGACGTTGATGCCCACCATGCCGTATTCCAGTGCCTCACCCACACGGTAGATGCGGCCGATGTCGCGGCTGTAGAAGTAGCTGGCCAAACCGAATTCAGTGTTGTTGGCGGCGTCGATGGCCTCTTGCTCGGTCTTGAACTTGAACACCGGGGCGAAGGGGCCGAAGGTTTCTTCCTTGGCGCACAGCATGTCGGCCGTGGCGTTGGCCACCACGGTGGGTTCGAAGAACTGGCCCGAGCCCAGGCTGGAGAGGCGTTTGCCGCCCGCCAGCACCTTGCCGCCCTTGGCGACGGCGTCGTCCACATGGCGCTGCACCTTCTCCAGCGCGGCTTCCTCGATCAGCGGGCCCTGGTTCACGCCGTCGGCAAAGCCGTTGCCGACCTTGGCCGTGGCCACCTTGGCGGCAAACTTCTGCACGAACTGGTCGTACACGCCTTCCTGCACGTAGAAGCGGTTGGTGCAGACGCAGGTCTGGCCGGCGTTGCGGTACTTGCTGGCAAAGGCGCCTTCAACGGCCGAGTCAACGTCGGCATCGTCGAACACGATGAAGGGGGCGTTGCCGCCCAGTTCCAGCGACAGCTTCTTCACCGTGGGCGCGCTCTGCGCCATCAGGATGCGGCCCACTTCGGTGGAACCGGTGAAGCTGATGTGGCGCACCACGTCGCTGGCGCACAGCACCTTGCCGATGGCAATTGAGTTGGCGCTGTCGGCGCACAGCATGTTCAGCACACCTGCGGGCAAGCCGGCGCGCACGGCCAGCTCGGCAGCGGCCAGCGCGGTCAGGGGCGTCAGTTCGGCGGGCTTGATGATCACCGGGCAGCCGGCGGCCAGGGCCGGGGCCACCTTGCGGGTGATCATGGCCAGCGGGAAGTTCCACGGCGTGATCGCCGCGCACACGCCGATGGGCTGCTTCAGCACCATCAGGCGGCGATTGTTGTCGAACTGGGGCAGGGTCTCGCCGTTGACGCGCTTGGCTTCCTCGGCAAACCATTCCACGAAGCTGGCGCCGTAGGCGACTTCGCCCTTGGCCTCGGCCAGCGGCTTGCCTTGCTCGGCGGTCATCAGGCGGCCCAGGTCGTCCTGGTTGGCCATCAGCAGGTCGAACCACTTGCGCAGGATGATGCTGCGTTCCTTGGCGGTCTTGGCCTTCCACGCCGGCCAGGCGGCGTTGGCGGCAGCAATCGCGGCTTCGGCGTCCGCCGCAGTCAGGTTGGCCACGTCGGCCAGCTTCTCGCCGGTGGCAGGGTCGAGCACGTCAAATCGGCTAGCGCCCTTCAGCCATTGGCCATTGATAAGGCCGTCAGTCTTCAAGAGGCTGGGGTCCTTGAGCTGGGAAAGAGGCGATGCAGACATGGTTTGCTCCTATGCTTATAAACAAAATCGGGCTCTAGCCCTCGTGGAATATGCGTTAGTAGCTATTAAAAAAATAGCTACTTCCGAAACCGGCATGCCAGTGGCGGGTATTGCACCGGCATCCATTTGCGTAGCTACTTTAACGCCGGCGCCCGCGCAGCCACTCCAGCACCAGCAGCAGGCTGGTGGTGAACAGGATCAGCAGCGTGGCTACCGCGGCGATGGTGGGCGAGATGTTTTCGCGGATACCGGTGAACATCTGGCGCGGCAGCGTGGTCTGTTCGGCCCCGGCCAGGAACAGGGTGACCACCACTTCGTCAAACGAGGTGGCAAAGGCAAACAGCGCGCCGGAGATGACGCCCGGTGCAATCACCGGCAGGGTGATGCGCAGGAAGGTGCGAAACGGTGTCTCGCCCAGACTGAGCGAGGCGCGGACCAGGTTGTGGTTGAAGTTGGACAGCGTGGCCAGCACGGTGGTCAGCACAAAGGGTGCGCCCAATGCGGCGTGCACGGCGATCAGCCCCACGTAGCTGTCGGTCAGGCCCAGCGGTGCAAAGTACAGGTAGGTGGCCACGCCCACCACGATGATGGGCACCACCATCGGCGCGATCAGCACCGCCATCAGCAGGCCCTTGAAGCGGAAGTCGGTGCGTGACAGGCCCACTGCCGCCAGAGTGCCCAAGGCGGTGGCGATGACCGTGGCCGCCGGCGCCACGATGAAGCTGTTGCGCGTCGCGTTGGCCCACTCGGGTGCGTTGAACAGGTTCTGGTACCACCTGAGCGAGAGTCCCGGCATGGGGTAGCTCAGGAAGGAACTGCTGGAGAACGACAGCGGAATGATGGCCAGGATGGGGGCCAGCAGGTAGACCAGCACGGCCACGCAGACGAGGCGCAACGCCCACCAGCCGGCCTTGTCGGCCAGGGTGTAGTACAGGGGGAATTCAGGCAGCTTGAACATGGTCGTATTCGTGTTGTGGGGCTTCAGGCCAGGGCCAGGTCCGCTTTGCCAACGCGGCGGTACACGCCGTACAGCACCAGCGTGGTGGTTAGCAGCAGGGCGCCCAGCGCGCAGGCCATGCCCCAGTTGACTTCGACGTTGGTGTAGCGGGCGATGTAGTAGCTCAGCATCTGGTCGTCCGCACCACCCAGCAGGGCTGGCGTGATGTAGTAGCCAATCGACAGGATGAACACCAGCAGGGCACCGGCACCCACGCCGGGGAAGGTCTGCGGCACATAGACGCGCATGAAGGCGGCCAGCGGCGCGCTGCCCAGGGACACGGCGGCGCGCACATAGGTGGGCGGCACGCTTTTCATGACGCTGTAGAGTGGCAGGATCATGAAGGGCAGCAGGATGTGCGTCATGGAAATGATGACGCCGGTGCGGTTGAACAGCAGCTCCAGCGGCTTGGCTGTGACGCCCAAGTCCAGCAGGGCGGTGTTGATCAGGCCTTCGGACTGCAGCAGCACGATCCACGCGGCCACGCGCACCAGGATGGAGGTCCAGAACGGCACCAGCACCACAATCATCAGCACGTTGGCCCGGCGCTCCGACAGGGTGGAGAGCCAATAGGCCAGCGGGTAGGCCAGCAGCAGGCACAGCAGGGTGACGACCCCGCTGATCTCGAAGGTGCGCAGCAGGATGCCGCCGTAGGCGCGCTGCTCTTCGGGCATGCGCTCGATATCGCCCAGGGCATCGCGGCGCAGATCGACCGAGGCCAGCAGGTAGTCCGGTGTCCAGCGCGCGCCGTTCTTGGCGATGGCCTGCCAGAACTCGACGTCAGCCCAGCGGGCATCCTTGTCCAGCAATTGCTGGCGCACCGCGTCGGCATCGCCCTCGATGGGGAGCGCCTTGTAGGCGCCCATGATCAGCGAGCGGGCACCGGGGGCTTCGGTGTTGAGACGGCGGGCCAGGGCGCCGGCGTCAGATGTATCGGGGAGGTGGGACAGGTCCTGCACCAGTGCGGCATAGGCGCCGGCAGCCGGTTGCGAGCGACGGTCCCATTGGGCCAGGGCCTGCACCGTGGTGGGCAGGGCCTTGGCGACTTCGGGGTTTTCCACGGCGCGCATCAACAGCGCGCCAATGGGAACCAGCAGCGTCAGGAGCAGAAACACCAGCAGGGGCACTGTCAGGAAGAAGGCCCGCCATTTGCGGCGCGACTCTGCGCGGGACAGTGCGGCGCGCAGATCGCCCGGGGGCGGGTTGACATGGGCTTGCATGGACATGGTGGTCTGCTCCTGCGGTGCTGCGGCTTACTGGGTCGCCCAGGCTGCGAAGCGCTTCTCCAGCGCCTCGCCCTGGTCAGCCCAGAAGGTGGTGCTGAACTGGATCGCGTCTTTGGCGTTCTTCTCGGATGTGGGCAGGTCGCCCAGCACCTTCTTGTCCAGCTTGGCCAGCGCCTTCTTGTTGGTAGGGCCGTAGGCAATGTTCTGGGCGTAAACGGCCTGGTTCTCGGGCTTCATCGCGAAGTTCAGGAACTTGTAGACCGCGTCCTTCTTGGCCGTGCCCTTGGGGATGACCCAGTAGTCCAGGTCATAGATGCCACCGGGCCAGTAGATCTGCAGGTTGCGTCCTTCGCGGTTGGCGGCGTCGATGCGGCCGTTGTACACGGTGGAGAGCACCACGTCACCGGCCACCAGGAACTGGGGTGCCTGGGCACCGGCTTCCCACCACTGGATACTGGGCTTGAGCGTGGTCAGCTTCTTGAAGGCGCGCTCGGCGCCTTCCTTGGTGGCCAGGACCTTGTACACATCGGCGGGCTTCACGCCATCGGCCATGAGCGCGAACTCCAGGTTGTAGCGCGCGCCCTTGCGCATGCCGCGCTTGCCGGGGATCTTCTTGGTGTCAAAGAAATCGGCCCAGCTGGTGGGCGCGGTCTTGAGCTTGTCGCCGTTGTAGGCCATCACGGTGGACCAGACGAACACGCCCACGCCGCACTCGGTCACGGCGGAGGGCAGCAGATCGGTTTTCGGGGCAATCTTGCTGTAATCCAGCTTCTCGAACAGGCCCTCGTCGCAGCCACGGGCCACGTCGGGGGATTCGACTTCGACCACGTCCCAGGTCACGTTCTTGGTGTCCACCATGGCCTTGATCTTGGCTTGCTCGCCGTTGTATTCCACGGCGGTGACTTTCACGCCTTCCTTGGCGATGGGTTCGTAGTAGGCCACCTTCTGGGCATTGGCGTTGGCGCCACCGAAGTTCACGACGGTGATGGCGTCTTCTGCGTGGGCCGTCAGGGCCATGCAGGCTGCCAGGGATGCCAGAGTGATCAGGCTTTTTTTCATGGAACGGGTTCCTTTACAGGTTGGTTGGGGACAGGGAAGGGAGCAAAAAATGAAGCAATTCACACGGAATAGATGCGGGTGTACTGGGTCGGGAACTCCAGGTACACCGCGCTGCCGGCAACGGGTGGGTGCAGTGCACAGGGGTGGGTCAGCGCCAGCTTGACCACGGCCTGCTCCTGCGCGGTTCCCAGGTCGCACAGCAGGCGCACATGGTCGCCGTAGTAGACGATGTCAAACACGGTGGCGGTGACGCAGTTGGCTTCGCCGGGGTTGTCCTGGTGCAGGACGATGCGCTCGGGGCGCACGCAGGCTTCCACCTGGGCGCCTTGGGCGGCCTGGTTGATGTTCAGGCCCTGCAAGGTATGGCCGCTGCCCGCCAGCGTGATGCCGCTGGAGTGGGCATCAACGCGCAGCGTGCCGCGCAGGATGGTGCTGTCGCCGACAAAGCCCGCCACGAAGCGGTTGCTGGGGGTTTCATACAGCGACTGTGCGTCGGCCAGTTGCTGGATGACGCCCTCGTTGAAAACCGCCACGCGGTCGCTCATGGTCAGCGCCTCGCCCTGGTCGTGCGTCACGTAGACAAAGGTCACGCCCAACTGGTGGTGCAGTTCCTTGAGCTCGATCTGCATGTGTTCGCGCAGCTGCTTGTCCAGCGCGCCCAGCGGCTCGTCCATCAGCACCAGTTGCGGCTCGAACACCAGCGCACGGGCCAGCGCCACGCGCTGCTGCTGGCCGCCCGACAGGCGCGCCGGCATGCGTTCGTCCATGCCGGTGAGGCGCACCATGGCCAGCGCCTTCTTGACGCGCTGCTCCTGCTCGGCCTTGGGCACCTTGCGCACGGTCAGCGGGTAGGCCACGTTCTGTGCCACCGTCATGTGGGGGAACAGCGCGTAGTTCTGGAACACCATGCCGAAGTTGCGCTTGTGCGGCGGCGTGCTGGTGATCTGCTTGCCGTCGAGCAGGATGTCCCCCGCCGTGGGGGACTCGAACCCGGCCAACATCATCAGCGTGGTGGTCTTGCCCGAGCCCGAGGGGCCCAGCAGGCTCAGGAATTCGCCGCGTTGGATGTCGAGGTTCAGCGCCCGTACGACCAGTTGTTCACCGTCGTACGTTTTTTGCACGCCGCTGAAGCGCACCAGGGGTTCTGTGGAGGACATGTTGTGCATGGAGGGCGTAAAAGGCTGTCAGGCCACGGCTGCGAAGCTCTCGGCCAGGATGGCCAAGCCCTCTTCCAGCAGGGCGTCGGTTGCGGTGAGTGGAACCAGAATGCGGATCACATTGCCATAGGTTCCGCACGATAGCAAGACCAGGCCGCGGCGTGCCGCCTCGGAAACCACCTTCTTGGTCAGCGCGGCGTCTGGGCGGTGTACGTCGCCGCCTTCAAACAGTTCGATGGCGACCATGGCGCCCAGGCCGCGTACATCGCCGATGGCAGGGACCTTGGCGGCCAGGTCCTTGAGTGCGCGCACCAGCAGGGCGCCCATGTCCTGGCTGCGGGTGAGCAGTTTTTCCTTGGCAAAGACGTCCATCACGGCCAGCGCGGCGGCGCAGGCCACGGGGCTGCCCGCATAGGTGCCGCCCAGGCCGCCGGCGGCGGGGGCATCCATCACATCGGCACGCCCCACCACGCCAGAAAGGGGGAAGCCGCCGGCCAAGGACTTGGCGGTGGTGATCAGGTCGGGTGCCACGGGCCATTGCTCGCAGGCGAACCAGGTGCCGGTGCGGCCCGCGCCGGTTTGCACTTCGTCGGCAATCAGCAGGATGCCGTGGCGGTCCGCCAGGGTCTTGAGCCCGGCGATGAACTCGGGCGGGGCAACATAGAAGCCGCCTTCGCCTTGCACCGGCTCCACAATGAAGGCCGCCACGCGCTCGGGCTCCACGTCGTTCTTGAAGATCAGCTCGACCGAGTGCAGCGCATCGGCCACGCTGACGCCGTGCAGCGGGTTGGGGAACAGGGCATGGAACATTTCGCCCGGGAAGGGGCCAAAGCCCACCTTGTAAGGCGCGACCTTGCCGGTCAGGCCCAGCGTCAGGTTGGTGCGGCCGTGGTAGCCGCCGGTGAAGGCAATCACGCCGGGGCGCTTGGTGTAGGCGCGGGCGATCTTGACGGCGTTTTCCACGGCCTCGGCGCCGGTGGTCAGCAGCAGGCTCTTCTTGGCGAAGTTGCCTGGGGCCAGGCTGTTGAGGCGCTCGCAGACTTCCACGTAGGGCTCATAGGCCACCACCTGGAAGCAGGTGTGGGTGTACAGGTCGAGCTGGGCCTTCACCGCGTCAATGACTTCCGGGTGCAGGTGCCCGGTGTTGAGCACGGCAATGCCGCCGGCAAAGTCGATGTAGCGGCGGCCTTCGACATCCCAGAACTCGGCGTTGCGGGCGTTCTTGATGAAAATTTCGTGGGCCTGGCCAACGCCACGGGCCACGGCAGTTTGGCGGCGGGCCATGAGGGCGGAGTTCAGCAGGTTGCGATCTGTTTGCATGGGATTCTGGTTTGGTTGAACGAATGGTTGAACTATAAAAATCCGTTTCCCATGCGTCCATGTACACCCGCAGCAGAAATTTGGCACACTGTGCAGGTCTAGAATCCTGTACAGGGTTTCCCTAATATGGTGCACTTGGCGCCATCTCCCCAGCCGCTTCTTTTTGCCTCCCGATGCTCACTCTCAGCGCCGAAATTTCAACCCCCTTGGTCAGCCAGATCGTGGATGGGTTGCGGGGTCTGATTGCGGGGCAGGTGCTCAAGCCGGGCAGCAAGTTGCCGTCGATCCGGGCCTTCGCCGCATCGCACAACGTGAGTGTGTTCACGGTGGTGGAGGCGTATGACCGCCTGGTCGCACAGGGCTGGTTGGTGTCGCGCGCGCATGCCGGGTTTTTCGTCAAACGCCGTGAAGAAGGCGGTGGTCCCGGCGCCGGCGCCGGACGGCTGCCCCAGGATGCGCCCCGTTTTGATGCACGCTGGTACCTCAAGCAGATTTTCGAGAACCGCAATTTGCCGCTGAAGCCCGGCTGCGGCTGGCTGCCGCACGACTGGTTGTTTGGCGACGCGGTGCGGCGCAGCATGCGCCAGCTCTCCATCGACGGCCCGGAGCTCGATGGCTACGGCCTGCCCTATGGGCACATGGCTCTGCGCATGATGATTGCCGAGTCGCTGGCCGAGCGACAGATTCCGGTGGAGGCCGCACAGGTCCTGATGACGCACGGCTCCAGCCAGGCGCTGGACCTGGTGGCGCGCTGCCTGCTGAGGCCCGGGGATGCGGTGCTGGTGGACGACCCCGGCTACCCCAACCTGATGTTCATGCTGCGCTTCCTGGGGGTGCAAATCATCGGCGTGCCGCGCACGCCCACCGGTTATGACCTGACCGCGCTGGAGTCGCTGGTCATGGCGCACCGGCCCAAGGCTTTTTTTACCCAGCCGCGCCTGCAAAGCCCCACCTGCTCGGTGGCGTCGGTCGCGCATCTGCACCGCTTGCTGCAACTGGCGGACCGGCACGACTTTGTGCTGGTGGAAAACGATATCTACGCCGACATGGACATCCCGTCGCGCTCCACGCTGGCCAGCTTGGACCAGTTGCGGCGCGTGGTCTATGTGGGCAGCTACTCCAAGACCATCTCGCCCAACCTGCGCGTGGGCTATTTGCTGGCGCGCGCCGATCTGCTGACCGAGTTCGTGCAGTTGAAGATGATTGCGGGCCTCACCTCGTCGGACATTGCCGAACGGGTGACATTTGGCGCCATCACCGACGGGCGCTGGCGCAAGCACCTCAAATCCCTGCGCGACCGGCTGGGCGAGGCCCAGCGGCAGGTGGGCCGCCGCCTGGACAGCCTGGGGTTTGAGCTCTTCCATGAGCCCGAGGCGGGCATGTACCTGTGGGCCCGCCACCCCGATTTGCCCGACAGTGCCGAACTCTCGCAGGCCGGTACCCTGGAAGGCATCATGTTGGGGCCAGGGCAACTGTTCCTGGTGGAGCCGCGCACCACCGGCTGGCTGCGCTTCAACGTGGCTTTCTGCAATGACGAACGCCTGTGGCGCTTCCTGGAAGAGCGCATCGAGATGGGCCAGCGCGTCGAGCAGGCCTGAACGGGCAGGGAAGCGGGCCACCAGGCCCCCGGGCGCGGCGATAATAGCGGGTTCCATTGATCCACCACTCGAAGAAACCACGTCATGACCCAGCCCACAATGAGTGTTGCCGACATTCGCAAGACCTTTCTCGATTTTTTTGAATCCAAAGGCCACACCGTGGTCGAAAGCAGCCCACTGGTGCCGGGCAACGACCCCACGCTGATGTTCACCAACTCGGGCATGGTGCAGTTCAAGGACGTGTTCCTGGGCCACGACAAGCGTTCCTACGTGCGCGCCGCCTCGGTGCAGGCCTGCCTGCGCGCCGGCGGCAAACACAACGACCTGGAAAACGTGGGCTACACCGCGCGCCACCACACCTTCTTCGAGATGCTGGGCAACTGGAGCTTTGGCGACTATTTCAAGCGCGAATCGCTGATGTGGGCCTGGGAACTGCTGACCGAGGTCTACAAGCTGCCCAAGGACAAGCTCTGGGCCACCGTCTACATCGACGATGACGAGGCCTACGCCGTCTGGACCCAGGACATCGGCCTGCCCCCCGAGCGCGTGGTGCGCATCGGTGACAACAAGGGCGCCAAATACATGTCCGACAACTTCTGGATGATGGCCGACACCGGCCCCTGCGGCCCCTGCTCGGAAATCTTCTACGACCACGGCCCCGAAATCGCCGGCGGCCCTCCCGGCAGCCCCGATCAGGACGGCGACCGCTACATCGAAATCTGGAACAACGTGTTCATGCAGTTCGACATGCAGCCCGATGGCTCGGTCAAGCCGCTGCCCGCACCCTGCGTGGACACCGGCATGGGCCTGGAGCGCCTGGCCGCCATCCTGCAGCACGTGCACAGCAACTACGAGATCGACCTGTTCGACAAGCTGATCCAGGCTGCAGCCCGCGAGACCGGCTGCACCGACCTGCAGAACAAGAGCCTGCGCGTGATTGCCGACCACATTCGCGCCACCGCCTTCCTGGTGAGCGACGGCGTGCTGCCCGGCAACGAAGGCCGCGGCTACGTGCAGCGCCGCATCATCCGCCGCGCCATCCGCCACGGCTACAAGCTGGGCCAGAAGACGCCGTTCTTCCACAAGCTGGTGGCTGACCTGGTCGCCGTCATGGGCGATGCCTACCCGCGCCTGGCCGCGCAGCAACAGCGCATCACCGATGTGCTGCGGATTGAGGAAGAGCGTTTCTTCGAGACGCTGGCCACCGGCATGGAGATTTTGGACACGGCCCTGGCAGGCGGCGCCAAGCAACTGCCCGGTGACGTGGCCTTCAAGCTGCACGACACCTATGGCTTCCCGCTGGATTTGTCGGCCGACGTGTGCCGCGAGCGCGATGTGGCGGTGGACGAAGCCGGCTTTAACGCCGCCATGGAGGCGCAAAAGGCCAAGGGCCGCGCTGCCGGCAAGTTCAAGATGGATCGCGCCCTGGAATACGATGCCCACGGCAACGCCTTCGTCGGCTACGACCACTTCACGTTTGCTACGAATATCGTAGCGCTCTACGCAGATGGCGCGAGGGCTGAGGAGCTAAAAGAGGGTCAAGCCGGGGTCGTGGTGCTGGACACCACACCCTTCTATGCCGAGAGCGGTGGCCAAGTGGGTGACCAGGGCGCCATCTTCTGCGACCACGCGTTGTTCATGGTGGACGACACGCAAAAGATCAAGGCCGACGTCTACGGTCACCACGGCCAGGTCAAGACCGGCAGCATCAAGGTCGGCGACCTGGTCAACGCCCATGTGGATGCCACGCTGCGCGCCTCCACCATGCGCAACCACTCCGCCACCCACCTGATGCACAAGGCCCTGCGCGAGGTGCTGGGCGAGCACGTGCAGCAAAAGGGCAGCCTGGTCACGCCCGAGCGCACGCGCTTCGACTTTGCCCACAATGCGCCGGTGACGGACGAGCAGATCCACGAGATCGAATTCCGCGTCAACGCCGAAATCCTGAAGAACGCCGCCACCGAGGCGCGCGTCATGGACATCGAATCCGCGCAGAAGACCGGCGCCATGATGCTGTTCGGCGAGAAGTACGGTGAGACCGTGCGCGTGCTGGACATCGGCACCAGCCGCGAACTCTGTGGCGGCACGCACGTGTCCCGCACCGGTGACATCGGCCTGTTCAAGGTGGTGGGCGAGAGCGGCGTGGCCGCCGGCGTGCGCCGCATCGAGGCCGTTACCGGCCAGAACGCACTGGCTTACCTGCAGAACCTGGAAGACACCGTGGGCGCTGCTGCCAGCACGCTCAAGGCCCCGGTTGCCGAGCTGACCGACAAGCTGGGCCATGTGCTGGACCACGTCAAGGCGCTGGAGAAGGAAGTGGCGGCCCTGAAGGGCAAGCTGGCCAGTGCCCAGGGCGACGAGATGCTGAGCCAGGCCGTCGACATCAACGGCGTGAAGCTGTTGGTGGCCAAGCTCGATGGTGCGGACGTGAAAACTCTGCGCGGAACCATGGACAAGCTGAAAGACAAGCTCAAGACCGCCGTCATCGTGCTCGGCGTGGTTGACGGCGAGAAGGTCCAGATCGCCGTAGGCGTGACCACCGACACCACGGCCAAGGTCAAGGCTGGCGAGTTGGTGAATTTCATTGCCGCGCAGGTCGGCGGCAAGGGCGGCGGCAAACCGGACATGGCCATGGCCGGTGGCACCGAGCCGTCCAAGCTGGCGGCTGCACTGGCCAGTGTGCAAGGCTGGGTCGCCGCCAAGCTTTGATTGGGTCCGATGCGATGAATCGGATCGGGAAGGATCCCCATCCCCGCGCTGTGCGGGCGTGTGGTTCCCGTTTTCTCGGCTGACAAGCCAATGAAAGTATTACGATGATTGATGGTGAATTGGGAAGCAGGAACAGTATGGGCGGGGCTGGCAACACGCTTCTTCCTGCGGCACCATGGCTGGTTTTCGTGCGCAAGGCGGGTGACGAAGTGCGCGCGATGGGGGGCAGTCTTCAACTGGCCAGGAGCTACGGCAGAGACGTAGCCATCGTCTATCTCAATGGCTCCGATGGGTGTGACACAGATTTCCTGCCGGAGGTGCGACGCGTTTACGTGGGGGGCGTGCAAGAAGGCTATCCGGACGTGGCGTCACTGTCCGCCTTGGTGGAAGAAATAGCCCCGGCCACCGTTTTCTACCCTTCGCGTCTGGAGGACGATGCCGATCTTCGCGACGCAGCCTCCGCCGTGGAGAGCATGCTGGCCGCGGCTGGATATGTCGGTGGGGCGTGGGCCTACGAGCTGACGCGAATGGGAGAGTTCAATCGAACCATTGACATCTCATCCGTGGCAGCCCGGAAACACGCGGTGCTTGAACAGCAGCGGTCCGCTGGTGTGCTGACGGCGGATGAGCTGCTTCAGACGGATTTGACGCAGCGTTTGCAGGGACTGAAGACGGGCGGTGTCGCGGCAGCTGAAGTCTTTTGGGCGGTGGACCGGTTTGAGGCGCTCAAGGGAGTGACGTCCACGTTGAACCATCTGGCAGTCCGCAGTACGGGTGACACGTCCTCTGGACCCGCCAAAGTGTCCGTGGTGATACGGACCCGCAATCGCCCCCAACTGCTGCGGGAAGCGATTGCCAGCCTCGTCATTCAGGCATATCCGCAGCTTGATGTGGTTGTGGTCAACGATGGTGGTGCTTCCGTTGCTGCAGAGTTGGAGCCGTTTCGGCCAAGCCTGGGCATGACCCTGATTGAACTGCCGAACTCGCACGGCCGGTGCGCTGCCGCCAATATCGGGATTTCGAAGGCTACGGGCGATTGGTTGCTGATGCTGGACGACGACGACCTGTACGTTGCGTATGGCATTCACGCCTTGGTGGCGAAGGCGGTAGATATCGACTCGGTTTACTTCGGCAAGGTGGAGTCCTGGTTGTACGAGGATGGGCAACGTCGCTATCTGCGAACTTTTGGCGGTGAATATGACGCGGATCTGATGATGTTTCAGAATCAGATACCGTTCATCGGTTGTCTTATGCCGATGTCGCACGTGCGGGACATTGGAGGCGTAGATGAATCCCTGGAGTGTTTCGAGGATTGGGATCTCTACCTGCGCTTGGCGCAGCGATGCCGCTTCAGGTTTGTTGATCGATTGGTGGCGGAGTATCGGACCTTCGGGCAGAGCTTCATTTCCGGCAAGGGCGGCGTGAGTCTGCAAGAGCGTGGGTTGGAGAAGATATTTGCCCGGCATTTGCGATGCGGGGCATCGGAGCAGCTTGCGCGGACACAGATCGCGGTGCAACGTGTCCTGATCCCACGTGAAGTGCACCGTGAAGCGCACGCAGCGGAAGTGCTCATTCGTGATCGCTTTGCACAGCAGACGGTGGTTGAAATTGCGCAGTTGCGAAACGACCTCGCGACATTGCAGGAGAAGACGTTGATCAGCGGCGAGGAAATCCTCGTCTCCATCGTGATTGTCAATTACAACGGTCGGCATCATTTGCAAAAATGTTTGCCGTCCGTATTCGAAACCCGTGGGGTGGGGTTCGAAGTAATCGTGGTTGACAACGGATCCAGCGATGACAGCATTGCATGGATGCGCGAAAACTGGCCGGCAGTGCGGATTGTCGAGGCGGGCAGCAACCTCGGCTTTGGGCAGGCCAATTTGATCGGCGTGCGCGCCTCAAAAAGCGCCTATGTCGCGATGCTCAATAGCGATACCGTGGTCACGCCGAGCTGGCTGTCGCTGCTGCTGCAGCCATTGTTGCGGGATCCGGATATCGGGGTCACGTGTTCGCAGTTGCGTCTGCTGGCAAGGCCCGAGATACTGAATGCGCGCGGAGGCGGCATGTCGCGCCTGGGTTTTGGATTCGATGTCGATTTTGGCCTGCCCTATGTCGAGCCGAAGGGTGCGGAAGATCTCGTGCCGGTGGATGTCCTGTTTCCATCAGGAGCCGCGATGCTCATGCGCGCGCCCGACTTCTTGGGTGCAGGGGCCTTCGACCCATCGTTCTTCATGTACCACGAAGACGTTGATCTGGGCTGGCGTTTCTGGTTGTCTGGGCGACGCGTGGTGTTATGTCCAGAGTCCGTTGTGTTTCATGCCTTCGGCGGAACGACGAAGGTTGAACAAAAGTCGAACTGGCGTGACTGGATGGGAAATCGCCACAACCTGCGGAGCCTTTGGAAGAACTACGAGTTTCGCAATGCCCTTGCTGCGACATGGCAGTTGATTCGCATCTGGGGCCGTACTGGACAGTTCAGCCTGGCCTGGCACGTGCTTTCTTGGAATCTGGTTCACATCCGGGGCACGTTGCGCGAACGCAAACGGTTGCAGCGCATGCGTCGTCTGTCCGATGCGGACTTGTTTGCGCGCGGGCTCATTCCGGATGCGGTTCCACCCGTACCAAGGATGCCGCTGATCGGCACGAATCCGGACTGTAGCGATTGGCTCGTCAATGGGCATTTGTGGCCGGGGTTCAACTCAGCCATCGGACGGCTTGGGCCCGGATGGTATGGCCCAGAACAACTGGAGGGCGGTGCAGCGCGCCTCACTTGTGGGCACGCATGCGTTTACCTGCGTGTGAAACCCAATGCGGGCGGCAAACTGGTGTTGGAGTTGCATCTTCCGACGAATCTCGGTATTGAGCCGCGCGTTGTGGTTCGCTGCAACGGACACAGTGGCGCTTTCGACTTGCGCCGGACGGCGTTCTGGGAATGCGTGGACATGCCCGTCCATGCGAATGGCGACGGATTGTTGAAGGTCGAAATAGAGAGCCCTGCCTGGTATCCGCACCAAGAGTTCAAGAACGGGGACTTCAGGCACTTGGGGTGTGCTGTCCGCCACATATCGTTCGAAGACGTACAAGCCGATGAGGCGCGGTACGAGCCCAGTCGGGTCAGTGTGATCATTACCACCTACAAGCGGTGGGACATTCTGGAGTTAACCCTTCAGGCGCTGTTGGCCCAGGATTGGAAAGATTTCGAGGTCATCGTGGTGGACGATGGCTCAAATGACGGCACATGGGAGCACTTGCAGCAGTGGCAGGCAGAGCATGTTGGCGAAATGGATCTCCAGATCTTTGCGCAGGAGAACACCGGGCAGGGCATTGCACGGAACAACGGCTTGGCGCATGCTCGTGGAGAATTGGTGTTGTTCATCGGTGATGACATCATTGCTGCTCCCGACTTCATCAGCCAGCACGTAGGCCGTCATCGCGCGATCGGTATGCCCTGCGCAGTGGTTGGCTACACGGAGTGGGACCGGGCCGGCATGCGTGTAACGCCGTTGCTTGAGTATGCCAATGAAGCTGGTCACCAATTTGGATACCGGTACATGAAGGATGCCGAGGATGTGCCGTATACCTGCTTTTACACATCCAATGTATCGGTACCGCGAGACTTGCTCGGTGCCGAGCCGTTTGATCCGTCTTTCCGGACATATGGCTGGGAGGACATTGATGTCGGATACCGGTTGGCCAAGAGGGGGATACGACTCGTCTACAACAGCAAGGCGCGCGCGCGCCACCGCCACCCGATGGACTTGTCTGACTTCTATAGGCGCCAAGTCAAGGTGGGTCGCGCCGTTGACGGGCTGTATGCGCTTCACCCGGAACTCAGGGATGACCAGCCCCTCATGCCCCCACCGTCACGTTCGCATATCGGGCTGACGATTGCACGTCGGGTCGTTCCGCCGCTGGTGCCTCTGATCAATTGGCTGGATTCCCGCATGATCAGGCTTCCGGAGCGGGTCTACAACGTGGTTCTGGGAACCGGGTACTGGATCGGTCGTGGGCCGTAAGCAAAGAGATGGCCGTGGGACAGACTCACTGATCGAGGTGCTTCCATAACCGTTGTGCAAGTGCATCCAGCTCCGCTGTAGTTGCCTGCGCAGACGCATCCGGTGCCAGCCGGGTCTCGACCAGGCGCACCAGCGTCTCCCGGTGCGGCAGCACCGGGCCAAAGAACCGCACCTGCTCCCGCGTGGCCATCAGCAGCGTGGGAAAGTTCTCCACCTCAATCGGGTCCACCAGCTCGGACTCGTCTTCCACGTCAATCCACAGGAAACGGACGCGGGGGAACTGGTTCTGAAGCTGCTCAAACAGCGGTTGGTACTCTCGACAGGTGCCACACCAGTCGGCGCACAGGCAGGCGACCAGCATCTCGGCGGCTGATGGGGTATTGGGGGTCTGCATGCCCCAATGATCGCAGAACTATGTCCCGCAGTTGCCCAAGGGTGGCCCGGCGATGAAACCTCTTGCATGACCTAAATCAAGAAATTTTTCCGACAAAGGAGCACATTCCGGATTCTGGGATTGCGTTTCACCATCGAGCGCGTAAGGTCCCGGGGAGACGAAAGGAAACAACAACCATGTTCCAGGTACGCATCCATGGCCGAGGAGGGCAGGGCGTCGTGACCGGCGCCGAAATGCTGTCCATTGCGGCCTTTGAGGGCGGGCGCCACGCCCAGGCCTTTCCCAGCTTTGGGTCCGAGCGGACCGGCGCCCCGGTGGTGGCCTTCTGCCGCATGGACGACAAGGAGATCCGCTTGCGCGAGCCCATCATGGAGCCCGACGCGCTGATCATCCAGGACCCGACGCTGCTGCACCAGGTCGATGTGTTCAGCGGCCTCAAGAAAGACGGCTACATCCTGATCAACACGACCAAGACCTTTGAGCAACTGGGCCTGGGCGAGTTTGTCAAATGGTTCAAACCGGACCATCTGCTGACAGTGCCCGCCACCGAACTGGCGATGAAGCACGTGGGACGCCCAGTGCCCAATGTGCCATTGCTGGGCGCATTTGCGGCGCTGGGTGGGTTGATATCGCTGGAGGCCGTTCACAAGGCGATCCAGCAAAAATTTCATGGCAAGGTGGCGCAAGGCAACATGGATGCCGCCAGCGAGGCCTATGCCATCGTGATGGAGCAGGAAAAACTGGCGCAGGAGGCCCACCATGCTTGAACAATGCGAAGGCTCGCATGCCGTGGCGCGTGCGGTGGCACTCTCCCGCCCGGAAGTGATCTGCGCCTATCCGATCTCCCCGCAGACCCACATCGTCGAGGGGCTGGGCGAGATGGTGAAGTCGGGCAAGCTGGAACGCTGCGAGTTCATCAACGTCGAGTCCGAGTTTGCTGCCCTGAGCGTGGCCATTGGCGCATCTGCCGCTGGTGCCCGCGCCTACACCGCCACCGCCAGCCAGGGCCTGCTGTTCATGGCCGAAGCCGTGTACAACGCCTCCGGCCTGGGCCTGCCGATTGTGATGACGGTGGCGAACCGCGCCATTGGTGCGCCGATCAACATCTGGAACGACCACACCGACAGCATGTCCATGCGTGACGCCGGCTGGATCCAGATCTTTGCCGAGACCAACCAGGAGGCGCTGGACCTGCACATCCAGGCCTTCCGCATGGCCGAGGAACTGTCGCTGCCGGTCATGGTGTGCATGGATGGCTTCATCCTGACCCATGCCTACGAGCGCATCGACATCCCGGATCAGGCGCAGGTGGACCGCTACCTGCCGCCGTATGAGCCGCGCCAGGTACTGGACCCGAACGAGCCGGTGACGATTGGCGCCATGGTCGGGCCGGAGGCCTTTACCGAGGTGCGCTACCTGGCCCATGCCAAGCAACTGCAGGCGCTGGATCTGCTGCCGGAGCTGGCCCGGGAGTTCAAGCAAGTCTTTGGCCGCGATTCGGGTGGTCTGGTCAAGCCCTACCAGTTGGAGGATGCCGAGACCATCGTCATCGCATTGGGCTCGGTGCTGGGCACGATCAAGGACACGGTGGACGATTTGCGTGAAGAAGGTGTCAAGATTGGCGTGCTGGGCATCACATCGTTTCGCCCGTTCCCCATTGAGGCGATTCGTGCGGTGACGGGGCACGCCAAGCGCATCGTCGTGATCGAGAAGTGCTTTGCCGTGGGCATCGGCGGCATCGTCTCGCGCGATGTGCGCAGCGCCGTACAAAGCCGCCCGCAGCCGGTGTATGCGGTGGTGGCCGGACTGGGTGGCCGCGCCATCACCAAATCGTCGCTGCACAAGATGCTGTCTCAGGCGATTGTCGACAAGCTGGAGCTGCTGACCTTCCTGGACCTGGACTGGGGAATCGTCAACCGCGTGTTGGAGCGCGAGAAGCAGCAGCGCCGCTCCGGCCCCGTGGCCGAGGGCATCCTGCGCGACATCGGCACCGTGTCTTCAAAGATAGGCTGACATCATGGACCAACACACCGTCGTCAAGTTCTACCAAACCGGCACCTTCACCGTGGGCAACCGCCTGCTGGCTGCCGATCAGCGCAGCGTGCAGGCCAACACCGCGCGCAACAACTCGCTGAACTCCGGCCATCGCGCCTGCCAGGGCTGCGGCGAGGCGCTCGGCGCCCGCTACGCCATTGATGCCGCCATGCAGGCCACCAACGGCCAGCTGATCGCAGCCAACGCCACCGGTTGCCTGGAGGTCTTTTCTACACCGTATCCGGAAACCTCGTGGCAGATGCCGTGGATCCACTCGCTGTTCGGCAACACCGCCGCCGTGGCCACCGGCATTGCGGCAGCCATGCGCGTCAAGGGCCGCGGTGACGTGCGCGTGGTGGCACAGGGCGGCGACGGCGGCACCACCGACATCGGCTTTGGCTGCCTCTCGGGCATGTTCGAGCGCAACGACGATGTGCTCTACATCTGCTACGACAACGAGGCCTACATGAACACCGGCGTGCAGCGCTCCAGCGCCACGCCGCCGGCAGCGCGCACGGCCACCACCATGCCGGTCGGCCCCAACCCCGGTAATGTGTTCGGTCAGGGCAAGAACCTGCCGCAAATCGCCATGGCGCACGAGATTCCGTATGTGGCCACCGCCACCGTGGCCGATCTGCGCGATCTGGAATACAAGGTCACCAAGGCGATGTCCATGCACGGCGCGCGCTATATCCACATCTTTGTGCCCTGTCCGCTGGGCTGGGGCGCGGCCTCGCACGACACCATCCGCCTGGCGCGCCTGGCCCATGAGAGCGGTTTCTTCCCGGTGTACGAGGCTGAGCGGGGCGAGGTGACGGGCTCGTCCAAGATCCGCCACCAGGTGCCGGTGGAAGACTTCCTGCGACCACAGAAGCGCTTTGCCCATCTGTTTGGCAAGGAGCCTGACACCGCCACCATCGCCCGCCTGCAGGCGCTGGCAGATCGCAATATCCGCCGCTACGCCCAGTTGGACGTGGCCCATTGATACGGCGAGGAGATCACCATGCAAAAACCCTTTGCCATCACGCTGGATGTCGGCTCCTCGCTGGCCAACCACACCGGTTCCTGGCGCAATTCGCGTCCTGTCTACCTCGACAGGCTACCTCCCTGCAACCACCAGTGCCCGGCCGGCGAGAACATCCAGGCCTGGCTGTTCCAAGCCGAGTCCGGCCATTACGAACAGGCCTGGCGCACGCTGGTGGAGGACAACCCGTTTCCCGCCATCATGGGCCGCGTCTGCTACCACACGTGCGAAGGCGCCTGCAACCGCGGCAAGCTGGACACGCCGGTGGGCATCAACTCGGTCGAGCATTTCCTGGGCGATCAGGCCCTGTCCAAGGGCTGGAAGTTCGCACCGCCCGCGCACGTCAGCGGCAAGAAGGTGCTGATCGTCGGAGCCGGGCCTTCGGGCCTGTCGGCCGCCTACCACCTGGCCCGCATGGGCCATCAGGTCACGGTGCAGGAGGCGGGGCCTCTGCCCGGCGGCATGATGCGCTTTGGCATTCCGCAGTACCGCCTGCCGCGTAAGGTGCTGGATGCCGAGGTGCAGCGGATCGTCGATTTGGGTGTGCAGATTGAATACAACTGCAAGGTATCCAATGTGCTGGAGGCGCAGCAACAGGGCGGCTTTGATGCCGTGTTCCTGGCCGTGGGCGCCCATATCGCCAAGCGCGCCTTTATCCCGGCAGGGGATTCGGCCAAGGTGCTGGATGCTGTGAGCGTGCTGCGCTCCATGGAAGGCGAAGACAAGCCCATGTTGGGCCGCCGCGTGGTGGTCTACGGGGGCGGCAACACCGCCATCGATGTGGCCCGCACCGCCAAGCGCCTGGGTGCGCTTGATGCCATCATCGTCTACCGGCGCAACCGCGAGAAGATGCCGGCGCACGACTTTGAGGTGGAAGAGGCCCTGCAGGAAGGCGTGCTGATCAAGTGGCTGTCCACCATCAAGCAGGCCGGCGAATCGTCCATCACCGTCGAGAAGATGGCGCTGGACGACAAGGGCTTTCCGCAACCCACCGGCGAGTTCGAGACGCTGGAGGCCGACTCGGTGGTGCTGGCCCTGGGCCAGGACGTGGACCTGTCGCTGATCGACGGTGTGCCCGGGCTGGTGGTGGAAGACGGCGTGGTCAAGGTCGATGCCAACATGATGACCGGGCACGCCGGCATCTTCGCCGGCGGCGACATGGTGCCGGCCGAGCGCAATGTCACGGTGGCCATCGGCCACGGAAAAAAGGCAGCGCGCAATATCGACGCGTGGCTGAAGGGCAGTACCTACACCCCGGCCGAGAAGCATGAAATTGCCAGCTATGACAAGCTCAACACCTGGTACTACAGTGACGCACCCAAGACCATGCGGCCCATGCTGGACATCATCCGCCGCAAGTCCACCTTTGAAGAGGTGCAAGGCGGTCTGGACGAGACCAATGCGCTGTTCGAGGCGCGGCGCTGCCTGTCTTGCGGCAACTGCTTCGAGTGCGACAACTGTTACGGCGTGTGCCCGGACAACGCGGTTACCAAGCACGGGCCGGGCAAGGGCTTCGATTTCAAGTACGACTACTGCAAGGGCTGCGGCATGTGTGTGGCCGAGTGCCCCTGTGGGGCCATCAAAATGGTGCCGGAGGACATTTGAGTCATCCAACTTGCGGATAATCAAGGATTTGCGCTGGAGTTTGCATGCCCCCTTCTTCCATTCGCCGTATCGCCATCTGCACCGGCGGCGGTGATGCGCCGGGCCTAAATGCGGTGATCCGCTCGGTGGTGGTTGCCGCCATCAACCGCGGATGGGAGTGCTACGGCATCCGTGACGGTTTCAACGGCATCCTGTTTCCCGAGCGCTATGTTGAAGGCGGCGTGGTGCGTCTGACGCGCGAGCGCGTGCACGACATCGGCCACCTGGGCGGCACCATTCTGGGGACCACCAACAAGGGCAACCCCATCCATTTTCCGACCCGCATGCCGGACGGGACGATTGGCGAGGTGGACCGCTCGGACGAGATATTGCAGTACTTTGCCCTGAAAGAGATTGATGCATTGGTCTCCGTCGGAGGCGACGGCTCCCTGACGATTGCCGATGCACTGCACAAGAAGGGTCTGCGCGTGGTGGGCGTGCCCAAGACCATCGACAACGATCTGGACAAGACCATGACCACCTTCGGTTTTGACACCGCAGTGGCCTTTGCCACCGAGTGTCTGGACCGTTTGCACAGCACCGCGGAGAGCCATCAGCGCGTGATGGTGGTGGAGGTGATGGGCCGCTACGCCGGCTGGATCGCCCTGCACAGCGGCATCGCCGGCAACGCGCACGCCATCCTGATGCCGGAGATTCCCTTTGACTTGGACAGTGTGGCAGACCACATCCATCGCCGTGATGCCGAAGGACACCTGTATTCGGTCATCGTTGTGGCTGAAGGTGCCGCACCCCATGATGGCCATGCCGAATTGTTGGCGCCAGCCGAAGTCGGGCATGCGGAGCGGCTTGGCGGCATTGGCGAACGCGTGGCCAAGGCCCTGCAGGAGCGCACCGGCAAGGACACACGGGTGGTAGTCCTCGGACACCTATTGCGTGGCGGTAGTCCCACCTCGTTCGACCGGCTTGCCGCCATGCGCTTTGGCGCCGCAGCAGTGCGCGCACTGGACGAAGGTCTTTCGGGCGTCATGGTGGCGCTGGCCTTCCCCAACGTGGACTACATTGCATTGGAAGAAGTGGCGGGGCGCATGAAGGCGGTCCCCATGGACAGTGACACCCTGCAGACCGCACGCGATCTGGGCATTTGCCTGGGGGACTGACCTCCGCAACGTGCCTTCCAACAAATTATCTGGAGAACAATCAACATGACCCCCATTTCCCCTGCCGAACAGGCACTGCGCGATGCTGCGCGTGAGTACCACCGCCTGCCCACCCGTGGCAAGATTTCCGTCACGCCGACCAAGCCACTGTCCAATCAACGCGACCTGTCCCTTGCCTATTCGCCCGGCGTGGCCTACCCCTGCCTGGACATCCAGGCCGACCCGTCGCTGGCGGCGGACTTCACCTCGCGCGGCAACCTGGTGGGCGTCATCACCAACGGCACGGCCGTGCTGGGCCTGGGCAATATCGGCCCGCTGGCTGGCAAGCCGGTGATGGAAGGCAAAGGTTGTCTGTTCAAGAAGTTTGCCGGTGTGGACGTGTTCGACATCGAGTTGGCCGAGAACGACCCGGACAAGCTGGTTGAAATCATCGCCGCCATGGAGCCCACGCTGGGCGGCATCAACCTGGAAGACATCAAGGCGCCCGAGTGCTTCTACATCGAGAAGAAGCTCAGTGACCGCATGAACATCCCGGTCTTCCACGACGACCAGCATGGCACGGCCATCATCTCCAGCGCGGCCCTGCTCAACGGCCTGGAACTGGTGGGCAAGCGCATCGAAGACGTCAAGGTGGCCGTGTCGGGCGCCGGTGCCGCAGCCCTGGCGTGCCTGGGCGTGATGGTGGGCCTGGGCGTGCGCGTGGAGAACGTGTTCACCTGCGATTCCAAGGGCGTGATCTACGAGGGCCGCCCCGGTGGCTACGACGAATCCAAGGCCCGCTTTGCGCAGAAGACCGATGCGCGCACCCTGGCCGACATCGTCAAGGGCGCGGACGTGTTCCTGGGCTGCTCCACCGCCGGCGTGCTCACGCAGGACATGGTCAAGACCATGGCCGACAAGCCCATCATCCTGGCCCTGGCCAACCCCGAGCCCGAGATCCGCCCCGAACTGGCCAAGGCCGTGCGCCCGGACTGCATCATTGCCACCGGCCGCTCGGACTACCCCAACCAGGTCAACAACGTCCTGTGCTTCCCCTACATCTTCCGCGGCGCGCTGGACTGCGGCGCCACCAAGATCACGGAGGCCATGAAGCTGGCCTGCGTGCGCCAGATCGCCGACCTGGCCAAGGCCGACATCAGCGAGGAAGTGGCCAACGCCTACGCCGGCAAGGAGCTGGTGTTTGGCTCGGATTACCTGATCCCCACACCGTTTGACTCGCGCCTGATTCTGCGTATTGCACCGGCCGTGGCCCAGGCGGCGGCCGATTCGGGCGTTGCGGCGCGCCCGATCCAGGACATGGAGGCCTACCGCCAGCAACTCTCGCGCTTTGTCTACCAGACCGGCATGTTCATGCGCCCCGTCTTCAGCGCCGCCAAGGCCGTCAAGCCGGCGGCCAAGCGCGTGGCCTATGCCGAAGGAGAGGATGACCGTGTGCTGCGTGCCGCCCAGGTGGCGGTGGACGAGGGGCTGGCGCACCCCATCCTGATCGGTCGCCCCGCCGTGATCCAGGCGCGTCTGGAAAAGGCCGGTTTGCGCATCCAGCTCGGACGGGACGTGGACTGCGTCAACCCCGAAGACGACCCGCGCTTCCGCCAGTATTGGGAGCTGTACCACAAGCTGATGGGCCGCCACGGCGTAACGCCCGAGGCCGCCAAGGCCGCCGTGCGCCGCTCCAACACCACCATTGCCGCGCTGTCGGTCAAACTGGGCCATGCGGACGCCATGCTGTGCGGCATGGTGGGGCGTTTTGACACCCACTTGCAGCACCTGCGCGACGTCATCGGCTTGAAGGCCGGCGCCCCCGGCATGGCCGCCATGAATGCGCTGATGCTGGAGAAGTACGCGCTGTTCATCGCCGATACCTATGTCAACGAAGACCCGACCGCCGAGCAACTGGCCAGCATCGCGCTGATGGCAGCACAAGAAGTGAGCCGCTTTGGCTTGCCGCCCAAGGTGGCCTTCCTGTCGCACTCGAACTTCGGCTCATCCGACCGCCCATCTGCACGCAAGATGCGCCTGGCGCGCGAACTGTTTTCCAAGATGGCGCCCGATATTGAATGCGATGGCGAGTTGCAGGGCGATGCCGCCCTGTCCGAGACGGTGCGCCGCGCCGCCTTGCCGGACACCACGCTGCATGGCGAGGCCAATCTGCTGATCTGCCCGAACCTGGACTCGGCCAATATCTTGTTCAACGTGTTGAAGATGACGGCGGGACACGGTGTCACGGTGGGGCCGATTCTGTTGGGCGCGGCGGCTTCTGCGCATGTGCTGACGCCGTCGGCTACGGTGCGGCGGGTTGTCAACATGACGGCGTTGGCGGTGGCCAATGCTGCGGCGTTTGCTTGAACTGAACACACCCCCTATCCCCCCCGCCCCTTCCCACCCTCGCCAGGGCGGGAAGGGGAGCCGAACAGCCACATTTGGCCGCGTTTTTTAAGGTGGGACGTACATGGGCCGCCGCGCGCTGAGACAGTGAGTGCTCTGCTTTCGATAGCTGTTTACGCATATGCCACGAGGGCTACAGCCTGGTTTCTTTCGAGAAAACCTGCCCCAGCCGGCCAAGTCCCTTGCACTTCCCTTTGTTAAGAGACAAGGCCAAATCGGCTGTTAAGGCCCCCTCTTTCGCCCCGGCGGGGGCGAGAGAGGGCGGGGGGTGTGAGGGGGGACGTGAGGAAGTAACACTGAAGGCAAAGCAGCCATCACCCCCTGGTGACAAGGATGGTCCTGCGAACGATTTACACTAAAGGGTTTTCCCCAAGTCCGTATTGAATCTTTGCAAGGGCTCCCCATGAGTGCATTCCAGGATGAAACCGTATTGAGCGTCCACCACTGGACCGACCGGTTGTTCAGCTTCAAAACCACCCGCGACCAGTCGCTGCGCTTCTCCAACGGGCACTTCACCATGATTGGTCTGCGCCTGGAAAACGGCAAGCCGCTGCTGCGTGCCTACAGCATCGTCAGCGCCAATTACGAAGACCATCTGGAGTTCTTCAGCATCAAGGTGCAGGACGGTCCGCTGACCTCGCGCCTGCAGCACATTAAGGTGGGCGACAAGATCGTGGTGGGCCGCAAGCCCACCGGCACGCTGCTGATCGACTACCTGCTGCCCGGCAAGAACCTGTACCTGATCGGCACTGGCACCGGCCTGGCACCCTTCCTGTGCCTGATACGCGACCCGGCCACGTATGAAAAATACGAAAAGGTCATCCTGTTCCATGGCGTGCGCGAAGTGAATGAACTGGCTTATGCCGACTTCATCAACGTCGACCTGCCCAACGATGAATTCCTGGGCGAGTACGTCAAGAATCAACTGCTGTACTACCCCAGCGTGACGCGCGAGCCGTTCAAGAACCGCGGCCGTGCCACGGACCTGCTTGCCAGCGGCAAGCTGGAGGCCGACCTGGGCCTGCCCAAGCTGGACCCGTCGCGCGACCGCATCATGATCTGCGGCAGCCCGGCACTGAACAAGGACATGCGCGAGCTGCTGGATGCACGCGGCTTTGTCGAAGGCAGCACCACCACGCCGGGCGACTACGTCGTCGAGCGCGCCTTCGTCGAGCAGTGAGCGGCGCGCACAGCATGACGACGCACCACTACCACCTGTACGCCATCGGCAACGCCCTGGTCGATTCCGAATACGAAGTCAGCGACGCGCAACTCCAGGCCATGGGCGTGGAAAAGCGCCACATGACGCTGATCGACGCAGAGCGCCGTGCCGACCTGCTGACCCATGTGCACGGCCTGCACGCCCGGCGCACCGGTGGCGGTTCCGCCGGCAACACCGTCGTGGCGCTGGCCCAACTGGGCGGCAACGCCTTCTACTCCTGCCGCGTGGCCGATGACGAGCTGGGAGCCTTTTACCGCGAAGACCTGGCCGCCAACGGCGTGGCCACCAACCTGAACCACACCAAGCCGCCGCAGGGCCAGACCGGCAGCTGCATGGTCATGGTCACGCCGGACGCCGAGCGCAGCATGAGCACCTTCCTGGGCGCCACGGCGGACATCGACCACTCATCGCTGCATCCGCAGGACATCGCCCGCTCCAAGGTGTACTACATGGAAGGCTACCTGGCCGCATCGCCCACCGGGCTGGATGCCGCCCTGAAGGGCCGCGCCATCGCCAAGGACGCTGGGGTCGCCCTGGCCACCACGCTCAGCGACATGAGCATGATCAACTTCTGCCGCGCTGGGCTGGAAGCCATGGTCGGCGAGGGGCTGGACTATTTGTTCTGCAATGAAGAAGAGTCCCAGGTCTGGTGCGGCTCGCAGGACATGGACGTGATCTGCGCGCAGATGAGCCGGTTGGCGCGCACCGTGTGCCTGACACGCAGTGCCAAGGGTTGCCTGGTACTTGAAGGTGGTCAGCGTACCGAAGTGCCGGCCGCCGCTGTCCGGGCGCTGGATACCAACGGTGCTGGTGACATGTTTGCCGGTGCCTTCCTGTATGCCGTGACACATGGCCACACGCACGCGCAGGCCGCGTGGCTGGCCAATCAGGCGGCGGGGCGGGTGGTGAGCCAGTATGGCAATCGGCTTGACGCCCAGTCCATGGCTGAAGTCAAGGCGCGCTTCGCGCAGCACCTCGCCAACTGAGCGGGGTAGCCGGCCCGATTCTGTGCATTGGGGGAGGGCGAAGTTGAATTGGTACACCGCGCCCCCTTGGGCACGCCGATTTCCATGAGCGGCGCCCCGCATCTGGATGGTGAGCAGGACGGTCTCACGTCCTACTTCTGGAGCGGAGACGCCATCCGCAGTCGTACCGTGGGCCATGCGGTGTTGACCGGGGTGGTGGACATCCCGGCGCCGCCCCCCAGGCTGGTAGCCGATTGGGACCGGGACATCGCGGAGCGTCTGGCGCTGGAACCCGGTGATGTGGAGGTATTGCCCCTGGCGCGCGCCCGCGTGCGATGGCCGGACTACCGGCACTGTGTGCAGGCGGTGTCCCGATGGGCGCTTGCCCTGGGGCTGCAGGATGTGCTGGCCACCAGCGATGTGGCCCTGATGGCGTGTCGAGGTGCGCGCTACCACCATGATGCGGCCTACTACGGCGGCGCGGCCTTTTGCAACCTCTTTCTCAGCGAGGACCGCGGGCTGGACGTGCATTTCCCAGCGACCGGCCAACGCATTCCCTTGGCCCGGGGCAGGGTGATGGTGTTCGATACTGCGCAGCCCCATGCCGTCATAGCGCGCCACAGCAATGGTTTCCACGTATCGGACTTCGCGCCGGGCCTGGACTGCAGCCAGGTATTCCTGTCGTGGGAACTGCCTGTCGAGACTACCGCGGTCGCCCGGGCTCTGGATGTCCGCTTCGACACAAGCTGTTCAGTGGCGGCCCGGCTGGATGAGGAGCAGGTCTGGCTACATGGTGCCAGGGCCGACGTGTGTCCCGAAACCGGCTGCTGGCGTCGCACCGTGCCCGAAGCCGCACCGGGCGGGAATCCCCGTCTGGGGTGAAAACCGGATTGCTATCGTTACGATAGCTGTACACGCATATTCCACGAGGGCTACAGCTCGGTTTGTCTCCTATCCCGGTGTAGCAGGCCGTGGATCACCGCCATGAACTCGTCCAGTTCAAATGGCTTGTAGAGATGTCCGTCAAAGCCCGCCGCATTGACCCGGTCCACTTGCTCCTGGATCACACCGGCACTCACGGCCACCACGGGGATGTCCTCGGTCTCCGGCGCGTTGCGCAGTTGTCGCAGGGCCTCCACGCCATCCATTCCGGGCAACTGGATGTCCATCAGGATCAGGTCGGGGCGATGCGCGCGCGCCAGGTCAATTCCCTTTTCCCCTGAGCCCGCTTCCAGCAAACGCAAGTGGGGATGCCGGGCCATGATTCCCTTGACCAGACGCCGGTTGACCGGACTGTCGTCGATGTTCAGTATCGTGGAGTGCAGCTTCGCCGGATCCATCCCGTCGGTCAAGGCGTGACCAGCCGGCACGCCTCTGGGCACGTCCGCAGGAGCCTGCGGCAGCGTGACAGTGAAGCGGCTGCCAACGCCTTCTTCGCTACTGACCGCAATGCGGCCGCCCAGCGCCACCACGAGCCTGTGGCACACGGCCAATCCGATGCCGTGCCCATCGATGTCGCTGTCTTCTGCGCCCAGGCGGTTGAACGGCTGGAACATCGCGTTCAGGTTGTGAGGCGCGATGCCGACGCCACTGTCGCTGACGGTCAGGCAGATCTGGTCGGCCTGGTCGTGCGCTACCGTCAGCCGCACAAAGCCTTGGGGGCGGTTGTACTTGATGGCGTTGGAGAGCAGGTTGATGAGCACCTGCTTGAGCAGTCGGCGGTCGGTGGTGAAGGTCATGGGCCCATCCATGTCGCACTCCAGCCCAACGCCCAGTTCGGTTGTCATGGGGCGCACCAGTGCCAGGCACTCCTCCACCAGATCGGCGGTGTCAAAGTCACTGGGCCGGAGTTCGGTGTGGCCCGCCTCGATCTTGGCCAGACTCAGCAGATCATTGATCAGGCTGAGCAGGTGCTTGCCCGCGCGAAGCACTTCATCCACATTGTCCCTGTGGAGTGCCGGCAGTTCGGCGTCCATGGCGATCAGTTGCGCAAAACCCAGCATGGCATTCATCGGCGTGCGCAATTCGTGACTCATGCTGGAGAGAAATTCACTCTTGGCCCGGTTGGCTGTCTCTGCCTCGTTCGTGCGAGTCTTCAGCTTGAGGTTGAGATCTTCCAGCTGCAACTGGGCCTGCTTGATGTCGGTGATGTCCGAGGCCAGCACAAAGTAGCCGTGCACGTCGCTCTGCCGGGTATCGGGCAGGTAGTGCGTCCAGACGAAGCCGGTGGTGCCGTCCGGCTTGGTGATTGCGCGCTCAAAGGCCGTCCGCTTGCCCCGCAACACGGCACGGGTATGGTGCTCGCTGGCTGCAAACTGGGTTGGCCCCAGCAGCTCCTGGAGGGAAATGTTCTGCATCTGCGCCGGCGTACGGCCGTACCACTCGAGGTAGGCAGAGTTGGCAAAGCGGCAACGCAGGTTCGCGTCCCAGTAGCTGACCAGGCCCGGCATCACATCCACCAGATTCCTCAAAAAGCGCTGGCTGGCATCCAGCTCATTCTGCACCCGCTTGCTCTGGGTGATATCGGTGCCGACGACGATGAATTCGCTCAGCGTTCCGGCGCCGTCATGTACCGGCGTCACTTCCACCGCCACCCACAATGCAGCCCGGTTTCCTTGCTGCCGCAACAGCTCCACGTTCAGTCGATTGCCCGACGCAATGGCGTTGGCAATCTGGCCCAATGCCTCGGTATTGGTATGGGTTTTCGGGGCAAGCAGCGCGCACAGGTCGCGGCCCAGGGCCTGCTCCGGGCCAAAGCCGGTGATGTCACTGAAAGCACCGTTGACCCATTTGCACCGGCCGGTGCCGTCCGTGATCGCCACGGCATTGCGGGTGTGCTTGGACACCAGGGCCAGCATGCGGGTCTCCGCACTGAGGGCATTGAGCCACTGGTGGGCCTTGAGCAACTGGGTTCTCTGGTTGATGCCGCGCTCAAATAGCTGGAATGCCAGCGCCATCAGGAACGTCACCAGCAGGCCGCTGGTCAGCAGCAGCGATGGCGTGCCCGACTGCACGGCGGCCATGGCGGCCTGGCTGGGCGCCAGGCGTATCTGCCATTCGCCGTCTCCATTGGGGATGGCGAACGTGTGGCTCAGGCCTTCACTGTCCGGCGCCGTTGCCACCTGGTTGCGGTAAACACTGCGCCCCGCGCTGAACACCTCGAAGCTGAAACGGTAGTCATCCACCGGTCTGGACAGCACCGCAAACAGATCCTCGGTGCGAAACACCACGCACAACCAGCCATCAAAGCGCCTGGCCGCCATCAGCGGATGGGCCAGGAGGAAGCCCTGCCCCCCCTGCGGCAGCGTGATCTGCGCAGTGTAGACGGCGCCTCCTGTCGCGCGGGCCTGATCCAGCGCGCGCCGTCGCAGGTCGTCGCCGCGCAGATCCACGCCCAGTGCATCGGCATTGCCGGCCAGCGGGGCAATCCTCGTGACCCGCCCCGTCGGGTCGACGTAGGCAATGGCCTGTATTCCCTGCAGGGATTCCACAAAGGATTGTGCATCGTCGCGCCACAGGGTTGGTGCGATGCCACCGCTGTATTCCCAGCGTCGTACCATCCGCTGCAAGGCACCGGTGCGGTTGCTCAGGGTCTCCACGAAGGTCTGCTGCAACCAGTGAGACTGCGCCGCGATCCGCTGCGAGCGGTGTTGTTGCTCCGTGTGGCTCATCGCCACCCAACCGAACATCGTCAGTGTGAGCTGCAGTGCGATGGCGACATTGGTCCAGCCGAACATGGCGGAAATGGGCCTTGTCCGCCACCCCTGGTTGAGTGATATCAGCCCCAACGCCAGCACGCCGTGTGCAATGGCGACCAGCACCGTGAACGGCGGGTTGAACGCAGACGATTCCAACCCCCAGATGCGTGCCAGGTGGGCCACGAGCGCCACGACAGCCATTGCCAGGTGGGAGATGACCATCAGGTCTGCAATATGTTGTAGCTGGCAGGCATGCTCGGCCTGCCGCCGCCCCACACAGAGCAAGAAGCTGCTGGCCCACAGGAGCATGCCGAGCGACGCCACGGCATTCAAAGGAGTCCGGTTGATGGCCACAAGGGCCAGGTAGTGATTCAACCATTGGTCAACACCATCCCCCGGCGTGGTGAGCAGGCGCACAAGCCGCAATACGGCCAGTGTCCAGAGCAGGGCGGCCAGCAGAAATGCCACCTGGCGCGAACGCTGATTGGTACTACCCGTGCGCCCAGGGGCGGCAAGAAGCAGTGCGCCGCCACCGAGCGCAAACGCCAATGCGGAACTGAACTGCCCCAGAGGTAGTGAATCTGTTGCCTGTGTGGCAGCCGTCAACCTGCTGATGAGCACGCCAAGCGCCAGGAGCACCGCCGTGGCGCCCCAGAGTCTGGGCCAAGCCCACGATGGGAGGCGCGGTGCCTTGGACAAAGTGTCGCTGTCTGCCCGCTGCATGACGATCGGTGCTGCTGTCGACGCCAAGTGGACCTTCAAAGACGCAGCGAGTGGCTCTGGGCAGTGACGGCCGTGCCAAATCGGTGCAGATGGCTGACGCCGCCAGGTTCGGCATGCTGCGCCATGATGGCCAAAACGCTCGGCAGTATCTGGTGGAATTGGTTCACTAACGTTGGGTCCAGATGTGACCCCGCCATGCGGTCCATCTCCGCCAGGACACGCGGCACGGGCCACGCATTCTTGTAAGGCCGCTCCGACGTGAGCGCGTCGAAGACATCGGCGACTGCGACAATCCGTGCCACCAGCGGGATGGCGCCGCCAGTCAGCCCATTCGGGTAGCCGCTGCCGTCCCATTTTTCGTGGTGGTGCAGCGCAATATCGTGTGCCATGCGCATCAGGGCGGATTCGCTACCCGACAGGATTTCGGCGCCAATGGATGGATGCAGGCGCATGGTGGCCCATTCGTCTTCGGTCAACGGACCCGGTTTGAGCAGGATGGCATCCGGCACTCCGATCTTGCCGATGTCGTGCATGGGGCTCGCGTGCAGTACCAATTCACACTGTTCTTCGGGCAGGCCGTGCTGTTGCGCGAGCGCGGCTGATATCTTGCTCATGCGGATGACATGCAGCCCGGTTTCGTTGTCGCGGTATTCGGCAGCACGACCAAGCCGGCGCATGACTTCCAGCCGCGTGTCGGCCAGCTCGCGGGTGCGCGTCTGCACGGTCTCTTTCAGTTCGGCTGTGTGGTTGGCCAGACGGTTGTACAGGTAGCGAACCTCCAGCTGGTTGTAGATGCGGCTCAGCACCTCGTGCACATCAAACGGCTTGCCTACGAAGTCTCTTGCACCCGCCTGCAGGACCCGCCGACGGATGACCGGATCGTCTTCTGCGGTCATCACCAGCACGGGCGCGTAGCTGCCATGCTCCATCTTCTGCAATTCGGCCAGGACCTGCAGACCGTTGAGTCCCGGCATGCGCAGGTCCAGCACGACCAGGTCCTGCGGGGTTTCGCGGTAGATCGCCAGGCCCTCCAGGGGATCGGTGGTACCTCGCACCTGGGTGAATCCGGCCTGCTCCAGCACCTTGGTCAGCAGGCGCACGTTGATGGGTTCATCGTCCACGACCAAAATCCGGGAGGCGTGCAGGTCCATGTCCGGTACGCCATGTATCCGGTGGATGGTGTTCAATGCCATGGTTATTGCCTCCTGGTGTGTTGACCGTCACGGCGCCGGTGTCAGAAGCCCGACCATCCACTATCCGCATGGGCAACGGGCCGCCTTGCGGGCTGGTTGCCGATCAGCGGTGCGTGGACTCTGGCCACTGCCGCGGGCTGTCGCGTGCCTGCACGCTGCATGCCGACATTGCCGTTGGCCGGCGGAACTGCATCGCCATGGGAGCCCAACTGAAATACGCTGACTGCGTGAACCAATTCCTGTGCCTGTCCCCTCAGGCTCGATGCTGCTGCCGCCATTTCTTCCACCAGTGCGGCGTTCTGCTGGGTGGCCTGGTCCATCTGCGTGACGGCCTCGCCCACCTGTGACACCCCCGCGCTTTGCTCGCTGCTGGCCGCGCTGATCTCTCCCATCAGGTCGGTCACGCGGCGGATGGAGCTCACCACCTCGGTCATCGTGACACCGGCCTGATCCACCAGCACCGTGCCCTGCTCGACACGCTCCACGCTGGCGTTGATCAGGTACTTGATCTCCTTGGCCGCATCGGCACTGCGGCTCGCCAGGGACCGCACCTCGCTGGCCACCACCGCAAAGCCGCGGCCCTGCTCACCGGCACGGGCCGCTTCCACGGCGGCATTGAGCGCCAGGATGTTGGTCTGGAAGGCAATGCCGTCGATCACGCTGATGATGTCGCTGATCTTCTTGGAGCTATCGTTGATGCCCTTCATGGTGTCCACCACCTGGGCCACCACCTCACCACCCTTGACGGCCACGGTCGATGCGCTCTGCGCCAACTGGTTGGCCTGGCGGGCGTTGTCGGCGTTTTGCTTGACGGTGGAGCTGAGTTCCTCCATGGAAGCGGCGGTTTCTTCGAGTGCGCTGGCCTGCTGCTCGGTGCGGGCCGACAGGTCGTTGTTGCCGTGTGCAATCTCCGCGCTGGAAGAGGCCACGCCTTCGGAGCCCGTGCGCACATGCCCCACGATGGCCGAGAGACTGTCGCGCATGCTCCTGATGGCATACAGCAGGCTGGACTGGTCATCGCTCTTGAGCGCAATGTCCACGGTCAGGTCGCCCTGGGCAATGCGGCGGGTGATGTCCACTGCCACATCGGGCTCACCGCCGAGTTGCTGCAGCAGGCCGCGGGTGATGAGCAGGCTGACCGCCAGCAGCACGCCGGCAATCACCAGCGCGCCAATGGAGGCGCTCACCACACGCTTGGCAATGGCCGCATCCACATTGTCGACATACACCCCCGAGCCAATGATCCAGTTCCAATCGCGCAGGGCCTTGACGTAGGTGACCTTCTGCGCGGGCACCTGCTGGCCCGGCTTGGGCCACATGTAGAACACGAACCCCGAGCCGCTTTCCTGGATGACCTTGTTCATCTCCAGCGTGAAGAACTTGCCGGTGGGGTCCTTCAGGCCCGAGACGTCCGTGCCGTCGAGCTTGGGACTGGTGGGGTGCATCACCATCTTGGATTGGAGGTCCTGCAGGAAGAAGTACTCCTGGCCGCTGTAGCGCAGGCCCTTGATGGTGGCGATGGCGCGCTGCTTGCCTTCCTCCTCGGAGAGCTTGCCGCTGGCAACCAGGTCCTGGATCTGGGTCACCACGCCATGCGCCGTCTCCACGGCCTGCTCCAGACCGAGCTTGCGCTCTTCCATGATCATGGTGCGTTCGGAGAGCAAAAATGCCACTACCAACACCGCGATACCAAGCAGAGCGCTGACAATTAGGAGCCCCAATCGCTTTGCAATTGTGAGTTTCATCCCATCTTCCTTTCGAGTCGGGTGTTTCGTGAAGTCAGTCAGAAGCTTTCCCAGTCGTCATTGCCGCCCTTATCGCCACCGCTTTGCGTGGTTTTGGCCGGGGCACTCAGTGCTGCGGGCTTGGAGACGGGCTTGAACTTGGGTGTCGGTTTCCTGATCGGGGCAAACTGTTTTGGTGTGTTGTGGCCTGCCTGTGGGGCAACACGCGCGCTTGGTACAAGTCCGCCGTGTGCTTGCGACAGCTTGAATACCGCCACGGTGCTCACCAGATCCTGAGCCTGTGTCTTGAGGCTGGAGGCGGCAGCGGCCATTTCTTCCACCAATGCGGCGTTCTGCTGGGTGACCTGGTCCATTTGTGTCACGGCCTCGCCCACCTGTGACACCCCCGCGCTTTGTTCGCTGCTGGCCGCGCTGATCTCACCCATCAGGTCGGTCACACGGCGGATGGAGCTCACCACCTCGGTCATCGTGACCCCGGCCTGGTCGACCAGCACCGTGCCCTGCTCGACACGCTCCACGCTGGCGTTGATCAGGCTCTTGATTTCCTTGGCCGCATCGGCCGAGCGGCCGGCCAGGCTGCGCACCTCGCTGGCCACCACCGCAAAGCCGCGGCCCTGCTCACCGGCACGGGCTGCTTCCACGGCGGCATTGAGCGCCAGGATGTTGGTCTGGAAGGCAATGCCGTCGATCACGCTGATGATGTCGCTGATCTTCTTGGAGCTGTCGTTGATGCCCTTCATGGTGTCCACCACCTGGGCCACCACCTCACCACCCTTGACGGCCACGGTGGAGGCGCTCTGCGCCAACTGGTTGGCCTGGCGGGCGTTGTCGGCGTTTTGCTTGACGGTGGAGCTGAGTTCCTCCATGGAGGCAGCGGTTTCTTCGAGTGCACTGGCCTGCTGCTCGGTGCGGGCCGACAGGTCGTTGTTGCCCTGGGCGATTTCTGCGCTGGCCGTGGAGACGGATTCGGAGCCCTCACGCACCGAGGCCACGACCTTGACCAGGTTGTCCTGCATGTCCTTCATGGCGCCCAGCAGTTGACCGGTCTCGTCGCGACTGGAAATGACAATGGTTGACGAGAGGTCGCCGGATGCCACAGTTTGGGCCAATGCCATGGCACTGACAATGGGCCGCACGATGGAGCGGGTAATCACGATGGCGGCGGCAATGCCCAGAATCATGGCCAGGGCGCTGAGTGCCAATACAAAGGTGCGTGCCGTTGCATACGTCTTCTCTGCCGTGGTGCTCGCCTCGTTGTTGAGTGTGTGCTCATAGTCCGCGAATTCGCCCATTGCATTCAACCAGTTCCGCTGAGCGGGCAGTGCCTCGGTCATCAGCACTTTGGTTGCGTCGTCGTTCTTGTTGAGCAGGCCCAGTTCCGCCACCCTGCTCATCAAAGGCCTGGCTATGCCTTTCAAGTCTTTGATCTTGGAGAAGAGTTCCTTCTCCTTGGCGGTCGTGCCGACGCTGCTGTCAAGCAGATTTCGCAACTTCTCTTCGTCTGCATCGTAGGTCGCGCGAATCTTCTTGAGGTCTTCATTGGCCGCATTCATGCTGGCATCGTCCGTCAGCAACACGATGTCGCGTATGGCTGCGCCACTGCGATTGAGATCAATCCGCATGGACACGACCAGAGTGGTTAGGGGATTGTGAACCTGCGTGACTTCTTCCATTGCTCGGTTGATGTCGCTCATGCGGCTAAGCCCGAGACCCGTAACGGCTGCCAACAGCAGCAGTACGATGCCAAAGCCGAGCCCGAGACGCGAGGCGATTTTGAGATTGCTGAGAGAACGCATTGCTACTCCTGTGGATGAATATTGGATTGAAGGCTTAATGCACCAGGCCGGGCACCACGCCAAGGTCCGCGCTGCTCATGAGCTTTTCAATGTCGAGCAGGATCAGCATGCGGTTTTCCAGCGAGCCGATGGCCAGCAGATGGTCGCTGCTGATGGCTGCGGAGAATTCAGGCACCGGACGCAGTTGTTCCGGCGTGAGTGTGATGACATCCGACACGCCGTCGACCACCATGCCCACCACACGGGTGCCGATGTTCAGAATGATGACCACCGTGAAAGTGTCGTAGTTGACGGTGCCCAGCTTGAACTTGATGCGCATGTCCACAATCGGAACAATCACACCGCGCAGGTTGACTACACCCAGGATGTGTTCTGGCGCATTGGCCATGTGCGTAGGTTTTTCGAAGGATCGGATTTCCTGGACACGCAGGATGTCCATTCCGTATTCTTCGCTGCCCAACTTGAAAGCGAGGAACTCTCGGATGCCCGTTAGGTCGGTGTTCGGCGTGGAGCCGCGCCGGGGCTCGGTCGGTTGGATGTCAAGACTGCTCATTCTGTTGCCTTCGGGGTATGGATCAAGGGACTCCGCGGTCTGGGTCGGAGTGCTTGCAGTGAGTATGCGCAGCGAGAACGGGGGCGTATATCGGGCAATCCTGATTTGGTTGTCAGGAAATCCTGAGTCGATGTAGGGATATTCCTAGTCGGCCCAATGGCTGCGGCAAGTCAACCTTGTTCAGGATGCTCGCGGTCCGGCATCGGCCTCTGTCGTGTATCCACCGAGTCTTATCGGAAAGTATCTACCTTGATCAGAAGTTGGGCTTCTTGGCGCAGGGGGCTTGCCGCGCTGGAACACGTGCGGGCCACCTACTGCATAGCCGCCGAGGGGGAAATACGGAAGCGTCTGGCGCAGTTGGTTCTGGATGCGGGGAAGATCATGTGTCCCAGTGGTTTGCTCAGTGCCGGCGGCAACACCCCGTTGAGGGTGATAGACTTGTGCCACATATGAACATGTTCCGACTACACCCCGTGCTACTGAGTCTAGTACTCGGCCGGGGTCTGCCTGTCGAAATAGCGTGCTGATCCAGCACACCTGACCTCCCCCAGACTCCGGCCCACGTACCAGCCTTTGCAATGCAAAGGGCTGCAGGGGATGGCATGGCTTTGTCTTTTCCAGATTCTCGTGGAGCCCAAATGATTACCACCCCCTCAAAGAAGTACCGCCCCTGTGCAACCGTTGCCTTGCCGGACCGCCGGTGGCCCAGCGCAACAATGACGAAAGCCCCCATCTGGCTGTCTACCGATCTTCGGGATGGCAACCAATCCTTGTTCGAACCCATGAACGCCGAGCGGAAGATGCTGCTCTACAAGGAATTGATCCGAATTGGCTTCAAGGAAATCGAAGTGGGGTTTCCCGCTGCTTCCCAGATTGATTTTGACTTCGTCAGAAGACTCATCGAAGAGGAGCTGATTCCTGATGACGTTCATATCATGGTCATGACGCAGTCGCGGGAGGATCTCATTGCCCGGACGGTCGACGCGCTGAAAGGCGCACCGCGCGCGATAGTTCATGTGTACAACGCCACCGCACCGGCCTGGCGTGAGATCGTATTTGGAATGACCGTTCCGGAAGTCATGCAGTTGATCTCGCACCATGTGGGCTACCTGAAGACGCTCACCGACATGCATCCGAACACGCAATGGACGCTGCAGTACTCGCCGGAGACGTTCAACCTGACGGAACTGGATGTCTCGCTGCAGGCGTGCAATACGGCCATTCGTGCATGGAATGTGCGCGCGGGTCGCGGCATCATCATCAATCTGCCCACAACGGTGGAAAATGCCACACCCAACGTATTCGCCGATCAGATTGAGTGGATGCACCGCCGCCTTGAGCCCAGGGAGCACATCACGCTCTCCGTGCATCCCCACAATGATCGCGGCACCGGAGTTGCCGCAGCAGAGCTGGCCGTCATGGCGGGTGCCGACCGGGTGGAAGGCTGCCTTTTTGGCAACGGTGAGCGGTGTGGCAATGTCGATATCGTGACGCTGGCGTTGAACCTGTATACGCAAGGCGTTGCTCCACAGCTGGACTTCTCGGATATCAACGCGGTCGCCCGCATCGCCGAGGAATGCACTGCCATACCCGTGCATCCGCGGCACCCCTATGCCGGGGATCTGGTGTTCACCGCCTTTTCCGGGTCCCACCAGGATGCCATCAAGAAGGGACTGGCAGTGCAGAGAACGGACGGGTTCTGGCGGGTTCCCTACCTGCCCATTGACCCTGCCGATCTGGGCAGGACCTATGACAGTGTCATTCGCGTCAATAGCCAATCCGGAAAAGGTGGAATCGCCTTTCTGCTGGAACGGGAGCGCGGCGTGGTCATGCCCCGAAGGATGCAGGTGGAATTCTCCAGCATCGTTCAGCGGCATGCAGACTCCAGCGAGTCGGAGGTTAGCGGAGAGCAACTCTGGGCGCTCTTTGGCAGGACCTACTTTCGCGGATTGGCCGGTCAATCCGACGCGCTCGTCTACCGCAACCATGTGCTGCAAGAGGATGGTCAATGCATCGAGCTTGATCTGCTGGTTAGCGGAGAGCACCGTATCGTTCGGGGCAAGGGCAATGGCCCCATTGCCGCAACAGTGGACGCACTGGGGATACCCCTGCGTATTGACGGGTATGAAGAACGGGCGATGGGGACTGGAGCAGGGGCCAATGCGCTGGCCATTGTTGAAGCCGCCATTGAGCACAAACCAGCCATCCGCTTTGGCGTGGGGTTGAGCGGCAACATCGTAACGGCCTCGGTGCTTGCCGTCATCAGCGCTGCCAACCGCTTGTTTGACGTGTCCCCGGTTGCCATCGCATCGGATAGTGCCTGAACGGAGCGCGCCCTGGCTTTCGTGGGCAGGGCGCAGACATCGTTGGGCCGGGGCGGGCACGGTAACATTCGACCATGGAAAACTTGGACAGCCTGCCGCGCGACGCCCAGAGCATTCTGGAGCTGGCGGCGCGCTCCATGTTCGATCTGTTTGCCAACGCGAGCGAAGGCATGATGCTGGTGGATCGCGCGGCGCGCGTGGTCTGGATCAACGATCAGTACAGGCGTTTCCTGCCAGCGCTTGGGTTTGAGCGGGAAGAGGATTTTGTCGGGCACCCGGTGTCCCAGGTGGTGCAGAACACCCAGATGCACCAAGTCCTGGAGAGCGGCAAACCCATCCTCATTGACCTGCTGACCAACCGTGCGGGCACCTTTGTCGTCAGCCGCATTCCGTTGCGCGATGCAGCAGGGCAGGTGATAGGTGCGCTGGGCATTGTGCTGTTTGATCACCCCGAAACCACGTTGCAGCCGCTGATCGAGAAATTCTCGTTGCTGCAGCGTGACCTGGACGATGCCCGGCGCGAATTGGCTACGCAACGACTGCGCCAGCCGGGCCAGCGCCAGTCCAAGTACACCTTCGCCAGCTTCATTGGCATGAGTACGGCGGCGGTTGAGGTCAAGCGCCAGGCCCGCCGTGCGGCTCAGTCCTCCAGCCCGGTGTTGCTGCTGGGCGAGACCGGCACCGGCAAGGAACTGCTGGCCCACGCCATCCATGCCGCATCCAACCGGGCGGCTGGACCGTTCATCAGCGTCAACATTGCGGCCGTGCCCGATACCCTGCTGGAGGCTGAGTTCTTTGGCTTTGCGCCCGGCGCCTTCACCGGAGCTGACCGCAAGGGGCGTGACGGAAAATTCCGCCTGGCCCATGGCGGCACGTTGTTCCTAGATGAGATTGGCGACATGCCGCTGGGCTTGCAGTCCAAATTGCTGCGCGCCCTGCAGGAGGGCGAGATCGAGCCGTTGGGGTCGAACAAGCTGATTCCCATCGACGTGCGGGTCATCGCCGCAACATCGCGCGACCTGTTGCGCCTGGTGCGCGAAGGCGGCTTTCGCGAAGACCTGTTCTACCGCCTCAATGTATTGCCGATCCGCGTGCCGCCGCTGCGCGAGCGGCGAGCTGACATTGCTGCCCTGCTGGAGGCGTTGGGCGAGGATGTGGCCATGCGCAGTGGCTTGCCGCCACCGGAGTTGTCATCCCAGGCGTTGGCCCTGTTGCAGGCGCAGCCCTGGCGCGGCAATATCCGCGAACTGCGCAACGTGCTCGAACAGGCCGCCATGCGTTGTGACTCCACACGCATCGAGGTGGAACAGCTGGAGGACGTGCTTCGCGAGTCCGGCGTGCAGTGGATAGAACCGGCATTGGCGAATGTGGTGGCGGATGCCGTACCCAAGTTGGCCAGTGGCGAGCAGAGCCCGGATGCTGACACCTTGCTGCTGCCTCTTTCGCAGCAAGTGGCCGCGTTGGAGCGCCGCGCCATTGAAGCCGCACTGGCCGCCAACAAGGGCAACAAGGTGGCCGCTGCGAAGATGCTTGGCATTTCCAGAGCCACCCTGTACGCGCGGCTGGAAAATGCCTAACTATCAGACAATTGTCTGATATACAGACACTTTATTGTGTCTGAAAATTAGTCATATGTCCATTCCGAAACGGTGTGGATAAGAAAATAGTCAATGAAATCAATGTACTTCCGTGTGGCATGCTTTGTGCACCATACCCGGGATTACATACCACAACAGGAGACATGCATGCACCCACGCCGCTGGATATTCAAGGCTTCGCTGATCGCAACCGGACTCTTTGCCGCACTGGCCGGCACCGCCGCTTTGGCTGCCGACGCCAAGGAAATCAAGATCGCCCACATCTACAGCAAGACCGGTCCGCTGGAGGCCTACGGCAAGCAGACGGCCGTCGGTTTCATGATGGGGTTGGACTATGCGACCCAGGGCACCATGAAGGTGGCTGGCAAGAAAATCGTCGTGATCGAGAAGGACGACCAGGGCAAGCCGGATCAGGGCAAGTCGCTGCTGGCCGCTGCTTACGGTGACGACAAGGTGGATCTGGCTGTAGGCCCCACGGCCTCGCCGGTCGCCTTGGCCATGCTGCCAGTGGCAGAGGAATACAAGAAGATTTTGCTGGTGGAGCCCGCCGTTGCCGACAGCATTACCGGTGACAAGTGGAACAAGTACATCTTCCGCACGGGCCGCAACAGCTCGCAGGACGCCATTTCCAACGCGGTTGCGCTGGACCGCGCCGGTGTGAGCATTGTGACCATGGCACAGGACAGCGCGTTTGGCCGCGATGGCGTCAAGGCCTTCAAGGAAGCCCTGAAAAAGGCCAAGCTTGTGCACGAGGAATACCTACCGCCGGCCACCACCGATTTCACCGCCGGTGGCCAACGCATGATCGACAAGCTCAAGGACCTGCCGGGTCGCAAGATCATCTTCATCATCTGGGCCGGTGGCAATCCGTTCAAGATCGCCGACATGGACCTGAAGCGCCATGGCATTGAGATCGCCTCGGGCGGCAACATCCTGCCCGCCATGACGGCCTACAAGCAGTTCCCCGGCATGGAGGGCGCGGCCTACTACTACTTCGGCATGCCGCGCAATCCGATCAACGATGCCATGGTGTCGCGCCACTACAAGGAATTCAAGTCTCCACCGGACTTCTTCACCGCGGGCGGCTTCTCCGCTGCGATGGCCGTCGTGACTGCACTGACCGCCAGCAACGGAGACACCTCGGCCAACACGTTGATCAAGACCATGGAAGGCATGAGCTTCAACACGCCCAAGGGCAAGATGACCTTCCGCAAGGAAGACCACCAGGCCATGCAGAGCATGTACCACTTCAAGATCAAGGTGGACCCGGCCTTTGCCTGGGGTGTGCCTGAACTGGTGCGTGAAATCCGTCCGGACGAGATGGATGTTCCCATTCGGAACAAGCGTTAACCGCTAGAAGTCACCACGAACCGGAGTGCGCTCCGGTTCCTCTACACGGGGTGCTCTCCCCCGATCTGCTCGCTACCGTTCCCATCCTTTTTCAGGGGGAACCAAACAAGATGCTCCAAACCAAAGAACTCACGATCCGCTTCGGTGGCCACGTGGCGGTGAATGCTGTCACCTGCGCATTCCAGCCGGGCACGCTGACCGCCATCGTCGGCCCCAACGGAGCCGGCAAGACGACCTATTTCAACCTGATCTCGGGGCAGCTCAAGGCGACCGCGGGTGAGGTGCATCTGGGTGGCCACAACCTGACGGGCCTCAGCCCCTCGGCGCGCACCCGGGCCGGGCTGGGGCGGGCGTTTCAGTTGACCAATCTGTTTCCGCATCTGTCGGTGCTGGAGAACGTGCGCCTGGCGGTACAGGCGGCACAGCATGGCCCGCACTTGCGTGGCCTGAACCTGTGGAGCATCTGGAGCGATCACCGGCCATTGACGCGCCACGCGCTGGAAATTTTGGAGTCAGTGGCCATGGCCGACAAGCAGGCCCTGCCGGTGGCCAGCCTGCCGCACGGCGACCAGCGCAAGCTGGAGGTGGCCCTGCTGATGGCGCTGGACCCGGCCGTGTTCATGTTCGACGAACCCACTGCCGGCATGTCTGCCGACGAGGCACCGGTGATCCTCAACCTGATCCGGGCCCTCAAGAAAGACAAGAGCAAGACCATTCTGCTGGTGGAACACAAGATGGACGTGGTGCGCGAACTGGCCGACCGCATCATCGTGCTGCACAACGGCACCCTGGTGGCCGATGGCGAGCCGGCCGAAGTGATTGCATCGCCGGTCGTTCAAGAAGCCTACCTGGGCGTCAGCGTGAAGGAGGCCGCATGAGCGACAACAACCTGCTGACGCTCTCTGGCGTGCACACCCATATCGAGGCGTACCACATCCTGCACGGTGTGGACATGGCCGTGCCGCGCGGCCAGCTCACGATGCTGCTGGGTCGCAATGGCGCCGGCAAGACCACGACGTTGCGCACCATCATGGGCCTGTGGCACGCTTCTAAAGGCACGGTGGTGTTTGACGGCCAGGACATCACAGCCGCAGAGACGCCCAGTATTGCCGGGTTGGATATCGCCTACGTGCCCGAAAACATGGGCATTTTTGCCGACCTGACGGTCAAGGAAAACATGCTGCTGGCCGCACGCTCGGCCAGGCGCATCCAGCAGATCGACACCCAGCGGCTGGAGTGGATCTTCCAGCTGTTCCCCGCCGTGGAGAAATTCTGGAACCACCCCGCCGGCAAGCTCTCCGGCGGCCAGAAACAGATGCTGGCCGTGGCCCGGGCGATTGTGGAGCCGCGCAAGCTGCTGATCGTCGATGAGCCCAGCAAGGGTCTGGCGCCGGCCATCATCAACAACATGATCGACGCGTTTGCGCAGCTCAAGCAGACCGGCACCACCATCCTGCTGGTCGAGCAGAACATCAGCTTTGCCAAGCGCCTGGGCGACCACGTGGCGGTCATGGACAACGGCAAGGTGGTCCACGCCGGCTCCATGCAGGAGCTGGCCGACAACGAAGACATGCAACATGCCTTGCTGGGGCTGGCGATATGAAAAATCTGACATTCGACTGGAAACCCCTGGTGCTGGTGCCGCTGCTGGCGGTGCTGGTTCTGCCCTTTATCGGCTCCCCCTCGACTTGGCTCACGTTGACCATTGCCGGTCTGGCCATGGGCATGATCATCTTCATCATCGCTTCCGGCCTGACCCTGGTGTTTGGCCTGATGGACGTGCTGAATTTCGGCCATGGCGTGTTCATTGCGCTGGGTGCCTTTGTCGCCACCAGCGTGATGGGCGCGATGGGTGACTGGACTTCCTCCACCGAGCTGTGGCGGAACTGGGTGGCCGTGTTCCCGGCCATGCTGGTGGCCATGGCCGTGGCCGGGGCCGTGGGCTTGGCGTTCGAGCGCTTCATTGTGCGGCCCGTCTACGGCCAGCACCTGAAGCAGATCCTGATCACCATGGGCGGCATGATCATTGGTGAAGAACTCATCAAGGTGATCTGGGGCCCGGCACAGATTGCACTGCCGCTGCCCGAGGCCATGCGCGGCTCGGTGCTGCTGGGCGATGCTGCCATCGAAAAATACCGGCTGATGTCGGTGGTCGTGGGTCTGGTTGTGTTTGCCACACTGGCCTGGGTCCTGGGGCGCACCAAGATTGGCCTGTTGATCCGTGCCGGTGTGCAGGACCGGGAAATGGTCGAATCCCTGGGCTACCGCATCAAGCGCCTGTTTGTTGGCGTATTTGTCGTGGGCAGCGGCCTGGCCGGTTTGGGTGGCGTGATGTGGGGCCTTTACCAGCAGACCGTGACGCCGCAGATGGGCGCGCAGGTCAACGTGCTGATCTTCATCGTCATCATCATCGGCGGCCTGGGCTCGACCGGCGGTGCGCTGATTGGTGCCCTGCTGGTCGGCCTGATGGCCAACTACACCGGCTTCCTGGCGCCCAAGGTGGCGCTGTTCTCCAACATCGCGCTGATGGTGGGTGTGCTGCTCTGGCGTCCCCAGGGTGTCTACCCCGTGGCCAACCGATAAGGACGATTCACACCATGTTGCATCGCATCCTCTCCAACGACATGCCGCGCAGCCGCTGGCTGGCCGGCCTTCTGGTGCTGCTGGTCCTGGCGCTGGCCTTTACACCGTTCATCTTCCCCGGCGTCAAGGCGCTCAACGTGGCGGCCAAGGTACTGGTCTTTATCGTGCTGGTGGCCAGCTTCGACCTGTTGCTGGGTTACACCGGCATCGTCAGTTTTGCCCACACCATGTTCTTCGGCATCGGTGCCTATGGCATTGCCGTGGCCACCACACGCATGGGCTCCACCTGGGAGGCGCTGGCCGTGGGCTTAAGTGGCAGTCTGCTGCTGTCGTTTGCGCTGGCGCTGGTCGTGGGGCTGTTTTCGCTGCGTGTGCGGGCCATCTTCTTTGCGATGATCACGCTGGCGGTGGCCTCCGCGTTCCTGACGCTGGCCTCGCAGTTGCACGAAATCACCGGCGGTGAGGACGGCCTGTCGTTCAAGGTGCCGGAAATCCTGTCGCCCAGCTTTGAATTCAGCGAGGAGCCGTTCATGGGTGTCTCGCTCGACGGTCGGCTGTTGTGCTACTACCTGCTGTTTGTGACCGCGGTGGTGTTGTTCCTGTCACTGCTGCGCATCGTCAACTCACCATTTGGCCGGGTGCTGCAGGCCATCCGCGAAAACGAATTCCGCGCCGAGGCCATTGGCTACCGCGTGGTGGTGTACCGCACCACCTCGGCCATCCTGTCGGCACTGTTTGCCTGCCTGGCCGGCGCCATGCTGGCGCTCTGGCTGCGCTACAACGGGCCGGATACGTCGCTGTCGTTTGAAATCATGATGGACGTGCTGTTGATCGTCGTCATCGGCGGCATGGGCACGATGTACGGCGCCATCGTCGGCGCCGCCCTGTTCCTGTTTGCGCAGAGTTATCTGCAGGATTTGCTGCGTGTGGGCAGCGAGGCCGCCAGTGCCTTGCCGTGGCTCTCTGCGCTGCTGTCTCCCGACCGCTGGCTCCTGTGGCTGGGCGTGCTGTTCGTCTTGTCGGTTTACTACTTCCCCTCCGGCGTGGTGGGGAGGTTGCGCGCACGCAGTGCGCAGCTTTGACCACGCTATTGCGCTTTGATTCGAATCCACAACAGGAGACATGCATGCATAGCAATTTCGAAACTCGGGGCTTGACGAAGGTGGCTGCAGCCGCAGCCATGGTGTGCACGACGGTGCTGATAACGGGCTGTGGCGGTGCCAACAGCGTGTTGCCGGACCTCAACGTCGTACCCGCCGGCGTGACCGATCTGGGTGCCAAGGTGTACCGCGCCACGGCCCCGGGAGCGGCCAACACCGCTGCAGGCCAGGACCTACTGACCGGCGGCCTGGGCAAGAGCGGCATCGCCAGCACGGCCGCTGCAACGTTGACAGCCTTTGCCGATCCGGCCAATCCGACGGCCGATGAATTGCGGCGCAACGCCATCCAGTCCAACTACCGCGGCCTGGTGGACAACACCGCCAACGGTGGCTATGGCGTGCTGTATGGCCCCAACATCGACCTGGCCGGCAACGCCACGCTGGGTGAGGGCCTGATTCCCGGCGTGGAATACACCGGTGTGCTGGACGATGCCGCCGGGCGCAAGCGTGTGACCATGGTGGTGCAGGTGCCCGACAGCTTTGACGTCAACAACCCCTGCGTGGTGGTGGGCCCATCGTCCGGTTCGCGTGGCGTGTATGGCGCCATCGCCTCCGCGGGTGACTGGGGCCTCAAACGCGGTTGCGCCGTGGCCTTGACCGATGCCGGCAAGGGCATGGGCCTGCATGACCTGGGCGACGACACCGTGCACCGCGTGGATGGAACCCGCGCCACCCGCAGTGTGGCGGGCACGCTGGCCAACTTTGCGGCCAACCTGACCGATGCGGCGCGCGTGGCCTTCAACACCGCGTTCCCGAATCGTGTTGCGCTCAAGCACGCGCACTCGCAGCTCAATCCCGAGAAGGATTGGGGCAATGACACGCTGAGTGCCGCAGCCTATGCACTCTATGTGCTGAACCAGCAGTACGCGCCCGCGGTTCCCACAACCACGTCCAAGGGCATACGCTTCACCGCGGCCAACACCCTGGTGATCGCCGGCTCGGTGTCCAATGGCGCCGCCGCTGTGCTGCGGGCTGCCGAGCAGGACACCGCGGGCCTGATCGACGGTGTGGTGGCCGGTGAGCCCAGCGCGCAGCCGTCTTCGACCGCCGGCTATGGCGTGCAGTTCGGTGGTGCCCCGGTTGCATCCTATGGCAAGTCCCTGATGGACTATTTCACCATTGCCAACCTGTACCAGCCCTGCGCGGCCCTGGCCACAGGGGCGGCCCTGACCGAAGTCTCCGTCTACAACTACATTGGCCTGACCGCACAGACCGCCACGGCCACCAACCGCTGCACCCAGTTGGCGGCCAAGGGCCTGATTACCGGTTCCACCACGGCCGACCAGGCCGCGAACGCGCTGTCCAAACTGCGCGCTGCCGGCTGGACCAGTGACAACGACACCATGCACAACGCCCACTACGCGCTGGGCAATGCCGTGATCATCTCCATGATGTACACCAACGCCTATGGCCGCTTTTCGGTGGCCGACAACCTCTGCGGCATGAGCGCCGCCGCGGTGGCGTCGGGCGCACCTGCCGCCATGGCGGCAACCGTCAAGGCAGCCAGCTACGCGACCGGCAACGGCACCGTCAATGGCACGCCCGCTACCGTGGTCTACAACGACTCGGTGGGTGGCGCCAAGGCCTGGAACCTGGGTGTATCGCCGAGCACCGGTGTGGCCGACTTCTCACTGGACGCGGCACTGTGCCAGCGCGCACTGTTCACCGGCGTGGACACCGTGACCGGCGCGGCACTGTCCGCCACCACCACGCCCACCAAGGCGCAGAGTGACGCCGTGCGCGCCGGTGTGGCCGAGGTGCTGCTGAACGGCAATCTGCGTGGCAAGCCCACGCTGATGCTGGCGGGACGCAGCGATGCCTTGCTGCCCATCAACCACTCCGAGCGCGCCTATGCGGCGTTCAACCGTCTGGTGGAAGGTGCCAACAGCAAGTTGCGCTATATCGAAGTCACCAACGCGCAGCACTTTGACACCTTCAACGCGCTGTCCGGCTTTGATACCCGCTTTGTTCCGCTGCACACCTACTTCGTGCAGGCCATGAATGCGATGTACGCCAACCTGAAGAACGGTACGGCCCTGCCACCGAGCCAGGTGGTGCGCACCACGGCGCGCGGCGGCGCAGCCGGCGCGGCACCGGCCATTGCAGCGGCCAATGTGCCGGCCATCAGCGGTGCACCCGCCGTGGCCGACCAGATCGGCTTTGCCGGCACCTCGCTGAGCGTGCCCAACTGAGGTGTAACGCACTGCTGCGTCACGCCCGTAACGTGTAGAAAGAGATCCTGCCATGACGTATTCCTCCCATTACCTGCGCTGCGCCGGGCAGGAAATCCACTACACCGAATGGGGCTCATCCACTGCGCCCGTTGTCATCGCCTGGCATGGCCTGGCGCGCACCGGGCGCGACATGGATGAACTGGCCGAGCACCTGAGCGGCCGCTACCGCGTGATTTGCCCGGACACCATCGGCCGGGGGCTGAGCCAATGGAGCAGCCGCCCGGCGCATGAGTACTGCCTGGCGTTCTATGCCCGCATTGCAACCGACCTGTTTGACCAGTTGGGCATCCAGCAGGCGCATTGGGTGGGCACATCCATGGGCGGCGCCATTGGCACGGTGTGCGCATCGGGCCTGTTCGAGCCGTCCATGCCGGACCGCATCCTGAGCCTGACGCTGAATGACAATGCGCCGGCCCTGGCCGCGCCAGCCATTGCCCGCATCCGCGACTACGCCGGCAACCCGCCGGCCTTTGCCAGCATGGTGGAGCTGGAGGCGTTCTTCCGCACCGTCTACAAGCCCTATGGCTGGTTGAGCGACGCCCAATGGCGCCGCCTGACCGAGACCTCAACCCGGCGCCTGCCCGATGGGCGCGTCACGCCGCATTACGACCCGGCCATGGTGCAGCAGTTTGTCTACCACCCCGACGACTACCTGATCTGGGAACACTACGACGCGCTGCAGATCCCGGTGCTGGCCCTGCACGGCGTGGAGTCCGACCTGGTGCTGGACGAAACCATCGAGGCCATGCGCCACCGCGGCCCGGGCGCCGCCGGCCGCCTGCAGGTGGTGGAAGTGCCCGGTTGCGGCCATGCCCCGGCGCTGAATGTGCCGGAGCAACTCGATTGCGTGACCGCCTTTATTGACCGCGCGGCGGCTGTGTAGACGCGCGTTGCAGAAAGCCCTGGTACTGGGCATCCGGCACCAGCAGTCCACCCGTGGTCCACACCACGTGGTTGGCACCGGGGCAGGCCAGGGCGCTGGCCCGCAGAAGGCCCGGGCCGCTGAAACCGGCTGCAGCCGATGGCTCAATGCGTTGGCCCTGTGTCTCCTGCAACAACGCCAGGTGCTTGAACAGCGTGTCATCGTCCACCGTGAAAACGCCGTCCAGCAGCGGGCGCATGACCTGTGCCGCCAGCAGCGAGGCGCGTGGCACGGCCAGGCCATCGGCCTCCGTGCGATTGGTCAGGCCGTAGTCGTAGACGGAGCAGTGGCTGCCTTCGGGCGACAGCAGGTGCGCCAGAAAGCAGGGCGACTGCACCGGCTCGGCAAAGAAGCAGTGCACATGCTCGCCCAACACCCCATGCAGGCCCCAGGCAATGCCGGAAGGCGCGCCACCCACACCGCAGGGCAGATAGACCAGCAATGGGTGCTCCGCGTCCACCACCACGCCCTGGGTCCGCAACTGCGCGCGCAGGTGCAGGGCGGCGGCGCTGTAGCCCAGGAACAAGGACCGTGATCGCTCGTCATCGACGAAATGGCACAGCGGGTCGCCCAGCGCTTGCGCGCGCCCATTGGCCACGGCCAGTTCGTAGTCGCCGCCGTGCTCCACCACCTGCACGCCGCGCTGGCGCAGGCGCTCCTTTTTCCACTCCTTGGCATCGGTGGACATGTGCACCACGGCGCGAAAGCCCAGGGCGGCCGCCATCACGCCGATGGCCATGCCCAGATTGCCCGTGGAGCCCACCGCCACCTGGTGCCGGGCGAACAGCGCGCGCGCCGCGGGCTGCGCCAGCACGCGGTAGTCGGCATCCGGTGTGATCAGCCCGTTCTGTGCGGCGAGCCGCTCGGCATGCTCCAGCACCTCATGGAAGCCACCGCGCGCCTTGATCGAGCCCGCCACCGGCAGGCCGTGGTCGGCCTTGACCCACAGGCGCCCCGCGTCCGGTGCCAGACCCAGCGCCTGTTGCATGGCGGGCACCGGCAGCAGCCCGGATTCGATGCGACCGCCGCTTTCGGCCAGCTCGGGAAACAGCGTGGCCAGCAGCGGCGCAAAACGGGTGAAACGGTCCTGCGCCGCCTGCATGTCGGCCAGACACAGCGTCGTGTCGCCGGCCTTGCTGTTCCCGGCGGGCGTGTGCCGGCGCTGCGGATTGAGCCAGAGCTGCGGGGCAGCAGCGCGCAGTTGCGCCAGCGAGTCAGTGGGGGTCATTGGTGGAATTGTCTTGGATGAAAAGGCACGCTAGCCCTCGTGGAATATGCGTAAGCAGCTATCTTTTTGCTAGCATCCACGGGGCGCGGTGGCCAATGCAGGCGTACGCTGGTGGACGGCGTCAAGCTGTTCCACCACCAGGTGCAGCTTGCTATGCGGCGGTTTCACCATCCCCCGGATTTTGGGGTTTCACCAACTGCCAGAGTTCGTCCAGCATGGTCTCGTATTGGCTGTCGTCCGGTTCGATCCGATGTTGCTTGGCATCTTGGCGTTGACCGTCCAGTAGTTGCTGCCCACCTTGCTTCAAGCACTCCAAGGTTGGACCTCGAGCTTCATCGCGTTGCCCCAGCAGAAAGAGTGCGTATCCCAGGTTGCCGTACATCATCGCCCGGTCGTTCTTGGCGCAGTGTTGCAGGCCGCGTGCCAAGTCCGCTTGTGCATGGTCCAGTAATCGAATTCGGGCTGGCTCGTCCATCCATTGGGCCTTGGTCAGCATGATCCTATTAAAGCTTGCGCCGTTGAGCGCCCGGGCTACCTGCTCGCGCAGGGCGGGCGCGGGGTCCTGGCCATAGCGCTGGTCGATCTGGTCGTAGACGGCTATCGCCTCTTCGGAGCGGTCCAGCGCGTCCAGCCGGAACCCTTTGTTGAATAGTGCCTTGGCCACCTGCTCGCGCAGGGCGGGCGCGGGGTCCAGGCCATAGCGCTGGTCGATCTGGTCGTAGACGGCTATCGCCTCTTCGGAGCGGTCCAGCGTGCCCAGCCGGAACCCTTTGTTGAACAGAACATTGGCCACCTGCTCGCGCAGGGCGGGCGCGGGGTCCTGGCCATAGCGTTGGTCGATCTGGTCGTAGACGGCTATTGCCTCTTCGAAGCGGTTCAGCGTGCCCAGCCGGAACCCTTTGTTGGCCAGTGCCTTGGCTACCTGCTCGCGCAGGGCGGGCGCGGGGTCCTGGCCATAGCGTTGGTCGATCTGGTCGTAGACGGCTATTGCCTCTTCGAAGCGGTTCAGCGTGCCCAGCCGGAACCCTTTGTTGGCCAGTGCCTTGG
>Ga0208398_100073_pt1 | contig 110260 bp, 106 predicted proteins | sample LakWasMe79_HOW10_2_FD_183905 | JGI IMG/M metagenome (GOLD analysis project Ga0208398, IMG submission 183905) | Freshwater sediment methanotrophic microbial communities from Lake Washington under simulated oxygen tension - Sediment Metagenome... | ecosystem: Environmental > Aquatic > Freshwater...
GGGCTTGGCTCGGCATTGCCTTGCGCCCTTGCGGGCCGTCAGGTTTCACCGACTTTGACGCCATTCACTCGGGCGCTTTCGCCTCCCGGTGCACAACTTTCGCTATGAGTCCTCTGCTCTAACCAACTGAGCTAACGGCCCACTGATACAACAACTTCTATTTTCCCCCAGGGCTGCAGCGGACAGCCTGCGTACAGCGGCCCCGCAAACACTGCCACCGCCATAGGTGGAAGCAGTTGTTCATGAGCCCTCAGCTCAGACCAACTGAGCCAACGCCCCCCGGCTGGAAGGGGCGCATTCTAGTCAGCGCTGGCTCAGCGCCTGCCCCACCATCCGCGACGTGATGTCGACGATCTGGATCATGCGGTCGTAGGCCATGCGCGTGGGGCCGATGACGCCCAGCGTGCCCACCACCTGGCCGTCCACCTCGTAGGGCGCCGACACGATGGACAGTTCCTCGTAGGGCACGACCTGGCTCTCGCCGCCGATGTAGATGCGCACGCCCTCGGCGCGGCTGGACGTGTCCAGCAGCCGCATCAGCTGGGTCTTCTGCTCGAAGAGGTCGAACAGGCGGCGCAGTGACCCCATGTCGTGGCTGAAGTCCTGCACCGTCAGCAGGTTGCGCTCGCCGGAGACGACGACCTGCTCGTCCTGCTGCGCCATGGCGTCGCTGCCGACCTGCACGGCGGCACTCATCAGCCCGGCGATCTCGCCGCGCAGCGCGTCCACCTCGTGGCGCAGGCGCTCGCGCACCGCTTCGAGCGTGAGGCCGGCGTAGTTGGCATTCAGCCGGTTGCTGGCCTCGGCCAGTTCGGCCTGGCTGAGGTCTTGCGCGGTGAAGATGACGCGGTTCTGCACGTCGCCATCGGGCGACACGAGGATGACGAGCACGCGCCGCTCGCCCAGGCGCAGGAACTCGATGTGATGGAAGACGCTGGGCTTCTTGGGCGACGTGACGACGCCGACGAAGTTCGACAGGTTGGACAGCATCTGCGCCGCGCTGGCGATGACGCGCTGCGGCTGGTCGGGCTGCAGCCGGGCCGTTTCCACGCCGACGAGGCCGGGCTGGGCGGTCAGCATGGTGTCGACGAAGAGGCGGTAGCCGCGCGCGGTGGGGATGCGGCCGGCGCTGGTGTGGGGGCTGGCGATGAGGCCCAGCTCTTCAAGGTCGGCCATCACGTTGCGGATGGTCGCGGGGCTGAGTTCCAGGCCCGAGGCTTTGGAGAGCGTGCGCGAGCCGACCGGCTGGCCGTCGGCGATGTAGCGTTCGACCAGGGTCTTCAGCAGGGATTTGGAGCGCTCGTCGAGCATGGCGCCATCTTATGTTCTTGCGTGCCAGACCGCCCGAGCGAAGCGGGTAGCTCTGGCACCCACTGGCTGAAAACCGGCATGTTTCCTCCCATGACGGGCAAACCCCCTGTGGTGTAATTTGCCGCATGGCCGAGCGCTTCAGACATGTCGCCATCGTGGGCAAGCATCAGGCGCCGGGCATCAAGCCGGTGCTGGAGGAGATTGCCCAGTTTTTGTGCAGCCAGGGGCTGGACGTCTCGCTGGAGGCGAGCACCGCGCAGAACACCGGCCTGACGGGCTACGAAGCCCTGTCGAACGACGAGCTGGGCCGGGCCTGCGACCTGGCCGTGGTCGTTGGCGGCGACGGCACCATGCTGGGCTTTGCGCGCGAGATGGCGCGGCACGGCATTCCGCTGGTGGGCATCAACCAGGGGCGCCTGGGCTTCATCACCGACATCCCGTTCGAGCGCTGGCGCGAGTCGCTCGCGCCCATCCTGGCCGGCGACTACGAGGTCGAGCCGCGCGCCATGCTGGAGGGCGAGGTCTGGCGCGACGGCGAGTCCATCTTCTCGGGCCAGGCGCTCAACGACGTGGTGCTGAGCCGCGGCCAGACGGCCAGCATGATCGAGCTGCGCATCCAGGCCGGCGGCGAGCCGGTCGCGAGCATCCGCGCCGACGGCATCATCGTCGCCACGCCCACCGGCTCCACCGCCTATTCGCTGTCGGCCGGCGGCCCCATCCTGCACCCCAGCATCGCCGGCTGGGTGCTGGTGCCCATCGCGTCGCACACCTTGTCCAACCGGCCCATCGTGCTGCCCGACCGCGGCGAAGTGAGCCTGGAGATCGTCGCCGGCCGCGACGCCTCGGTGAACTTCGACATGCAGAGCCTCGCCAGCCTGCTGCACGGCGACACCATCACCGTGCGGCGCAGCCAGCACCAGATCCGTTTCCTCCACCCCAAGGGCTGGAGCTATTACGCGACGCTGCGTCGCAAACTGCGTTGGTACGTCTAGAGCCTGACCCATGCTGCGGCACCTGAGCCTGAAGGATTTCGTCATCGTCCCCACGCTGGAGCTCGACTTCGAGCCCGGCTTCGCCGTGCTGACCGGCGAGACCGGCGCGGGCAAGTCCATCCTCATCGACGCGCTGCAGCTGGCGCTGGGCGGCCGGGGCGATGCCGGCGTCGTGCGCGAGGGCGCGGCCCGGGCCGAGATCTGCGCGGAGTTCGACACGCCGACCCACCTGCGCGCCTGGCTGGACGAGGCCGGTTTCGAAACCTCGGGCACGGCCGACGATGCGCTGCTGCTGCGCCGCGTCATCGACGCTGCAGGAAAAAGCCGCGCCTGGATCAACGGCGGTGCCGCCACGCTCACGCAGCTGCGCGAGCTGGCCGACCACCTGCTCGACATCCACGGCCAGCACGCCTGGCAGGGCCTGACCCGCCCGGCCGCCGTGCGCGAGCTGCTGGACGGCTTTGCCGGCCTGGACACCGCCCCGCTGGCCCGGGCCCACGCCGCCTGGAAGCAGGCCGCCGAGGCACTGCACAAGGCCCGGGGCCAGCAGGCCGAGGCACTGCGCGAACGCGAGCGCCTGGCCTGGCAGATCGGCGAGCTGGACGGCCTGGCGCCGGCCGAGGGCGAGTGGGAGGAGCTGAACGCCGAGCACGGGCGGCTGTCGCACGGCCAGTCGCTCATCGACGCCGCCAAGTCGGCGCTTGACGCGCTGGACGAAGCCGAACCCAGCGCACAGTCGCTGGCCGGCGGCGCGCTGGACCAGCTCGAGCGCGTGCTGGACCACGACGCCCGCCTGCTGCCCGCCGTGCAGGCCCTGCGCGACGTGCAGGCCCAGCTGCAGGACGCCAGCCACACGCTGTCGACCTACCTGCACAAGACCGACCTCGACCCGGCCCGCCTGGCCGAGCTGGACGAGCGCGTGTCGGCCTGGATGACGCTGTCGCGCCGCTACCGCCGCCAGCCGCAGGAGCTGCCCGCCCTGCTGGCCCAGTGGCGCGCCGAGCTGGCCGCGCTGGACGCCGCGAGCGACCCGGCCAAGCTGGAAGAAGCACTGGCCGCCGCCCGCAAAGCCTTCGATGCCGAGGCCAGGGCCGTCACCCGGGGCCGAAAGGATGCGGCGCCCAAGCTCGCCGCCGCGGTCACCACCGCGATGCAGCAGCTCGGCATGGCCGGCGGCCGTTTCGACATCGCGCTCAACGCCACCGACAGCCCGCAGAGCTTCGGCCTGGAATCCGCCGAGTTCCTGGTCGCCGGCCATGCCGGCAGCACGCCGCGGCCGCTGGCCAAGGTGGCCTCGGGCGGCGAGCTGTCGCGCATCGCGCTGGCCATCGCCGTCACGGCCAGCCAGGCCGACACCGGCAGCGCGCCCGGCACGCTGATCTTCGACGAGATCGACGTGGGCATAGGCGGCGCCGTCGCCGAGACCGTGGGCCGGCTGATGAAGCAGCTGGGCCATTCGGCAGATGGCCGGCGGCAAGTGTTGGCCGTCACGCACCTGCCGCAGGTGGCCGCCTGTGCGGACCGCCACCTCGTCGTCGCCAAGGCCTTGCAGGGCACGAGCACCGTCAGCTCCGTAAGCCCGGTGGCCGGCGAGGCCCGCGTCGCCGAGATCGCCCGCATGCTGGGCGGCGAACGGCTGTCGTCCACCAGCCTGGCGCACGCGCAGGAGATGCTGGACGCGTCCACCACCGCCCAACCCCGCAAGGCCAGGTCATGAGCCCCGCACGGCCGCCCGAAGGGGCTCAACTCCCGCCCGGCGGGACAGCGCACAGCGCGAAGGGTGCCGCATGAATCTGGAGACCGAACTGCAGGGTGACGTCGTGCTGCTGACCGGCATGTCCGGCGGCGGCAAGTCGGTGGCCATGCACGCCCTGGAGGACGCGGGCTACTTCTGCGTCGACAACCTCCCGGCCGAACTGCTGCTGGACTTCCTCAAGCTCGAGCAGCAGCGCGGCGAACGCCGCGTGGCCATCGCCGTGGACGTGCGCTCCGCCAGCTCCCTGCCGCTGATGCTGCCACTGCTCAAGAGCCTGCGCGCCAGCGGCGTGGCCGTGCGCTCCGTGTTCCTCGACGCGAGCAACGACGCGCTGATGCGGCGCTTCTCCGAGACGCGCCGCCCCCACCCGCTGCGCGAGGACCGCGACACCAACTTCGGCGGCCTCGACGAGGGCGCCGACGACGGCCACCGCCTGCTGCTGGACGCCATCAAGCTGGAGCGCGAACTGCTCGGCGGGCTCAAGGCCGAGTCCACCGTCATCGACACCAGCCAGCTGCGCCCGGCCCAGTTGCGCGCCTGGCTGGCCGACCTCGTCGGGCCCAATGCCGGCGCCAAACTGACGCTGGTGTTCGAGAGCTTTGCGTTCAAGCACGGCGTGCCCAGCGACGCGGACTTCGTCTTCGACGTTCGCGTGCTGCCCAACCCCTACTACGACCGCGAGCTGCGCCCGCTGACCGGCCGCGACGCGCCGGTGGCCGCCTACCTGGCCGCACAGCCCGAGGTGGGCCTGATGATGGGCCAGATCGCCGGCTTCCTGTCGCGCTGGCTGCCCAACTTCGCGGCCGACCAGCGCAGCTACCTCACCGTCGCCATCGGCTGCACCGGCGGCCAGCACCGCTCGGTCTATCTGGTCGAGATGCTGGCGCGCCAGTTCGGCCACCACGGCCACGTGTTGAAGCGCCACCGCGAGCTGGACGCACGCTAGATTCAGAATATTTGTTCTAGACAGCAAGTTCTAGAACGATTATTCTGAATCCATGAAATCCACTTCCTCCCCCGGGGCGCGGCCCACCGCCGCCGAGCTGGACCTGCTGCAGGTGCTGTGGCGGCTCGGCGCCGCCGATGCCAAGGCCGTCCACGAGGCCTTGCTGCCCGACCGGCCCGACGCCACCTACGCGACCGTGCTGCGCCAGCTGCAGGTGATGCACGGCAAGGGTCTGCTGAGCCGCGACGAGAGCCAGCGCCCGCAGGTCTACGCGCCGGTGCACGCCCAGGACAAGCTGCAGCAGTCGCTGGTCAGGGACTTCATCGCCAAGGCCTTCGCCGGCTCGGGCAAGGCGCTGGTGCTGGCCGCGCTGAAGGGCCACGTCAGCGCGAAGGAACGCGCGGAGATCCGTCAGCTGCTGGCTGGCAAGGGAGATGAGGCATGAGCCTGGACCTCGCCATCACCGCCTGGGGCTGGGCGCTGCTGAACTTCGTCTGGCAGGGCGCGCTCGTGGGCGCCGCGGCCGCGCTGCTGCTGGCCCTGCTGCGTGGTGCGTCGGCGCGCTGGCGCTACGCCGTCTGTGCCGCCAGCCTCGGGCTGTGCCTGGGCCTGCCGCTGGCGCAGTGCCTGGACCTGTCGCCCGCCGACGCCGAATTCGCCGGCGAGCTGTCGGCGCTGGCCGAGCAGATGCCGGCGCTCGTCAGCGCCTGGGCGCTGGGCACCGCGCTGATGCTGGGCCGCCTCGCGCTGGGCCTGGCCTGGGTCGGCCGCGCGCGGCGCCGCAGCACGCCGGCGCCGGCCGACTGGCAGGCGCGGCTGGACGCCCTGGCCCGCCGCCTCGGCCTGCGCCGCGCGGTGGGCCTGCGCCTGCTGCCCGAGCTGGCCAGCCCGATCACGCTGGGCTCGCTGCGGCCCTGCGTGCTGCTGCCCGCGGCGCTGCTGAGCCGCCTGCCCGTGGAGCTGCTCGAAGCCCTGCTGGCCCACGAGCTGGCCCACGTGCGGCGCTGGGACTATCTCGCCAACCTGCTGCAGAGCGCCGTCGAGGCCCTGCTGTTCTTCCATCCCGTCGTCTGGTGGCTGTCGGCACGCATGCGCCATGAACGCGAGCTGGTGGCCGACGAGATCTCGGCCGAGCTCGTCGGCCCCGGCGACGGCCGCCACCGCCTGGCCCAGGCCCTGCACGCCCTGTCCGAACTGGATCACGCCCCCATGCCCTCCTCCCCCGCACTGGCCGCCCGTGGCGGCGACCTGCTCGCCCGCATCGAGCGCCTGCTCGCGCCCCGCCCCCAGGCCACCGGCTGGAAGCTGGCCCTGCCGGCACTGCTGATCGCGACGACCAGCTTCATCGTCCAGGCCCGCACCAAGGACGCACCCCGCACGCCCGACACGCCCGCCGCCACCGCCGTCGCCACCCCCGCCGTCACGGACGCCCCCGCCGTGGCGCCGCCTGCCGCCCAGCAGCTGCGCCTGCCGGTGAACGCCAAGCACGTCGTGGTCGTGGACGACGCGACCGGCAAGGTGCTGATGGCGCGCGACGCCGATGCCATCGTCCCCATCGCCTCGCTGACCAAGCTGCTGACGGCCATGGTGGTGCTGGACGCCAGGCTGGACCCGGCCGAGAAGCTGCGCATCACCAGCGACGACGTCGACACCCTCAAGCACAGCCGCTCGCGTGTGCGCGTGGGCACGCAGATGAGCCGCCTGGCGGCGCTGGAACTGGCGCTGATGGAGTCGGAGAACCGCGCGGCGGCGGCGCTGGCGCGCACCTTCCCCGGCGGCGAGACGGGCTTCGTGAAGGCCATGCAGGCCAAGATCCGCGCGCTCGGGCTGAAGCACACCGCCATCACCGACCCGACCGGCCTGTCGCCGGCCAACACCTCGACGGCCACGGAGATGGCCACCATCACCGCCGCGGCGGCGCGCTACGGCGAGATCGAGCGCATCACCAGCGTCAAGAAGGCCACCGTGCCCGTCGACGGCCGCCCGCGCGAGGTCCGCAACACCAACCGGCTGGTCGGCGCCAAGGGCTGGAACATCCGCGTCTCCAAGACCGGCTACACCGAGGAGGCCGGCCGCTGCCTGGCGATGCGCATCCTCAACGGCAAGCGCCCCGTCACCGTCGTGCTGCTGGACGCCGACGGCTCGGCCCACCGGCTGCGCGACGCGGCGCTGATCCGCAAGTCGCTGGCCAAGCAGGCGTCATGAAGCGCCGCAGTCTGCTGGCTGCGGGGGGCACCGCACTCGCCCTGCCCGCCCGGGCGCTGGACTTCGCGCCGCCGCAGCCGCCCGCCGCGATGCGCGCCAGCCCGGACCGCATCGTCGACATCGCCGTGGGCATACGCCCCTTCCGCGCGCAAGGCCCGCGCCTCGAGGCCGAGAGGCGCTTCGGCAAGACGCTGGTCCACCACTACGGCCACGGCGGCAGCGGCTGGTCGCTGTCCTGGGGTTCGGCGCAGCGGGCACTGGCGCTGGTGCAGGCCGGCGGCGCGAGGCCCGGCGAGCGCATCGCCGTCATCGGCTGCGGCGCCATCGGCCTGACGACGGCACGCACGCTCCAGCAGGCCGGCTGCAAGGTGCGCCTGTACGCCAGGGAACGCCCGCCGCACGTGCACTCCTCGGCGGCCACGGGTCTGTGGACGCCGGACTCGCGCATCGTCGCGAGCGAGCACGCCAGCGAGTCCTGGACAGCCGGCTGGGAGGCCATGGCGCGGGCATCGTTCAAGGTGCACCAGGGCTACCTCGGCCTGCCCTCGGGGCCGGTTGAATGGCATGACGGCTTCGTCGTGGCGGACGGGGGCTTCGATGCCCCGCTGGGCGGCCATGTCGGCGAGCCCGACTACCCCGACCTCGGCGACCGCATCGCCGACCTGCGCCCGCGCGGCCACGCGCTCGCGGCCGGCGAGCACCCCTTCCGCCCGCCCCATGTGCGCCGCTTCACGCAACTCGTCTTCAACATCCCGGCCTACCAGCGCCTGCTGCTGGAGGACTTCGCACGCGACGGCGGCACGCTGGTGCAGCGCGAGTTCCGCCACCCGCGCGACTTCGCCCGGCTGGCCGAGCATGTGATCGTCAACTGCACCGGCGACGGCGCGCGCACGCTGCTCGGCGACACGGGCATGACGCCGGTGCGCGGCCAGACGGCCCGCCTCGTGCCGCAGCCCGAGGTGGACTACGCGCTGATCTACCGCGGCCACAACGTCGTCGCCGTGCCGCGCCGCGATGGCCTGCTCGTCGCGGCCATGGGCGAGCACGATTTCGGCAGCGCCGACCTGCGCCCCGACCGGGCCCAGTCGGAGGACGCCGTGCGCCGCCTGGCGGAGCTGTTCTAGAAGGTTTCCCAGTCGCCCTCGGCCCCGCTCACCGCGGGCTTGGGCGCCGGCGCGGGGCTGGCGGCCAGCGGAGCCGGCGCGGGCCGGGCTGAGGCGGCGGCTGAGGCGGCCACCGGCTTGGCTGTGCGCTTGATGGCCGGCTTGGCCGCCAGCTTGCCCATGGGCTTGGGCGCGGCAGCCTGCGGCGCCGGCCTGGGCGCGCTGCGCGGCGCGGCGCGAGCGGCGGGCGCCGCGGGGGCCAGGCTGGCATCCACGCGGAACGCCGCCACGGCCTCGGACAGCCGGGCCGTCTGCATGCGCATGCTCTCGGCCGCGGCAGCGGTCTGCTCGACGAGCGCCGCGTTCTGCTGCGTGGCCTGGTCGAGCTGGCTGACGGCCGTGTTGATCTGCCCCACCCCTTCGGACTGCTCGCGGCTGGACACCGTGATCTCGCCGACGAGATCGGTCACCTTGCGCACCTCGTTGACCATCTGCGCGATGGTCTCGCGCGCGGCCAGCACCTGCGCGCTGCCGCTCTCCACCTTGCCGACGCTGTCGCCGATCAGGCTCTTGATCTCCTTGGCCGCCTCCGCGCTGCGCTGGGCCAGCAGGCGCACCTCGCCGGCCACGACCGCGAAGCCGCGGCCCTGCTCACCCGCGCGGGCGGCTTCCACCGCCGCATTCAGCGCCAGGATGTTGGTCTGGAAGGCGATGCCGTCGATGGTGCCGATGATGTCGGAGATCTTGCGGCTGGAGGTCGAGATCGCATCCATCGTCGTCACGACCTCGCCGACGGCGACACCGCCGGCGCCGGCCACTTCGGACGCATGGTTGGCGAGCTGGTCGGCCTGGCGGGCGTTGTCGGCGTTGGCCTTGATCTGGGACGCCATCTCCTCGACGGAGGCAGCGGTCTCCTCCAGGTTGGAGGCCTGGCTCTCGGTGCGAGCGGACAGATCGGCGTTGCCTTGCGCGATCTCGGCTGCGGCGACATTGAGCTGGTCGCAGCCCTGACGCACGCCGGACACCATGCGCGCGAGGTTGAGCGTCATCTCGTCCAGCATGCTCAGCAACTGCCCGAGTTCGTCGCGCGAGCTGCTGTTCAGGCGCTGCGTCAGGTCTCCGCCGGCCACGGCCTTGACGGCTTCGGCGGCCAGTTGCACCGGGCGGGTGATGGAGCGCGTGATGGCCACCGCGGCGACCACGCCCAGCGCCAGCGCCACGAGCGAGGCGATGGCGAAGATCCACAGCACGCGCGCGTAGGCGGCCTCGGCAGCCGCCGTCGTGGCGGCGGCCAGCCTCTCGTTGTAGGCCCACCACTGGTCGACCGCCTCGCGCACCGGAGAGAATGCGGCGCGGGCGGCGCCGAAGGTCAGATCCCTGGCGGCCGTGGCCTGCGTGGGGTCGGAGGCGCTGTCGCTGGATGCCTTCAGCACCCGGTCCTGCACGGTGAGATAGGCATTCAGGCCGTCGCCGACCTTCTTCAGCAACGCGCGGTCTTCATCGTCGGCCACCAGCGGCTCGTAGTCCTTGAGTCGCTGCTTCAGGTCTTCGCGCGCCTTCACGATGCGCTCGCCAAGCGACTTCTTCTCCTTCTCGTCTTCGCTCAGGATGTGCTGCTGCTCAAGCCTGCGGGCGTCGGAGATGGCGCCGTCGATCTGGTGGATGTTGCGCAGCGAGGGCAGGATGTTGACGGGGTAGTACTCGGCGTAATAGTTGACCGACCGCACCATCAGTGCGCCGACACCCGCCATCGCCAGCATCAGCGCTATCAGGACAAAGAATGCCAGCCCGAGGCGCGCGCCGACGCGCAGGTTCTTCAATGCATTCACGGCTGGATTCCCTTCGTCTCTAAGACGCGGGACTTTGCCCTGTTCGCCCGGCGCCGGCAATGCGGCCGGGCGTGCAGACTGCACGAAGTCAGCCTTCCGTCGCGTCGGCCTCGCTGAGCAGCAACGCCAGCAGCACGGCCGTGCCTATGGGCATGAAGATCACCACGGCGATGAACCAGGGCCAGAAGGCGCGCCCCGTGCGCCGCACGAGCTGCATCATGAAGACGCAATGCATGGAGCCGGCCACGATCAGGCCCAGGCCCGAGATCGCGAGCAGGCCGGCCGGCGGCTCGCCCTCCTGAGTGCTGCTGATGAGCTGCCACAGGCAGAAGCCCGCGACGACCAGCGTGATCAGCGCGTACTCGACGCCGCTCTTGACGTGTGCTTTCATGGCTCAGCTCTCATCGATCAGCTTCTTCAGCGGCGCGGGCAGCGCGTAGCTGGCGAGTTTCTCCCGGGCCACCCAGGTGCCCGGGCTCCCGGCCGGCAGCCCGTCCTCGGGCAGCTCGGCCCGCAGCGTGTGCAGCACCCAGTCGAAGTGGGTCAGCGCATGCTCGATGCGCGGCAGCGTCTCCAGGCTCGCGGCGGGCAGCACGGCACGGGCGCCGGCCTCGTCGTCGAACATGGGCAGCGTCCACAGGCCGGCCCAGACGCCCGTGGCCGGCCGCTGCCGCAGCAGCACCTGGCCGCCAGGCCGCTCCAGCCACAGCCACCAGTTCTCGCGCCGGCCGCGCTTGAGCTTGCGGGTCTTGACGGGATAGCGCGTCGGGTCGCCCTCCCGCTGGCCGCGGCACAGCGGCTGCACGGGGCACAGCAGGCAGTCGGGCGATCGCGAGGTGCAGACGGTCGCGCCCAGGTCCATCAGGCCCTGGGTGTAGCGATCCACGTCCCGCTCGGGCAGCAGCTCCGTGGCATGGTTCCAGAGCCGCTTCTCGGCCGCGCTGCTGGCGAGGTCGCCGTCGAAGGCCAGCACGCGGGAGAGCACGCGCTTGACGTTGCCGTCCAGGATGGCGACGCGCTCGCCGAAGCAGAACGCGGCGATCGCGGCGGCCGTCGAACGGCCGATGCCCGGCAGCGTCTGCAGCCCGGCCGCCGTGGCCGGAAAGGCGCCGCCGTGCAGCTCGGACACGGCCCTGGCACAGGCATGCAGGTTGCGCGCACGGCTGTAGTAGCCCAGGCCGGCCCACTGGGCGAGCACCTCGTCCAGCGTCGCCGCGGCCAGGTCGGTGACCCGGGGCCAGCGCGCGAGGAAGCGTTCGTAGTAGCCGAGCACCGTCGCCACCTGCGTCTGCTGCAGCATGACCTCGGACAGCCAGACGCGGTAGGGGTCGCGCGTGTTCTGCCAGGGCAGCGTGTTGCGGCCGTGGCGCTGCTGCCAGGCGACGACCGTCCTGCCGAAGTCCTCCACCAACGCTGGCGGCCTCATCGTTTCTGACATTGGGGGCAGAAGAAGGTCGACCGCTGGCCCTGCACGATGCGCCTGACGGGCGTGCCGCAGCGCCGGCAGGCCTCACCCTCGCGGCCGTAGACCTGGGCCTGCATCTGGAAGCTGCCGGCCACGCCGTGCGCGTCGCGGAAGTCGCGCAGCGTCGTGCCGCCGGCCTGCAGCGCCTGGCCCAGCACCTCGCGCACGGCCGTGGCCAGCCTGTCGGCGCGCGGCCGGCTCAGCTTGCCGGCGGGCAGGCGCGGATCGATGCCGGCCATGAAGAGCGCCTCGCAGGCGTAGATGTTGCCCGCCCCGACGACGATGTCGCCGGCCAGCAGCGCCTGCTTGACGGACACGCGCCGGCCGCTCAGGCGCGCATGCAGGTGCAGGCCGTCGAAGCGTTCGTCGAAGGGCTCCAGGCCCAGGCCGCCCAGCAGCGTCGCCACCGGCTCGGCCTGCAGCGCAGCGGCCCAGACGACGGCGCCGAAGCGGCGCGGGTCGGTCAGGCGCAGCAGGCCGCGGTCGGTGTGCAGGTCGAAATGGTCATGCGCGCCCGGCGCGGGCGTCGTGTCCAGGAAGGCCAGCGAGCCCGACATGCCCAGGTGCATCAGCAGCCCGCCTGCACTTGTCGGCCCCAAGGTCTGGGCTGAGCCCAGCCCGCCCCCCGAGGGGAGCAAGGCGATTTGGGGCGGCCCGGCATCGCCTTTTTCCAGCGGAAGCCACAAATATTTACCCCGTCTTTGCACGTCGCCGACGCGGCTGCCGAGCAGGGTTTCGGGGTCCACGCCGATCGGCCAGCGCAGCGGTTTCCCCAGGCGCAGGCCGGTCACCCGGGCTCCGTGGATGGCGCCGGCAAAGCTGCGGCGCGTGACTTCGACTTCGGGCAACTCGGGCATGAGGGCGAAATCATAATCAGGCCGTTGTTAGCCGGAGCCCGAATGCCTTTGCCCTTTCGCCGAGTGATGCTCGCCGCCGCCCTGCTGGCCGGGCTGCAAGCCCATGCCCAGGACGCCGCCCCTCCCAGCGCGCCCGCCGAGGCGCCGACGAACTCGGCCATGGACGCGCCGCTGTTCTACCAGTTGCTGATCGGCGAGATCGAGCTGCAGAACGGCCAGGCCGGCGTCGCCTTCCAGGTGCTGCTGGACGCCGCCCGGCGCACGTCCGACGAGGAGCTGTTCAAGCGCGTCGTCAACATCGCCATCCAGGCCCGCGCGGGTGACCAGGCGCTGATGGCCTCGCGCGCCTGGGCCGAGACCGTGCCGACCTCGGTCGACGCGCTGCAGAGCACCGTGCAGCTGCTGGCCCTGATGAACAAGCCGGCCGAGGTGCCGGAGCCGCTGACGACGCTGCTGCGCATCGCGCCGGCGCCGCAGCGGCCGGGCTTCATCCTGGCGCTGCCACGCCTGTTCCAGCGCGCGCCCGATGCCAAGGCGGTGCTCGCCGCGCTCGGCCCCGTGCTGCGCGCCCAGGGCGGCCCGCTCAGGGCCCCGGCCCTCTACACCGAGGCGCGCCTGTCCCTCAACGCCGGCGAGAACGCGCGGGCGCTGGCGCTCACCCGCGAACTCGGCCAGGCCCTGCCGGACAACGACGACGCGATGCAGCTCGCCGTCGAGCTCATGCCCACCGAGCCGCAGGCCGAAAGCCTCATCACCGAGCGGCTGCAACGCAAGCCCGACCAGCATGCGCTGCGCCAGGCCTATGGCCGGGCGCTGATCCAGGCCCAGCGCCCGGCCGACGCGGCGCGCGAGTTCCGCCTGCTGACCGAGGCCACGCCCGACAACCCCGCGCCGTGGCTGGCGCTGGGCGCGCTCGAGCTGGACCTCAAGCATCCCGCCGCGGCCGAAGACGCGCTGCGCGAAAGCCTGAAGCGCCTGGACACGCCGGCCGCCGGCACCGACGCCGAGATCAAGGCCCGCGCCGACGGCCGTCGCCAGGCCTGGCTGATGCTGTCCCAGGCGGCCGAGCAGCGCGGCGACCTCAAGGCCGCCGAAGCGGCGCTGCAGAAGGTCGACAAGGAAACCCTGGACGTGCGCTACCGCCGCGCCAGCCTGCTGGCCCGCCAGGGCCAGGTGGCCGCGGCCCGCAAGCTGCTGCAGCCGGCCGCCGACGCCAGCGATGCCGACGCCCGCGCCGCGATGCTGGCCGAAGCGCAGCTGATGCGCGAGCAGCGCGACTACGCGGCCTCGCTCAAGGTACTGAAGGCCGCCACGGCCCGCTTCGGCGGCGACCCCGACCTCATCTACGAACAGGCCATGATGACCGAGAAGGTCGGCAAGTTCGACGAGATGGAGTCCCTGCTGCGCAAGGTCATAGCGATCAAGCCCGACTACCACCACGCCTACAACGCGCTGGGCTATTCGCTGGCCGAGCGCAACCAGCGCCTGCCCGAGGCCAAGCAGCTCATCGAGCAGGCGCTGAAGCTGGCGCCGGGTGAGCCCTTCATCGTCGACAGCCTGGGCTGGGTCGAGTTCCGCCTGGGCAACCTGGCCGAAGCCGCCAAGCTGCTGCGCCAGGCGCATGCCGGCCGGCCCGACGCCGAGATCGCCGCCCACCTCGGCGAGGTGCTGTGGGCCAGCGGTGCACGGGACGAGGCCCGCAGCGTGTTTGCCGAGGCGGCGCGGCGCGACCCCGCCAACGAGGCGCTGCGCGAGACCCTCGACCGGCTGAAGGTCAGGCCGTGAGGCTGGCACTCGCCTGCCTGGCGCTGGCCGTCGCCGGCTGCGCTCAGCTGCCCCAGACCCCGCCGGCCGGCAGCGAGCCCCGGCTCAGCGGCCGCATCAGCGTGACGGTGGCCGGCGACGTCCACAACCGCGGCACCGGCGGCGCGGCCAGCTTCGAGCTGTTCGGTGGCCCCGAGGCCGGCCGGCTGGAGCTGACCTCGCCGCTGGGCTCGCTGGTGGCCCGTGCCGACTGGCAGCCGGGCCGGGCCCTGCTGCGGACACCCAGCGACGAGCGCCGCTTCGACGACCTGGACGCGCTGACCCGCGAGATGCTGGGCGAGGCCGTGCCCGTGGCCGCGCTGTTCGACTGGCTCAAGGCCCGCCCCTGGCCCGCCGCGCCGCACCAGAAGACCGGCAACGGCTTCGAGCAGCTCGGCTGGCGCATCGAACCGCGGCTGCCCAGCCTCGTCGCCACGCGCCTGGCAGAGCCCGTCGTCACGCTGCGCGCCAAACTGGACGGGGGCGATGAAGGCAATCCATGACCTGGCCGCGCCGGCCAAGCTCAACCTCTTCCTGCACGTCGTCGGCAAACGGCCGGACGGCTACCACCTGCTGCAGTCGCTGTTCGTGCTGATCGACTGGGCCGACACGCTGCACGTCGAGCGCCGCGCCGACGGCCAGCTGCGCCGCCACGACGTGCTCGGCGGCGACCTGCCGGCCGACGACCTCTGCCTGCGCGCGGCCCGGCTGCTGCAGGCCGAGACCGGCTGCGCGCTGGGCGCCGACATCCACCTGGAAAAACGCCTGCCCGCCGGCGCCGGCATGGGCGGCGGCTCGTCCGACGCCGCGACCACGCTGCTGGCGCTGAACCGGCTGTGGGACCTGCGCCTGCCGCTGCCGCGTCTGATGGCGCTGGGCCTCAGGCTGGGTGCGGACGTGCCCTTCTTCCTCGGTGGCGGGTCCGCCTTCGTCGAGGGCATCGGCGAAATCCTGCACCCGCTGGCCCTCCCCGAACAGCGCTTCGCGGTGCTCAAGGGGCCGGCCGGCCTGTCCACCCAGGAGATCTTTTCGAGCAAACACTTGGCAAGGTCTGAAAACCTGGCTATAGTCGCGGGCTTTCCTGCCCTGGCTGGAACTGCAGAAAACCTGGTGAGTGGATTCGGTCGAAACGACCTGCAACCCGCCGCCGAAGTGATCAGCAGTGAAGTGCGAGACGCGTTGGCCCTGTTGTCAAACCATTTTGGCAACGCCCGGATGACGGGCTCGGGCGCCGCCGTGTTTTCCGTGCTGGATGGGGATGGAAAAGATGGCAAGGACGACCAGTTCCTAGCGACATTGCTTCAAGGGCTTTCGAAAGAAGGGCCTGGAGCATGGACCGGTCGGATCTGCCGCAGTCTGGCTCACCACCCGCTCGCGGGCTGGGCTGACTGAAGAAGTTTCAAGGGTTCGGCCGCTCGGCCGGGTCCTGTGTAGGGGAGTCGCCAAGTTGGTCAAGGCATCGGATTTTGATTCCGACATGCGAGGGTTCGAGTCCTTCCTCCCCTGCCAGATTTCTGTACTTCGCTGAACCGGCTGCGCATTCAGCGGGCCACTGACACCAGAGGCTCCCAGTGCTGCTCAATACGGTTCTCTTCACCGGCAACGCGAATCCGGTCCTTTCCCAGGAAATCGCCACCCACCTCGGTCTCGAGCTGGGCAAGGCCGTGGTCGGCCGCTTCTCCGACGGTGAGGTCACCGTCGAGATCCAGCAGAACGTCCGCGCCCGCGACGTCTTCGTCGTGCAGCCCACCTGCGCGCCGACGAACGAGAACCTGATGGAGCTGCTGATCATGGTGGACGCGCTCAAGCGCGCCAGCGCCCGGCGCATCACCGCCGTGATCCCCTACTTCGGCTATGCCCGCCAGGATCGCCGCCCGCGCTCCACGCGCGTGCCCATCTCGGCCAAGGTCGTCGCCAACCTGCTGGAGACCGTGGGCGTCGAGCGCGTGCTGACCATGGACCTGCATGCCGACCAGATCCAGGGCTTCTTCGACATCCCGGTCGACAACATCTACGCGTCGCCCGTGCTGCTGTCGGACCTCAAGGCCCGCAACTACAGCGACCTGGTGGTCGTCTCGCCCGACGTGGGCGGTGTGGTGCGCGCCCGCGCGCTGGCCAAGCAGCTGGGCTGCGACCTGGCCATCATCGACAAGCGCCGCCCGGCCGCCAACGTCTCCGAAGTGATGCACGTCATCGGCGAGATCGAAGGCCGCAACTGCGTGATCATGGACGACATGATCGACACCGCCGGCACGCTGGTGAAGGCGGCCGAGGTGCTGAAGGCGCGCGGCGCCAAGAGCGTGTTCGCCTACTGCACCCACCCCATCCTGTCGGGCCCCGCCATCGAGCGCATCGCCGGCTCGCAGCTGGACGAGGTCGTCATCACCAACACCATTCCGCTGACCGACGCGGCCAAGGCCTGCAAGAAGATCCGCCAGCTGTCGGTGGCCTTCCTGTTCGCCGAGACCATCCGCCGCATTTCCGACGGCGAGTCGGTCACGTCCCTTTTCTCCGAGCAGAACAACAACTTCTGATCGGGGTTTCGTCGCGGTCGCAAGATCGCATTTTCAACGGCGCCTGGTCGCGGGTGCCGTTTCTCTTTTTGGAGAAAACCATGAAGTTCGTCGCTTTTGAGCGCAAGCTGCAGGGGACCGGAGCGAGCCGCCGCCTGCGAGTCGCCGGCAAGGTGCCCGGTATCGTTTATGGCGCTGGTGAGCCCGCACTGATCGAACTCGATCACAACGCGCTGTACCACGCCCTCAAGAAGGAAGCCTTCCACAGCTCGCTGCTGGACATGGAGCTGGGCGGCGCCACCACGCAAGTGCTGCTGCGCGACTTCCAGATGCACCCGTACAAGCCGCAAGTCCTGCACTGCGACTTCCAGCGCGTGGACGGCACGACCAAGATCACCAAGAAGGTGCCGCTGCACTTCATCGGTGAAGAAACCTCGCCGGCGGTCAAGACCGACCACTGCACGGTCAACCACGTCGTCACCGAGCTGCAGATCGCCTGCCTGGCCAAGGAACTGCCCGAGTTCATCGAGGTGGACCTGTCCGGCCTGACCCAGGGTCACTCGCTGCACGTCAACGACATCAAGCTGCCCGCGGGCGTCAAGGTCGTCACCCACGGCAAGCCCAACCCCGTCATCGCGACGCCGGTGGCTCCCGTGACTGAAGAAATCGTCGTGGCCGCCGCTCCGGCCGCCGACGACAAGAAGGGCAAGAAGGGCAAGAAGTAATTCTTCTCGCCGGCTTCAGGCCAACGATCAAGGGCTCCGCGAGGAGCCCTTTTTCATTGCTGCGTCGCGGAGGGCAGCCGCCCGCCCAGGTTCTTCAGCAGCAGGCTGGCCGCCACCAGCTGGCGGTTGCGCGACGACAGCAGGTTGCCCTCGGCCGACAGCGCCGCGGCCTGCGCGGCGCTGACGTTCAGGAAGCTGACCGTGCCGGCGCGGTACTGGGCCAGCACCAGCTCGAGGTTGCGCTCGGCGGCCTCGAAGGCGTCGCGCTGCAAGGCCAGCGACGCGCCGGACTCGGCGAACTGCACGAGGTTGTCTTCCACTTCCTGGAAGGCCGTCAGCACCGCCTGGCGATAGTTGGCCGTCGCCGCCTCGGCCGAGGCGCGGGCTTGGGTCGAGGCCAGGCGCCGCTGGCCACCGTCCAGCAGCGGCGCCGCCACGGCGGCGCCCAGTGACCACAGCAGGTTGGGTGCCGACACCAGGTTGGACCAGGACGCGCCGCGGTAGCCGGCGCTGGCCGACAGGTTCACGGTGGGGAAGAAGGCCGCGTCGGCGATGCCGATCTGCGCGTAGGCCGCCGTCTGGCGCGCCCGCGCGGCGGCGATGTCGGGACGCTGGGCGAGCAGCGTCGAGGGCAGCAGATCCGGCACCGGCGGCAGTTCCGGCAGTTGCGAGCCGGGCGGCAGACGGAACTGCCCCGGCAGCTTGCCGAGCTGGGCGGCGATGGCGTGCTCCAGCTGCGCGCGGCTGGCCCGCACGTCGCTGAGCTGGGACTGCGCGCCGCGCAGCTGGGTGCGGGCCTGCAGCACGTCGGTCTGCGCGACGACGCCACCGGCATAGCGCGCCTGCGTCAGGGCCAGCGCGCGCTCGTTGGCGGTGATGGTGCGCTCCAGCAGCGCCTGCTGGGCCTCGGCGGTGCGCAGCGCGAAGTAGCTCTGCGCCAGCGTGGCCTGGGCGGACAGGCGCAGCGCGGCCAGGTCGGCCTGGCTGGCCTGGTAGCTCGCGCCCGCCGCCTTCACGCCCTCGGCCAGGCGCCCCCAGAGATCGATCTCCCAGGCCGCGTTGGCGGTCAGCGAGTTGCTGGTGGCCACGCTGCGCTGGCCGTCGGCATTGCCGGTGCTCGCCGAGCGCGTGCTGCCGGCGCCGACCGACAGCGTCGGGAAGATGGCCGACTGGCTGGCCCGCAGCACGGCGCGGGCCGAGTCGACCTGGGCCAGCGCCGCGGCGAGGTTCTGGTTGCCGACGACGAGGTCGGCCTGCAGGCCGTCCAGCACCGGGTCCTTGAACAGCGTCCACCAGGCCTCGGGCACGGCCACCTCGGGCGCCACGCGCTGCCATTCGTCCGAACCCCTGAAGTTCGCGGGCGGCGGGGCCTCGGCCGGCGGGCGCTGCGGGGTGACGGCGCAGCCGGCCAGCAGCAGGGCCAGGATCAGGGGAGCGAGGGCGGTCTTCGGCATGGCTTCAGGTCGCGGTGCTGAGGGTGGCGGCCCCGGCCGGCGCGGGCGTGGGCGCGGGGCGCTTGCGGCTGAGGCGGTCCATGCAGCAGAACACGACGGGCGTGGTGTAGAGGGTCAGCAACTGGCTGAGCAGCAGGCCGCCGACGATGGAGATGCCCAGCGGCACGCGCAGCTCGGCGCCTTCGCCGTGGCCCAGCGCCAGCGGCACGGCGCCGAACACGGCGGCCACCGTCGTCATCAGGATGGGCCGCAGCCGCAGCAGCGCCGCGCGGTAGATGGCGGCGCCGGGCGGCATGCGCGAGCCGCGCTCCGCGGCCTCGCGCTGCGCCGAGATGGCGAAGTCCAGCATCATGATCGCGTTCTTCTTGACGATGCCGATCAGCAGGATGACGCCGATCAGCGCAATGATGGTGAACTCTGTCTTGAAGGCCATCAGCGCCAGCAGCGCACCGACGCCGGCCGAGGGCAGCGTCGACAGGATGGTGATCGGGTGGATCAGGCTCTCGTAGAGCATGCCCAGCACCAGGTAGATGGTCAGCACGGCCGCGAGGATGAGCAGCGGCTGGGACTTCAGCGAGCTCTGGAAGGCCTGGGCCGTGCCCTGGAAGCTGCCGCGCACCGACGTGGGCACGCCGCTGCCGGCGACGGCGTCGTTCACCGCGTCGACGGCGTCCGACAGCGACACGCCCTCCGCCAGGTTGAAGCTGATGGTGCTGGCCGGCGTGCCGCCCTGGTGGCTCACGGACAGCGGCGTGCTGGTCGTCTCCACGCGCGCCACGCTCGAGAGCGGCACCTGCTGGCCTGTGCCGCTGGTCAGCATCAGCCGGTCCAGCGTCTGCGGGCTCTGCAGCCACACGGGCGCCAGCTCCATGACGACGCGGTACTGGTTCAGCGGGTTGTAGATGACGCCCACCTGGCGCTGGCCGAAGGCGTTGTTCAGCGTGTTGTCGAAGGCGCTCATCGTCAGCCCCAACCGTGCCAGCGCATCGCGGTCGACGACCAGCGAGGTCTGCGTGCCCTTGTCCTGCTGGTCGGTGTTGACGTCGGTGATCTCGGGCACCTCGGTCAGTGCGCGGCGCACGCGCGGCTCCCAGGTGCGCAGGTCGGCCAGGTCGTCGGCCTGCAGCGTGTACTGCCAGGACGCGTTGGACTGGCGGCCGCCGATGCGGATGTCCTGCACGGGCGCCAGGAACAGGTTGGCGCCCGGCACCCTGGCCAGCTTGCCGCGCAGCCGGTTGATGACGTCGTCCACGCTCTCCTTGCGCTCGCTGCGGGGCCTGAGGCTGATGAACATGTTGGCGCTGTTGCGCTGGCCGCCGCCGGTGAAGCCGGTCACGTTGGCCACGGCCGGGTCGGCGCGCACGATGTCGTGGAAGGTGCGCAGCTTCTGCTGCATGGACTGGAAGGAGCTGGCCTGGTCGGCCTGCACGCCGCCCACCATCAGCCCGGTGTCCTGCTGCGGGAAGAAGCCCTTGGGGATGGTCATGTACAGGTGCACGTTCAGCGCGACGACGCCCGCCAGCGCCAGCAGCGCCAGCGGCTGGTGGCGCAGCGTCCAGCGCAGCGAGCGGCGGTAGCCGCGCATCAGCGCGCCCTGGATGCGGGCCAGGATGCGGCCCAGGCGCCCCGGCGGGCGCGCGGCGGCGTGGGGCTTGAGCAGCGTCGCGGCCATCATGGGCGTGGTCGTCAGCGACACCACCATCGACACCAGGATGGCCACCGACAGCACCACCGCGAACTCGCGGAACAGCCGCCCGACGATGCCCCCCATCGCCAGGATGGGGATGAACACGGCAATCAGGCTCAGCGAGATCGACACGACCGTGAAGCCGATCTCCCTCGCGCCCTTGAGCGCCGCCTCGCGGGGCGGCACGCCGCGCTCGATGTGGCGCGAGATGTTCTCCAGCACGACGATGGCGTCGTCGACGACGAAGCCGGTCGCCACCGTCATCGCCATCAGCGACAGGTTGTCGATGCTGTAGCCCAGCAGGTACATCGCGCCGAAGGTGCCCGCCAGCGACACCGGCACGGCCACGGCCGGCAGAAGCGCCGCGCGGAAGCGCCGCAGGAAGACGAAGACGACGACGATGACCAGGCCGAAGGCGATGCCCAGCGTGCGCTGCACCTCGACGATGCTGCCGCGTATGGTGGCCGTGCGGTCCATGACGACGTTCACGTCAATGGCCGGCGAGATCGAGGCGCGCAGCTGCGGCAGCAGGCCGCGCACGGTGTCCACCGTCTGGATGATGTTGGCGCTGGGCGCCTTGTTCAGGATCAGCAGCACCGCCTGGCGGCCGTTGGCCAGGCCGTCGTTGCGCAGGTCCTGCACGCTGTCCTGCACGTCGGCCACGTCGCGCAGGTGCACGGCGGCGCCGTTCCTGTAGCTCAGCACCAGCGGCGCGTACTCGGCCGCGCGCTTGGCCTGGTCGTTGGCGCCGATCTGCCAGTAGCGGTCGCCGGTCTCCAGCTGGCCCTTGGGGCGATTGGCGTTGGTCGCGACGACGGCCGCCCGCACCTGGTCCAGCGAGATGCCCTGCGAGGCCAGCTTGTTCGGGTCCAGCTCGATGCGCACGGCCGGCAGCGCGCCGCCGCCCACCGTCACCTGGCCCACGCCGTCCACCTGCGACAGCCGCTGCGCGAGCACGGTGGAGGCGGCGTCGTACATCTGGCCGCGCGTCAGCGTGTCCGACGTCAGCGAGATGATCATGATCGGCGCGTCGGCCGGGTTGACCTTGCGGTAGGTCGGGTTGCTGGGCATGCCGCTGGGCAGCAGCGCGCGGGAGGCGTTGATGCCGGCCTGCACCTCGCGCGCGGCGGCATCGATGTTGCGGTTCAGGTCGAACTGCAGCGTGATGCGGCTGCTGCCCAGGGAGGACGACGAGGTGATCTCGGTGACGCCGGCGATGCTGCCCAGCGTGCGCTCCAGCGGCGTGGCCACCGTGGCAGCCATGGTGTCGGGGCTGGCGCCGGGCAGCGACGCGCTGACCGAGATGGTCGGGAACTCCACCTGCGGCAGCGGCGCGATGGGCAGCAACAGGTAGGCTATTGAGCCGGCGAGCGCGATGCCGCAGGTGATGAGCGCCGTGCCGACCGGCCGCTCGATGAAGACGCGCGACAGGTTCACGCCGCCACCCCCTCAGCCCGGCCACCGCCCTTGAGCCGTGCCGCCAGCGCCGAGAACCCGAGGTAGATGACCGGCGTCGTGAACAGCGTCAGCAGCTGGCTGACGATGAGGCCGCCCACCATCACGACGCCCAGCGGATGACGCAGCTCGCTGCCCACGCCGGTGCCCAGCATCAGCGGCAGCGCGCCCAGCAGCGCGGCCATCGTCGTCATCAGGATGGGCCGGAAGCGCAGCAGGCAGGCCTGGCGGATGGCCTCGCGCGGCTTCATCCCCAGTTCGCGCTCGGCCTCCAGCGCGAAGTCGATCATCATGATCGCGTTCTTCTTGACGATGCCGATCAGCAGCACGATGCCGATGATGGCGATGATGTCCAGGTCGAGGCGGAAGGCCAGCAGCGCCAGCAGCGCGCCCAGGCCCGCAGACGGCAGCGTGGACAGGATGGTCAGCGGATGGATGGTGCTCTCGTAGAGCACGCCCAGCACGATGTACATCGTCACGATGGCCGCGAGGATGAGCAGCAGCGTGCTGCTGAGGGACGCCTGGAAGGCCAGCGCCGCGCCCTCGAAGCGGGTCTCCACGCTCAGCGGCAGCTGCAGCGCGTCGACCTCGGCCTTGATGCCCTTCACCGCCTCGCCCAGCGACGCGCCCGGCGCGAGGTTGAAGGAGATGGTGGACGACGGGAACTGCGCCACATGGTTGACGGCCAGCGGCGCCTGCCGCTCGGCGAATCGGGCGACGGAGCTGAGCGGCACCTGCGTGCCGCCGGTGCCGGGCACGTAGAGGCGCTTCAGGCCGTCCAGGCCGGCGCGGAAGTCGGGCGCCACCTCCAGCACGACGCGGTACTGGTTGCTCTGCGTGAAGATGGTGGAGATCAGCCGCTGGCCGAAGGCGCTGTACAGCGCACTGTCGATGGCCGCGACGCTGACGCCCAGCCGCCCGGCCGCGTCGCGGTCGATGTCCACGTAGGCCTGCAGGCCCAGCTCCTGCTGGTCGCTGGCGACGTCGACGATGGACTTGACGCCGCGCAGGTGCTCCAGCACCGCCGTGGTGGAGCGGCTCAGCTCGGCCGAGTCCGGCGAGGACAGCGTGAACTGGTACTGCGTCTTGGCGATGCGGTCCTCGATGGTCAGGTCCTGCACCGGCTGCAGGTACAGGGCGATGCCGGGCTCGTCGGCCACCAGGTCGGCGAGGCGACGCGCCACCTCGGCCGCGCTGGCGCCGCGCCCTTCCTTGGGCTTGAGGGTGATCTGCAGCCGGCCCTGGTTCAGCGTCGTGTTGCCGCCATCCACGCCGATGAAGGACGACACGCTCTGCACCGCCGGGTCCTTCAGCACCCGCTCCGCCAGCCGCTGCTGGTGCTCGGCCATGGCCGCGAAGGAGGTGGACTGGGCCGCCTCGGTGATGCCCTGGAGCTGGCCGGTGTCCTGCACCGGGAAGAAGCCCTTGGGCACCAGCAGGTAGAGCACGCCCGTCAGCAGCAGCGTCGCCAGGAAGACCACCAGCGTCGCGGCGGAGCGATCCAGCACCCAGTCCAGCATGCGGCCGTAGGCGGCGATGGTGTCGTCGAAGGCCTTGCCCACCCTGCGCCAGAGCTTGCCGTGGTCCTCGTCGCGCTCGTGCTTGAGCAGCCGCGCGCACATCATGGGCGTCAGCGTCAGCGACACGAAGGCCGAGATCAGGATGGACACCGCCAGCGTGATCGCGAACTCGTGGAACAACCGGCCCACCACGTCGCCCATGAACAGCAGCGGGATCAGCACCGCGATCAGCGACACCGTCAGCGAGATGATGGTGAAGCCGATCTGCCTGGAGCCGGTCAGCGCGGCGGCGTAGGGGCTGACGGCCTCGCCGCCCTCCTCCATGTGGCGCGCGATGTTCTCGATCATGACGATGGCGTCGTCCACGACGAAGCCCGTCGAGATCACCAGCGCCATCAGCGTCAGGTTGTTGATGGAGAACCCGGCCAGGTACATGACGCCGAAGGTGCCCACCAGCGACACCGGCACGGCCACCGCCGGGATCACCGTGGCCGGCAGGCTGCGCAGGAACACGAAGATGACGCCGATGACGAGCGCGATGGCGAACAGCAGCTCGTGCTGCACATCGCGCACCGAGGCGCGGATGGTGGTCGTGCGGTCGGAGAGCACCTGCACGTCCAGCGAGGCCGGCAGGCTGGCCTGCAGCTGCGGCAGCACGGCATGCACGCGGTCCACCGTGTCGATGACGTTGGCGCCGGGCTGGCGCTGCACGTTGAGGATGACGGCCGAGACGGAGGGCTGGCCCGCCTGCCCCGCCCAGGCAGCCAGGCGCAGGTTCTCGGCGTCGTCCACGAGGCGGGCCACGTCGCGCAGCCGCACCGGGTTGCCGTTCTTGTAGGCGATGACGAGGTTGGCGTACTCGGCAGCGCTGCGCAGCTGGTCGTTGGCATCCAGCGTGGACGCGCGCAGCGGCCCGTCGAAGCTGCCCTTGGACTGGTTGACGTTGGCGCTGCCGATGGCCGTGCGCAGGTCGTCGATGGACAGGCCCAGCGCGGCCAGCGCGCCCGGGTCGGCCTGGATGCGCACGGCCGGGCGGCGCCCGCCCGCGATGCCCACCAGGCCCACGCCCGGCACCTGCGAGATCTTCTGCGCGAGACGGTTCTCGACGAGGTCGTGCACGCGCGTGATCGGCAGCGTGGCCGAGCTGACCGCGATGGTCAGCACCGGCGCGTCGGCCGGGTTGACCTTGCTGTAGACCGGCGGCATGGGCAGGTCGCTGGGCAGCAGGTTGCTGCCGGCGTTGATGGCCGCCTGCACCTCCTGCTCGGCCACGTCCAGCGACAGGCTCAGCTCGAAGCGCAGCGTGATCACCGAGGCGCCGCCCGAGCTGGTGGACGACATCTGCGCCAGGCCCGGCATCTGGCCGAACTGGCGCTCCAGCGGTGCGGTGACCGACGAGGTCATCACGTCCGGGCTGGCGCCGGGGTACAGCGTCGTGACCTGGATGGTGGGGTAGTCCACCTCCGGCAGGGCCGACACCGGCAGCAGCCGGTAGGCCAGCGCGCCGGCCAGCACGATGGCCAGCATCAGCAGCGAGGTCGCGACCGGCCGCGCGATGAAAAGGCGTGACGGGTTCATGGCCGCAGCCTCAGCGCGCGGGTGCCGAACCGGCGGCAGAGGCGCGGTACTCCTGCAGCCAGGCGCGGCGGTCCTCCGGGCTCATGGCCTTGAGCTTGTCGACCATCTCGGGCGGCACGCGCTCCATCCAGCGCGACCGGTCGCTGCCGGCTGCATCGGCCGCGCTGCTCGCGCTGCTCGCACCGGTTGCGGCGGCACTGGCGGCACCGCCATGGCTGCGGCCACGCCCGCCGCCCGGCGCCGAGGCGCTGCCCGCGGGTGCCTTGATGACCTCGGCCCTGCCACCGTCGCGCAGGCGGTCGGCGCCATCGGTGACGACCTGCTCGCCGGGCTTGAGATCGCCCTGCACGGCCGTCGAATCACCGTCCGTCGTGAGCACCTGCAGCTTGCGCAGCGCCACCTGGCCATCGGCGATGACGTAGACGAAGGTGCCTGGCGCGCCGCGCTGCACGGCGGCGCTGGGCACGACGAGCACGTCCTTCAGCCGGTCCAGCTGCAGGCGCACGTTGACGAACTGGTTGGGGAAGAGGCTGTTGTCCTTGTTCGGAAACAAGGCCTTGACCTTGATGGTGCTGGTGGTCGCATCGATGGCGTTGTCGGTGCTGGCGACCTGCCCCTGCGCCAGCAGCTGCCGGCGCTCGCGGTCCCAGGCCTGCACGCCCAGCGGCTGCCTGTCGGCCAGCTGCTGGCGGATGCGCGCCAGGCGCGCGTCGGGCACGGCGAAGACGACGGCGGCCGGCTGGGTCTGGGCGATGCTGAGGATGCCGTTGGCGTCGCCGGGCGTCACGTTGTTACCGAGGTCGGCCTGCTTCAGGCCGGCCTGGCCGGCGATGGGCGCCGTCACGCGGGTGTAGGACAGCTGCAGCCTGGCGTTGTCCACGGCCGCCTGGTCGGCCAGCAACGTGGCCTCGAGCTGGCGCACCAGGGCCTGCTGGGTGTCGAGCTGCTGGCGCGGCGCGGCGTCCTTGGCGACCAGGTCCTTGTAGCGGGCCAGGTCGGCGCGGGCGTTCTCCAGCTGGGCCTGGTCGCGGGCCAACGTCGCCAGCGCCTGGTCGCGCGCGATCTCGTAAGGCTTGGGGTCGATCAGCGCCAGCACCTGGCCGGCCTTCACCGGCTGGCCTTCGTGGAAGTACAGGGCCCGGAGCTCGCCGCTGACCTTGGCGCGCACGACGGCCGTGTTGGCCGAGGCGATGCTGCCGATGGCGTCGACGACGACGTTCATGTCGCGGCGCTGCACCGTGGCGACGGAGACCGGCTGCGGCCCGCTGCGGCCGAAACGCCCGCCGGGCGTGCGGCCCGCGCCCGCCCCAGAAGCAGCGGAGGCCGCGCCCGCCGGGCCGTCGGCACCGCCGGCATCCCGCCCCTTCCACCACCAGCCCGCGAGGGCCAGGCCGGCCACCGCCACGCCAATCAACACCCAGATCCTGCTGCGCCGGGAATCCTTGTTCTGCATTCGGTCCACTCCTGATGGCAGCCCAGTGTCCCGGCCGAATGTAGCTGCTGCATTGCTGAGGCCCTAGGATCACGGCCATGATCAAACTGATGGTGGGGCTGGGCAACCCCGGCGCCGAGTACGAGGACACGCGCCACAACGCCGGCTTCTGGTGGATAGACGGCCTGGCGCGCGGGCTCAAGGTGAGCCTGTCGCCGGACAAGGCCTACCACGGCCTCGTCGCCCGCGTGAACGGCGCCCCGGGCGCCAGCGGCCCGGTCTGGCTGCTGCAGCCCATGACCTACATGAACCTGTCCGGCAAGTCGGTCGCGGCGCTGGCGCGCTTCTTCAAGATCGCGCCGGGGGAGATCCTGGCCATCCACGACGAACTCGATCTCGTCCCCGGCGAGATGAAGTTCAAGAAGGGCGGCGGCGACGGCGGCCACAACGGCCTGCGGGACATGCGGGCCCAGCTGGGCAGCGGTGAGTTCTGGCGGCTGCGGCTGGGGATCGGCCACCCGGGCCACAAGGCCGAAGTCGCCAACTACGTGCTGCGCAAGCCGCCGCTGGCCGAGCGCCAGGCGGTGGAGGACTGCATCGAGAAAAGCTACGGCGCCGTCGAGCTGATGCTGAGCGGCCAGATGGACAAGGCCCTGGCCAAGATTCACGCCAAACCACCGCGGCCCAAGCCCCCCAAACCCGCGCCGCCGGAGCAAACTCCGCCCCCATGAGACCGCTGCTGCCGCTCGTCCTGGCCCTTGGCATCGCCCTGCCCGCCGTCGCCCAGACCCAGACGCGCAGTGCCCAGGTCTACCGTTGCGGCCCCGACGGCCGCGACCTGCGCGACTCGCCCTGCCCGGGCGGCAGCGGGGCCAGCAGCGTCAGCTTCGACCAGCCCAGCAGCGCCGACGCGCGCGCCGCCCGCGAGCGGCACCTGGCCGAGGCCAGGCAGGGCGCGGAACTCGCTGCCGCACGCCGCGCCAGCGAAGCCCAGGCCCGCCACCAGCGCAGCCAGGCCGTGGGCCTGCAGTCGTTGCCGCCCCCGGCCCAGCCGGCCAGCAGCCCGCAGGCCGTGCAACTGAAGCCGCCCAAGCTCGCCCGGCCGCACAAGCCGCACGGCGCCGCCAGCGCGGGCCGATAGAATCCCCGGCGTTGGTGCTCGCGGCCGCTCTCACGGCGTCCGCAGTTCAACGGGAATCAGGAGGGTGAGCCGCAACGCGGCGAGCGACTCCGGTCCCATCCGAGCGATGCAGCGCGCCCCGACTGGGGATGAGCTGCAAGGCGCAAACCGGAGCCATAGCCCGCTATGGCGAGGATTTGCAACGCAGCAGATCGCCCCAGTGGGGGATGCGCTGCGCGCGAGGAAGGGTCCGGAGTTGCTCTACCTAACCTGAGCTGTCCCCGCAACGGTAAGTGGACGAGGCTCTCCAGCCTCAGCGTTCGATCCACGACCACTGGCCTCGCGGCTGGGAAGGTCTCGAATGCAGCGCCATCAGCCCGGATACCGGCCAACGACGGGGTTGCCGCGCCCAATGGGCAGGCAGCCGTTTTTCAGCAGCGCTGCGGGGGTCAGTGCGGCTGAGTGTTCGTGCCCGTTTCATTCCATGTCCCATTCCCTCATCGCGGCCCGCCGGTCGCTGCTCGCCCTCGCCGCGCTGGCCTGTGCCTCGTCCGCCCACGCCCAGAACAAGCTCGACACCGTCGTCACCACCGCCACGCGCACGCCGCAGAAGCTCTCCGAGGTGCTGGCCGACCTGACCGTCATCACCCGCGCCGACATCGAGCGCCAGGCCTCCGCGAGCCTGGCCGACCTGCTGCGCAACAACGGCTGCGCCGAGATGGTCCGCAACGGCGGCCCGGCGGCCAACACCTCGCTGTACCTGCGCGGCGCCGAGACCCGCCACACGCTGGTGCTGGTGGACGGCGTGCGCGTCGACTCGCAGGCCACCGGCGGTGCCAGCTGGCAGGGCATCCCGCTGGGCCAGGTCGAGCGCGTGGAGGTGCTCAAGGGCCCGGCCAGCGCCATCTACGGCTCCGATGCCGTCGGCGGCGTCGTGCAGATCTTCACCCGCAAGGGCGGCGCCAAGACCAGCTTCGACCTGGGCGTGGCCGCCGGCAACCTCGGTACCCGCAAGCTCGACGGCGCCGTCTACGGCAGCGCCGGCATCTTCGACTACGCCGTGTCCGCGGCGGTCGATCGCAGCGACGGCTTCAACGCCACGGTCGACTACCCCGGCTCCTTCAGCTACGTGCCCGACCGCGACGGCTACCGCCGCCGCGAGGGCAGCCTGCGCCTGGGCGCGCAGATCGCCGAAGGCCACCGTGCCGAGATCGTCGCGCTGCGCAGCCACGTCAACGGCCAGTACGACGCGTCCAAGAGCAAGCCGCTGGTGGACGACCACACGCTGCAGGACACCGACGCCGCCCGCCTGGCCTGGACGGCCCAGTGGGCGCCCGCGCTGCAGACGCAGCTGAGCTACGGCGAGTCGCGCGACCGCTACGAGACCACGCCCTCGCCCTACCTGACCATCACGCGCATCAAGAACCTCGCGCTGACCGGCTACTACCAGCTCGCCCAGGGCCAGCAACTCAATTTCACCGGCGAGCGCGCCGAGGACGAGTTGGAGAACAGCGGCCTCGTGACGGCCGGCGTCGGCAAGCGCCATCGCAACGCAGCGGGGCTGGGCTACATGCTCAATGCCGGCGCCTTCAGCTTCCAGGCCCACGGCCGCCATGACGACGACAGCCAGTTCGGCGGCGTCGACACCGGCACGCTGCTGGCCGGCTACGAGGTGATGCCGGGCCTGCGCATCGTCGGCTCCGTCGGCAACGCCTTCCGCGCGCCGACGCTGTACCAGCAGGGCACCGTCTACGGCCCCGACCTCAGCAAGCCCGGCGTGAAGCCGTTGGACGCCGAGAAAGGCCACAACGTCGAGTTCGGCCTGAAGTACGGCGCCGGCGACCACGAGCTGTCCGCCACCGCCTACCGCAACCGCGTCAGCAACCTCATCATCTTCGGCGCCGCCGGCAGCTGCAACAGCGGCTTCGGCTGCTACCAGAACGTGTCGCTGGCGCGCCTGCAAGGCCTGACCCTGGCCGGCGCCACCAAGGTGGCGATGGTGAACCTGAAGGCCACGCTGGACCTGCAATCGCCCAAGGACGCCACGACCGGCCTGCTGCTGGCGCGCCGCGCCAAGCGCCTGGGCACCGTGAACGCCGACACCACGCTGGGCGACTGGCTGCTGGGCGCCAACGTGCAGTGGTCGGGCGCGCGCTACGACAACGCGGCCAACACGCGCCGCCTGGGCGGCTACGGCCTGCTGAACCTGAGCGCGCAGTACAAGCTCAGCCGCGAGCTGAAGCTGCAGCTCAACGTGGACAACGCGTTCGACCGCGACTACACGTCGGCCTACGGCTACGCGTCCGCGCCGCGCACGGTGCTGGTGTCGCTGCGCTGGTCACCGCAACTCTGAGCGTGAAGCGATGACCGCACACGACCTCATCGTCGGCGGCCAGCGCAGCGGCAAGTCGCGCCAGGCCGAACGGCTGGCGCTGCACTGGCAGGCCCGCGGGGGTCGCGTCGCGGTCATCGCCACCGCACTGGCCGCCGACGACGAGATGCGTGCGCGCATCGCCCACCACCGCGCCACGCGACCGGCGGGCTTCGACACCGTCGAAGCCCCGCTGCGCTTGAGCGCGGCCCTTCAACGGGTCGACGATGCCGGCACGCTGGTGATCGTCGACTGCCTGACGCTGTGGCTCACCAACTGGCTGATGCCCGTGAGCGGCGCCTGCGACGCCGCCGGCTGGAGCGCCGAGCGCAGCGCGCTGCTGGCGCTGCTGCCGCGGCTCGCGTCGCCGGTCGTCTTCGTGTCCAACGAAGTCGGCTGGGGCGTGTCGCCGCTGGGCCGCGAGGTGCGCGACTTCGTGGACGAACTGGGCCGCCTGAACCAGGACGTGGCCAGTCGCTGCGCCCAGCTGACACTGATGGTGGCGGGCCAGGCCTGGACGCGGCCCGTCGAGGACATTCCAGATGCTTGAACGCCTGCTGTTCGTCGCGCTGCTGCTGGCCAGCGCCCTGCCCGCCCGGGCCATCGAGATCAAGGACGACCTCGGCCACATGACCACGCTGGCCGCGCCGCCGCAGCGCGTCGTCAGCCTGCTGCCGTCGCTGACCGAGACCGTCTGCGAGCTGGGCGCCTGCGCGCGGCTGGTGGGCGTGGACCGCTACTCCAACTACCCGGTGCAGGTGAACGCGCTGCCCAAGCTCGGCGGCCTGGACGATACCAACGTCGAGATGATCGCGGCACTCAGGCCCGACGTCGTGCTGGTGGCCGTGTCCTCGCGCGTCGCCGAGCGGCTGCGCGCGCTGGGGCTCAAGGTCATCGTGCTGGAACCCAAGTCCTACAAGGACGTGCAGCGCGTGCTGGGCATCGTCGGCCAGGTGCTGGGCGTGCCGGATGCACAGCGCGTCTGGCGCCACATCGAGGCCGGCGTGAGCGCGGCGGCCGCCAGCGTGCCGGCCAGCGCACGCGGCCTGCGCGTCTACTACGAGGTCGCGCCGGGCCTGTACGCGGCCGGCACCGTTTCCTTCATGGGCGAGACGCTGGCGCGCCTGGGCGCAGGCAACATCATCCCGGCCGAGCTGGGCCCCTTCCCCAAGATCAACCCCGAGTACGTCGTCAAGGCCAACCCCGCCCTCATCATGATCGGCACCCGCGGCTCCGAGGGCCTGGCCCAGCGGCCGGGCTGGCAGCAGATAGCCGCGATCCAGCGTGGCCGTGTCTGCGTCTTCAAGCCCGAGGAGGGCGACATCATGGCCCGGCCCGGCCCGCGCATGGCCGAGGCCGCGCAGATCATGGCGCGCTGCCTGCGGGAGAAGGCCCGGTGAAGCTGCGCCCCGCCGCCCTGCTCGCGCTGCTGCTCGCCATCGGCGCCCTCGGCGTGCTGGCCGGCGTGGCCACCGGCAGCACCGGCTGGGCCAGCCTGGGCGACGAGGGCATGTCGCTGATCCTGTGGGAGATCCGCCTGCCGCGCTCGCTCGGCGCCTGGTGGGCCGGCGCGCTGCTGGGCATGGCCGGTGCCATCTCGCAGGGCCTGTTCCGCAATCCGCTGGCCGACCCCTACCTGCTGGGCAGCGCCTCGGGCGCGCAGCTCGCCGTCGCCGTCGCGCTGGCGCTGACCGGCGTGTCCGCGCAGCACGCGTCGCTGCTCGCCAACATCGGCCTCACCGGCATCGCCTTCGTCGGCACGCTGGCCGGCGTGGGCCTGACGCTGGTGCTGGCGCGCGGCGTGGAGCAGACGCTGCGGCTGCTGCTGGCCGGTGTCGTCGTCGGCGTGGTGCTGAACGCGCTGACCAACCTCGCCACGCTGTGGGCGCCGGACATCCTGCGCGCGATGCAGGCCTTCCTGCTCGGCAACACCGGGCTGCTGGGCTGGAACAGCGTCGGCGTGATGGCGGCCTGCGGCGTCGTCGCCCTGGCCATCGGCCTCGCCGCCAGCCCGGCGCTGGATGCGCTGACGCTGGGCGAATCCACCGCCGCGTCGCTGGGCGTGCGCCTGCCGCTGGCGCGGGTGCTGCTGATCTTCGCGTTCGCGCTGGCCACGGGTGCTGCCGTCGCGCAGACCGGCATCGTCGCCTTCGTGGGCCTGGTGTCGCCCCACCTGGTGCGCTCGCTGTGCCCCATGCTGCACGGCTGGCTGATCCTGCTGTCGGCCGCGGCCGGCGGCGCGCTACTGCTGGCGGCCGACGTCATCGCACGCGCCGTCATCCGGCCGCAGGAGCTGCCGGTGGGGCTGGTCACTGCGCTGGTGGGCGGCATCTATTTGCTGGTGCTGATGCACCGCCGAGGGGCACCGCGGAAATGAATGCACTGACCGCCCGCATCGAGCGCGTCCGCATCGACGGCCGCGACCTCATCGCCGACATCGACCTCGCGCTGCCGCAGGGCCGCTGGACGGCCATCGTCGGCCCCAACGGCGCCGGCAAGTCCACGCTGCTGCGCGCCATCGCCGGCCTGCAGCGCTGCGAGGGCCGGGTGACGCTGGCCGGCCGGCCGCTGGCCGACTGGCCCGCCCGCGCGCGCGCCCGCCAGCTCGCCTGGATGGGCCAGCAGGAGAGCGGCGCCGACGACCTGACGGCGCTGGACGTGGTGCTGCTGGGCCGCCTGCCGCACCGGCCGTGGCTCGCGCCGCCCACCACGGCCGACCACGCGGCGGCGCGGCAGGCCATGGACGCGACGCAGAGCTGGGCCTGGCGCGAGCGCCGCCTGGGCAGCCTGTCGGGCGGCGAGCGCCAGCGCGTGCTGCTGGCCCGCGCGCTGGCCGTGCAGGCCCCGCTGACGCTGATGGACGAACCGCTGGCCCACCTGGACCCGCCGCACCAGGCCGAATGGATGGCGCTGGTGCGCGAACGCGTCGCCGCCGGCCACAGCGTCGTCAGCGTGTTGCACGAGCTGCACCTGGCGCTGCAGGCCGACCACCTCGTGCTGATGGCCGACGGCCGCATCGTCCACACCGGCTCGCCCGCCGACCCGGCCACGCACGACGCGCTGAAGCGCGTCTTCGGCCCCAGCCTGCGCATCACCCAGATCGAGGGCCGCTGGGTGGCACTCCCCCTCTAGACCGCCATGCAGATCGAACAACCTCCACTCGACCATCAACGCCTGTCGCAGCCCGCCGAGCGCCGCGGTCTGGTGCTGGTGCACACCGGCGACGGCAAGGGCAAGAGCACGGCCGCCTTCGGCCTCGCGCTGCGCGCCCACGGCCGCGGCAAACCGGTGCTGATCTACCAGTTCATGAAGGTGCCCAGCGCCCGCTTCGGCGAGCACCGCGTCTTCGAGCAGCTGGGCGTGCCCATCATCGGCCTGGGCGACGGCTTCTCGTGGAAGAGCAAGGACCTGGAGCATTCCGCCGAGCTGGCCCGCGAGGGCTGGGCGCGAGCCGAGAGCAGCATCCGCGGCGGCGAGCATTTCCTCGTCGTGCTGGACGAGATCATGTACCCGCTGCGCTATGGCTGGATCGCGCTGGATGCGGTGCTGCAGTCCTTGCGCGAGCGCCCCTCCCATGTGCACGTGGTGCTGACCGGCCGCGGCGCGCCGGCCGAGCTGCTGGAGCTGGCCGACACCGTCACCGAGATGACGCTGGTGAAGCACCACTACAAGGCCGGCGTGCCGGCGCAGCGGGGCATCGAGGACTGATGAACACGCTGGTGATCTGCACCACCTGCGCCGAAGGCCAGGGCCAGGCGCTGCTGGAAGCCCTTGAGAACGAGGCCCTCGCACGCGATTGCACGCAGGCCATCCGCGGCCAGGCGTGCATGGCCGCCTGCAGCCAGGGCTGCACCGCGGCACTGCAGGGCGCGGGCAAGCACAGCTATCTGTTCGGCAGGCTGGCGCCCGATGCCGCCAGCGTCGACGCGCTGCTGGCGGTTGCCGCCGAGCACGGGGAGCCCGGCGACGGCCTGCTGGCCTGGGACCGCCGCCCGGAACGGCTCAAGGGCGGGCTGATCGCCCGCCTGCCGCCGCTGGGTTGATGGCCATGCCCCTGCTGCTGCCGCTCGCGCTGGCTGTGGCCCTGGCCGTGGACCGCCTGCTGGGCGAACCGCCCACGTGGGCGCATCCGGTCGTCGGCATGGGCCGCTACCTGGGCCTGTTCAGGCTGACGAAGCTGGCGCCGGCCGCGGGCTTCATCGCCGGTGCGCTGGCATGGCTGGGCGGCGCGGCGGGGGTGGCCTGCATCGCGTCGTGGCTGGAAGGCTGGGTGCTGATCGCGCTGCAGCCCTGGGCCTCACCGCTGCGCCTGGCCGGTGCCGCCGTGCTGATCGGCCTGCTGCTGAAGCCGCTGCTGGCGTGGCGCATGCTGGCCGACGAGGCCCTGGCCGTGGAGGCGGCGTTGGCCGAATCGCTGGCCGCCGGGCGCGCGCGGCTGTCGCGCCTCGTCAGCCGCGACACCTCGGCGCTCAGCGCCACCGAGGTGCGCGAGGCCGCCATCGAGACGCTGGCCGAGAACCTCAACGACTCGGTCATCGCGCCGCTGTTCTGGTTTGCCATCGCCGGCCTGCCGGGCGCCGCCGTCTACCGCTTCGCGAACACGGCGGACGCGATGTGGGGCTACCGCGATGAACGCGAGTGGTGCGGCAAATGGGCCGCGCGGGCAGACGATGTGCTGTCCTGGCTGCCCGCGCGGTTGACGGCCCTGGTGCTGATGCCGCAGTCGCCGGGCTCGCTGCTGCGCGAGGCCCGCCGCACGCCGTCACCCAACAGCGGCTGGCCGATGGCGGCGATGGCGCTGCGGCTCGGCCTGCGGCTGTCCAAGCCCGGCGTCTACGTGCTGCACGCGGCCGGCCGGCCCGTGCGGGCGGGCGACCTGCGGGCCGCGCGCGGCGCGGCGCGGCAGGCCGTCGCGGCGGGCGCCGCGCTGATGGCCGCGCTGGCCTGGAGCCTCAGGAGCGGACTGTGATGCACCCCCCGATGCCGGAACACGGCGGCCCCGACGGCGGCCCGCCGGTGGCGCATGACTTCTCCACCAACGCGAGCCCCCTGGGCCCGCCGCCCGCGCTGCTGGGCGCCGTGCAGCAGGCCGACCGCCACGCCTACCCCGACCCGGCCTATGGCGCGTTGCGCCGCCGGCTCGGCGACGCCCACGGCATGGACGCCGGGCGCGTGCTGCCCACGGCCGGCGGCGCCGAAGGCATACGCCGCCTGACGCTGGCCGCGCTGCGCACGGGCCGGCGCGAGGTCTGGGTGCCGCAGCCGGGCTTCGGCGACTACGCCGCCGCCGCGCAGGCGCTGGGCCTGGCCGTGCGGCCCTATGCCGACACCGCTCGCATCCGCCCCGCGGCGCCGGCGCTGGTGTGGATCTGCGAGCCCTGCAACCCCACCGGCGCCAGCCTGGCCGCCTGGCCGGCGCTGGGCGTCGAGCACCTGCTGGCCGTGGACCGCGCCTACGAGCCGCTGCGCCTGCAGGGCGAGGCGCCGGCCGTGCCGCCGGACGCCTGGCAGCTGGTCTGCCCCAACAAGGCGCTGGGGCTGACGGGCGTGCGCGCCGGCTACCTGCTCGCTCCGGCCGAGGACGCGGCCTGGGCCAGCGCGCTGGCGCTGGCGCCGAGCTGGGTGCTGTCGGCCGAGGGCGTGGCGATGCTGACGCACTGGCACGACGCGGCCACCGCTGACTGGCTGGCCGACGCCCGTGCGCAGCTGCGCGAATGGAGCGCCACCCAGCGACGCATGCTGGAGGCGCTGGACTGGACGCAGCAGCAGCCCAGCTGCACCCCGTTCTGGCTGGCCCGCCCGCCGCGGCCCGACATCGCACTGCGGCTGCGCGAACGCGGCATCCGCGTGCGCGACGCGGCCTCCTTCGGCCTGCCCGGCCGGGTGCGCGTGTCGGCCCAGCCGCAGCTCAGCCAGGACGCGCTGCAGCAGGCGCTGCTGGAAATCGAAAGCGAGGACGCATGAGCCAGGGCAAGGCGGTGATGGTGCTGGGCACGACCAGCGGCGCGGGCAAGAGCTGGCTGGCCACGGCGCTGTGCCGCTGGTATGCCCGCCAGGGGCTGCAGGTGGCGCCCTACAAGGCGCAGAACATGAGCAACAACGCGCGCGTGGTGCCGGGCTTGAACGGTTTGATGGGCGAGATCGGCAGCGCACAGTATTTCCAGGCCCTGGCCGCGCGCCGCGTGCCCGAGGTGCGCATGAACCCGGTGCTGCTCAAGCCCGAGGCCGACACGCGCAGCCAGGTGGTGGTGCTGGGCGAGGTGGACGCGGCGCTCTCGAGCCTGCCCTGGCGCGAGCGCAGCGCGCTTCTGGGGCCACGGGCGGAGGGCGCGCTGCATGAGCTGATGGCCGAGAACGACGTGGTCGTCATCGAGGGCGCGGGCTCGCCGGCGGAGATCAACCTGGCGGCCAGCGACTACGTGAACCTGGGCACGGCGCGCGCCTCGCAGGCCGCCTGCCTGCTCGTCACCGACATCGACCGCGGCGGCGCCTTCGCCCACCTGTACGGCACCCACCAGCTGATGCCCGCGGACGTGCGCTCACAGGTGAAGGGCTTCGTGCTGAACCGCTTCCGCGGCGATGCGGCGCTGCTCGCGCCCGGGCCCGAACAGCTGCAGGCGCTGACCGGCGTGCCCACCATCGCGACCCTGCCGATGTGGCGCGGCCACGGGCTGCCCGAGGAGGATGGCGTGTTCGACGACGCGGCGACCGGCGCCGGCCTGCGCATCGCGGTTGTCGCCTACCCGCGCCTGTCCAACCTCGACGAATTCCAGCCGCTGCGCCAGCTGCCCGGCGTGCGCCTGTCCTGGGCACGCACGCCGCAGGACCTGGCGGGCGCCGACTGGATCATCCTGCCCGGCTCCAAGTCCACCGCTGCGGACCTCGCCTGGCTGCGCGCCCAGAAGCTCGACGCCGCCATCAACGCCCACCGCGGCCCCGTGCTCGGCATCTGCGGCGGCCTGCAGATGCTGGGCGAGGCGCTGATCGACCCCGAGGGCGTGGACGGCAATGCGCCAGGCCTGGGGCTGCTGCCGCTGGTGACGGTGTTCGCACGCGAGAAGCTGCTGCTGGACACCCCCGTGCGCTTCGACAGGCTGGACGGCCCCTGGGGCCCGCTCTCCGACGTGAGCGCCCGCGGCTACGAAATCCGCCACGGCCGCACCCGCACCCATCCCGCCTTCGAGCCGCCGCGCGTCGCACTGCGCAACGCCGCCGGCGAGGCCATCGGCTGGCAGGCAGGGCGGGTGCTGGGCGTCTACGCCCACGGCCTGTTCGAGCAGCCGGCCGTGCTGCAGGCGCTGTTCGGCCAGCGCGTGCAGCCGCTGGACGCGGTCTTCGACGGCCTGGCCGACTTCATCGACCTCCATTTCAAGCCCGGTGCGCTGGCCGGCCTGCTCTCATGAACGATCTCCTCCCCCACGTCACGCCGCTCGTCCAGCCCGGGCTGGCCGAAACGCTGCAGCGGCGCATCGACAACAAGACCAAGCCGCTGGGCGCCCTGGGCCAGCTCGAGGTGCTGATGCTGCGCCTCGGGCTCATCCTCGGCAGCGAGACGCCGCGCCTCGTGCTGCCGCAGCTGCTGGTGTTCGCCGGCGACCACGGCCTCACGGCCCAGGGCGTGTCGGCCTACCCCAGCGAGGTCAGCTGGCAGATGGTGGAGAACTTCCTCGCCGGCGGCGCGGCGGTCAGCGTGCTGGCACGCCAGCACGGCCTCGCGCTGCACGTCGTCGACGCCGGCGTGGCCCACGACTTCGCGCCGCGCGCCGGCCTCATCGCGCGCAAGATCGCCCGCGGCACGGCCGACAGCTCGCAGGGCCCGGCGATGACGCGCGAGCAATGCGAGGCCGCCCTGCTCGCCGGCCGCAACGTGGTGCGCGCCCTGCCCGGCAACGCCGTGCTGCTGGGCGAGATGGGCATCGGCAACAGCTCGGCCGCCGCGCTGCTGCTGGCGCGGCTCAGCGGCACGCCGCTGGCCGACTGCGTGGGCCGCGGCACGGGCCTGGACGACGCCGGGCTGGCGCACAAGACCGCCGTGCTGGAGCGCGTGCTGGCGCGGCATGCCGGCGTGCACGAGCCCCTGGACGTGCTGGCCGCGATGGGCGGCTTCGAGATCGCGATGATGGCCGGCGCCGTGCTGGAGGCCGCCGCGCAACGCCGCGTCGTCGTCGTGGACGGCTTCATCAGCGGCAGCGCCGTGCTGGTGGCGTCGCGGCTGGCGCCGGCGCTGCTACAGCGCTGCGTGTTCTCGCACTGCTCCGCCGAGCCCGGCCACCGCCGCATGCTGGCCGCGCTGGGCGCCCGGCCGCTGCTGGACCTGGGGCTGCGCCTGGGCGAGGGCTCCGGCGCAGCGCTGGCCTGGCCGCTGCTGGTGTCGGCCTGCGAGCTGTTGCGCGACATGGCGAGCTTTGAGGCGGCGGGGGTGAGTGGGAAGGGCTGAGGCTCAAAGGCAGCGCGCAACCGCAGCTGCCGAGGGCTGCCGCTTTTGCCGATGTTTTATTGGCATAGTCGTGCGGCATCAACCATTTGCGGCGGCCGCTCCGTTTTTATGCAGCAGCGGCTGTCGCTCTAGAACACGTTGAACGTCACTGACGAGGAATCGATAACCATGAGCACGCCAGCAAACATCGAGCACTTCAATCGTGTCGTTCTTGTGACGCTAGATCGGCTCTATGACGCGTTTCCAGTGCCGACTGAGCTGAAGACGGCAGAGATTGCCGATGCCGCGACGCCGGGAACACTGCCGCCTGAGCCATCGTTCAAGGACGTTGAGGCGACATTCGAAGCCATCAAGTTTCTTTCGACAGAGGGCTTTTTGCAGTACGCGGAGTACTACATGGACGGCACTGCGTTTCTTCACGTTCAACTCACGATGAAGGGCCTAACGGTCCTGGGGCAAGTTCCCAATTCGCTAGACAAGAAGCCGGCCCTTGCATCCCAAATTAAGACGGCTCTCAAGGCCGGTGCTTTGGGTGCTACCACTGATGCAGCGAAGCAGTTGGTTGGCCAAATCTTCACTGCTGCCATAACCGCAGGTCCGGCAATCGGCTCTTCCATCGCGGCGGCGGTACAACCGTGATGTTCAACCTTTCACTGCAGCGGACGGCTTCGCCGCCCGCTGAGCTTCGACGTTAGGTAGCAACATGCAGGCGGTCCCGTCGAATCTTCGAATTGAACTCGTGTGGGCGGATGCCGACATGATCGAACTCCAGCTTGCTGCTGCTAGCGATGCCTTCGAAGGGCGCGTCAACTTCTATGCCGGGTTGGATGATCTGGCGGAGTTGGCTGCACGTCTTGAAAAGTTCCCGACCAGCGCTGACGACGTCCGAACCTTTGACTTCGGCCAAGATAACTTGCCGGGCTATGGCAAGGCGAGCCTTCGGTTCTATGCTCGCGACGCGAGCGGACATTTGGTAGTGCAGATTTCTATGTCGAGCACACCAGGGGAACCAAAGTGCGTAGAACAGTCTGCGGTTGTCCAAGTTGATGCCGTTCCGGCCGACATAGATTCCTTCATCGAGCAGTTGCGCGGCATGGGAACCAACCTGGGCGCAACCGCGGTGTTGATAGATGCGACCTAACCCTATGCTGCAGCGGACGCTAGGCGGCACAAACATGGATCGCCTCTACTCCGCCCCAGATGACTTTGAGGCAACGATCGCATCCTTGCGGAAGCGGAGGGTGAGCGTGGCGGCGCGTTGCTCGACGAACCCCTGGCGAGCCAGGCACACCATCAGCTGGGACTGCGGCTAGGGACATGTTTCTGATTCCGTTGCTGGTGTTCCCGTTCGTCTTCGCAGCGGCGGCATACCGGCTCTATACCTTGCCGCGCCGCTGCATCGCAGGCAGCCTTCGCCTGGCCAAGCCAGGCCTCACCCTGCGTACAAGCCTCACTGCGGCCGCGTACCTGGGGCTGCTGGCCTACCTGGTCGCGTTGCCCGTGCTGGCCGCGCAGGTGCTCGCCCTCGGCCCGTTCAACCTGGAAGCCTGGCTGGGTATGGCCCCCGCGCTTGCCGGGTTCCCGCTCGCCTACATCGCCGCTGAGTGGACGTTCTACTACGGCTTCCAGCGCCCGCCCGGGCATGCCCGGCACGCGGGCCCGGGCTGAGCCCGCCGGGGCCACGGGACAGGTGTCATCGCAGGTGCCCGGCCTGACGCAGCGCCTGCGCTCATCGGCTCCACCCCAAGCCCCACCACCCTCGCATGCATGCACTCGAACTGAGGATTCCCCCATTGGCGCTGCTGCTCGTCTTCGCGACTGGCATGGTGGTCGTCGCGTACGCCGTGCCGGCTGCGGTCGCGATTCCGTGGCGGGTGGCCCTGGCCGTCGCGCTGGCTGTTGCCGGCGCTTCGGTGGCCCTGGCCGGCGTCGTCGCCTTCCGCAAGCACAGGACCACGGTCAACCCGTTCACCCCGGAACAGTCTTCTTCTCTCGTCTCGACGGGCATCTACCGATTCAGCCGCAACCCCATGTATCTGGGCTTTCTGCTTGCGCTCGCCGGGCTTGGCGCCTTGCTCGCCAACTGGGCTTCCGCGCTGCTGATCCCGGCGTTCGTCGCGTACATGAACCGGTTTCAGATCCAGCCCGAGGAGCGTGCGCTCCGGCAGCGATTTGGCCAGGAGTTCGCGACCTACGCTGCCACGGTCAGGCGCTGGCTGTAGGAAGGCCTCTGCTCCTCGCAGAAAAACCTGATCCATGGCGGCTGACCGAGGGAAGCATCGGCTGACGCGCCCCACGAGCTCTTTTGTGCAGGTGGGCGCTGGCCGGGGCCGTGCCGTAAGCGGCTGCGCAGCGCCGCGTCGTCGTCGTCGTCGTGGAAGGCTTCATAAGCGGCAGCGCCGTGCGACTGGCGTTGTAGCTGGCGCCGACGCTGCTGCAGCGCTGCGTGTTCTCGCGCTGCTCTGCCGAGTCCGACCACCAGCGCATGCTGGCCGCGCTCGGCTGGCACCCGCTGCTGGACCTGAGGCAGTGCCTGGGCGAGGGCTCCGGAGCCGAGCTCGCCGGCCGCTGCTGGTGTCGGCCTACGAGTTGCTGCGGGATATGGCCAGCTTTGGAGCTGGCTGGGGTGAACGGGAAGGGCTGAGGCCTGACGACCGGGGTAACCCGCACAGCCAAGGTGCTAACGCTTTTGCCGGTGTTTCATTGGCATAGTCGCGTGGCGGCAGACGTTTTCAACGGCAGCGCCAATGTTATTTGGCCGTTGCTGTCGCCCTGTAACAAGTCAGGTATCAATACATGAGCTCGTACTTCATCACCGCTCCCGTCTTGCTAGCGTTGGGACTAGCCTGCTCGGCTGCCTCAGCAGGGGATACTGAGCTGATTGGCTGCTGGAAGGGAGAAGAAATTGTTCAGTACTTCGCCGATGGAAGATCACTAAAAAGTCCGCCGCGTGCCTGTCTTTTGGAATTCACTGACGAGAGCATTCGGAGTAGCTGCGCTTATCAAAAGAGCAGGAGCGAAGTCACCTACTCGTACAGCATCGTTAAGCCCGGCGTGTACTCCGCCACCATGACGGAACACGGCCTTCGACCCGACCTTGTCGGGTCGCAGAGGGAGTACGAATACAGCGTGCTCGGTAATCAACTGTTCATTACGACGTACCCTCAGACAACCAAACCGGCGCCGCCAACCCAAGCTGTTCGTGTCGAGTCAAAGTCCAGCAGGGTTTCCTGCCAGTGATGCCTCACCAGGCTACATGGACTATCCGGTGAATCAAGCAGTTGGGTTGGGGTTGTTCTCGGTAGTTGCCTTTGCTGTTCTCCTCAAAACCTCAGTTCGAGTTCGATGCGGCGCCACAGACTGCACATCTACAGGCGACCTTGTTGCACCCGGGCTTCGGTGCGGGCCCAGATACCAACCGTTCAGCAGGGCTCGACTCACTCGCCGCCGTCGCCGCCCCGGCGCGCGGCACAGGGTTAGTCGAGCTTGCCTGCTGACGGTCTGACCTGTGTGACGCATCTTCAAACGCATGTCTACGGGGAAGAACTTGTTTGTCTTGCATCGGTTTCAGGCAGGCATCACGGCCGGTATCGGCGACACCTCACCGGCCTTGACCGACACGTAGTTCGGATCGAACTCTCGCCCCTTGGCCCGCAGCGCCCAGACGATGCGCGCGTTCTTGTTGGCCGGCGCCACCGCGGCCTTTCGCCCACCCAAGCGCGCCAGAAACTGCACCAGCCACTGCGAGACGCATGTCGCTGCGTTTGTGCGCCATGCATGGACTTCCCCACAACGGCAAAGGCCTGACCGGTAGAGGCTGGCTGGAAAACGCAAGCGAACTCGGCGACCAACCTCATCCCTCGCCGACACTCCCCCGGATGCAGCCCCTGCGCCTCTTCTTCACCGCCCTGCAATTCCTGACCCGCCTGCCCATCCCGCGCTGGGTGGGCTTCGAGCCGGACTGGCTGGCCCGCTGCGCGCCCTACTTCGTGCCGGTGGGCGCCCTGGTCGGCGTGCTCGGCGGCGCGGTGCTGTGGGGCGCCGCCCAGCTATGGCCGCCGGTCATCGCGGTGCTGCTGGCGATGGCGGCCGGCATCTACATCACCGGCGGCTTCCACGAGGACGGCCTGGCCGACACCTGCGACGGCCTGGGCGGCGCGGTCAGCCGCGACAAGGCGCTGCTGATCATGAAGGACTCGCGCCTGGGCAGCTATGGCGCGCTGGGCCTGGTGCTGGTGCTGGCACTGAAGGCCGCCGCGCTGTGGACGCTGGCGCAGGCCAGCCCCTGGGTGGCCGCGCTGGCGCTGGCCTGGGCGCAGGGCATCAGCCGCGCGCTGCCGGTGGCGCTGATGGCCGCCCTGCCCTATGCCGGCGACCTGGAACATGCCAAGGCCAAGCCGCTGGCCAGCGGCGGCGGCACGGGCGGGCTGGCGCTGACCGCGGCGTTCGCGCTGATGCTGTGTGCCGCGGCCGCTGCGCTGCGCCCTGCGCTCCTGCCGGCGATGGCGGTGGGCCTGCTGGCCTGCGCGGCCGTGGGCCTGTGGATGGCGCGCTGGCTGCGCCGCCGCCTGGGCGGCTATACCGGCGACACGCTAGGCGCCACGCAGCAGTTCGGCGAGGTCGCGCTGCTGCTGGGGCTGCTGGCATGGCGCTGACCGTCTGGCGGCACCCCCGCCCCGAGGGCGTGGCCGGCCTGTGCGTGGGCGCCCGCAGCGACCCGCCGGTGCACTGGCGCCGTGCCAAGCGGCTGGCGCGCCGCATCCAGGCCCATGCGCGCCGGCACCGGCTGGCGCACGAGGTCGTCACGTCGCCGCTGTCGCGCTGCGCGGACGTGGGCGACTGGCTGGCGCGCTGGGGCTGGCGCCACCGCATCGATGCCGGCCTGCTGGAGCTGGACTTCGGCGCCTGGGACGGCCGGCGCTGGGACGACATCGGCGCCGCCGCGCTGGCCGCCTGGACGGACGACTTCCTGCAGCACCGCCCCGGCGGCGGCGAGAGCCTGGCCGCGCTGCTGGCACGCGCCGACCGGCCTCCAGACGCAACGCTGGCCGTCGGCCACGGCGGCTGGATGCTGGCGCGGCGCTGGCAGCTCGAATCGCCCGGCGTGGCGCCCCGCGCGGCCGACTGGCCGGCGCCGCCCCGCTATGGCCAGGGCTGGCGGCTGTAGCCGGGCCGCCAGCCGCAGAATGAGGGCTCGCCCGCCAACGGAAGCCCACGATGCGCCAACTCCTCACCACCGCCCTGCTCGCCGGCTGCGCGCTGAACGCCCACGCCTGGGGCCCTGACGGCCACGCCACGGTGGCCACGATCGCGGCCGGGCTGATCAAGGGCACGCCGGCCGAGGCGCGCGTGGGCGCACTCCTGGACGGCCTCACGCTGGCGCAGGCCGCCGTCTGGGCCGACTGCGTGAAAGGCATCTCGGCGAGCCAGGGCTACACCTACCCCGCGCCCGGCAAGTACCCCGAATGCGCCCCGCTGGAAACGCCGGCGCGCATCGCCGAGATGGCCGACTACGTGAAGCGCAACGACCGCCAGTGCCAGGTCGGCCCGGACGAGGAGGCCTGCCACCGGCAGATGCACTACGCCGACATCACGCTGCAGCGCAGCCGCTACCTGCCCGGCGCCGTCGGCACCCGCGGCGACGACGTGGTGGGCGCGCTGCGCACGGCCATTCTGCTGCTGCAGGGCAGGCCCGCGCCGCCCCCGCCAGACCTCAGGAGCGCGCGCGAGGCGCTGCTGGTGGTCGTGCACCTGGTGGGCGACCTGCACCAGCCGCTGCACGTCGGCTCGATCTACCTCGACGCGCAGGGCCGGCGCGTGGACCCGGACAAGACGGGGCTGGACGAGGCCAGCTTCACCGTGGGTGGCAACAGCCTCTGGGTGGTGGGCGCGCCCAGGCCACCCGCCCCGCCCACCCCCGCCAGCGCGGCGTCGGGCGCCGAGCCCGTGACAGCCGGCTTCGGGCCGCTGAAGCTGCACACGCTGTGGGACGGCGTGCCGGACAAGTTCAAGCCCCAGCGCGTGAACGCCGCCTGGCTGGCCGAGGCGCGCAAGATCCGCCCCAACCAGGGCGACCCCGCCGACTGGCCGGCCCGCTGGGCCTCGCAGTCGCTGGACCAGGCGGGGCTGGCCTTCGAGGGCCTGAAGTTCTCGCCCAAGCAGGGCTCGCACTGGACCGTGGTCCTGCCCAGCGGCTACAGCGCAAAGGCGGACGCCATCAAGCGCCAGCAGCTGACGATCGCCGGGGCCAAGCTGGCCCAGCTGCTGAAGGCCCTGTTCCCCAACTAGGGGCCGTTCACGCGACGGCAGCGGTGAGGCGCTGGTACTTCTGCAGCAGCGTCTCGCGGCTTTCGATGTGGGCCGGGTTGATGGGAATGCAGGCGACGGGGCAGAGCATCACGCACTGCGGCTCGTCGAAATGGCCCACGCACTCGGTGCACTTGTCCGGGGCGATTTGATAGAACTCCTCGCCCATGGAGATCGCGTTGTTCGGGCAAGCGGGTTCGCAGACGTCGCAGTTGATGCATTCGTCCGTGATCATCAAAGCCATGGCTTGCCCCCATGCGGTCGACGGACGAATACGGGGCAAGGCATGCCTTGCCGGTTCCCGCCTCCCGTGTCGGTGATCATCAACGCCATCGTCAGCCTCCCGTCCTGCAGCGTTCGTTCAGGCGCGCCAGCACGGACGGCGACACGAACTCCGCCACCTCGCCGCCCAGCGTCGCGATCTCGCGCACGAAGGTGCTGGAGGTGTACTGGTGACGCTCGCCGGGGGTCAGGAAGATGGTCTCGACCTCGGGCATGAGCTTGCGGTTCATGCCGGCCATCTGGAACTCGTACTCGAAGTCGCCGCCCGTGCGCAGGCCGCGCACGACGACGCGGCCGCCGTGGGCGCGCACGAAGTCGCGCAGCAGGCCGTCGAAGGCGATGACCTCGACGTTGCCCAGCGGGGAGGCGACCTCCTGGGCCATCGCCAGGCGCTCGTCCAGCGTGAACAGCGTCTTCTTGTGGTGGCCCACGGCCACCGCCAGCACCAGCCGCTCGAACATGCCGGCGGCGCGGCGCATCAGGTCTTCGTGGCCCAGCGTGATGGGGTCGAAGGTGCCCGGGTAGATGGCGGTGATGGCGGTGCGCGTCGTCATCTCAGTGCCGCCCGGCCGCCCGAAGGCACTGAGACACCCCCTCGGGGGGCAGCGAGCGAAGTGAGCGTGGGGGCTTGGTCATGACGCCGGATTGTCCTCGCGTCTCAGCAACTGGTAGTGCACCGCCCCGGCGCGACCCTGGCGCCAGGTCATGAACCCGGCCGGCGCGGCGATCTCGCGTGGCGCCTCGACGTAGATCAGCCCGCCGTCAGCCAGCAACGGCATGGCCGCGGCCAGCGCGCGCTCGAACAGGTCGTCGGCGAACGGCGGGTCCAGCAGGATGAGGTCGAAGCGCTCCGCGCAGGCAGCCATCCAGTTCAACGCATTGGCGCGGTGGACGGTGATGTTGCCGGCCTTCAGCCGCTTCGCGCTGGCGCGCAGGCCGTCGGCCAGCGAGGCCTCGCGCTCGATCAGCACGACCTGCGCCGCCTCGCGCGATGCGGCCTCGAAGCCCAGCGCGCCGCTGCCGGCGAAGGCGTCCAGCACGCGCCAGCCGGCGAGCGTCTGGCCCAGCCAGTTGAACAGGGTCTCGCGGATGCGGTCGGACGTGGGGCGCAGGCCGGGCGCGTCGGGGACGGGCAGCTTGGAGCGCTTCCACTGCCCCCCGATGATCCTGACCTCGCCCATCACAGGCGTACGGGGATGCCGCGCGACGCCATCAAGGCCTTGGCCTCACCCACCGTGTGCTGGCCGAAGTGGAAGATGCTGGCGGCCAGCACGGCGTCGGCGCCGCCCTGGGTGATGCCGTCGGCCAGGTCGTCCAGCGAGCCGACGCCGCCCGAGGCGATGACGGGCACCGGCACGGCATCGCTCACGGCACGCGTCAGTTCGAGGTCGAAGCCGCTCCTGGTGCCGTCGCGGTCCATGCTGGTCAGCAGGATCTCGCCGGCGCCGAAATCGGCCATCTGCCGGGCCCACTCGACGGCATCCAGGCCCACGTTCTTGCGGCCGCCGTGGGTGTAGACGTCCCAACCCTTTCCTCTCGGGTCATCGTCGGCGCGGCGCTTGGCGTCGATGGCGACAACGATGCACTGGGCGCCGTAGCGGTCACTGGCCGCGCGGATCAGCTCGGGGTCGGCCACGGCGGCGGAGTTGAATGACACCTTGTCGGCGCCGGCGTTCAGCAACCGCCGCACGTCGGCCACGGAGCGCACCCCGCCGCCCACCGTCAGCGGGATGAAGACCTGCGCGGCCACGGCCTCGATGATGTGCAGGATGAGGTCGCGGCCGTCGCTGGTGGCGGTGATGTCGAGGAAGGTCAGTTCGTCGGCGCCCTGCTCGTTGTAGCGGGCGGCGATGTCCACCGGATCGCCCGCGTCACGCAGGCCGACGAAGTTGACGCCCTTGACGACACGGCCGGCCGTGACGTCCAGGCAGGGAATGATGCGTTTGGCGAGCATCAGCCGAGAGCCGCCATCAGCTCGTCGGCACGGGCCTGGCCCGCCGCGAAATCGAGGTCGCCCGTGTAGATGGAGCGGCCACAGATGACGCCCTCGACGCCGTCGCCGAACACGGCGCACAGCCGCTCGATGTCGGCGATGTTGGACAGGCCGCCCGAGGCGATGACGGGGATGGTCAGAGCCTGGGCGAGCTTGACCGTGGCCTCGATGTTGATGCCCGTCAGCATGCCGTCGCGGCCGATGTCGGTGTAGATGACCCCTTCGACGCCGTAGTCCTGGAACTTCTGGGCCAGGTCGACGACTTCGTGGCCGGTCAGCTTGCTCCAGCCGTCGGTGGCGACCTTGCCGTCCTTGGCGTCCAGGCCCACGATGATGTGGCCGCCGAAAGCTGTGCAGGCGTCCTTCAGGAAGCCGGGGTTCTTGACCGCCGCCGTGCCGATGATGACGTAGCTCAGGCCGTCGTCCAGGTAGCGCTCGATGGTGTCGAGGTCGCGGATGCCGCCGCCGAGCTGGATGGGGATCTCGTCGCCCACCTCCTTGATGATGGCCTTGATGGCCGGCTCGTTGACCGGCTTGCCCGCGAAGGCGCCGTTCAGGTCCACCAGGTGCAGCCGCCGCGCGCCGGCGTCGAGCCAGCGCCGCGCCATCGCGGCGGGGTCCTCGCCGAAGGTGGTGGAGTCGTTCATGTCGCCTTGCTTGAGGCGAACGCAACGACCGTCTTTGAGGTCAATGGCGGGAATCAGCAGCATGGCCGTGGGCTGTGGGGCTGGAGGGGAAGGAAGGAGGGCGAGAGGGTGCGGATCGGCGAACGTCGATCAGGGCTTCCAGAGCAGGAAATTGCGATAGAGCGCGAGGCCCAGCGCAGCACTTTTCTCGGGATGGAATTGGGTCGCAAAAATATTATCCCGGGCCACTGCACAGGTAAAGCGCAGGCCGTAGTCGGTCTCGCCCGCGCTGTGTTCGGGCAACGCCGTCGTCGCGTAGAAGCTGTGCACGAAGTAGAACCAGCTGTCGTCCGGAATGCCATCCCACACCGGGTGCGCACGCGGCTGGTGCACGCGGTTCCAGCCCATCTGCGGCACCTTGAAGCGGCTGCCGTCCTCCTGCAGCCGGCCTTCCAGGCGAAAGCGCTGCACGCGCCCCGGGATGAGGCCGAGGCCCGGCGTGTCCTGCTCCTCGCTGTGGTCCAGCAGCATCTGCATGCCCACGCACACGCCCAGCAGCGGCTTGGTGGCGGCGGCCTCCAGCACGGCTTCCTTCGCGCCCGAGGCGGCCAGCTCGGCCATGCAGTCGCGCATGGCACCCTGGCCCGGCAGCACGACGCGGTCGGCGGCGTGGATCACCTCGGGGTCGCTGGTGATGGCGACGTCGAAGCCCTGGCCTTCGGCGGCGTGGATGACGGCCTGCGACACCGAGCGCAGGTTGCCCATGCCGTAGTCGACCACGGCGACGGTACGAGTCACAACGCATCCTCTCGAGATAGATCGACCAGCGCATCGCCCAACACCTCGACGGCGGGATCTGACGCGGCCCGGTCAGTGTCAAGAAAAGTGGCGCGCAGCTTCCAGATCGAGCCGCCACCGCTCCACAACAGCACATGGGTGCGATAGGTCAGCGCGTTGGGCACGTCGATGACGGCCGAGCCGGCCATCACTTCGACACGGGCCCGGCCACGCTCCATGTACTTGCCCACCGCATCGCGCACGGTGCCGCCCCGGTGCTGCTTCCAGCCCTGGACGATTCCGTCCATGACCTGCTGGAACTCCGACAATAGCCGCGGGTCACGCGGTAAATCCTCGATGACGCCCAACTCGGCACGATAGATGTAGACGTCGGCCCACATGCCGCTGGGGTGCTTGTACCGGACCGAGCATCCGGCGCCGGGCGTTGCCGATTCGTAGCCATGCGTGCTCAGGCGCAGAAAGCCGGGACCCAGCACCTGCGGCAGGTCCTGGCCGGTCTTGGGATGACGGCAGGGCAGCCCGTCCTGGGCCCACGCGGCCGTCGACACGACCAGCAACAAGCCGGCCTGCAGCAGACGTTTCACAACGAACCCTTGGTCGACGGGATCACACCGGCCGAGCGCGGGTCCGGCGTCGTCGCCATGCGCAGCGCACGGCCGAAGGCCTTGAACATGGTTTCGGCCTGGTGGTGGGCGTTGTGGCCCTTCAGGTTGTCGATGTGCACCGTGGCCAGCGCGGCGTTGGCGAAGCCCTGGAAGAACTCGAAGGTCAGCTGCGTGTCGAAGGCGCCGATGCTGCCGGCCGTGAACTTGCAGTCCATGTGCAGGCCCGGGCGGCCGGACAGGTCGATGACGACGCGCGACAGCGCCTCGTCCAGCGGCACGTAGCTGTGGCCGTAGCGCGTCAGGCCCGCCTTGTCGCCCACCGCCTGCGCGATGGCCATGCCCAGCGTGATGCCGACGTCTTCCACCGTGTGGTGCCCGTCGATGTGCAGGTCGCCCTCGCAGTGGATGTCCAGGTCGATCAGGCCGTGGCGGGCGATCTGGTCCAGCATGTGGTCGAAGAAGCCGATGCCGGTGTGCAGCTTGGACTGGCCGCTGCCATCAAGGTTGATGCGCACGGTGATGCGCGTCTCGCGCGTGTTGCGGGTGACTTCGGCGATGCGGGGGGCGTTCATAGGCAGCTCGGGAGTTCAGCCAGCAGGCGGGTGTTTTCGTCGGGCGTGCCGACCGTGAAACGCAAGCAGTTCGCCAGCAGCGGGTGCATGGCCGAGACGTTCTTGATCAGCACGCCGCGCGCCTTGAGCGCCGCGAAGGTGGCGGCCGCGTCCTGCACCCTGGCCAGGATCATATTGCCCTGGCTGGGCCAGGGGCTCACGCCCGGCAGGGCCTGCAAGGCCGTGAACAGGCGCTCGCGCTGCTGGCGCAGCTCGGTCGCCTGCCCGGCGTAGACCTCGGCATGCTCCAGCGCGAAGAGGGCCGCTTCGGCGTTCAGCACGCTGATGTTGTAGGGCGGGCGCAGCTTCTCGACCTGCTGGACCAGCTCGGCTGCGCCCAGCAGGTAGCCGATGCGCACGCCGGCCAGGCCGAACTTGCTCATGGTGCGCATGACCAGCACATTGGGCTGGCGGGCCATCAGCGCGAGGCTGTCGGCGCTGGCGAACGGCTGATAGGCCTCGTCCATGACGACCAGCCCCGGCGCGGCGCGGGCGAGGCGCTCGATGACGGCGGCATCCCACAGCGTGCCGGTGGGATTGTTGGGATAGGCCAGGTAGATCAGCGCCGGCTGGTGCTCACGAATGGCGGCCAGCATGGCGGCCTCGTCGAGCTGGAAGTCCTCGGCGCGCAGCGGCACGCCGACGAAGTCCAGCCGCTGCTGGCGCGCCAGCGCCTCGTACATGACGAAGCCGGGCACCGGCGCCAGCACCTTGGCGCCCGGCCGGGCGACGGCCAGCGTCAGCAGGCCGATCAGCTCGTCCGAGCCGTTGCCCAGCGTGACGCCGACCTCGCCGCCCACGCCGGCATGACGGGCCAGCGCCCGGGCCAGTTCGGCGGTCCGCTCGGCCGGGTAGCGGTTCAGCGCGACGGCGCCCAGGCGTTCGCCCAGCGCCCGCTGCAGCTCGGGCGGCAGGCGGTAGGGGTTCTCCATCGCGTCGAGCTTCAACAGGCCCGCGGCCGGCTGCACGACATAGGCATGGGCCGCGCGCACGTCGGGGCGGATCTGTGCGAGGGCAAGGGCGAGCGGATCGGTCATGGCGCGGTGACGAGGGGATTGAGGACCTGCACGCTGTCGTAGGCGGCTTCGTGCGGCAGGGCCAGGCTGAGCAGGCGCGTGCAGCCCTGGGCCTTGGCGCTGGCGACGACGAGGGCATCGGCGAACGGCAGGCCGAAGCGGCTCTCCAGCGACCAGGCGGACTCGACGGTCGGCTGGTCGATGCCCCAGGGCCGCCAGTGCTGGTAGCGGCGCACCTCGGCGCGCACGTCGCCCTGCGGCATGGGCGGGCTCACGCGCTGGGTGGCGAGCAGGTAGAAGTCGTTGAGCACCTGCACCGACACGCGGCCGGTGCGCGTGGCCCACAGCTCGCGCAGCCAGGCCAGCACCCGTTCGCGCTCGAGCGGGCGGGCGCCGTCCTCGCTGAACAGCAGCACGGAGGTGTCGACAAAGACGGGGGCGGTGGAGTTCATGTCAAGGCATTTACGGGCTGAGCGCCGGGCCACTCCCAAGCCGGCCCGTCATGGCGATGTACGTGTTGGACAAGGGGCCTCATGTTCTGCCGGGGTAGGGCTGGCCGTCCGACGACCAGCTGCGCTCGCGGTGCAGCCAGTCCTGCAGCGCGCGCTCGTAGGCGTCGTCATGCTGCATCTTCTCGGCCAGAAGCTCGCCCAGCAGCCTCGAGACGCTGGTGTTGCAGCGCGCGGCCTCCAGCCGGGCCCATTCGGCCACGGCGTCGTCCATGGACACGGTGACGTTCTTCATGCCTCGCAGAGTAACACGAAGTTCGTGCAACACGAACTTCGTGTTCCATTGGCCCTGCAGCCGATACCGAAGCCCGGGCCTGCGCAACGGCGTCTGCGGCGGCCGAGCCTGGCGCAGCAGCGGGAGGCGCTGCCGCTGCCCGGGGCGACCTGTCCAGCCCTGAGCGTTCGCAGCTGCAAACCGGCTTTCTCGGCTTTCCATCCCTAGCAAGCGCAGCCATACCCAACTTGAATGAAGGCCGCCGCTGATGTAGGGCATTGCCCCTCATCGACGGCGAGTCGAATATCGGCGCTCCATCCGGCAAAAGGGAGTGCGGCCTTGAAACTCAAAGCCCTGGCCTGCGGGCTGGTTGCAGTAGTTGTTGCGGCGTCTGCCGCGCTGGCGGGGCCCGTCACCTCGTACACCGGCACGCTGGCCGCCACCGACGATGCGCTGGGCGGCCGCATCGAGTTCACGCTGGCCAGCGCCGCCACGGTCACGCTGCAGACCTTCGGCTTCGGCGGTGGCGTCAATGGCAACGGCACGGCCATCGCGGCCGGCGGCTTCGACCCCTTCCTCAGCCTGTTCTCGGGCACCGGCGACAGCGCCGCCTTCATCGACGGCGACTCGGACATCATGAGCGACTACGCCGGCTACATGGGCTGCCCGCCGGCGGGCCTGGTGTCGATAGGCGGCAGCCCGACATGCGGGGACGTGAGGTTCAGCCACTCACTGGCCGCCGGCACCTACACCGTGCTGCTGACGGCCGGCGCCTACGTGCCGCTGGCTGCTTTCGGAGGCGGCACGCTGGCGGACGGCTTCGCGGACCTCACGGGCGGCCAGTTCCAGACCTGCATCGACGCCAACCATTGCATCGACACCACCGGCGCCTGGGCGCTGGACATCACGCTGGGCGACGTCGTCGTCAACCCGCCCAGCGTGCCCGAGCCTGCCACGCCGCTGCTGGCCGCGCTGGCTTTGCTGGCCTGCCGGGCTGGCACGACCCGGCGATTCCGCTCCCACCCCGAACGCCCTGGAGGTGCCCCATGAACGAGTCTCCCTCTCGCCGCCCGCCGTCCACGCGCCCTGTGCTGCTGGGCGCGATCGGCGCCCTCGCGGTGCTGTCGCTGGGTCTGTCGGCCAACGTGCGCGGCGCTGCCGCCGCGCTGGTGCAGGTGACCAACGGCGCGGCCAACCCGGTCATGACCAAGGCCGTGGACGACCCCGCGCGCACCGCCTTCGGGACGCGCGTGTTCCCGAACGTGCGCAACGCCGCTTCCATCCAGGTGCCCCCCAACAAGTATCTGGTGATCGACACCGTCATCGGCTTCACGAACGGCTCGACCGTCACCGACGTCGAGATCGGCGCGCAGACGGCAGGCGCCGGAACCGGCACGCTGATTCCGTTCGCACTCTCGGCGCGGCCGGGCAGCTGGCTGTTCACCGTGCCGACGCCGGTGCGCATCGTCGCGGACCCGGGGAGCACCGTCTATATCAGCGTCGAGGACAGCAACTTCAACGACAGCGCCGGCATCAACGTCGACCTCAAGGGCTACTACGTCGACGCCACGCCTTGACGGGCGCGGCTCAGCGCGTGCTGCGCGTGGCCTTGGCTGGCAGCTCCGGCCGGGGGCCGGCTGACGGATCTGGCGGCGCGCTGAGCACGACCGGCGGCCCTCCCGGAATGCCTGCACTCGCGCCCGGCTGAACGGGCTCCGCATGGGTGGCGACCGGCATCGCCGGCATCCTGCCGCGGCTGACCATGCGCACCTGCGGCGCGTCCGGCCGGGAGGCCACGCGCAAGGTCAGTGGCGGGGCGCCGTCGGTGGACCTCAGCAGCGCCGTTTCGGTGCCCAGGCTTTCGAGCCGGTAGCGCGCATCCAGCATGTCGCCGGGGCGGACCCAGCGCGGGCCGTCGCGGCCGACCGCAATCGCGGCTTCCGGGGGCTGGCCGGTCTCGTTGAGGACGGCCAGCAGCGTGTACACGGCCGGCGTGGCGGGCTGCGATGCCGCCGGGGCCGAAGGCGCTGTGGCGGCAACGCGGGCCGACGGCTGGGCGGTGAGCGGCGCGGGGCCGCGGCTGGACACGGCGGCCACGGGCTGCGTCGCTGCCGTGTCCAGCGGACCTGATGGCGGCCACAGCGTCACCACGGCGATCAACAAGGCGAGCCCGCAGCCCGCGCCCACGAGAACCCATCCGATATCGCGCGGTCTCATGCGACGAAGGTCTTCAGCGGGCAGGGCTTCACGCGGCCAGTATGCGCGCAGGCGCGGGCCGTCTGCCAGTGTCCCGTCGCGTGAATTCATGCGCGCGAAGCCAGTGCGGCGAGAAGGGCCAGGCTCGCCCGCCTGGGCAGACGAATGACGGAGCGGAACGCTAGCGCAGCCGCAGCTCGGCGGCACGCGCGTGGGCCTGCAGGCCCTCGCCGTGCGCCAGCTCGCTCGCCACGCGGCCCAGCACCTGCGCGCCCTCGGCGCTGACCTCGATCAGGCTGCTGCGCTTCTGGAAGTCGTAGACGCCCAGCGGCGACGAGAAGCGCGCGGTGCTTGCGGTGGGCAGCACATGGTTGGGGCCGGCGCAGTAGTCGCCCAGGCTCTCGCTGGTGAAGGCACCCATGAAGATGGCGCCGGCATGGCGCAGCAGCGGCTCCCAGCGCCGCGGCTCGGCGGCACTGATCTCCAGGTGCTCGGGCGCGATGGCATTGCTGATCTCGCAGGCCTCTTCCATCGAGCGCGTGTGGATGAGCGCGCCGCGGCCCTGCAGCGAGGCGCGGATGACGGCCTCGCGCGGCAGCGTCGGCAGCAGGCGCTCCATGCTGGCGCGCACCGCATCCAGGTAGGCCGCGTCGGGGCTGAGCAGCAGGCTCTGGGCCAGCTCGTCGTGCTCGGCCTGGCTGAAGAGGTCCATCGCCACCCAGTCCGGCGGCGTGCTGCCGTCGGCGATGACGAGGATCTCGCTGGGGCCGGCGATCATGTCGATGCCGACCTGGCCGAAGACATGCTTCTTGGCCGACGCGACATAGGCATTGCCGGGGCCGGTGATCTTGTCCACGCGCGGGATGGTGGCCGTGCCATAGGCCAGCGCCGCCACGGCCTGGGCACCACCGACGGCGAAGACGCGGTGCACGCCGGCCACGGCGGCCGCGGCCAGCACAAGCGGGTTGCGCACGCCGTCCGGCGTGGGGACGACCATGATGATCTCCCGCACCCCGGCCACGTGGGCGGGCACGGCGTTCATCAGCACGCTGCTCGGGTAGGCGGCCTTGCCGCCCGGCACGTACAGGCCCACGCGGTCCAGCGGCGTGACCTTCTGGCCCAGCAGGTTGCCGTCCTCGTCGCGGTAGCTCCAGGAGAGGCCGCAGGCCTGCAGCTGGCGCTCGTGATATGCCCGCACGCGCTTCGTGGCGGCCTGCAGCGCTGCGGCCTGGGCCGGCGTGATGGCCGCGAGCGCCGCCTGCAACTCGGCCTGGGTGATCTCCAGCGCGGCGACGCTGCCGGCCTGCACGCGGTCGAAGCGGGCGGTGTAGTCCAGCACGGCGGCGTCGCCGCGGGCCTGCACGTCCGCCAGGATCTCGGCGACGCGGCCCTCGACGGCCGCATCCGTCTCCGCCGACCAATGGCGCAGGCGCTGGAACTCGGCGTCGAAGTCGGCGGATGCGGTCGAGAGCTGGCGGAGCTTCATGCGATGGCGGCGGCGAAGGCGTCGATGAGGGGGCGGAGGGCGTCGCGCTTGAGCTTGAGCGCGGCCTGGTTGACGACCAGGCGGGAGGAGATGTCCATGATCTGCTCGACCTCGACCAGCTTGTTCGCGCGCAACGTGCCGCCGGTGGAGACGAGGTCCACGATGGCGTCGGCCAGGCCGGTCAGCGGCGCCAGCTCCATGGAGCCGTAGAGCTTGATCAGGTCCACGTGCACGCCCTTGTCGGCGAAGTGCTGGCGGGCGATCTCGGTGTACTTGGTGGCCACGCGCAGGCGCGAGCCCTGCTTGACGGCGGCGGCGTAGTCGAAGTCGGCGCGCACGGCCACGCTCATGCGGCAGCGGGCGATCTTCAGGTCCAGCGGCTGGTACAGGCCATGCGAGCCGCCCTGCGCCAGCGCCTGCTCGTGCAGCACGTCACGGCCGGCCACGCCGAGGTCGGCACCACCGTACTGAACGTAGGTCGGCACGTCGCTGGCGCGCACCAGCACCACGCGCACGCCGTCGCGGTTGGTCGGCAGGATGAGCTTGCGCGAGGTCTCGGGGTCTTCCAGCACCTCGATGCCGGCGGCGCGCAGCAGCGGCAGCGTCTCCTCGAAGATGCGGCCCTTGGACAGGGCGAGCGTCAGGCCGCTCATGCCTGCCACTCCTCGGGCGTCAGCGTCTTCATCGACAGCGCGTGGATCTCCTCGCGCATGCGCTCGCCCAGCGCCGCGTAGACGCGCTGGTGGCGCTTGATGCGCGTGAGGCCCGCGAACTCGGCCGACACGATGGTGGCGAAGAAATGGCGGCCGTCGCCCTCGACTTCCAGATGCGCGCAGGGCAGACCTGCGGCAATGAATTCGCGCACTTGTTGCGGAGTCGGGTCGGCCATCACGGGTCCTCGGTGGAAACCCGGGATTTTAGAGGCCACCCCACCACCATCCCTTCGCGAACCCGCAAGCGCGCAGCGCCGATTGCCGGCGCGGCGCGGCGGTGGCAACCTGCGCGGTCATGACGAAACCGGCCATCCACTACGCCAGCAGCCGCGACGGCACGCGCATCGCCATGACCTGCGTGGGTGGCGGGCCGGCGCTGGTGGTCGCGACGCTGCACGTCAGCGACGGCATTGACGCCCCGGGGCCCGCCGCCCGGCCCTGGCATGACCTGCTGGCGCCGCACCGGCGCGTCGTGCGTTTCGATGCGCGCGGCTGCGGCCTGTCCGATCGACCGTCAGGGGCGCCGGACCTCGACGGCTGCGTGGAGGACCTGGCCGCGGTGGTGGACAGCGTCGAACCCTCCCGGCCCGTCACGCTGCTGGGCCTGTCGCATGGTGCCGCCATTGCGGTTCACTACGCGGCGCAGCAACCCGGCCGGGTCGCCGGGCTGGTGCTGTGCGGCGCGGGCGCCCGTGGCCGCCTGCGCCGCCCTCACGACCAGGCCGCCGCAGACGAGACGCGCACCATCACCGAAGCGATGCGAACCGCCTTCAGCGAAGGCATGGCCTACACGCCGGGCTTCCGCCATGCGCTGCTGACGCAGTTCTTTCCCGAGGCCAGCGCCGCCCAGCATGAGGCGCTGGCAGCCGGCATCTTCCCGCGCATGGACGGCGACACCGCGGCCGCCTACTCCGAACTCGGCTACCGGTTCGACCTGACCCAGGCCGCGCCGCGGCTGCGCTGCCCCGCGCTGGTCCTGCACGCCCGCGACGACCCGCTGATGCCCTTCGAGGAGGGGCGGTTGCTGGCCTCGCTGATCCCGGGCGCGCACTTCGTGCCATTGGCGGCCCGCAACCATCTCCCGCTGGAAGGCGACGCGACCTGGCCGCAGGTGGCGGGCGAGGTGCGGCGCTTCCTCGGGCTGGGCGCCACCCCGGTTACGGCAGGCCCTGCGGCGCTGACGCCGCGCCAGGCGCAGGTGCTCGCGCTGGTGGGGCGAGGCCACACGGACAAGGAGGTCGCCCGCGCGCTCGGGCTGAGCCCCCGCACGGTGGAAATGCATGTCGCGCATGCGCTGCGGGCGCTGGACTGCCGCTCCCGCGCGCAAGCCGTGCAGGTGGCGCTGCAAGGCGGCCTGCTGGACCGCGCCCTACCGTAGAACCACCGGGCCGTCGCCGGCCGCTACCGGGAGACGACGGCTGGGCCGCGCGGCCCGGCCGGCCCAGACTGCGGGGACAGGAGGCCGCCGTGAACCTCGTCGTCGCCATCGCCAATCGCCTGCCGGCCGCGCTGCGCGTCCGGATGCTCTTTCGCGCCGGCACGGCGAGCACGCCGCTGATGAGCTACATCAGGCCGCGCCTGGTGACGCTGACGCCGGAACGCATCGTCATCCGCGTCGACGTCACGCGGCGCAGCCGCAACCCCTTCGGCAGCATGTTCCTCGGTGCGCTCGCCACCGCCGCCGATTGCGCGGCAGGCGCCTTCACCATGAAGTTCATGTTCGACACCGGCCTGCGCGTGCTGCCGCTGGTCAGGGTGGTCGAGGTGCAGTGCCTGCGCAAGGTGAGCCGCCACGCCCATTTCAGCTGCAGCCAGGGCCGCGAAATCTTCGCGGCCTGCCGACAGGCGCTGGCCACGGACATGCCGCAGGAGCTGCCCGTGGCGGTGGTGGTGACGGCGCCCGCCGAGTTCGGCGACGAACCGGTGGCGCAGTTCAGCCTGTTGCTGTCGATACGCGCGCCGCGCCGGCCGGCGCGGGGCTGACGGCTGGCGTCAGGAACGGATCTTGTAGCCGCGCCTGAGCAGCGCCAGCGCCACCGCAGCCGTCACCACGAATGCGGTCGCCACCACCCCCAGGCTGAGCCACGGCGACACGTCGCTGACGCCGAAGAAGCCGCGGCGGAAGCCATCGATCATGTAGAAGAACGGGTTCAGGTGGCTGACGCCCTGCCAGAAGCCGGGCAGCGAATGCACCGAGTAGAAGACGCCGGACAGGAAGGTCATCGGCATGATGATGAAGTTCTGGAACGCGGCCATCTGGTCGAACTTCTCGGCCCACAGCCCGGCGATCAGGCCCAGCGTGCCCATCAGCCCGGCGCCCAGCACCGTGAAGGCCAGCACCCAGGCGAGGTTGTCCAGGCCCGGCGGCGCGAACCAGGCCGTCACGAACAGCACGCCGGTGCCCACGGCCAGGCCGCGCACGGCGGCCGCGCCCACGTAGGCGACGAACCAGGCCAGCGGGGACAGCGGCGTCAGCAGCAGGAACACCAGGTTGCCGGTGATCTTGCTCTGGATCAGGCTGGACGAGCTGTTCGCGAAGGCGTTCTGCAGCACGCTCATCATGACGAGGCCGGGGATCAGGAACTGCGTGTAGCCGACGCTGTCGTAGACCTTCACGTGGTCTTCCAGCGTGTGGCCGAACACCAGCAGGTACATGACGGCCGTCAGCACCGGTGCGCCGACGGTCTGGAAGCCGACCTTCCAGAAGCGCAGCACTTCCTTGTAGAAGAGGGTGGAGACGCCGTTCATTGCTGGGCTCCCTGCATGATCTCGATGAACACGTCTTCCAGGTCGGCGCGGCCGATCTCCAGGTCTTCCACGGGCACGCCGGCGGCGCGCAGCGCGGCCAGCGTGGTCTCGACTTCGGCGGCGTCATGCGCCGTCACCTGCACGATGCGGCCCGTCACGCGGGCGCGGGCGGCGATGTCCGCCGGCAGCGCGGCATCGGTCTTGAAGCGCAGCATGGTCGACGCGGTGCCGGCCAGCAGCTGCGAGGTGCGGTCCAGCGCGACGATGCGGCCGGCCTTCAGCATGCCGATGCGCTGGCACAGCGCCTCGGCCTCTTCGAGATAGTGCGTGGTCAGCAGCACGGTGTGGCCTTCCTTGTTCAGGCGCGCGATGAAATGCCACAGCGTCTGGCGCAGCTCCACGTCCACGCCGGCTGTGGGCTCGTCCAGCACGATGACGGGCGGGCGGTGCACCAGCGCCTGCGCGACCAGCACGCGGCGCTTCATGCCGCCCGACAGCTGGCGCATGTTGGCGTGGGCCTTGTCGGCCAGGCCGAGGTTCTCCAGCAGCTCGTCGATCCAGGCGTCGTTGTTCTTCACGCCGAAGTAGCCGCTCTGGATGCGCAGCGTCTCGCGCACGCTGAAGAAAGGGTCGAACACCAGCTCCTGCGGCACCACGCCGAGAGCCTTGCGCGCGGCGGCGTAGTCGTCCACGACGTCGTGGCCCATCACGCGCACCCGGCCCTCGGTGGCCCGGGCCAGGCCGGCGAGCACGCTGATCAGCGTCGTCTTGCCGGCGCCGTTGGGGCCCAGCAGGCCGAAGAACTCGCCGCAGGGGATGTCGAAGCTGACGCCGTCCAGCGCCCTGACCTGCCCTCCCCGGTATGTTTTCTTGACGTTCTCGAAAGAGATGGCGGGGGGCGATGAGGTCGGACTCGGCATAAGCGCGCGATTCTAAAAGTCAGTCCCGTTTCGGCGTCGATCACTGCCAGAATCCCCCGCGATGCCCATGCCCAAACGCCCACGCCGCACCGCCGAGCGCATCCTGGAGGTGACGCTGGACCTGTTCAACACCTTCGGCGAGCCGAACGTGTCGACGACGCTGATCTCGGCCGAACTGAAGATCAGCCCGGGCAACCTGTACTACCACTACCCGGCCAAGGACGAGCTGATCAACGCCCTCTTCGGCCGCTACGAGGCCGAGCTGAGCGAGCTGCTGGCCGCGGCCGACAACGTGCGCCATGTCGAGGATGCGTGGCTGTTCTTCCACATGCTCTTCGAGCTGATCTGGAAGCACCGCTTCCTGTACCGCGACCTGAACGACCTGCTGTTCAAGAACCGCCGGCTGGAGACCCACTTCCAGAGCCTGCTGGCCGCCAAGGAGCAGGCGATGCGCAACGTGCTGTCGGGCCTGCACCTGGGCGGCGCGCTGAAGATGGACGTGCGCGAGGCCTCGCCCACGGCCAATGCCATGGTGGTGCTGGTGAGCTACTGGCTGAGCTATGAATTCGTGCGCGACCCGCGCCATGCGCTGGAGCCCGAGCGGGCCGGCGCGGCGCTGATGCGCGGCGCCTTCCACGCCTTGAGCCTGCTGCTACCCTACCTCGAGCCCGCCTCCAAGGACCACCTCTTCAAGCTCGCCGGTCAATACCAATCAACGCCCTGAAGGAGACAACGCGATGGCCAAGTGGACCGCCTTTCCCTACGACAACAGCGCCTTCGTCTACACGCCGGCCACGCTGAAGAAGCACTGGGCCCGGCTGCACGCCGGCGACGCCGAGCCCTTCCCCAAGGACGCCGCCGTCCAGCAGGCCTGGATCCACTTCCACGCCGGCGAGTTCCAGGCCGCCTACGACGCGGGCCTGGCCGCCGGCGGCGCGGGCATCACCGTCGCCAACAAGGCCCAGGGCATCTACGCCAACTACCTCGAGAAGAAGGAGAAGGTGAAGCTGGAGATGCTCCTGGAGATCGCCGAGCGCGCCGAGGCGCAGCAGGGCGAGGACCCCAAGAACGCCAACGCGTACTACTGGCAGGCCTATGCGCTGGGCCGCTACGGCCAGGGCATCAGCGTCGCCAAGGCGCTGGCGCAGGGCCTGGGCAGCAAGGTCAAGGGCGCGCTGGAGACGACCATCCAGCTCGCCCCCAAGCATGCCGATGCCCACATCGCGCTGGGCGCCTTCCACGCCGAGGTCATCGACAAGGTCGGCAAGCTGCTGGGCCGCACGCAGGGCGCAGACGCCGCCACCGGCCTGAAGATGTTCGAGCAGGCCTTGAAGCTCAATCCGACCAGCGCCATCGCGATGATCGAGCGCGCCAACGGCCTCGTCATGCTGGAGGGCGACAAGCGCATGAAGGAGGCCGAGAAGCTGTACGCCGACGCGGCCGCCTGCGAGGCCATGGACGCGATGGAGCTGCTCGACATCGAGCTGGCCAAGGAAGAGCTCGAGGACTGAGCCGGCCCCGGGGCACCGCACGGTTCGTGAACTGCGTCACGAACCGACCTCCCGCGCCCTCGGGGGTGCGCGCTCACGCATCGCGTCGTAAGCTTCGCACCCATTACTCCACCCCAACGAGACAGCGCCATGAAGCTCCTGATCCCCGCCCTCGCCGCCGTGACCGCCTTGATGGGTTCCGCCGCCCAGGCCGCCAACAACGCCACGCCCGAGCAGGCCGAGCTGCGCGCCGAGTGCGCCAAGAGCTACGAAGCCACCAGCAGCATCTCGACCCCGGTGGCCGCCAACGAGTACCAGTTCGTCTATGCCAACGGCAAGTACAAGGGCGAGGCCAAGCCCGGCAAGCTGCTGGGCTGCACGAGCGACCAGTACGCCGCCTACCTGGACAAGGCCGACCCGGCCAAGGTGATGGCCGCCTACCCGACCGCCGCCGGCCGCCCCACCGTCAAGGGCAAGAAGAAGGCCGAGGCCGCCGGCTCCTGATCCAGCCGCCCGCGGGCAAGAACAAGGCGCTCCTCGGAGCGCCTTTTTTGTTGGGTCTTGTTGGGCTCAGGCCTCGCCCGGCGCCCAGGGCATCATCAGCGACAGCAGCAGCAGCTTCTCGAACTCGGGCGCGAAGTTGGCGACGATGGCCTCGGGGTCGGGGCACAGGCCGGTGTCGGTGATCAGGCCGAACTGCACGCGGCCCGCATAGGTCAGGATGCTGACCCCCATGCCGATGTCGCCGGACTGCGGCACCCAGAACATCACCTTCTCCACGGTCGAGCCGCAGAACTTGAGCGCCTGGGCCGGGCCCGGCACGTTGGTCATCACGGCCGTCGCCTTGCGGGCGAAGATGTTCAGCATCGCGTGCTGCACCGGCTTGATCAGCAGGCCGGCCACCGACAGCAGGCCGAAGGCCATCACCGGCTGGAAGCTGCCCTTGAGCTCGTTCATGCGCGCGCGCACCGCGAACAGCCGCTCCACCGGGTTGGCGATGCCGATCGGCAGCACCAGCGGCACCAGGCCGAAGCGGTTGCCCAGCTGCCAGGCCTGTTCGAGCGGCCGCAGGTTGACGGGCACCATGGCGCGGATCTCCTTGCCCGCCGGGTCCTCGCCCTTGGTCGCAAGGTACTTGCCGATGGCCCCGGCGGCGCAGGCCAGCAGCACGTCGTTGATCGACGCGCCTAGCGCGCGGCCGACGGCCTTCACCTCGGCGAGCTGCAGGCCGTCGTCCCAGGCCACGGTCTTGCCCAGGCCGGGCTTGCCCTTGAGCCGGGTGTGCGAGTCGTCGGGCATCAGCGCGAACGCCGCCACGTCGGACACCGCCTGGTAGCCCAGGCGGGCCATCTCCAGCGACGAGTCCACGGGCGTGCCGCCGCTCATGGCCAGGCCCAGCCCCTTGGCCACGCCCTTGCCGGTCATGCCGATGGCCTTGACCGTCATGTTGCTCATCGGCCGCAGGAAGGCGTCGAGCAGCCAGTCGCTCTCGTGCGGCTCCTTGGGCTCGCGCCGCGGCGGCGCCTTGCCGCCGTCGGTGATGGACAGCATGACGGCGATCAGCGCGATGCCATCGGCAATGCAGTGGTGGATGCGCGCGATCAGCGCGCTCGAGCCGTCGCCCATGTCCTCGATGAGCTGGAACTGCCACAGCGGGTGTGCCGGGTCCAGCGGCTGCGAGCACAGCTCGCCGACGCGCTCGCGCAGCACCTGGTCACGGCTCTGGCCGCGCAGCGGCAGGGGCACCTCGGCGACCACGTGGCGCGCGATGTCGAAATCGGGGTCGGCCACCCACTGCGCCCCCAGCAGCGCGTCCTCGACGACCTTCTGCCGAAAGCGCGGGTACTGCAGCAGCCGCTGCGCCACCCGCTCGCGCAGCGCCGCCAGCGTGATGCCGGGCCGGATGGACCAGACCCCGACGATCATCATCAGGTTGGCCTCGGTGTCCATGCGCAGCCAGGCCGTATCCACCTTGGACATGCGTTCGCTGCTGGGGCCCATGCGTCTCCTCGGATTCGTTATTGGCCGGGCCTAAACTTGCCGGCCCGTCGTTCGATTGTCACCACATCGAACCCCTCGAATCAGCCCTGGAGAACCCCCGTGAGCCTGAAAGACCAATTCGAAGCCGCCGTCGCCGATTCGAAGAACCTGCCCGAGCGGCCCGACAACATGACGCTGCTGAAGCTCTATGCGCTCTACAAGCAGGGCAGCAGCGGTGACGTGCAGGACAAGCGCCCGGGCTTCACCGACATGGTCGGCCGCGCCAAGTGGGATGCCTGGAACGAGCTCAAGGGCACGAGTGCCGACGACGCGATGCAGCAGTACGTCGACCTCATCGAATCCCTGAAGTAAGCCAGCGGCCGCTTGCGGCCTCGCCAGGGAACCGGCCGGCCCGCAGGGTCAGGCCGGTTTCTTTTTGGCGGACGGCTTCTTGCCGCTGGCGGCCAGCAGCGCATCCAGCTCCTTCTCGATCTCGCCCTCGATGGTCTTCTTGAAGGCCCCGAGCAGAAAACCCAGCTGGGCCACCAGCTCGAAATGGTCGGGTGCCACGATCAGCTCGCCGCTGACGCCCGAACGCGTGAACTCGACGGTATCGCTGGTCTCGCCCTCCAGCACCGTGCACTCCATGTCGAACTTCTGCTCGACCTGCTCGGCCCATTTCCAGGCAATCTCCCTGGCCTTCTTGAGGCCCAGCGCGTGGTCCCGGTGGATGCGGATCTCGGCCATCTGCGGCCCTCCTTGTCTCGTGGCCTGCACTCTACCGCTGCCACCCGGTTTGCACGCATACTGCCGCGCCGGAAAGCGGGCCGCCGAGCCCGCCCCCAGGGAGGAACCATGCGCCTTGTCGACCCCGACCCGCACAGCCTCGATCCGCTGGACGAGGGGCTGCGTCATTTCCGCGCCGCCGAGCCCGACCACGAGCAGGCCGTCTACTGGTTCCGCGTCGCCGCCGATGCGGGCGACGCCGAGGGCCTGGCGATGTTCGCGCTCTGCCAGCTCGAGGGCCTGGGCCTGCCGCGCGACCCCGTGCAGGCCCGCGGGCGCCTGGAGCGCGCCAGCGCCGACGGCAGCCTGACCGCCAAGTTCCACCTCGGCCGCGCCCTCGTCGCCGGCTGGGGCGGCGACGCGGACGCCCCGCGTGGCGTCGCCCTCTACGCGGCCGCGGCGTCGCAAGGCCACGCCGACGCCACCTTCAACCTGGCCGGCTGCCTGGACGCCGGCTGGGGCTGCCAGCCCGACCCCCTGGCCGCCAAGGCCTTGTACCTGCGCGCCCGCGCGCTCGGCAGCCCGCTGAAGGCGCAGGGCCTGCGCGTCCGCCAGCGCGAGCTGGCGGCTGTGCGAGAGCTCGCGCAGCGCCTGCAGCGCGGCAGCGCGCTCGCCGCCCTCATCGAGGAGCGCCAGCACGAGATCATGCTGATGCACGAGCTCGCCCACCCGCCGGCCCGCAAGACCCTGCTGAGCCCCAGGCAGCGCCGCCGGCTGCTGCGCGCCGCCAGCGCCACGGCCGTCATCGCAGGCCTCGCCGCCGCGCTGGCCGGCCTGTTCGGCTGGCGCGAATCCCGTCCGCTGGCGCATGATGCCCGCCCCAGCTCCATCGCCTGACCATGACCCGCCCCCTGCCCCTGAACGCCCACCTGATCGACGTCGGCCCGCTCGTCTATGGCTGCATGGCCCTCGGCGGTGACTGGGGCGGCGGCCCCGTCACCGAGGCCGACATCGCCCAGGCCCATGCGGCCGTCGAGGCCGCGCTGGACATCGGCATCAGGCTCTTCGACCACGCCGACATCTACCGCCGCGGCAAGGCCGAGGCCGTGTTCGGCGAACTGCTCAAGCGCGACCCGGGCCTGCGCGCCAGGGTGAGGCTGCAGAGCAAATGCGGCATCCGCTTCGCCGACGACGCCCACGTCGGCCGCTACGACCTCAGCGCCGACTACATCGAGGCGAGCGTCGACGGCATCCTGCAGCGCCTGGCCGTCGAGCGCATCGACATCCTGCTGCTGCACCGCCCCGACGCGCTGATGGAGCCGGCCGAGGTGGCCCGCGCCTTCGGCCGGCTCAAGGCGGCCGGCAAGGTCGGCCACCTGGGCGTGTCCAACATGCACGCCGGCCAGATGCGCTGGCTGCAGTCCGCCCTGCCCGAGCCCCTCGTCGCCAACCAGCTGGAGCTGAGCCTGGCCAAGCTGGACGCCATCGACGTGGGCACCACCTTCAACGACCCGCAGGCGGCCACGCGGCCGGGCGGCATCGCCTGGGCCGGCACGCTGGAGTACGTGCAGCAGCATGGCGTGCAGCTGCAGGCCTGGGGCTCGCTGGCGCAGGGGCGCTTCAACGACCCGGCGGCATCGCCCGCCGCCCAGGCCGTGCACGAGATCGCCGAGACGCATCGCACCACGCCCAACGCCGTGCTGCTGGCCTGGCTGCTGCGGCACCCCGCGGGGATTCAACCCATCATCGGCAGCGGCAATGCAGACCGCATCCGGGCCTGCGGCGACGCGCCCCGAATCCAGCTGAGCCGCGACGAGTGGTACCGGCTGTACGTGACGGCGCGGGGGCAGGCGTTGCCTTGACTCAGCGCACGCCCGCCGCCGCCTGGCCCGTCGCCTTCAGCAGCCGTCCCGTCGACAGCGACTGAGCCGCGCGTACCGATGCGCCCAGCGGCCACACGTCGGTGAACGGTCGGCCGGGCAACACCAGCTCCGCCTGCACCAGGTCCTTGCGCCCATCGCCCGTCAGGTCCAGCCAGGCCAGTGCCCGACGGCCGCCGAAATAGCCGGAGCCGGACTCGAACAGCCGCTCAGCCTCCAGCCCGCCGGCGCTGGACTGCAGGTAGATGCCGGTGCGCCAGGTCGTGTCGTGGGCCACCGCGACATCGGCGCGTCCATCGCCATTGAAGTCCTCGACGAGCAGCGCGGATGCACCCCAGGCCGACGGCAGGCGTTGCGGGTCGGCGAAGCTGACGGCGGCGCCCTGCTTGAGCACCCAGACCTCGCCATTGCTGGCCGGACCTGAGACGCCGGTGTCCACCGCGATGACGATATCGGTGCGGCCATCGCCATCGAAGTCGCCCGTGGCAAGGGCGCGCGGCGTGCCGGACGGCAGCGGCCGGCGCTGCACCGCCCCCCAGCCTGCGGACGTGCGCAGCTGCCAGCCCAGGTCAAACCCGGTGCCGGACGTGTTGCTCTGTACCCAGACGAGGTCAGGGCGGCCATCGCCGTCGAGGTCGACCGAGCGCCAGTCGCGGATGTCGAAGGTCGACGTGGGCGCCAGCACCGTCTGCTGCCAGCTGCCGTCGGCCAGCCGGCGCAGGTGCGTAAGGCCCTGGCTGATCACGCCGACGACGCCGCCGTCCAGTGCGGCCAACGGCCCCAGCAGGTCGACCGGCAGCGTTTCGGCCGCGAAACTGCCGTCCGCGCGCTGGCGCAGCACGGTGACCGCGCTCAGCGGTTTGCAGTCGCCGCGCACCACCAGGTCGGCGCGGCCATCGCCGTCCACATCGCCGACGGCCAGGCCGTTCAGTCCGCAGAAGGTCTGCGCGCTGAAGCTGTGCAGTTGCCGGACCGCCGAATAGCGCCCGTCGGCCTGCTGCAGGCGCGCGGCGACGACATAGCCGCTGCCCTGCACCTGGGCCGTGAAGACCAGGTCGCTGCGGCCATCGCCATCGACGTCGGCGGGCACCAGCGAGCCGGGCAGCAGGCCGTCGGCCCAGGCCTGCGGGCGGCCGAGCGGGCCGGGGTCGGTGCGAAAAAGTATCGCGGCGCCCGCCGCAGGGTTGCCGGCCGCATCGGTCAGACCTGGGCCGACGCTGGCCACATAGGCGGTGTTGTGCTGCAGGGCTGACGTCAGCGTCGCGACGATGCGCTTGTCCTGCAGGGTCGCAGGCAGTATCTGGGCCGCATCGCCAGCCTCGGGCCGAATGAAGACGCGCAGCTCGACACCGGCCGGCACGACCAGCGCCTCGTCGAAGTCGAAGATCAGCGTGCCCGTCAGCGCCACCTCGGTAGCACCCTCGGCCGGCGTGCTGGCCTGCAGCCGCGGCCCGCGCGTGTCGACGTGGAAGCTGCTCAGAACGGCCGGCGCCAGGTTGCCGGCCCAGTCACTGACCTGGCCGCCATTGCGCAGCTCATAACGGCCGTCGGCAAGCGGATAGGCGGCGGGAAAGATGGTCAGCGTCTTCCCGTCCGGGCTCAGCTGCAGCGACCGCGGGGCGATCGGCACGCCGTCCAGCATCAGCACGAAGCCGTTGGCGCCGCGCAGGGACAAGGGATCGATGGGCTCGCTGAAGGTCAGCTTCAACTGGGTGTCAGGCCGGCTCAGCTTGTCGCTCAGCGGCAGCGCCGCGGTCACGGTCGGCGCGACCGTCTCGCTGCGGCGCGTGCCCACGCTGTAGGCCACCACCTCCGCGGTCTCGACGACGGCGGTGCCGCCGTCGGTGACGGTGCTGGACGACGTGCGCACCGGGCCGATGCCGGCGACGTACCAGTCGTCCAGGGTCTGGTTGATGGTGTGACTGACGGTCGTGCCGGCCAGGCGGATGACCGAGCGGACGCTGGTGCGCACCCGCGACGCCTCGGCGTAGGCGGCTAGCGTCGTCGTGACCGCCTCGATGCCGGTGAACTGGCTTTCGATGCGCAGGTCCACCGAGTCGACGCGGCCGTCGCCGTCGATGTCGGCGCTCAGGGTGCGTTCATAGAGCAGCACGGTCTGGCCCTGGGCGATGCCGAAGCGGACGAGTTCCACATTGCCGGCCGCGCGCGTGAACGCGTCGCTGGTGGGGCCGGGCACGGACACCACGCCGCTGGCGCTGCGCTGCAGGTATTCGTCGTCTGTCGGCTGCTGCAGGTCGTAGCTGCCGCCGCGCACGATCAGCGCGCCGCCCACCGCCTCGCCGACGCGCTCATGGCGCACCGCGCCGACGGCGCTGCCGGCCGTCACGCGCCAGCTGCGCCGGTCACCCGTGGCCAACGGGTAGACGTCGGCACTCAAGGTCGGAGTCAGCGGCGTGCCGCCGGGCGCTCCATCACCGCCGCCGCCACCTCCCCCGCCACCGCAGGCCGACAGCATCAGCGCACACAGACCCGCGATCACGCAGGCTCGCCCTGCGGTCGAACTCTTCTTTGTCATGGCTAACTCCCTGACCGGCCGCAACCGTGCGGCGGGGGGCATTTATACCGACTTGCGCACCAACGGCTGCCTCGGATGCAGCCGCGCCATCGTCACCACATCCTCGAACACGCCGTTGCGCAGCGCATAGGCCTTGAGCCGGCCCTCGGGCGCAAAGCCGTGCCGTTCGTAGAGCCGGATGGCGCGCTGGTTGTCGTGATAGACCGTCAGCTCGATGCGCAGCACCTGCGCCCAGTTGTCGGCGTAGTCCAGCAGCGCCGTCATCAGCGCCTGGCCCACGCCCTGGCCCTGGCTGGCCCGGGCGACGGTGATGCCCAGTCCCATCGCATGGCGGCGGCGCACCGACGGGCCGACCGGATGCAGGCCGGCCAGGCCCACGGGCTTGTCGCCCAGCACGGCGGCCAGCACCAGTTCGTTGGAGCCCGGCGCCGGCGGGTTCATGCCGGCGATGCGCTGGGCCCACATCTCCTCGCTGGCGAACGGCAGTTGCAGCGTGCCGCCGAAGACGTCGGGGTCGGTGAACTGTTCGGCGATGGCCGCGGCGTCAGCGGGTTTGACGCGGCGCAGGGTCAATGTCATCGGAGCCTCCTTGGCTGCGCAATGTAGCCCGACGCTCGTCGCGCGCCAGCGGCTTGAGCCGCTCCACCGCGGCGTGGAACCTGGGCCAGTCCCGCCCCTCGCGCTCGAACAGGCGCAGGAAGTCCGGCACCAGCTCGTCATAGGCCGACAGGATGGCGAAGCTGGCGTTGTTGGCGCGCTGGAACCAGGCCTCCCAGCCGGGCGCCTCACGCGGCGCGCGCTCACGCAACTCGGCCATGACGGCCGCCTTGCCCGCGGCGCGTGACTCGGCGGGGCCGGCGTAGACGGCCTGGAGCTTGTCGCGCCCCTCCCGCGCCAGCGCGAGAAAGCGTGCCCGCCGCGCGCGGCCAGCCTCGAAGGCGGCCAGCGCGTCGGCCTTGCCGGCCAGCCATTCGCGCGCACCGAGCAGTTCCACGGCGACGGCATAGGCCTCGTTGAAGCCGGTGTCGTCGGCCACGTAGACGCGCTGGTGGGCCAGCTCGTGGAAGACCATGGCCGCCAGCTCGCCCTCGGGGTAGCGGATGAAAGTGTTCAGCAGCGGGTCACCGCCCAGCCAGCGGCTCCAGCCCAGCGTCGAGTAGGCCGGGATGGGCTGCACCTGCACCTCCCAGCCCTGGGCCTTCAGCGCATCGGCATGCTGCCTGGCCTCCTCGAGGTTGAACCAGCCCTGGTAGCCGGCGCAGCCCATCAGCGGATAGCACCAGGTCTTGAGCTGCAGGCCGAACTCGGGCGCGGCGACGAGGTTCCAGACCACGGCCGGGCGGCCCAGGTCAGCGTAGCGGCGGTAGCTGTTGTTGTCCGGCAGCGCCAGGCGGCGGCTGGCGAAGTCGCGCATCTGCTGCGCAAGGCGCAGGCGCTCGGCGAGGTCGGCGGGCGTCGCGGGATCGGCCAGCCAGTCGTCCACCGGCTTGGCGGCACGCACGATGCCGAGGTGCCCGCCCGCGGCCTGCGTCCAGTGGCCCACTGCGCCGCAGCCGCCGAGCCCGTTCAAGGCCAGCAGCGTCGCCACCAGCAGCAGCCGACGGATCAAGCGGCCTCGACCTCGACCAGGCAGTCGTAGAAGGCCGGCGCATTGCCCATGTCGGTCAGGCGCTGGTGCGTCACTTCGTTGACGTTGCTGCCCTGCACGCCCAGCTTGCGCCACCACACGCCCAGGCCGTTGACGACGCCGGGCCGCGCGCGTGCGCTGACCTTGAGCTTGGCGACGTAGCGGCCACGGTCGTTGAAGGCGGCCACCAGCGCGCCGTCGGCCAGGCCGCGCCCGGCGGCATCGTCGGCATGCATCTCGATGACGGGCTCGCCCTCGATGTCGCGCAGGCTCTTCACGTTGACGAAGCTGCTGTTCAGGAAGTTGCGTGCCGGCGGCGAGATCATGGCCAGCGGATAGCGCGCGGCCAGCTCGGGCGCGGTCTGCACGCTTTCGTAGTTGGGCACGAAGTCCGCGCCCGCGGCCTGCGCGCGACCGTTGGGCGTGCGGAAGCCACCGTGGGCAAACGGTGCCTCGGCAATCGGCAGCGGCTGCCAGCCCTGCTCGCGCAGCAGGGCCATGTCGATGTCCGAGGTGAAGGCCTGGGCGGCCAGCTGCTCGTCGCTGTCGGCGAAGCAGGGGTCGGTCAGGCCCATCGCCGCGGCCAGCTCGCGGAAGATCTGCGTGTTGGTCTTGGCCTCGCCCAGTGGCGCTATCGCGGGCTGGTTCATCAGCACGTCGGTGTGGCCGTAGGAGGTGTGCACGTCCAGGTGTTCGAGCTGGGTCGTGGCCGGCAGCACGTAGTCGGCCAGGTCGGCCGTGTCGGTCATGAAATGCTCGAGCACGACGGTGAACAGATCCTCGCGCTGGAAGCCCTTGACCACCTTGGGCGACTCAGGCGCCACCGCCACCGGATTGCTGTTGTAGACGACCAGCGCCTCGATGGGCGGGTCGGCCTGCAGCAGTGCGTCGCCGATGGTGCTCATGTTGACCATGCGCGGCTGGCGGCCGGCCAGCAGGTCGGGGCGCTCCAGGTTGGCGTTCTTGAAGGGTGCATTCCAACCGGAGGCCGACAGCAGCACGCCGCCGCTCTGGTGGCGCCAGGCGCCGGTCAGGCAGGGCAGCAGCGCGATCAGGCGCACCGCGTTGCCGCCGCCGCGCACGCGCTGCAGGCCGTAGTTCATGCGGATGGCCGCCGGCCGGGTGGTGCCGTAGTCGCGCGCCAGGCCGCGCACTTCGTCCGCCGTGATGCCGCAGGTCTGGGCCACGCGCTCCGGCGGCCAGGCCAGCGCTTTCTCGCGCAGCTCGTCCCAGCCGTCGACATGGTTCTCGATGTAGTCGCGGTCCAGCCAGTCGTTGCGGATCAGCTCATGCATCAGGCCCAGGGCCAGCGCGCCGTCGGTGCCGGGCAGCACGGCGATGTGCTGGTGGCATTTGTCGGCCGTCTCGGTCTTGCGCGGGTCGATGCAGACCAGCTTGGCGCCCTCGCGCTTGGCCTGGTTGGCATAGGTCCAGAAATGCAGGTTGGACGTGATGCTGTTGCTGCCCCAGATGATGATGAGCCTGGCACCCGCGAAGTGCCGGGTGTGCATGCCCAGCTTGTGGCCGTAGGTGGCGGCCAGGCCCGCGCCGCCGGCGGAGGCGCAGATGGTGCGGTCCAGCCGCGCGGCGCCCAGCGCGTTCCACAGCCGCCCGGCCATGGCCTCGCCCTGGATCAGGCCCATGGTGCCGGCATAGCTGTAGGGCTGGATGCACTGCGGGTCCTTCACGGCCTTCAGCCGCGCGGCGATGTCGGCGAGGGCTTGGGCCCAGCTCACCTGCACGAAGCGCGGCGCCTCGGTCTTGCTGCTGACGCGCTTGAGCGGGTGCAGCACCCGCTCGGCGTGATAGGTGCGCTCGGCATAGCGCGAGACCTTGGTGCACAGCGCACCATGCGTGCTGGGGTGTTCGGCGCGGCCCTGCACCTTGATGACACGCTCGTTCTCGACGGTGACCTGCAGCGCGCAGGTGTCGGGGCAGTCATGGGGGCAGGCGCCGAAGACGGTACGGGTGGTCATGGCATTCGCAGGTCGGGCAGAACCGCGATTGTCGCCACCCGCCGCCGCCTCTGCTCAAAGCTGGCTCATGCCCCCATCGACGACGATCTCGCTGCCGACGATGAAGGCCGATTCCGGCGCGCTGAGGTGCAGCACGGTGGCGGCGATCTCCTCGGGCGTGCCGAAGCGGCCCAGCGGCACCTGGCCCTGGATCTGCGCGGCGACCTGCTTCAGCGTCTCGTCGTCGAAGCCCAGCTTGCCGTACAGCGGCGTGGCCACCGGGCCGGGGCTGATGACGTTGACGCGCGCGCCCTGCGGCAGCAGTTCGGCCGACAGCGTCCTGGCCAGCGAGATCAGCGCGGCCTTGCTGGCGGCGTAGATGGCCGAGTTGGGCATGCCGATGTGCGCGTTGATGGAGCCGTTCAACACGATGGAGGCCCCCTTGGCCAGCACCGGGCGCAGCGCCTGGATCAGGAAGAAGGCGCCCCTGGCGTTGGTGGCGAAGGTGCGGTCCCAGAGGTCTTCGCTCGCGTCGGCCAGCGAGGCGAACTCGGCGATGCCGGCATTGACGAAGACGGCGTCGAGCTTGCGCCCGGTCGCGGCGAGATGGGCGCCGAGGGCGCGGGCGCCGGACACGTCGGCGGCATCCAGCGGCACCCGTTCGAAGCCTTGGGCGTCGTGCGCCTTGCCCGGGCGGGCCGTGACGATGACGTGGGCGCCTTCGGCGGCGAAGGCGCGGGCGGCGGCCAGGCCGATGCCGGAGGTGCCGCCGGTGACGAGGACGGTCTTGTTGCTGAAGCGGGCCATGGTGGATTCCTTTCGAGTCGGGTTGAGCGGCGTCTTTGCCGTGGACTCGATACTCGGCCGGCGCCCCTCTTTTGACGTCCGGCCGCGTTGGCCGACTCGTGCAAGGCTTTCGAACATCATGCTCAGCGACGACGAGATCCAGTTGATGGAAGCCATCCGCGACAGCGGCAGCCTGTCGCGCGCCGCCGCCAGCCTGGGCAAGGCGCCGTCCACGGTGTCGTACACGCTGCGCCAGATCGAGGGCCGCTTCGATGCGCTGCTGTTCGACCGCCGCCGCTACCGGCTGCAGCTCACCGCCGCCGGCACGCTGCTGGTGCGCGAGGCGGTGCGGCTGCGCGACGACATGCAGCGGCTGACGCGCCGCGTCACGCAGGTGGCCCGGGGCTGGGAGGACCGGCTGTGGATCGTCACCGACGAGCTGGTCGAGTTCGACTCGCTGCTGCCGGTCATCCAGGATTTCGATGCGCTCGACTCGGGCGTCAGCCTGCGCGTCACGCACGAGGTGCTGGGCGGCACCTGGGAGGCGCTGGCCGAGGGCCGCGGCGACCTCGTCATCGGCGCGACCAACGAGCCGCCGCCGGGCCTGGGCCTGCAGTGGCGCGAGCTGGGCCGGCTGAACTGGGTCTACGCGGTGGCGCCCCGCCACCCGCTCGCCAAGGCGAAGGGTGCGCTGACGGCCACGCAGATGCAGGCGCACCGCGCCGTCGTCGTTGCCGACACGTCACGGCGCAGCGAGGGCCGGGCCTACGGCCACGGCTCGGGCCAGGCGCGGCTGGCCGTGCCCAGCATGGCGGCCAAGATCGCCGCGCAGCGCGCGGGCCTGGGCGTGGGCTGGCTGCCCGAGGCGCGCGTGGCCTCGCTGCTGGCGCGCGGCGAGCTGGTCGCGAAGGCCGTGGCCGTGCCGCGCGAGCCCAACACGCTGTACGTCGGCTGGCGCGCCGGCGACGGCCGCGCGCTCGCCTGGTGGCTGGAGCAGCTCGCCGACGCGCGGCTGTGCGAGCGCCTCGTCAACGGGCTGGACCGCTACGCCTGAGCGGCGCGGATCACGCAGGCAGCGGCTTGCGGAACGCGATCGCGAAGCGGTTCCACATATTGATGGTCGTGACCGCCAGCGTCAGGTTCACCAGCTCGGCATCGCTGAACTGCTCCTTCGCGAATGCATAGTCGGCGTCGGGCACATGGCCCTCGGTGACCAGCGTCAACGCCTCGGTCCAGGCCAGCGCGGCCTGCTCGCGCGGCGTGAACAGCGTCGTCTCGCGCCAGGCCGGCAGCACGTAGAGGCGGCGCTCGCTTTCGCCGGCCTCGCGGGCATCGCGGGCGTGCATGTCCAGGCAGAACGCGCAGCCGTTGAGCTGCGACGCGCGCATCTTCACCAGCTCCAGCAGGCCGTGCTCGAGGCCCAGGTGGCTGACGGCGGCGGACAGCGCCAGCGCGGCCTTCAGCGCGGCGGGCGAGGCGGTGTAGAAGTCGATGCGGGGGTTGCTCATGCGATGCTCCGTGTGCGGGGTTGGGGTGACGGGATGGTCGGCCCGGCGCGCCGCCGCGAGCAGTCCAATCCCGGCCAAATCGACCAGTCCAGCGCATGGATCTCCACATCGTCATCGACCGCGAGCAGCCGCTGGGCGAACAGCTGCTGCGACAGCTGCGCGGGCTGATCCGCAGCGGCCGGCTGGCCACCGGCGCGCAGTTGCCGCCCACGCGGCTGCTGGCGGCGCAGCTGGGGCTGGCGCGGCAGACGGTGGCCGAGGCCTACGAGCGGCTGACGCTGGAGCAGCTGCTCGAGGCGCGCCGCGGCCGCGGCAGCTTCGTGCGTGCGCTGCCGGCCGGCGAGCCCGAGCGGCCCGCGCCGACGGCCGTGCGGCTGGCCAGCGCCGCGCGCATCGCCGCATTCCAGGCGCTGCCGGTGCCGCTGCTGCGCTTCGCCGACAACCCGCTGGCGCGCTGGGACTTCATCGGCGGCTCGCCCGACCCGGCGCTGTTCCCGCACGAGGACTGGCGCCGCCACCTGCATGCGGCGCAGCGGCAGATGGGCGCCGGCGGCGCGCACGCGCCGCCGGCCGGCCTGCCGGCGCTGCGCGAGGCCATCGCCGAGCACCTGGCCTACGCGCGCGGCGTGCGCTGCACGGCGGCCGACGTCATCGTCACGCAGGGCGCGCAGCAGGCCTTCGACCTGCTGGTGCGCGTGCTGGCCGGGCCGGGCGACGTGGCGGCCGTCGAGTCGCCCGGCTACCCGCCGGTGCTGGGGCTGCTGCAGGCGCAGGGCGCGCGCATCGCGCCGGTTCCGGTGGACGACGACGGCCTCGTCACCGCGGCGCTGCCGCCCGACGCGCGGCTGGTCTACACGACGCCCGCGCACCAGTTCCCGCTCGGCGTCGCGATGAGCGCCGCGCGGCGGCGCGAACTGCTGCACTGGGCGGCACGCACCGGCGCCGTCGTCATCGAGGACGACTACGACAGCGAGTTCCGCTTCGAGGGCCGGCCGCGCGACAGCCTGCAGGGGCTGGACAGCGACGGCCGCGTCGCCTTCGTCGGCAGCTTCTCGAAGACGCTGGCGCCGTCGCTGCGGCTGGGCTATGTCATCGCGCCGCCGGGCCTGCCGGCCCTGAAGGAAGCGCTGCTGCCTGCCAAGCACCTGGCCGACGTGCACGGCCCCAGCCTGCTGCAGCATGCGCTGGCGCGCTTCATGGCCGAGGGCTCCTACCGCAAGCACCTGCGCCGCTGCGTGGCCGAGTACGGCCTGCGCCGCGAGCGGCTGATGCAGGGCTTCGCCGGCCCGCTGGCGCCGTGGTTCACGCTGCTGCGCGCCGAGGCCGGCTTCCACCAGGCCGCGCTGCTGCGGCCGGGGCTGGCGCTGGACGCACCGCAACTTGCCGCGCTGGCGCGGCGCGTGGACGTGGGGCTGTATCCGCTGCAGGGCTTCGCGGCCAGCCGCGACGGGCTGCTGATGGGCTTCGGCCGCGTCGACGCAGGCGGCATCGACGCCGCGCTGGCCCGCCTCGCCGAGCTGCTGGCGGCAGCCGCCTAGCTCGGCGGCAGCGCCAGGCGGGCAATGCAGCCGTGCGGCGCCGCCGCCAGCAGCGTGGCGCTGCCGCCATGGCGCTCGGCGATCTCGCGCACGATGGCCAGGCCCAGGCCGCAGCCCTCGCCCGCCGTGCTGCCGCGCACGAAGCGCTCGAACACGCGCTCGCGCAGCTCGGGCGCAAGGCCGGGGCCGTCGTCGGCGACGTCGATCCACACGTCGTCGCCGGCGCGGCGCAGCCGCACGGTGATGACGGCACCGGCGCCGGCATAGCGCACCGCGTTGTCGATGAGGTTGACCAGCGCCTCGCGCAACAGCAGCTCCACGCCCTGCACGGTCGGCGCCTCGTCGGGCAGCTCCACGCCGAGGTCGCAGCCGGCCGCCAGCGCGCGCGGCACCCATTCGGCCGCCACGTCGCGCACCAGCCGGCCGCAATCCACCGGCGCCCAGCCCTGGGGCCCCACGGCCTCGGGCTCGGCGCGCGCCAGCACCAGCAGCTGCGACACCAGGCGCGCGCCGCGCACGGCGCTCTCGTGCACGCGCTGCAGGCGCTGGCGCAGCGCGGGGTCCGTCGCCAGCTCGAGCGCGAGTTCGGCCTGGCTCTTCAGCCCCGCCAGCGGCGTGCGCAGCTGGTGCGCCGCATCGCTGATGAAGCGGCGCTGCGTGGCCAGGTTCTGCTGCACCTGGCCCAGCAGCTCGTTGACGGCGCCGGCCAGCGCGCCGACCTCGGGTGGCGCGGCGCGCAGCTGCACCGGGTCCAGCGCATCGGCGCGGCGCCCCTCCACCTGCTGCTGCAGCTCGGCCAGCGGCCTCAGGCCGCGGCGTATGCCGGCCCAGACGCCCATGCTCATCAGCGCGATCAGCAGCGACAGCGGCAGCGCCGTGTCCAGCAGCATGCGCCGCGCCAGCAGCTCGCGCGACGCGCTGGAGCGGGCGACCTGCACGCGCAGCGTCGAGTCCGCCGCACCGGCGGCGCCGAGATGCTGCTCCAGCGAGACCACGCGCATGGGCTCGGGCACGGCGGTGTCGAAGAACACCGGCTCGCCCAGCGCCGGCGGGGATGACGATGGCGGCGGCGGCGGCAGCCGCGCGTCGCCCAGCAGCAGCTGGCCCGGCGGCGAGCTGACGGTGTAGACGACGCGCCCGTCGGGGTCGGCCGCGTCGGCGCTGAGGATGTCCTGCGCCGAGCGCGGCAGGTCGATGAAGATGCCGCTGGCCGTGGGCTTGATCTGGCGGGCCAGCGCACGTGCGGCCTGCAGCAGGCTGGCGTCCACGAGCTCGTCGGCATGGCGGCTGGCGAGCCGGTAGGCGCCGAAGGCCGCGACCAGCCACAGCACGATCTGCGGCAGCAGCAGCCACAGCAGCAGTTGCCGGTGCAGCGAGCGGCCGGCCGGCATGCTCACGACGAGGTGGTTTCGAGCAGGTAGCCCAGGCCGCGCACTGTGCGCACGGCCAGGCCCGAGCCTTCGAGCTTCCTGCGCAGGCGGTGGATGTAGACCTCGATGGAGCCGCCCTCGTCGGCGCCCCAGGCGTCGACGATCTGCTGCTTGCTGACGACGCGGTCGCGCTCGGTCAGCAGCAGGTCCAGCAGCGTCCACTCGCGCGGGCTCAGCTCCAGCGGCTCGCCGCCGATGCTGGCGCGGCGGGCGGCGCGGTCCAGGCTCAGGCGGCGCAGCTGCTGGGTCTGCGAGGCCGGCCGGCCGCGGCGCATCAGCGCGTGCAGGCGCGCTTCCAGCTCGGGGAAGTCGAAGGGCTTGGTCAGGTAGTCGTCGGCGCCGGCCTGCAGGCCGGCTACGCGGTGCTCCAGCGCGTCCAGCGCGGTCAGCACGAGGATGGGCAGCGTGCGGCCGGCCTCGCGCACGCGCTTGAGCACGGTCAGGCCGTCCACCAGCGGCAGGCCCAGGTCGAGGATGGCGACGTCGAAGTCCTGCCTGCGCAGCAGGTATTCGGCCACGGCGCCGTTCTCGGCCCACTCCACCTTGAACGAGGCGTTAAGCAGTTGCTGCTGCAGCGCATCGGCCAGCAGGGCGTCGTCTTCGGCGAGCAGCAGGTTCATCGTGGCCCGCACTGTAGCCGGCCCGGCCCTCATGGTTAACTCGATATTAAGTTTCTTAATTTCAGGGAATCATGCCGGACCACATGAGGAGACCGTCTTGACCCGCGTTCACATCCAGGATCTCGGCATCCGCTTCGGCAGCCACGAGGTCATCAAGGGGCTGGACCTCGACGTCCACAGCGGCGAGTTCCTCGTGCTGCTGGGGCCCTCGGGCTGCGGCAAGAGCACCCTGCTGCACACCATCGCCGGCCTCAACCCGGTCAGCGCCGGCAGCATCCACATCGGCGGGCAGGACATGACCCGCGCCGAGCCCAGCCAGCGCGGCGTGGGCATGGTGTTCCAGAGCTACGCGCTGTACCCCACCATGACGGTGAAGGAGAACCTGGCCTTCCCGCTGAAGATGGCCAAGACGCCCAAGGCCGAGCTGGAGAAGCGCGTGGCGGCCGCGGCGGACATGCTGCAGCTGGGCCCCTTGCTGGAGCGCCGGCCCAGCCAGCTGTCCGGCGGCCAGCGCCAGCGCGTCGCCATCGGCCGCGCGGTGGTGCGCGAGGCCAAGGTGCTGCTGCTGGACGAGCCGCTGTCCAACCTCGACGCCAAGCTGCGCACCGACCTGCGCCGCGAACTGAAGACGCTGCACCAGCGCCTGGGCAACACCATGATCTACGTGACCCACGACCAGGTCGAGGCGATGACGCTGGCCACGCGCATCGTCGTCATGCACCAGGGCGTCATCCAGCAGATCGGCACGCCGGCCGAGGTCTACGAGAAGCCCAGGAACCTGCGCGTGGCCGGCTTCGTCGGCTCGCCGGCCATCAACCGCATCGAGGGGCAGGTGGGCGCAGGCGGCCAGTTCGTGTCGCCCGCGCTGAGCGTGCCGCTGCCCGCGGCGCTGGCCTCGCGCCCGCAGGGCGAGGCGCTGACGCTGGCCGTGCGCCCGGAGAACGTGCGCCTGGGGGCCGACCAGCCCTTCGGCGGCGAGATCCAGCTCGTCGAGCCGCTGGGCAACCAGCATGTCGTCTGGCTGGGCTGCACCGGCACTACGCTCTCGGCCGTGCTGCCGGGGCAGCCGGCGGTGGACGATGGCGCCACCGTGCGCTTCGGCATCGACGCGGCGAAGACGCTGTGGTTCGACGCCGAAGGCGAACGGCTGGAGACCTGAGCGGCGCCTTTCGTCCCGCGCGACCCTAGCCCGGTTCGGGCCCGGCATTGCCCTTCGATCCGCAACAGTCCGTTCCAGCAGCTCGCTCTTTTGATCCCGGTGGCGCCCCCGATGTGCCTGCCTGTGCAGGGCCGTCAGAGGACGCCTGTGCACCGGGGGCCGCCCATCGGTGGCCCGGCAGATATCGAAAGACGAGACCATGAAGTACAAGACTCTTGCCCTCTCCGCGCTGGCCCTGGCCGCCAGCTCCGCCGCCTTCGCCCAGTCGTCGGGCCCGCAGGTGACGCTCTACGGCACGCTGGACGCCAACGTGCAGCTGCTCGACGGCGCGGCGCGCCAGACGCGCGTGCAGTCCGGCGGCCTGTCCGGCTCGCGCTTCGGCCTGCGCGGCAACGAAGACCTGGGCAGCGGCCTCAAGGCCTTCTTCACGCTGGAGTCCGGCATCAACGTCGATGACGGCAGCTACGGCCAGGGCAGCTTCTGGGGCCGCCAGGCCTTCGTCGGCCTCGGCACTCCCTACGGCAGCGTCTCGCTGGGCCGCCAGTACGGCAGCGTCTACACGCTCACCAACGAATTCAGCCAGTTCTCCAACGTCGGCAGCGGCGCCAGCACGGCCGTGATCGGCGGCTTCGGCGGCTACGAGCCGGTGCGCGGCAGCGACAACTCGGCCACCGGCAACGGCGGCCCGGCGCGGGTCAACAACTCGGTGAAGCTGGAGAGCGTCAACTACGGCGGCTTCAGCGCCGGCGCGCTGTGGGGCCTGGGCGAGGTGGCCGGCGGCACCAAGGGCAACCGCGTCGCCGACGTCTACGGCCGCTACACCGGCCACGGCCTGGACGCGATGCTGTCGCTGGTGGACGACAAGGCCGATGCGCTGGGCCGCAACCTGCGCACCGTGTCGGCCGCCGCCGCCTACGACTGGGGCAACACCCGCGTCAACGGCGGCGTGATGCAGGTCAACGACCGCAGTGCCGCCGACCGCGACGGCAAGGGCTACTGGCTGGGCGCCAGCTATCGGCTGGGCCAGCACCTGCTCAAGGGCCAGTACGTGCAGAGCAAGACCGACGGCGCGCTGGCCGACGGCAAGACCCAGGCCTTCGGCGTGGGCTACCAGTACGACCTGTCCAAGCGCACGGCGCTGTACAGCTCGCTGACGCGCTTCAAGAACGACGGCGTGGGCTACGTCAGCCGCGCGGCCGGCAGCATCCCGGTGGGCCTGACCGACGCGAACGACCGCAACCTGACCGAGCTCGTGGCCGGCATCCGCCACAGCTTCTGACCAACGCCCTTCCGAGAGGCGCGGCTCATCGCACCGCGCCTTCCTGGTCCACCCCCGCGGGGTGGGCTTTTTTGTGCGTGCGGGGCCGCGGCCTCAGGCCTGGCCCCAGTCCACCGTGGCCAGGCCGCGGAACAGTGGCCGCGCGAACAGATAGCCCTGCATGCGCGTGATGCCCAGGTCCAGCAGGGTGTCGCGCTCGTCCGGCGTCTCGATGCCTTCGGCGATCACGACGATGCCCAGGTCGGCGCACAGGCGCACCAGGTGGTGGACGATGCGGCGGCGCGGCGCATCCGCATCGATGCCGCGGATGAGATCCATGTCGAGCTTGATCAGGTCGGGCTGGAAGTCGGCCAGCAGCTTCAGGCCCGCGTAGCCGGCGCCGAAGTCGTCGATGGCGGTCAGGAAGCCGATGCGCTTGTACTCACGCAGGATGGAGGCGAACCAGGGGCCGTCCTCGACCCGCTCGCCCTCGGTGACCTCGAAGATGATGCGCTCCACCGGGAAGCCGTGGGTGCGCGCAGCCTCGAGCGTGGTGCGGATGCAGATCTCGGGCCGGTAGATGGCATTGGGCAGGAAGTTGATCGACAGCAGCTCGGCCAGGCCCAGTTCGGACGCGCGCTTGATGGCCTTGACGCGGCAGGCCTGGTCGAAGCGGTAGCGGTTGTCATCATTGACCTGCGCCAGCACCTGGCTGGCCGACTCGCCGTCCGGGCCGCGCACCAGGGCCTCGCGGGCAAAGACCTCGCGGCTCGCCAGGTCGACGATGGGCTGGTAGGCGAAGTCGAACTGGAAGCCCAGGCGGTCGCCGCGCGCGCAGGCGGCGCAGTCCTCGGCGCTGCCGGCGAACGGCACGAAGTTCGAAGCGGCTTCGAGGCGGGGTAAGGTCATCGGCAGGAGCATCGTGGCCGGCAGGGCCGACGGAAACCCGATTTTGCCGGCGCGGTGCCCCCTGGGCCGGGCCGAGGCCGCCGGCCGTGCGCAGGATTCACGCTACCCCTGCGTCCAGCGGCCGGGGCGGCCCGATGTGCCGCCCCTGGGCGAAGTCGAAGCCCAGCTCGCGCACCCGGGCCAGCAGCCCGGCGCGGTCGACACACTCGGCCACCGTCTGCACGCCCAGCACGCGGGCCACGCCGAGGAAGCCCTGCACCGTCGCGGCGTCGAGCGGGTCGTCGAGCAGACCCTGGATGAACTGGCCATCCACCTTGATGAGGTCGACCTTCAGGCTCTTCAGATAGCCGAAATGCGCCGCGCCGGCACCGAAGTCGTCGATGGCCAGCCTCACCCCCAGCTCGCGCAGCTGCGCCACCAGCGGCACCAGCTCGTGCACCCGCGCCAGCGCGACGGTCTCGGTGATCTCCAGGCAGAGCTGGGCGCAACGCCGCGCGCCCGCCGTGCGCAAGGTCTGCAGCAACCCGTCGCGGAAGCTGCTGTCGGCCAGGGACTGGCCCGACAGGTTGACGTGCAGGGCGGCCACGGCATGGCCCGGCGCGGTGTCGAGCCAGCGCAGCGCCTCGCGCAGAACCCAGCGGTCCAGCCGCGCGGCCATGCCGAAGCGCTCGGCCGCGGGCAGGAAGACGTTGGGCGGGAGGAGCTGCTGGCCCTGCTCGTCGCGCAGGCGCACCAGGGCCTCCAGGCGCGGGCGCTCGCCGGCGGACTGCAGCGGCTGCAGCGGCTGCAGGAGCTGGCCGAACAGGCACAGCCGCTGCTCGTCCAGGGCCTGCGCGAGCCGGGTGGCCCATTGCATGTTGCCGCTGCGCTCGGCGATGGCGCGATCCGACTCGTACCAGATGTGCACGCGGTTGCGCCCGGCCTCCTTGGCCGCGTAGCAGGCGCTGTCCGCGGCCTTCATCAGGGCCGCGATGTCGGCCCAGTGCGGATTGATCTCGACGAGGCCGACGCTGACCCCGATGCGGAAGTGCTGCAGGTCGTGGATGAAGCGGAATTCATCCATGCGGCTGCAGATCTGCTGTGCGACCCGCAGGGCCTGCTCGCGGCTGCATTTCTCGAGGATGACGGCGAACTCGTCGCCGCCCAGGCGCGCCAGCGTGTCGCGCGCGCGCACGACGCCTGCCAGCAACTGGCTCACCTGGCGCAGCAACTGGTCGCCGCCGTGATGGCCGCAGGCGTCGTTGACGAGCTTGAAATGATCGAGGTCGAGGAAGAGCAGCGCGTGGCGCTCCTGCGTCTGGCGGGCCTGCTCCAGCACCCGCGTCAGGCGGGCCTCGAACTCCTGGCGGTTGACAAGGCCGGTCAGCGCATCGTGCTTGGCGCGGTAGCTCATCTCGCGGCTGAGGCGGCGCTGCTCGGTGACGTCGTGGAACACCAGCACGGCCCCGAGGATGTGGCCGGCGTCGTCGCGGATCGGGGCTGCCGAGTCCTCGATGCCGTACTGCGCGCCGTCGCGCGAGCGCAGCACCGTGTTGAGCTGCAGGCCACAGACCTCGCCCGAGCCCAGGCAGGCGCGAACCGGGTTGGCTGCGGCGGCTCCGCTGTCCTCGACGGTGATGGCGAACACCGACTCGATGGGTTGCTGCACGGCCTCGGCGGCCAGCCAGCCCGTCATGCGCTCGGCCACCGGATTCAGCCAGCTGACCCGGCCCGCGCCGTCGGTCGTGATGACGGCGTCGCCGATGGACTTCAGCGTCACGCGCAGCAGCTCGTGCTGCTGGGCCAGCTCGGCGCTGAGCTGGCGGATCTGGGTCACGTCGCTGCTGATGCCCACCAGGCGCTCGACCCGCCCTTGGGCGTTGCGCTGCAGCTGGGCAACGGCGTGGATGTGGCGCGGCCCGGCCGGGTGGGCCGCGAGGCTGAAATGGATGTCGAAGGGGCGCTCGCCCCGAAGCGAGCTGATGATGTCGGCCCGCACGGCCTCGCGCTCGTCCGCCGCGACCAGCCGCAGCCAGCGCTCGAAGCTCAGCGCCGGCTCGTCCTCGGGCAGGCCGTAGAGCGCCATCAGCCGGTCATGCCAGACCATCCGGTCGGCGAGCACGTCGAACTCCCACAGCCCCACATGGCCACCCTGCAGGGCCAGCGCCAGGCGCTGGTGGGCACGGTCCAGCGCCTCGCGGTCGGCACGCCGCGCCGAGCAGTCGATCTGGGTACCCACCATGCTGGTCGCTCGCCCGTCGGGCCGGCGCGCCCTGACCTTGCCCGCGGCGTGCACCCAGACCCAGTGCCCCTGGGCATGCCGCATGCGGTATTCACAGTCGTAGCGCAGCGCGCCTGGCTGCAGGTGCTGCTCGACCTCGGCCCGCACGGCGGCCCGATCCTCGGGATGGACGAGCTCGAGCCAGGTGTCGATGCTGACCGGCGCGAGTTCCTCGACGCTGCGACCCAGCATCTGGGCCCAGCGGTCGTTGATGCGCAGCAGGCCGGTTTCGACCTGCCACTCCCAGGTGCCGGCGTCGGTGCCGTCGATGACCGCCGCCAGATACTGCTGCTCTTCCTGCAGGCGGCGCGCCAGGTCGAGGAACTCGGTGACGTCCTCCACGGTGCCGACATAGCCGAGCACCCGGCCGTCGGGCCCGAGGTGCGTGGTTGCACGGCTGCGCACATGCCGCTCCTGGCCATCGGGCCGACGGATGCGGAAGGTCTCGTCGAACACCCGGCTCTGTTCAACGGCCTGCCGCCAGGCCTGGCCCAGTCGGGGGCGGTCCTCTTCAGGCAGGATGCGCGTCCAGCCGCGGCCCAGGCTCTCGGCCAGGCCAAGGCCATGGATCTGCTGCCAGCGCGGGTTGGTGTAGTTGCACAGCCCTTCGGCGTCCGCGGCATAGACGCCGACCGGCGCCAGCTCGGTCAGGGCACGAAAGCGCGACTGGCTCTCGATGAGGCGTCGCGCGTCGCGGCGCGCCTCCAGCAGCGCGGCGGCAGCCTGGCCGAGATGCACCAGCACGGCACGCTGCCCCTCGCTGAGCTGACGCGGCCGGCGGTCGATGACGCAGACCGTGCCCACGGTCGCGCCGTCGCTGAGCCGGATCGGCGCACCGGCGTAGAAGCGAATGCGAGGCTCGCCCAGCACGAGCGGGTTGTCGACGAAGCGCGGGTCGCGAGTGGCGTCCTCGACCTCCATCAGCGCGTCACCCTGGATGGCGTGCGCGCAGAAGGCCTGCTCCCGCGGCGTCTCGCTCACGTCGAGCCCGACCCGGGCCTTGAACCACTGGCGCCGGTCGTCTACCAGGCTGACCAGCGCGATGGGTGTTTCGCAGACGGCTCCGGCGGCCTGCGCCAGCGCGTCCACCGCGGCATCCGCCGGCGTGTCGAGCATCTCCAGCGACTGCAGCGCCGCAAGACGCTGCTGCTCAGCAGCCAAGGCCATGTTGCTGGTCATGCCTCGATTCCCCCGCATTGCTCGTTGGAGGCATTGCACTGCGGCCCCGGGTTTCCGGCAAGCGTAAGGCAATCCGATCGTGCGGGGCGCGCCAGCGGGTTCCGGGCAGGGGGGTCAGTCCTCCTTGTAGATCCGCACCCAGTCGACCAGCATGCGGGCCGGCAACGGTGTGGTGGCATCCGGCGCGCCGGGCCAGTCTCCGCCGACGGCGAGGTTGAGGATGACGAAGAAGGGCTTCTCGAAGGCCCAGGTGCCGCCCGCCGGCAGCAGCGCGGGCGTGAGGCGGTGGAACTCGGCGCCGTCGACGTACCAGACGATCTCGTTGGGGCGCTTGACGATGGTGTAGGTGTGGAAGTCGTCCGCCACCGGCACGCCGAACTCGCGCGGCTTGCCGATGCCCTGCGCGCCCGAGTAGCCGGGGCCGTGCAGCGTGCCGTAGGTGACGGTCGGCGTCTTGCCGATGAACTCCATGATGTCGATCTCGCCGGAGCGCGGCCAGCCGGCCGTGGCGAGGTCGGCGCCCAGGGCCCAGAAGGCCGGCCAGATGCCCTGGCCGGACGGCAGCTTCATGCGCGCCTCGACCTTGCCGTAGGTGAAGCTGATCTTGCCGCTGGTGTGGATGCGGGCGGACGTGTAGTCGCACGGCTTGCCGTTCCAGCAGGGGCCGGGGTTGCTGGCCTTCTCGGCGGTGATGACCAGCATGCCGGCGCCGTCCATCTGCGCGTTGCGCGCGTTGGCGGTGTAGTACTGGAACTCATGGTTGCCCCAGCCGTTGTTCTCGGCGTTGCCGAGGTCGTAGTTCCAGGCCGCCTTGTCGGGCACGGTGCCGGCGGCGCCGTTGAACTCGTCGCTCCAGACCAGCGCCCAGCGGTTGGTGGGCGCGGGCGCCGGCGCGGGTGCCGCCGTGGCGCCCCCGCCGCCGCAGGCGGTCAGCACGATGGCGAAGAGGGGCAGCGCGCTGCGCCAGGGCCGGGGGGCGGGGGTGGGTGGGTTCATGCGTGTCTCCGGTGTTGTGGGTGTCGTCGAAGGCTCAGCCGCGCCAGGCCTGGAGGAAGTCGCGGTACCAGTGGGCGCTGGCCTTGGGCGTGCGGGCCAGTGTGTTGTAGTCGACATGCACGATGCCGAAGCGCTTCAGGTAGCCGCTGGCCCATTCGAAGTTGTCCATCAGGCTCCAGACCATGTAGCCGGCCATCGGCACGCCCTGCTGCAGGGCACGCGCCACGGCGGCGATGTGCTCGCGCAGGTAGGCGATGCGGTCGTCGTCCTGCACGCGGCCGTCGGCAACGGCCTGGTCCGTGAAGGCACCGCCGTTCTCGGTCACGTAGACGGGCGGCAGGCCGGGATAGTCGCGGTGCATCTGCACCAGCAGGTCGGCCAGGCCCTGGGGATAGATCTCCCAGTCCATGTCGGACACCGGCAGGCCGCGGGCCTTGGCGTTCCAGTCCTCGCCGCCGGCCGACACGACGCTGCGGGTGTAGTAGTTGATGCCGAGGTAGTCCATCGGCTGGGCGATGGCCGCCATGTCGCCGGGCTGGACGACCGGCGCGTCGGCGCCGAGCTCGGCCAGCACGTCTGCCGGGTAATGGCCCTTGAACAAGGGGTCGGCATACCAGCGGCGGCTGCGGGAGTCGGCCAGGTCGGCGGCCGCGATGTCGGCCGGCATGGCGGTGGCGGGCACGGTGGACGCGAGGTTGAGCACGATGCCGAGCTTGCTGCGCGCGCCGTCGGCACGCAGCGCCTGCAAGGCCAGGCCGTGGCTGAGCAGCAGGTGGTGCGACACCTGCGCGGCGATGCTGCGGCTGCTGATGCCGGGCGCGAAGCTGCCCTGATCATGGCCCAGCGTGGCGACGACCCAGGGTTCGTTGTGCGTCGTGAGGCCGTCGAGACGGTCGCCGATGCGGGCCTGCACGTGGCGGGCGTAGTCGACGAAGCGGTGCACGGTGTCGCGGTCGTTCCAGCCGCCGCGGTCCTGCAGGCCTTGCGGCAGGTCCCAGTGGTTCAGCGTGGCCCAGGCGCGGATGCCACGACGCTGCAGGCCGTCCACCAGGCGCTCGTAGAAGTCCAGGCCCTTGGGGTTCCAGTCACCATGCCCCAGCGGCTGCACGCGCGGCCAGGCGATGGAGAAGCGGTAGGCGTTGACGCCCAGCGACGCGATGAGGTCGAGGTCTTCCTCCAGGCGGTGGTAGTGGTCGCAGGCGATGTCGCCGTTGCTGGCGTCGGCGATGGCGCCGGGCTGGCGGCAGAAGCGGTCCCAGATGGACTCGCCCTTGCCGTCCTCATGGGCTGCACCCTCGATCTGGAAGCTGCTGGTGGCCACGCCCCAGACGAAGTCGGGCGGGAACTGGCGGTGCAAAGGATTCATGGAGGCTTCTTACTTGACGGCGCCGGCGGTCAGGCCCGCGATGAGCTGGCGCGAGGAGATGACGAAGAGAACCAGCAGCGGCAGCGTCGCGATGGCCGAACCGGCCATCAGCGCGCCCCACTCCGTGCTGGTGGTGCTGAAGAGGCTGCGCAGCGCCAGCGGCAACGTGTAGTTCTCGGCGCTGCGCATGACGATGAGCGGGTTCATGAAGTTGTTCCACGAACTGATGAAGGTGATGAGGCCCAGCGTGCCCAGCGCCGGCTTCATCAGCGGCAGCGCGATGCGCCAGTAGATGGCCAGCTCGCTGGCGCCGTCGATGCGCGCGGCGCTGAGCAGTTCGCGCGGCACCGTGGAGGCCGCGAACTGGCGCATCAGGAAGATGCCGAAGGCGCTGGCAGCACCCGGCAGGTACAGCGCCCGGTGCGTGTCTATCCAGCCCAGGGTGTCCATGACCATGAAGGTCGGGATCATGTTCATGAAGGCCGGCACCATCATCGTGCCCATGACCAGGGCGAACAGGGCCCGCTTGAAGCGGAACTCCAGCATCGCGAACGCGTAGCCCGCCATGGAGCAGAACAGCAACGTCAGCGCCGTGGACATCAGGCCCACGTACAGGCTCCAGCCGACGTTCTTCCAGAACGGCAGCCGCGTCGTCAGCACCGCGATGTTGTCGAGCAGCTCGGTGCTGAAGAACAGCGGCGGCGGCACGTTGAAGATGTCGGTGCGCGACTGCGTGGCGAACACGAACATGAAGTAGAACGGCGCCAGCATGATGAGCGCGCCGACGGCCACGAGGGCGTAGGCCAGGAGCCTGGGAGTCCGGTTCATGCCTTCACCTGCCGTTCTGCGAAGGCCTTGTTGGTGAGCCAGGTCAGCGCCGCGATGACGCCGAACATGATCCAGGCCAGGGCGCTTGCGCCGCCGAAGTCGCTGAAGTCGAACGCCAGCCGGTAGAGGTAGATGCCCACCGTCATGGCCTGCTGGTCGGCGCCGCCCTTGCCGTTGGTCAGGATGAAGGGCTCCTCGAACAGCTGCAGGCCGCCGATGACCGACAGCGTCACGCCGAACAGGATCATGGGCCGCAGGCCCGGCAGCGTGATGCGCAAGAACTGCTGCCAGGCGCTGGCGCCGTCGAGCTTGGCGGCCTGGTAGAGGTCCTGCGGCAGCGTCTGCAGCGCGGCGAGATACAGCACCAGGTTGAAGCCCAGGTAGCGCCAGAACACGATGATGGCCACGGCCGGCTTGATGGCGTCGGGCGAGCGCATCCAGTTGATGTTCTCGGTGCCGAACAACGCATGCAGGGCCTGGTTGACCAGCCCGTAGTCGGTGGAGAACAGCGAACCGAACAGCATCGCGATGGCGACGGTGGACGTGATGTAGGGCAGGAAGTAGGCACCCGAGACCAGGCCGCGCCAGCGTTTGAGGCCCTGGTGCAGGAACACGGCCAGTGGCAGCGCGACGAGGTGCTGCGGCACGCCCGACACGATGGCCAGCCACAGCGTGTTGTAGAGCGACTTCCAGAACCAGCCGTCGGTCAGCGCGAAGACGAAGTTGTCCAGGCCGACGAACTGCATCGCGTCCAGGCCGCTGGTGGGCTCCCAGCTCTGGAACGCGAGCCACAGCGAGAACAGCAGCGGGAACAGGCCGAACACCGCGAACAGGATCAGGAAGGGGCTGACCAGGATGTAGGGCGCCCAATTGCCAGGAATACGGGCGGGAATGCGGCGGCTCATCGGTTCGCGCGGTGGATCAGCAGGGCCTGGGCGTCTTCCAGGGCCTTGGGGATGGGCTTGCCGTACTCCAGCACGTTGTCGAGTTCGGCATTGACGACCTCGTCGGCGAACTTCTGCTGCTTGTGCAGCCTGACGACGGGGATGCGCCGCGCGGCCTCGCGCCACAGCACGCGCGCATGCTGGCCGCCGAGGAAGGGCACGGGCTGGTCGAAGAAGGCGTCGTCCTGCGCGGCCAGCAGGGCCGGGAAGGCATCCTGCGAGCGGAAGGCATCGAGCTGGCGCTGGCGGTCCAGCGTCAGCGCCTGGATCAGCTGCCAGGCGAGCTGCTTCTTCTCGGGCGCCGAGCGGCGCGGGATGGCGTAGTAGGTGCCGCCGTAGGAGCAGAAGGTGTTCTCGGGGAGCTGGGCCACGCGCCACTTGCCGGCCGTGCCGGGCGCCACCCAGTTGGCCATCTGGCCGGCCATCCAGCCGCCCGACATCTCGGTGGCCAGGCGGCCGCGCTTGAGCATCTCGGCCCAGTCGTTGAACCAGACCTCCACGCGCGCGTCCAGGCCCTGGCGGCGCACCTGGCGCGCCAGCTCGAAGGCGCGCACGAAGCGCGGCGAGGTGACCTGCACCCGCCCCTGGTTGTCGAAGTACTGGCCTTCACCGGGCGGCGTGCCGGCGCGCACGATGATGTCCTTGAGCAGTCGCACGTCGCCGATCAGGTAGGCGCCCGTGCGGGCCTTGAGCTGGGCGCCGGCCTCGACATAGCTCTCCCACGAGCGCGTCAGGTCGGCCTCGCCCAGACCGGCCTGCGCCAGCAGGTCATGGCGGTAGAACAGCGAGCCAGGGCCGATGTCGCTGGGCATCGCGACGATGGCGCCCTGGCGGTTGCGCGCCGTGTCGATGGCGAAGGGCACGAAGCGATCCTTGAACCGCTCCGCGCCGAAGGCCGGTGCCGACAAGTCCTCCAGGCCCGATCCGAGCGCGAAGCGGCCAAGGTAGCTGGTCTCCAGCGCGATGACGTCGGGCAGGTGGCCCGAGGTGGACAGCGCCGTCGTCATGGCCGTGTGGTGGTCGTCGAACTGGCGGCTGACCACCTGGGTGCGCAGGCCGGGGTGGCTGGGAGCCCAGCTCTTGAGCAGGTCCCGGGCGATGACGTCCACCAGCGGGAAGGCCGCCACCGTCAGCGGCGGCAGCTCGCGGGCTTCGCCCAGGCCGACCGCGCCGCCGAGGGCGGCCGCAAGCAGGTGGCGGCGGTGGAGGGAATGAAGGCCTGACATGGTTTGAAAGCGCTTTCAAGATTGTGCGTCACCCGACCCGCCGGCCCAGCAGCACAAACCCTAGGAAGCGGGCGATCGCAGCGCGGCCCCGGGCATTCGAGGCGCGGCGCCCACCGGCTTCCGCCCCCATCTGCCACCGACCCCGCGCCTACACTCGCGGCGTCCCCCGCCCTTCGCCGATGAACGCCAAGCCGCCCCCCGCAAAGAAAGCGCCGTCAAGCCGCGCCGACGGCGTCGTCACGCTCGAACAGGTGGCGGAGCTGGCCGGCGTGTCGCCGAGCACGGTGTCGCGCATCCTGAACGGCACCGCCGCCGTCAGCCAGGCCAAGAAGGACGCCGTGCAGGCGGCCATCCAGGAGCTGGGCTTCCGGCCCAACCCGGTCGCACGCGGCCTGGCCGGGGGGCGCACGCTGAGCGTCGGCGTCGTCACGCAGATCATCTCCAGCCCCTTCTACGGCGAGGCCCTGCTCGGCATCGAGCGCGAGCTGGAACGTGCCGGCTACGTGCCGCTGTTCGTGTCCGGCAACTGGCACGAGGACGACGAGCGCAAGGCCATCGAGACGCTGCTGTCGCGCCGCGTGGACGGTGTCATCGTGCTGGCGGGGCGGATTGCCGACGCCGAGCTGGCCCGGGTGTCGGACAGCCTGCCCGTCGTCGTCGTGGGCCGCCAGCTGGACGGGCCGCAGCTGTTCAGCTTCAGCTTCGACAACCGCGAGGGCGCGCGGCTCGCCACCCAGCATCTCATCGACCAGGGCCACCGGCGCATCGCCTTCATCGCCGGCGACCTGATGCACGATGACGCCGTCGAGCGCCAGAACGGTTACTTCGACGCGCTGGCCGCGGCCGGCATCGCCGTCGACCCGCTCCTCATCGTGCAGAGCGACTACACCGAGGCCGGCGGCATGCTGTCGGTGAGCCGCCTGCTGGAGCGCGACGCCCATTTCACGGCGCTGTTCGCGTCCAACGACCAGATGGCCATCGGCGCCTGCCTGGGCCTGCACCGGCGCAACCTGCGCGTGCCGGACGACGTGTCCCTGGTCGGCTTCGACGACCTCATCATGGCGCGTTACGCCATGCCGCCGCTGACCACCGTGCGGCAGTCGGTCTACGAGATCGGCGTCGAGGCCGCCACCGCCATGCTGGAGATGCTGCGCGGCGGCCAGCCCAGGGCGCAGTTGCCCGGCCCCGAGCTCGTCCTGCGCGAGAGCACGCGGCGCATGCAGCGCTGAGCCCCGGCTCCGCAGCCCCGATCCGGCCACGGCGGCCGGATGAATGCACCGCCCGGCCGCTGTTGTTCGGCCCGGGTAAACCATGTGGCCGGCCTCGGCGGAGCGACGCATCATGATTTGAAAGCGCTTTCAGTCATTTCGTCCGAATGCCGCTTTTCAACCCAGGACAACCCTGAATCGTCGTTGCCGCGGACCGTCTCGCCGGGGTATCTCCCTGGCAGTCGACGCCGGAAACGACGTCCATCGCCCCGCATGCGTTGCCACCTGGCCGCGGACCGAGGGTGTTGCCTAGGTTGAAAGCGCTGCCATTAACCTATGCTTGAAAGCGCTTTCAGCTCCTCGACGAGCGCCCACGACAAGATCACAACTCTGGAGACAAGTGAATGAGACAGCCACGCCCTGCCCTTCGCCTCACAACCCTGGCCGCGGCCAGCGGCCTGCTGTTCGCCGGCGTCGCCGCGCAGGCGCAGGTCGCAGCACCCGCCGCCAAGGACAAGGACACCCAGCAGCTCGAAACCGTCGTGGTGAAGGGCATCCGCTTCAGCCTCGAAACCTCGGTGGCGACCAAGCGCAACTCGGACTCCATCGTCGAAGCCATCTCGGCCGAGGACATCGGCAAGCTGCCGGATGCCAGCATCGCCGAATCGCTGGCCCGCCTGCCCGGCCTGACGGGCCAGCGCGGCCCTGACGGGCGCGTCAACGTCATCTCCATCCGCGGCCTCTCGCCCGAGTTCTCCGGCGTGCTGCTGAATGGCCGCGAGATCGTCAGCTCCAACGACAGCCGCGCGGTCGAGTACGACCAGTTCCCCGCCGAGCTGGTCAGCGCCGCCACTGTCTACAAGACACCCGACGCCAGCTTGGTGGGCCAGGGCCTGTCGGGCACGGTCAACATCCAGACGCTGCGCCCGCTCAGCCTGGGCAGCCGCCAGGTGGTGGTGAGCCTGCGCGGCGAGCGCAACTCCAACGGCACCATGGTGCCGGGCGTCACCGGCGCCACCGGCATGCGCTTCTCGGCCTCCTACGTGGACCAGTTCGCCAACCGCACCATCGGCGTCGCGGTGGGCTTCGCGCGGCTGGACTCGCCGTCGCAGACCAAGCAGACCGAGCTGGTGGAGTACGGCGACTACACGCCCTACGGCCTGCCGCTGACGGGCAATGCACCGTCCAAGGTGGGCACGGGCCAGGCCCTGCTGCCCATGTACTGGTCGGCCCAGAGCGCCACCAAGAAGAACCTGCGCGACGGCCTGATGGCCGTCGTCGAATACAAGCCCAGCGACGACCTGCATTCGCAGGTGGACCTCTACTACTCCAAGTTCAAGACCCACGAGGTCGCGGGCAAGTGGCAGCAGAGCCTGTTCGGCAACTGGTCGGCCGGCATCACGCCCGCGATGAGCAACGTCACCACCCAGCAGATCGGCAACAACACCTTCGCCACGGGCGCCACGATCTCGCAGCTGGTCGCCAACGTCGGCAGCATGGACACACGCCGCACCGACGACATCGTCGCGCTGGGCTGGAACACCAGCCTCAAGCTGAACGACCGCTGGAAGGCGGTGACCGACCTCAGCTACTCGCGCGACAAGCGCAACGAACGCTACGCCGAGGCCTACGCCGGCAGCTACGACTACGCCAACAAGGCCTGGACCTACGGCGCCTACCGCTGGAACGTGCCGACCAACGGCGACCCGCAGACCTTCAGCCCCGTGCAGGCCGACCTGCTGTCCAACCCCGCCAAGCTGGCCTTCGGCGACGTGGCCGGCATGGACTGGGTGCCCAACGAGGCCTGGCTGGGTGCCATCCGCCACCCGGAGATCAAGGACGAGATCAAGTCCGCGCGCATCTCGCTGGAGCGTTCGCTGGAAGGGGTGTTCAGCCACCTGACGCTGGGCCTGAACTACACCGAACGCGGCAAGGACGTGGCCAAGAACGAAGACCGGCTGCTGATGAAGAAGGATGCCAACGGCGACTACATGCGCTCCATCCCGACCGGCGTGGTGCAGCAACCCTTCGACATGAGCTGGGCCGGCCTGCCGCAGCTGCTGCGCGTGGACGTGCCCGGGCTGGTCGCCAGCGGCGCCGTCACGCTGGAGGAGGGCCAGTTCAGCAAGTGGGTGGCCAACAATTCCAACGTGCGCGAGAAGGTCACCACCGCCTTCGGCAAGCTGGACCTGGATACCGACCTGTGGGGTGCGTCGCTGCGCGGCAACCTGGGCCTGCAGGTCGTGCGCGCCAGCCAGAGCTCGGAGGGCTGGGAGTACCGCGGCAACGATGAAATGCCGGACAAGAGCCTGCTGTTCAAACGTACCGGCGGCGCCAGCTACACCGACGTGCTACCGAGCATCAACCTCGTGGCCGACTTCAACAACAACTGGATCGCGCGCCTGGGGCTGGCCACCTCCATCGTGCGCCCCAACATCGTGGACATGCGCGCCGGCACCAGCACGCCGGCCGTCAACGGCGATGCGGCCGGCACCCCGCATGCCGGCGAATGGACCACGGCCTACGCCGGCAACCCCCAGCTCAAGCCCTGGCGCGCCGCGGGCATCGACCTGTCGGTGGAGCGCTACTTCGGCAAGCGCAGCTACGTGTCGCTGGCCGGCTTCCGCAAGAACCTGCTGAGCTACATCTACAACCAGCTGACCGCGGTGGACGCCTCCGGCTTCCCGCAGGTGGCGCCTCCGGGCGTCACGCCCAAGCCCGTCGCGCCCATGATCCAGCCGCGCAACGGCACCGGTGGCAAGGTCGAGGGCATCGAGTTCGCTGCGGCGCTGGAGGGCGGGCTGATCGCCAGGGCGCTCGACGGCTTCGGCGTCATCGTCAGCGCCTCCAAGCTGCGCAGCTCCATCAAGGATCAAGGTCCCGATCCGACCGTCAGCGTCGAGCGCGACGTGCCGCTCAACGGCCTGTCGGGCCGCTCCAACAGCGTGACGGTCTACTACGAGCGCGACGGCTTCTCGGCCCGCTTCAGCCAGCGCTACCGCTCGCCGTTCACGGCCACCACGCGCGACATCTTCCTGAACAACACCACGCTGCAGCAGGCCGCCGACAAGGTGGCCGACATGCAGATCGGCTACGCGTTCGAGGAAGGCGCCATGAAGGGGCTGGGGCTGACGCTGCAGGTGGGCAATCTCTTCGACAAGCCGACGAAGAACTACAAGTCCGTCACCGGCGAGGCGCCCGACAAGACGCAGCTGATGCCCAACTACATCCGCTACTTCGGCCGCACGACGACGGTGGGCCTGACCTACAAGTTCTAATGCCCGCATGAACGAAGCGAACGCCGTGCGCAGTGTCGTCGTCGTGGGCGGCGGCACTGCCGGCTGGATGAGCGCTGCCGCCTTCGCCAAGGCGCTGGGCGGCAGCGTGCAGATCCGGCTGGTGGAGTCCGACGAGATCGGCATCATCGGTGTCGGCGAGGCCTCCATTCCCAACCTCACCGAGTTCAACCGGGCGCTGGGCGTCGACGAGGACGAGTTCCTGCGCGCCACGCAGGGCTCGTTCAAGATGGGCATCGAGTTCGTCAACTGGGGCGCCGTGGGCGAGCGCTACATCCACGGCTTCGGCCGCCTCGGCCAGCCCGAGGACACCGTGCCCTTCCACCAGTTCTGGCTGCGCATGGCGCAACAGGGCCAGGCACGGCCGCTCGGCGACTACTCCATCAACACCGCCGCGCCGCGCGAGGCCCGCTTCATGCGCGCGCGCACGGACATGCCCGGCTCGCCGCTGGCCGAGATCGCCCACGCCTACCACTTCGACGCCAGCCTCTACGCACGCTTCCTGCGCAGCTACGCCGAGCAGCGCGGCGTGCGCCGCACCGAGGGCAAGGTGGCGGGTGTGGAGCAGCACGAGAACGGCCACGTCGCCGCGCTGCGCATGGAAAGCGGCGAGCGCATCGAGGGTGACTTCTTCATCGACTGCACCGGCATGCGCGCGCTGCTGATCGGGCAGACGCTCAAGGCCGGTTACGAGGACTGGTCGCACTGGCTGCCCTGCGACCGCGCCATCGCCGTGCCCTGCGAGCGCGTGGACCCGCTGCTGCCCATGACGCGCTCCACCGCGCACGCGGCCGGCTGGCAGTGGCGCATCCCGCTGCAGCACCGCACCGGCAACGGCCATGTCTACAGCAGCCGCTTCATGGAGGCACACGACGCCGAGGCCATCCTGATGGCCGGGCTGGACGGCAAGCCCACGGCCGCGCCGCGCCACCTGAGCTTTCGCACCGGCCGCGCCGGGCAGTTCTGGATCGGCAACTGCGTCGCCGTGGGCCTGTCCAGCGGCTTCCTGGAGCCGCTGGAGTCCACCAGCATCCACCTCATCCACATGGCGGTCGCGCGCATCCTGGAGTTCTTCCCGAACGCCGGCTTCGACGCCACCGACATCGACGAGTACAACGCGCTGACCCGCGAGGAGTTCGAGAACGTGCGCGACTTCCTCGTGCTGCACTACAAGCTCACGCGGCGCGACGACTCGCCGTTCTGGAACTACTGCCGCCAGATGGAGGTGCCGCCGCGGCTGGCGCGCAAGCTGGCGCTGTTCGCCTCCAACGGGCGCGTCTACCGCCGCAGCGACGAGCTGTTCGCCGAGTCGAGCTGGCTGCAGGTGATGGTGGGCCAGGGCCTGGTGCCGCGCGGCCACCACCCCTTCGCGAACCTCCCCGACGACACCGAGGTGCTCGCCTACCTGGAGAACGTGCGCCAGGTGGTGGGCAAGTGCGTGCAGGTCATGCCCCCGCATGCCGAGTTCATCGCCCGGCACTGCGCTGCGCGCGCCGCCGCCTCCGTCACGACACCCCAACCGGCCTGACGCCGAGGCAACGTCTGGTTCGGCGGCGCTCCCTCGTTGTTGCGTCGTCCTTGTTCGCCACTTGGCGAGGCCGCGGAAGCGGCCCTTTTTTTGCCCGGCCTTGAAAGCCCCACAGGCACCCCGACATTTCAGGTCGATCGAGAATCCCCACCATCATGAAGCTCAACCACACGCCCCAAGCCCGCCTCAACACCTAAGGCGTCTTCGACCGTGTTCGGAAGGCGCGAAGCCTTCCGGTTCAGCAAACAACCCCGGCAGGCTCGCACCTCCCGGGGTTTTGTTTTTCTGACCCGTCTTCCACCATGTTCAACCGCACCTTCGACAAGCTGATCGCCACGATTCCCGAGCGCCGGAGCGCGGCTCGGCCCTGCCTGCCGCATGCGCGCTTCGGCGTCCTGCCCTCGCGCTAGCCCTCGGCGATTCCGCTGAGGGCCGGCCCCTCACCCATTCAGGAATCGCCATGAACTCGAACAACTCCCGCCAGCTGCGCAACATCGGCGTCATCGCCCACGTCGACGCCGGCAAGACCACCACCACCGAACGCATCCTGTTCTACACGGGCGAGAACCATCGCATCGGCGACGTCAACGACGGCAACACGACGATGGACTTCGACCCCCAGGAGCGCCAGCGCGGCATCACCATCCACAGCGCCGCCACCACCGTCCACTGGCAGGGCACGCAGATCAACCTGATCGACACGCCCGGGCACATCGACTTCAACCTCGAGGTGCGCCGCTCCCTGCGCGTGCTGGACGGCGCCATCGTCGTCTTCGACGGCGTGGCCGGCGTGGAACCCCAGACCGAGACCAACTGGCGCCTCGCGGACGAGTACCGCGTGCCGCGCATCGCCTTCGTCAACAAGCTGGACCGCGTCGGCGCGGACTTCCAGCGCGTCGTCACGTCCCTGCAGGACCGCCTGGCCGTGCGCGCGCTGCCGCTGCAGCTGCCCATCGGCGCCGAAGGCCAGTTCCGCGGCGTGGTGGACCTGATCGCCATGCGCGCCCTCGTCTGGGACCGCGACGATGCCTCCGCGCCGCCGCGCGTCGAGCCCGTCCCGCCCGAGCTGCTGGGCGCCGCCGAGGCCGCGCGTGCGCTCATCCTCGAAGCCGCCGCCGAACAGGACGACGCGCTGCTGGACGCCTGGCTGAGCGGCGCCGAGCTGCCGCTGGACGCACTGCGTGCGGCGCTGCGCCGCGGCACCATCGCGGGCGCCTTCGTGCCCGTGCTGGCCGGCTCGGCCTTCCGCAACCGCGGCGTGGAGCCGCTGCTGGACGCCGTCGTCGCCTACCTGCCCGCGCCCGGCGAAGCGCCCGGCGCCGTGCCGGCCGACGGCCCGCTGTCTGCCCTCGCCTTCAAGCTGAACGCCGACGACCACGGCGCGCTGGTATTCGTGCGCGTCTACAGCGGCCGGCTCAAGCGCGGCGACACGATCTTCAACGCCAGCACCGGCAAGCCTGAGCGCGTGTCGCGCCTGTACGAGATCCACGCCGACCGCCGCGTCGAGCGCGACGAACTCGTGGCGGGCGACATCGCCGGCCTCGTCGGCCTGAAGGACGTGCTGACCGGCCACACGCTGGCCGCCAGGCGCGATGCGCCCGTGCTGGAGAGCATCGACGTGCCCGAGGCCGTCATCGACCTCGCCATCGAGCCGCGCCAGCAGGCCGATGCCGCCGCCCTCGCGAAGGGCCTGGGCGTGCTCGTGCGCGAGGACCCGTCGCTGCGCCTGCGCCAGGACGCCGACTCCGGCCAGACGCTGCTGTCCGGCATGGGCGAGCTGCAGCTCGAGGTGGCGGTGGAGACGCTGCGCTCGCGCTTCGGCGTGGAGGTGCAGATGGGCCGGCCCCAGGTCGCCTATCGCGAGAGCATCGCGGCGACGGCCGAGGTGCACCACCTGCATCGCAAGCAGAGCGGCGGCCCCGGCCAGTTCGCCGAGCTGACGCTGCGCGTGGCGCCGCTGCCGCGCGGCTCGGGCATCCGCTTCGAAAGCCGGGTGGTGGGCGGCGCGATCCCGCGCGAGTTCATCCCGGCCGTCGAGGCGGGCCTGCGCCGCGCGGCCCTGGCAGGCCCGTTCGCGGGCTACCCGCTGGTGGACTTCGAGGCCGTGCTGGTGGATGGCAGCGCGCACGTGAAGGACTCCTCGGCGCTGGCCTTCGAGCTGGCCGCCGCCGCGGCGCTGCGCGAGGCCGTCATGAAGGCGGCGCCCGTGGTGCTGGAGCCCGTGATGGCCGTCGAGGTCATCACGCCCCAGGACTATCTGGGTGACGTCATCGGCGACCTGCTGCGCCGGCGCGGCCAGGTGCAGGGCCAGGACGCCCGCGGCAACGCCATCGTCGTGACGGCGCACGTGCCGCTGGCGCAGATGTTCGGCTACATCGGCCACCTGCGCGCGATCAGCTCGGGACGGGCGCAGTTCACGATGCAGCTGGGGCACTATGCCGAGGCGCCCGCACGCGCTGCGTTGGCGGCGTAAGCGGTGGGTGAGTACGTGGCCGCCAAACACATCTGGGTGGCGGCCGCGTCGGTGTCCAGCGACCGGGCGGCACAGCAGTCCGCCCGGTTCTCACCCCGGCAGGCAGCGCCGGGATGCGCTGCCTGCCGCTGAACGAGGGCGTTACCGCGGCGCGCGGAACTCCAGCGTCGGGCCGGGCGACAGCGTGAGCATCTCTGCCGGACTCAGCACGCGGACCTTGTGCCACACGCCGCGCGGCACCACCAGGCCCTGCCCGGGGCCGACCTCAATCGTCTGTGCCTCTTCAAGCTCCAGCGTGACGGCGATGCGACCGGCCACGACGTAGAGGATCTCGTCGCCCTCAGGGTGCATTTCACCGCCGTGCGGGGCGTCGTGCGTCATGGAGACTGGCGTGAAGGTGAAGCCGGCAAACCCGTGAAATGGGTTGGCGCTGCTGCCTCGGCTCACCGACAGGTCAGCACCCAAGTGCAGGCAATCGTTCGCGTCAAAGCGCATGGTCGGGGCCCTCAAAGCGAAAGCGGATGAAGTAGAGCTTATGGCCGCTTCCATGTTTCGCTGTCTGCATGAGGTCGACCAGGCTGCGAAAGCCGGACTCACGCGCAAGCGAGTCCGAGACATCGCTCCAATCGATCTCGCGGATGGACCTCACGACGACATGGCCACCTTCCACCGGATAACGACCATCAACCCTGACGCGTGGCGACTGCCAGACGCGAAAAGAGGTGGTGATGTCGCCGCGCCTGACGCCCTCACGAAGCTTCTTGGTGAACTGCATCGCCTCAGCCGCCGATGCGCGCAGAGACGTTCCACACATGGTGGGCCGGGTCCGTGATGCGACCGACACGATCACCCCAGAACTGGTCAGCAGCGGGTATCAGCACGCGGGCGCCAGCGGCCACGGCCTTGCCGATGAGTGCGTCGACGTCGTCGCAATAAAGGTAGTTGACGACCGGTGAACTGCCGTCAGGCTCCGGCGGCCGGCTGCCCAGATGGGGCGAGTCGTCGTGCACCATGAAGAGCGAGCCGCCGAAGGACAGCGTGGCGTGGATCACGTGGCCGTCTGCGGCTTCGCGGCGCGACAGTTCGGTCGCGTCGAAGGCGGCCTTGCAGAACTCGATCTGCTGCGCGGCATCCCGACAGACGAGCATGGGAACAATCATTCGAAGGGCCATGTCCAGAGCTCCATCCTCAGCGAAACCACGCCCGGGAAGCACCGCCTCCGATGAACCACAGGTTTCGGGTTCAGTGTAGGAGGCGCGAATCCGGAGCCCCACAAGGCCGCCCCGGCTGAACCTTCGCGGTCAGCCTGCATTCGACCTAAGCCAAATCAAACCAGACCCACCGCGCCTGCGTACGCGCTACCACGGCGATCTGCCGGACCGTCGACAGCTGCAGCCCGTCGCCGCCGCGCAGCTCCAGCGGCTGCGGTTCACCGTCCACCTCGGTCAGCACGACGCCTTCGAGCACCTGCAGCCAGCCGTAGCGGCCCTCCGGCACCTGGTGGCTGCAGCGCTCACCGGGCTGCGCCGCCATGGCCCAGATGTCCACCGGCGCACGCAGCTGCAGCACGCCGGGCTGCTCCACCGCACTCGCGACCAGGCGCGGGCCCTGCGTCGTCAGCAAAGCTCCTTGCAGCAACTGGTAGCGCGGCGGCAGCCCGTCGGCGTTGCCGTGCAGCCAGACCTGGAACAGATGCGTCGGCCCCTCGGCGGCCGGGTTGCGCTCCGAATGCCTGACGCCGGTGCCGGCGCTGATGAGCTGGACATCGCCCGCGCGCAGGCGCCCCTGGTGGCCCGCCGAGTCCTGGTGCTCCAGCTCGCCGGACAGCATGAAGGTCAGGATCTCGAAGTGGTCATGGGCATGCTCGGCAAAGCCCGAGCCGCCGGCCACGATGTCTTCGTTGATCACGCGCAGCGCACGAAAACCCATCCGCGTCGGGTCGTTGAAGGAGCCGAAGGAGAAGGTGTAGTGCGCCTGCAGCCACCCCGTCCTGGCCCAGCCGCGGGCCTGCCGGTCATGGAACACATCACTCATCGTCGGCAGCCCCGGGAGGATTACTCATGCGGGATTTATAGCTGGCTCATCCGCCCCGGGCCAGGGCCCCCCCGATGCCCGCGATGGCACCCCGCCGCTGTACCACCACGGGACAGCAGGCCCGGTGGCACTGCTCCAGGCCGAAACGTCGGCGTTGCGACGGCGACGCGGGACTGCTCCAGGCTGGCAAATCCGCCCACGGCCTTGACGGTCGTCAAGGTTGGCGCGCAAAGCCGTCACTAGCCTGGACGCGAACTCGGCTCTCATCCACGGAGGAATCCCATGGCATCCCGCATCCTTTCACTGACCCTGATCGCCCTCGCCGCGCTGCCGGCCCGGGCCGCGCCGGCCGCCGATGACGCGGCCATGCTCAAGCTGGCCACCGGCAGCGGCTGCATGACCTGCCACCACATCGAGCCCGGCGCCACGGGCCCCGAGGGGCTGGCGCCGATCGGCCCCGCGTGGCGCGACGTGGCCGCGCGCTACCGCGGCACGGCCGGCGCCCAGGACCAGCTGACGCGCACCGTGATGACCGGCTCCAATCCCTACGGCAGCCACTGGAAGGGCAAGGCCAGCGGGCTGGCCATGCCGCCCAACGAGGTCGCGATCAGCGAAGCGGACGCCCGGCAGCTGGTGGGGTGGATCCTGCGCCTGGACGCCGCGAAGTAGCGGCTGCGACTCGACGCGCGCCTCGCCCCGGGTGGCCGGCCGGGTCCTGGTCGATGGCGACGAGCTCGGGCGCCTTCATTGGCGGGGTTGAGGTGGCCCGCCCGCCTCGGCCCGGCGATCTTCGGATGGGCAGCGCGCACGGCTCGACCGGCTCCGGTGCGATGAAAGCCGCTTGAGGCCTGCGCGCCCGCCAGGGGGTCACTCAGGCACGACGGCCGTCACCTCGATCTCCACCCTGGCGCGGTCCTCCATCAGCGCCGCCACCTGCACGGCGCTCATCGCAACGCCGTAGTCGCGGCCCAGCACGTCGCGGTAGGCCTGGCCCACCTCGCGGCCCCGGTCGAGGTACTCGCGCTTGTCGACGACGTACCAGGTCATGCGCACGATGTGCTCGGGCGCGGCGCCGGCCTCGGCCAGCACGGCGCGGATGTTGGCCAGCGTCTGGCGCACCTGGTCGATGAGGTCGTCGCTGTCGAACTCGCAGCGCTCGTTCCAGCCGATCTGGCCGGCGACGAAGACCTGGCGGCCACTGGCCGCGACGCCGTTGGCATAGCCGCGCGGCGGGGCCCAGCCGGCGGGCTGGAGGATCTGTTTGGTCATGGGCATCCTGTGCGGCCTAGGCAGTCATGCGGGATCTCGCAGCTTGAAGCGCTGCAGCTTGCCGGTCTCGGTGCGTGGCAGCGCCGCGCGGAACTCGATGGCGCGCGGGTACTTGTAGGGCGCTATCGCGCGCTTCACATGCTCCTGCAGCGCGCGCGCGTCGCCGGCATGGCCCTCGCGCAGCACGACGAAGGCCTTCACCAGCTGGCCGCGCTCTTCGTCCGGCACGCCGATGACGGCGCATTCGGCCACGGCCGGGTGGCCCAGCAGCGCGGCCTCGACCTCGGGGCCGGCGATGTTGTAGCCGCCGGAGATGATCATGTCGTCGGTGCGGGCCTGGTAGACGAAGTAGCCGTCGTCGTCGATGAGGTAGGCATCGCCGGTGAGGTTCCAGCCGCCTTGCACATACTGGTGCTGGCGCTCGTCGGCGAGGTAGCGGCAGCCCGTCGGGCCTTTCACGGCGAGGTGGCCGACCTGGCCGGCGCGCAGCGGCTGGCCGGCGTCGTCGAGGATGCAGGCCTGGTAGCCGGGCACGGGCTTGCCGGTGGCGCCGCCCCTGGCCTCGGCCTCGGTGTGCGAGATGAAGATGTGCAGCAGCTCGGTCGCACCGATGCCGTCGATCAGCTCGATGCCGGTCGCCTGCTTCCACAGCGCGCGCGTGGCCGCCGGCAGGGCCTCGCCGGCGCTGACGCATTTGCGCAGGGACGAGATGTCGTGCTGGGCGACGAGAGGCGCCATCGCACGGTAGGACGTGGGCGCCGTGAAGCAGACCGTGGCGTGGTGCTCGGCGACGGCGCCCAGCAGCAGGTCGGGCGCGGCCTTTTCCAGCAGCACGGTGGACGCGCCCACGCTCATCGGGAACAGCAGCAGGCCGCCCAGGCCGAAGGTGAAGGCCAGCGGCGGGCTGCCGATGAAGACGTCGCTGGCCGTGGCCTGCAGGCAGTGCGGCGGCCAGCAGCGGCAGATGGCGATGACGTCGCGATGGAAATGCAGGGTGCCCTTGGGCTGGCCCGTGGTGCCCGACGTGAAGGCGATCAGGGCGCAGTCGTCGCTGGCCGTGTCGACGTTGGTGAAGCTCGCCGGCTGGCGGGCGGCGCGGGCTTCCAGGCCATCGGGCTCGCCACTGCGGTAGTGGCAGATGCCGCGCAGCACCGGGTTGAGCTGCTGCGCCGCGGCGAGCTCAGCGGCCAGCGCCGCGTCGCACAGCGCATGCGTGACCTCGGCCTTGGCGATGACCTTGCCCAGCTCCACCGCGCGCAGCAGCGGCATGGTCGCCACGGCGATGGCGCCGGCCTTGATGACGGCGAACCAGCAGGCCGCCAGCTGCGGCGTGTTGGCGCCGCGCAGCAGCACGCGGTTGCCGGGCTGGACACCCAGCTCGTGGACCAGCACGTTGGCGACGCGATTCGCCTCGGCCTGCAGCTCGGCATAGCTCCACTTCACACCCGAGCCCTGCACGCAGGGGCGGCCGCCCTGCCCTTGCGCCACCCAGCGGTCCAGCAGCTCGGTGGCCGCGTTCAGGCGGGGGCCGAACTGCAGCTCGGGCAGGTCGAACACCAGTTCGGGCCACTGCTCCGGCGGCGGGAGGTGGTCTCTGGCAAAGGTATCCAGGTGGGCAGACGGGTGCATGGTGGTTTCACGCCCTTTTGAGGAGTTCGCGACCGATGATGAGTTGCTGCACTTCGCTGGCGCCCTCGTAGATGCGCAGCGCACGGATTTCCCGGTACAGGGACTCGACGATCTCGCCGCGGCGCACGCCGCGGCCACCGAACAGCTGCACGGCGGCGTCGATGACCTGCTGGGCGCCTTCGGTGGCCATCAGCTTGGCCATGGCGGCCTCCTGCGTGATGGTCCTGCCCTGGTCGCGCAGCCAGGCGGCGCGGTAGACCATCAGCGCGGACGAGTCCACCGTGCAGGCCATGTCGGCCAGCTTGGCTTGCGTGAGCGGCAGGTCGGCCAGGCGACCGCCGAACATGGGCCGGGCCTTGGCCTGACTCAAACCTTCCTGCAGCGCGCGCCGCGCAAAGCCCAGTGCCGCAGCGGCGACCGAGGTGCGGAAGACGTCCAGCGTCCGCATGGCCAGCTTGAAGCCCTCGCCAGGCGCGCCCAGCATCTGCGATTTCGGCACGCGGCAGTGGGTGAAGCGCAGGCGGGCGAGCGGATGCGGCGCGATGACGGCGATGCGCTCGGCGATCTCGAAGCCCGGCGTGCCGGCATCGACGATGAAGGCGCTGATGCCGCGCGCACCGGGCGCTTCGCCGGTGCGGGCGAACAGCACGTAGAAGTCGGCGATGCCGCCGTTGGAGATCCAGGTCTTCTCGCCGTTCAGCACATAGGCGTCGCCGTCTTCCGTGGCGCTGCACTGCAGGGCCGCCACGTCGGAGCCGGCCTCGGGCTCCGACAGCGCGAACGCCGCCAGCGCCTCGCCGCGCGCCACGCGCGGCAGGTAGCGCTCGCGCTGGGCCGCCGTGCCCTGCAGCGAGATGGCGCCCGAGCCCAGGCCCTGCATCGCGAAGGCGAAGTCGGCCAGGCCGTCGTGCCGGGCCAGCGTCTCGCGGATCAGGCAGATCGCGCGGGTGTCGATGGCCTCGCCCTCGCCGGCCACCGCATGGTGGAGCCAGCCGGCCGCGCCGAGCTGGGCGACCAGCGTGCGGCATTGCGCGTCCACATCGACGTCATGGTCGACATGCTGCAGGTTCGCCGCGCACCAGGCGTCCAGCGCCGCCGCCAGCTCGCGGTGCTTGGCATCGAAGAAGGGCCAGTCCAGATGCTCCACGCTCAGTCTCCCTGGAACGCCGGCTTCTGCCTGGCGGCGAAGGCCTCGTAGGCGCGGTGGAAGTCCTGGGTCATCATGCAGATGGCCTGGGCCTGCGCCTCGGACTCGATGGCCTCGTCCACGCCCATGGCCCACTCCTGGTGCAGCATGCGCTTGGTCATCGCATGGCCGAAGCTGGGGCCGCTGGCGATCTCGCCGGCCCATTTCAGCGTCTCGTCCAGCAGCTGCTCAGGCGCCACCATGCGGTTCAGAAAGCCCCAGGCCAGCGCCTCCTCGCCGCCCAGGCTGCGGCCGCTGTAGAGCAGGTCCGACGCCCGCCCCTGGCCGACGATGCGCGGCAGCATGGCGCAGGCACCCATGTCGCAGCCGGCCAGGCCCACGCGGCTGAACAGGAAGGCCGTCTTGCTGCGCGCCGTGCCCACGCGCAGGTCCGACGCCATCGCAAGGATGGCGCCCGCGCCGGCGCAGACGCCGTCGATGGCCGACAGGACGGGCTGCGGGCAGGCGCGCATGGCCTTGACGAGGTCACCGGTCATGCGCGTGAAGGCCAGCAGGTCGGGCATGCTCATGCCGGTCAGCGGGCCGATGATCTCGTGCACGTCGCCCCCGGAGCAGAAGTTGCCGCCGGCGCCCTGCACGACGATGGCCTTGACCTCGTCCACATAGCTCAGGCGGCGGAACAGGTCGCGCAGCTCGGCATAGGACTCGAAGGTCAGCGGGTTCTTGCGCTCGGGGCGGTTCAGCGTGATGACGCCGACCGCGCCCTGTTGCTGCCACAGGAAGTGCTGCGGCGCGTAGCCGGCAAGGCTCTGGCTGTTGCCCGAGGCAAGGTGCGGGGTCATGTGTTGTCCTTCAGATGGGTCTTGAGCAGGGCCAGCAGCTGGTGGACCTGCGCCTTCTGCGCCGGCGTCCAGCCGGCGAGCAGCTCGACGATCCAGCCCTCGTGCGTGGCCGCCATGCGCTTGAACTGGCGCCGGCCCTGCGGCGTGAGCCTGACGATGAAGCTGCGGCGGTCGTCGGCGCGCGTCTCGCGCAGCACCAGGCCTTCGCCTTCGAGCTGATCGGTGATGCCGGTCACGTTGCCACCGGTCACCATCAGCCGCCTGGACAGCTCGCGCATGGTCAGCCCGTCGGGGTGGCGCTCCAGCTGGGCGAGCAGGTCGAAGCGCGGCAAGGTGGTGGCGAAGTCGGTGCGCAGGCGCTGGCGGATCTGGTCTTCGATGCGCGTCGTGCAGGACAGCAGGCGCAGCCAGAGCTTCAGCGCCTGGTGGTCGTCGTCGGACAACCGGGTTTCGAGGTCGACTTCTTCGCTCACATCGTCTCCCCGCCGCAGACGGCGATGGCCTGGCCGTTCACGCCAGTGGCGTTGACAAGCCACGCCACGGTGCCGGCCACTTCCTCGGGCTGGATCAGCCGGCCCTGCGGATTGGCCTTGGCCAGCTCCGCCTTCGCCTGCTCCGGCGTGCGGCCGGTCCTGGCGACGATGGTGTCGACGGCGTTCGCGACGATGTCGGTCTCGGTGTAGCCGGGGCAGACGGCATTGACGGTCACGCCCTTGGTGGCGACCTCGAGCGCCAGCGCGCGCGTCAGGCCCAGTACGCCATGCTTGGCGGCGCAATAGGCGGCCACGTAGGCATAGCCCTTGAGCGCGGCCGTGCTGGCCACGTTGACGATGCGGCCGTCTTTTCGCGCCAGCATGCCGGGCAGCACGGCACGGCTGCAGAGGAACGTGCCGGTGAGATTGACGTTGAGCAGGCGCTGCCAGAGCTCCAGCGAGGTGCGCGCCAGCGGCGCGGTCTCGACCTGGCCGGCGTTGTTGACGAGGATGTCCACGTCGCCCACCGCGGCGAAGGCGTCCGTCACGCTGTCTTCGTTGCCCACATCGCAGACCTGGATGGAGACGTCGCCAAGCGCCGCCTGCTGGACCTGCAGACGCCCGAGGCTGCGTCCCATCAAGGTGACGCGCAGGCCATCGGCCAGCAGCCGCTTCGCCACCGCGGCGCCGATGCCGCTGCCGCCGCCCGTGATGACCGCATGCTTCATACGCCCAGCGCCTTGTTCGCCAGCTCGGCCGCGGCCACGCCTGCAGAGCGCTGGCGCTCGAACTCCCGCTCGAGCTGGCCTTTCCCCGAGAGGTATTGCCTGGGCCATTCCAGGCCCACGGGGCCGGCATAGCCGATGCGTGCGGCCTCGGTCAGCGTCCAGGCCGGGTTGGCCAGGTGCGGGCGGGCGATGGCGCAGAGATCGGCGCGGCCCGAGGCAATGATGCTGTTGACGTGGTCGGCCTCGGAGATGGCGCCGACGGCCATCGTGGCGATGCCGGCGCGGTTGCGGATTTCTTCGGCAAACGGCGTCTGGAACATGCGGCCGTAGACCGGCTTCTGCGCCTTGCTGACCTGGCCGGAGGACACGTCGATGAGGTCGGCGCCCGCGGCCTTGAAGGCGGCAGCGATCTCGACCGCGTCTTCGGGCGTCGTGCCGCCGGGCACCCAGTCGTGCGCCGAGATGCGTACGGACATGGGGCGGTCCTCGGGCCAGGCGGCGCGCATCGCGGCGAAGACCTCCAGCGGGTAGCGCAGCCGGTTGTCGAGCGCACCGCCGAACCCGTCGGTGCGCCGGTTGGTCAGCGGCGAGATGAAGGCCGACAGCAGGTAGCCGTGGGCGCAGTGCAGCTCCAGCCAGTCGAAGCCGGCCGCGGCGGCGCGGCGCGTGGCGGCGACGAAGTCGTCGCGCACGCGGTCCATGTCGGCGCGGGTCATCGCGCGGGCGACCTGGCTGGTGCCGGCCAGGTATTGCTGCTCGCTCGCGGCGAGCAGCGGCCAGTTGCCGGACGGCAGTGGCAGGTCCTCGCCGCCGGCCCAGGGCACGCAGGTCGATCCCTTGGGGCCGGCGTGGCCGAGCTGCATCGCGATGCGGGCGCTGCTGTTGCGGTGGACGAACTCGACGACGCGCCGCCACGCCTCGCCCTGCTCGTCGCTCCACAGGCCCGGGCAGCCGGGCGTGATGCGCGCGTCGGGCGACACGCAGGTCATCTCGGCGAAGACCAAGCCGGCGCCGCCCAGCGCCCGCGCGCCGAGGTGGGCCAGGTGGTAGTCGCCGGGGACGCCGTCCTCGCAGCTGTACTGGGCCATGGGCGAGACGACGACGCGGTTCTTCAAGGTGACGTCGCGCAGCTTGAAGGGCGTGAACATCGGCGGCACCTGAGCGTCCACCCCGCTCTGCGCGGCCAGCCAGCGTTCGAACTCGCCGACGTAGTTCGCGTCGCGCAGCCGCAGGTTCTCGTGCGAGATGCGCTGGGAACGGGTCAGCAGGGAGTAGGCGAACTGCTCGGGCGCCAGGCGCGCATGACGCTCGACGTTCTCGAACCACTCGGTGGAATTGCGCGCCGCGTTCTGGATGCGCAGCACCTCGACGCTGCGGGCGGCCTCGTACGCCGCCAGCGCCGTCGACAGATCGGCGTTCGCCCGGATGTCGCGTGCCAGGTCGATGGCGTCTTCCAGCGCCAGCTTGGTGCCGGAGCCGATGGAGAAGTGGGCCGTGTGGGCCGCGTCGCCCATCAGCACGACGGGGATGCCGCGGTCGTTGCGGTGCACCCAGGTCTTGCAGACGACGCGCGGGAAGCGGATCCACGCTGCCGAGCCGCGCAGATGGCCGGCGTTGGAGATCAGCGGGTGGCCGTCCAGCACCTTGGCGAACAGCTTCTCGCAGAAGGCGATGCCCTCTTCCTTGCTCATGGCCTCCAGGCCCGCGGCGCGCCAGACCTCTTCGGGCGCCTCGACGATGAAGGTCGAGTGCGTCGCATCGAAGCGGTAGGCGTGCGCCTGGAACCAGCCCCACTCGGTCTGCTGGAAGTCGAAGGTGAAGGCGTCGAAGAGCTTCGTGGTGCCCAGCCACACGAAGCGGCAGCGGCGCAGGTCGACGTCGGGCTGGTAGGTGGCGGCGTATCTCTGGCGCAGGCGGCTGTTCAGGCCATCCGCGGCAATGATGAGGTCGGCGTCAATGCCGGCGTCGTCGGGCACGTCGGTCTCGTAGACCAGCTCGACGCCAAGCGCTTGAGCGCGGGCCTGCAGCAAGTTGAGCAGCTTCTTGCGGCCGATGCCGCAGAAGCCGTGGCCGCTGGAGACGATGCTGCGGCCGCCGACGTGCACGGCGATGTCGTCCCAGTGGTTGAAGGCATCGCTGATCTGGGCCGCCGTCTCGGGGTCGGCCTCGTGCAAGGCCTCCACGGTCTGGTCGGACAGCACGACGCCCCAGCCGAAGGTGTCGCCCGCGCGGTTGCGCTCCAGCACCCTCACCTCGTGGGCGGGGTCGGCCTTCTTCATCAGCAGGGCGAAGTACAGGCCGGCGGGACCGCCGCCGATGCAGGTGATGCGCATGGCATCACTTTAGAAATCAATAGTTCAAACGTCAAGCAATTGAGCATCAGCTGCCAGACCAGGGCAACCCGGATGGAATGAACAAGCTTGCGGTAGCCGGCCAGCAACTAGCCGCCACTGAACGGGATCAGCGTCCACTTTGCGGCAAGTCGGTCTCGGTCAGGGCATCCAGAGGACTTCGTACGGCGCCACCGCCCATCTTCAGAACGTGGGTGTAGATCATGGTCGTTGCCACGTCTGCGTGCCCCAGAAGTTCCTGCACCGTACGGATGTCGCTGCCCGATTGCAGCAAGTGGGTAGCAAAACAATGACGCAGCGTGTGCGGTGTCGCCGGCTTGGCGATGCCGGTGGCCTGCACTGCGCGCTTGAAGGCGCGCTGGAAGGTCTGGTCGTAAAGATGGTGGCGCCGGACGACACCGCTGCGCGGGTCGGTCGAATGATGATCTTGGGGGAACACCCAGAACCAGGGCCAGGACGCGCCTGCACGCGGGTACTTGCGCTCCAGTGCGTGGGGCATTTCGACACCCGCCGTCCCGGCCTCGACATCAGACGTCCAGACCAGCCGGGCGCGCCCGAGCTGATGCCGCAGATCAGGCATCAGTGACTGCGGCAACATCACCACCCGATCTTTGGCTCCCTTGCCTTCGCGCACGATCAGCGACCGCTGCGCGAAGTCCAGGTCTTTGACCCGCAGCTGCAAGGCCTCGGTGATTCGAAGGCCTGTGCCGTAAAGCAGCCGGGCCAGCAGCAGATGCTCGCCCTCAAGCCCGGCCAGCACGCCGCGCACCTCTTCAACGCTGAGCACGACAGGCAGGCGGCGGTGGCGGCGCGGGTGACCGATCTCCTGCAGCCAGGGCAAGTCATGGCGGAGCACCTTGGTGTAGAAGAAAAGCAGCGCCGACAAAGCCTGGCTGTGAGTTGAAGGTGCCACCGAGCGGTCATCGGCCAAGTGCGTCAGAAAGGCCTCCACCTCCGGCCCGCCCATCTCGGCAGGATGCCTCACCCCATGAAAACGGATGAAGGCCTTCACCCAGTAGACGTAGGTTTCCTCGGTGCGGAGGCTGTAGTGCATCAGGCGCAGGCGTTCGCGCAACTGATCCAACACTCGCGTGGCGCGCAGCGGCGGCAGGTCTGGATTCGGCCGCGGTCGCAGGTATTTGCGAGGGGCCTGATCGGGTGGCAGGGCTGGCATCATGGGCGCTCCCTGGCGGCCAGCGGCCCCTCAGCGAGGGTTACCAACGCGTGCCGCTTTTGCCGGAAATTTAATGCTGTATGAAAATACAGTCAAACGGGAGATTTCGATGGCCTATCAAAGGCTTGCCCGTACTCGGGCACCCCGATCTGGGGCGCAGCGTGTCTGCCTAGGTGGCGTTGGCTGTCTCCCGAGAACACGTTCCCTTGATCTCCTGCTCTAGCAACCAAACAGGCTAAAGCGGAAACTGTATGTTTATACAGCTTCGAAAAACTGCTAGCTTGCGCTGCGTAGCAGGCGCGCACGCCCAAGCGGGCTTGGTGCG